>Ga0310695_10004830_pt1 | contig 24286 bp, 18 predicted proteins | sample RumenRJG_04DNA_FD_203882 | JGI IMG/M metagenome (GOLD analysis project Ga0310695, IMG submission 203882) | Bovine rumen microbial communities from Lethbridge, Alberta, Canada - RJG_04 (v2) (version 2) | ecosystem: Host-associated > Mammals > Digestive system > Stomach > Rumen | place: Canada...
TAAAGGTCAGACTCAATGGAATGAGTCCAACGGATTACCGGAAACTATATTTGGACAAACAACCTGTCTAAATTATTGTCCGCATCTCCAATTGTGACCTCCAATCTGCAAATTCGTCAGTCTTCGTTTGTATTCAAGACGCCAAAGCGTTCCGTTTGGATTGGCGGAGATAGCGGCTATGGTAAACATTTTAAGAAGATTGGTGAAAAATTTGCGGATATTGATCTGGCTATTTTGGAAAACGGGCAGTACAATGAAGATTGGAACCAAATTCATGCCTTGCCCGAACAGCTCAGCAAAAAAATGCTGGACCTGAATGCAAACCGCTACATGACGGTTCATCATTCTAAGTTCTGCTTAGCTTACCATACTTACTTCGAACCGCTGGAAAATGCGAAACGTGCCGCCCAGGAATCGGGCAAGCCCGTGCTCATGCCGCAAATGGGCGAAGTCGTTTACCTGGAATAAACCTACGGCTTCGCAAGGATAGCTTGTGAATTGAAACAGTCTGGTTGCCGTTACGATGCGTCGATGTCTGCTGCAATATGTACGTCGTAGTCGGGGTAGGCTTCGCCGATTTCCTTGTAAAGGATGTCGAGGCCTTCTTGCGGCTTGATTTCGAAGTTCAAGACCACGTCGAAACGCATGGCCTTTTCTTCAAGGTTCACGTAAAAGCCGTGAAGTTGCAATGCCCAGGGGTGCGCCTTCACTAATTTCAATACATTGCTGCGGATTTCGGCGGCTTCATCGTTCTTGGTGTTGTACGAATAAACGCCCACGCCCGTGAGAATCACGCCGGTTTCTTTGAGTACGCGTGCCTGTACCCTGCGGGTCAGTTCGTCGACTTCTTCGACGGTCATGGTGTCGGGGAGTTCCAAGTGCACGGAACCGAGAAACTTGTCTGGACCGTAATTGTTGAGAATGACGTCGTAAGCGCCGCGGACTTTCGGTTCTTCAGTGAGCAGAGCCTTGATTTTCTTGACCAGGTCGCCGTCGGCGCGCTTGCCTAGAATGTCGTCCAGCGTTTCGATGAGCATGCCTATACCCGACTTGATGATGAATCCTGAAATCACGAGGCCCACGTAGGCTTCAAGTGAAATTCCCGTGAGAATGAATACGATGGCCGAGGCTAGCACCGAAAGGGAGAGAATGGCGTCGAACAGCGCGTCTGCACCCGATGCCACGAGTGCGCCCGAATTCACGCGTTCGCCCTGGCGCTTCACGAATTTCCCGAGCACGAGTTTTACCACTACTGCCGAAGCGATAATGACCAGCGAAGCCGTGGAGTAGTCCGCTGCTTCGGGGTGGATGATTTTCTTGACCGATTCCACCGCCGAGGTGCCGCCGGCGTAAAGCACGATTGCCGCGACCACCATTGCGCTCAAGTATTCGATTCGCCCGTAACCGAGCGGATGTTTTTTGTCGGGGAGCTTGTTCGAAAGTTTTGCGCCCACAATCGTAATGACCGAAGAGAGCGCGTCGGAAAGGTTGTTCACTGCGTCAAGTGTCACGGCGATGGAGTTGGTTGCAAAGCCGACGAACGCCTTGAATGCCGACAGCACGATGTTTGCCGCGATGCCGATGATGCTTGTCCGGACAATGACCTTTTGACGGTTTTCTGCTTCGTTCATGTGAAAACTCTTAGCGGATGAAGTTCGTATAAATTTTCTTTTCGGCAACAGGCTGCGCAATGCCCGCTTGCTTGCCTGCCTCGATGCTCTTGAGGAGCCATGCCATGTTGCGGCCGAGTTCGCGCATAATCTGTACGCCTTCTTCGTCCTTGAGTACGTCTTCGGGGCTGGAGCCGTGGACCATGTTCCAGTAGCGCGAGGTCACCAAGGGCTGCTGCGCGTAGGTGGGGTACTTGTTCAGTGCGTCGAGTGTGGCGCTGGTGCCTGCGCGGCGTGCCGATGCGACTGTGGCGGCGGGCTTAAAGAGTAGTTCCGCTTCGGCGATGCCGTAAAGCCTATCGAGGAACATCAGCATCTCGCCGCTAGGGGAGGCGTAGTAGACCGGCGAACCGTAAACGACTGCGTCGGCGGACTTCAAGATTTCCTTGGCTTCGTGGACGACGGCTTCCGTTTCGCCCTTGAGCACGCGGCCCCCGACAAAGAAAATTTCGGTTTCGATGCCCGCGGCGTTGAGTTCGCCTGCGACAATGTTCAGGGCGGTGTAGGTGCAGCCCTTTTCGCGACGGCTGCCGTTAAACAAGACGACTTTCATGATAAACTCCGTTGTGCTAGATATTCCCTTTGAAAGATACAACATTCTATTGTCATTTTATCAAAGCTAGTTCGATTTTAGCCGTAAATAAAGTGAATTTTTCAACATATTTTATAGTAAGTAAAGTTCAATTGGGAGGTTTTATGACGGTTTCAATAAAGGGATTTTCTCTTTTTGCGGGGGCCATCGCATTTTGGGGCACTCTTGCCAGTGCTGCAACGATAAACGTTGACATGGACAAAGAATACCAGCGCATCAGTGGCTTTGGTGCCGCTTCGGCATGGGCTGGCTCCATCACCGACAAGAACGCCGCCTTCCTTTGGGACTCTACTAGTGGCGCAGGGCTTACGCTGCACCGCATCCGCATCGCCCCGGACGGCACCACCTCCGAAACAAGTATCGCTAAAAAGGCGAGTGAATACGGCGTCAAAGTCTGGGCAGCCCCATGGACATCCAAATACACCGTAAATTACGACGGTGACAAAAAGCATTTGGATTTCAATCACGCCCAAGATTGGGCCAACACCATTTTGAAGTTTACGCAAGACATGCGAAACGCTGGTGTTAACTTATATGCGATTTCGTCGCAGAACGAACCCGATGGCACTGGCGATAACCACTATGAACCCGATGAATTGGCGCGTTGGGTCGGCGACTACCTTGGCCCCACCCTTGATACCACGGGCATCAAAATCATCGGTACCGAAGCCATCAACTGGTATGGATTTCCCAATTACAAAAAAGCTTTCTTCAACAACCCTGCCGCCTTGAAATACACGGACATTTTTGGAACGCACGAATATGGCGGAGACCCGGCCGCTTACCCCGAAATTCACGAAGCCGGCAAGGAATTCTGGGAAACCGAAGTCTACGATCTCGGAAGCAACAAGGAAGATGTTGGCATGGGAAGCGCACTCCGCGTTGCAGGCGTAATCCATGACGCTTTGACTATTGCGAACATGAACGCCTGGCATTTCTGGTGGATTTATTCCTGCAGTGAAGCCAGCTGCGGCAACGGAGCGCTTTGGCCGCAAGGACAAGGCAACCCCGACAACGTGGAGCCTACCAAGCGACTCTGGGTCATGGGAAACTTCAGCCGTTTCGCGCGACCCGGCTCCTGGAGAATCGACGCCACCAAGAATCCGGAAGCAAACGTAAAGGTCACCGCCTACCGCGATTCCCTCAAGACGAAAATCGCAGTCGTCATTCTCAATTCCAAGAATGAGGAGTTCAAGGCAGACTTTGATTTCGGAAACACAAAAATTGGAAGTTTCAAACCCTACGTGACCGACGACAATAGCAACCTCAAAGAAGGAACCGAAGTCAAAGTCGACGACACAAAGTGCAGTTACAGCGTCCCGGCCCGCAGTGCAACGACAGTCGAATTCATTCTGTGGCAGGAGCCAAAGGTGGATCCGCCCACAGATTCTATAACAGCAATTACTTTCGAACTTTCTGCGCCCCAAAGCCTTCAAAGTACATATAAAGTATTTAGCCCGCTCGGCGCGTTCATCGGCGAATTCCAAGCCGGACATATCGGTGAACTCCGCAACGCCATGACAAACGCAGGCTTAAGCCGCGGTGTGTATATGGTCAAATGCGGCAATGCGAAAACGAAGCGTGTGGTGTTGAGATAAGTAAAAGGTCGCCCTGCAAGGGACGACTTATTTAATTCGCTGAGGTGTATGAAAAAGTGGTGAGTCGGTGGACGCTATTTGAGTATCGTCATCGCCCATTGAGGAATGTTGTCTGTGTAGCTTTTAACCAGTTCTCCATCCGACATTCTGAACAAAAGCGAAGCGTCCTGGTCTTCAACCGAATTGTCATAAACATAAAGACGATCCACCGATGGAATTATCTTCTTGCAGTTGAAAATGGACTTCTGGTATCTAGAAATAATCTTGGAAATCGGGACGTCATGACCGCCCTGTATCACTCGCTTTGCAATTCTAGCGGCATTGATAGATGGGTGAGAGGTCGCGACAAAAAACAAACGGATGAAATAACCTTGCTGTTTTGCACGGCAAACAAAGTCGACTTTTTCATCAGAAGAAAAAACTGACTCAAAAATAAGACTTTTATGGTTCTTCAAAGATTCTTCACGCCAAGACTTGCAATAACGTGCTGCATCAAGAACTGCTTCCGGAGAATTCCAATCTCCAAAACGTTCTTGGGCGACATTGTCCGGATTGATGTAGACGGCGTTTTCCAACCATTCATGCCTAAGAATCTTTGACGTAATGGTCGTTTTTCCCGAACCGTTAGGACCGGCAACGACAATAAGTACAGGACGATGTTCTTCTGTCATAACACCCCTATTAACGGATTGTTGCGGCTGCCTTTTCAATTTCATCGAAAAAACGTTTGGTGGCGTCGGCATTGGCTTTGCGAGCGTCCTCGGCGGCTTCCCTCATAATTTGGGCAAGCATTTCATCGGTCGGCTCTTCCAAGTCCGTCAATCTGTAAGAATCAATGCTTTTTGTCGTTGTCATAGGGGCTCCTTGATGCCTTGTTGCAGATAATATACATTTTTCTGTGTGAAAACGCAAGTTTGGGAAGAGGATGAGTCTAAATATGCTTGTGTTCAAGCAATAAGTCTACAAATTTGTGAAAAGGTGATTCGCAAATCACAGAAAATGGGTGCTTCCGCACATATATGTGCGGTCGGGCTGTGTTTTAGGGGTTGCTATCCCTAACGCAGAAATATTTTTATCTTTTTTTTCAGTAGACTTTTGATACTATTTTTACATTAGGCATAATCTGAATTCGGCATATATGGAAATCTCTAAAAAAATATCTGAAAAATTTGAATGTGACATTCAAAACATCGCTAAATCATTTATTGAATATTTTGATAAATGTTTAAATAACAAAACAAATGATTATGTTTTGAATTGGATTGAATATGTCATTCGCTTGATTCCGCCTAAAAAAAGAGAAGTTCATTTCAGTAAGGGCTTTTGGGAACGGGCTCCCAAAGAATGCTGCGAACAGATTCGTTCCTTAGCGGATAAATTTAAATCTGGACAAGATGTAAATCCTTATCTATCAAAGACCGTTCAAAATGCTTTGCAAGGAAAAAGAACTGATATGCTTTGGACGGATTGGGAAATATGTCACTTTCACCTTTCTGAAAATATCCCCAATGGGTCGTATTTTTCAAAAAGGTCTGATTATCTGCTGTTTGCAATTATTGGTGATTATTTTGTTTGTTTTCTTGACGCTAGACCTCATCCAAAGGGTGCTGATTTTGCTGATCCTGAATTGTATAAATATATATGTGAATCTTGGCCGGAGCTAGTAAATAATCTCGAAGGAATCTCTCCCGATAAGGATTGGTCCAAAGAAGAAATTCATAAATTTCGGCAAAGGGGCTTGAATGTATGTTACTCGTATAATGGTCAAGTCAAGGCTTTAGGCGGTCTAACAACAGTAAGCGGGAAATCTGTTCGGAGTGTTTTTTTAAAAGACAGGATGACTTTTGAACTAGACGAGTTGTCGAAAAGACTTGCCGATTATATCGAAAAGGAATTTATAAACTTTAGTGAAAGGGATTATTTATTAAAACTAGAAACAGATGGTATACGCCTTGTTTGCTCATCAAGCAATGAAAGCGCAGTTCTTGATGAACAAAATTATCCAACAGTCAATTACATTTTTAATCAAAGATGGCTAGTAGAAAAAATGTTTAAGAGATAAAGTTAGATTATTATTGATTGTATCTTTTTGAGAAAAAAATCAATCCTTCACGCAGCGGACGGAATACCAATATAATTTCATATCATGATCGTAATAGTCAAGATTATCGTCCGAACCAAGTTTCCAAGATGTTGCATAACTGTAGCTCAAAATTTTACTATTCGGTTCCTTGTATAATTCTGTTGCTGACCAAAAAGTGGTACGTTCACCTATATTTCCGTAAGTAGATGCAGAAGCACTGCCTGCGGGTAGAGCATTAAAACCATATTCATTTGTACCAGGGTCTGCATAAGTTGTATCTCCGTACAAATCGATGGAATACCAAACTCCTGTATATTTCAGACCCTTGCCAATGTGTGGATATTCCGTGTTTCGTTCATTCTTTTCGCCAAGATAGCTACCAAGAATGTTCCATTCGTCATCATTCGGAATGTGCCAACCATTAGGGCATATTCCTTGATGTGGATTTTTTATCACCCCTGCATCAGTCGCGTTTTTGCCTGTATAAGTGAAATAATCCAAATCCATTGCTGATGTCCATGCATATAATCTTCCGTATTTTTCGCAATATTCTATACTATCATGAATACAGCCACTAACCAACTTAAGATTAGGTGAGGCTATGCTATCGGAATAATTGAGATTTTCTGCCATCCAAGTTTGCGAACCAATCGTTACGGTTTCATAAACTTTACCATCTCTGTCATCGGTCATCAAACCAGTGGAAATAGACAAATTTCTAGAAATTGAACTTGATGATGACGATGAAATTGAACTACTACTTTTGCCGAAAGAAGCGATTATCTCGGATTGGAGTTCCCAGGTTCCAGACATGCACACAATTTTGTCATCCTCGCCCCATTGTCGCCAATCACCAGGAGTGCAATCTTCTCCAACAACGGGTTCCCCTTTTGAACTATAAACAACCGAATTTAAACTCGAAGATGATTTTGCTGAACTACTTGATTCGTTTTTGTTTTTTTCTTCGGGAACAAATTCATCTTTTTCGCAAACATATTTTCTTCCGTCTATTGTTGTGTGAGCACCTTCGATACAAACTTTATTTTCTGAAATAGGCTCTTCAGCTTGGGAAACAGAATCGTTTCCGCATCCCCACAAGAAGAATAGAATGGTACTTAAATAACAAATTTGTTTCATAATCTTTTTTGACAATTAAAACGGATTGAATTTAAAAATTCAAACATTACCGGGAGCGTCCATACCAAGGTGCTACATACTTTCGATTATTAATAGTCGGCTATTTTTACGCTGATAGCTTCGCAGCTTTTGCCAAAAATAACTTCAAATGCGTATAAAGTTCCATTAGCGTCTGTTGCTGTGCATACGGCCGCATTTTCGCCATTGTCGGCTCCACCCCACTTGACATACTTGTCAACGTTGTATCCTTTAGACCTAAGAGCTGTTCGACAAGCAGACTCTCTTGGTCTTCCTTGGGCGTCTTTACAATATTGATTGGGGGATAAAGTAGATGTTTTGGAAGAATCTTCTGAATTATTTTCATTTTCAGATGATCCCATAGCTAAGAACACAAAGAAAGCTATGGTTGCCAATGTTATGACGAATTTAGTTTTTTTCATTGGGCTTCTCCCTTAAATAATAGAACTTTACTCCATAAAATATAATAAACGGTGCTATGTAAAATATAGCATCCCAAATATCAAAAGTCCCTTGGATTAAACCTAAAAGCTGAAAAAGCTCTGACAGAAAACCTATTGCAGGAACAACAGAAGCAAAAATCCAAGATTTTTTCTCCCCATACCAAAATGCTTCTATAAATAAAATGTAAGATAAACTCCAAAGTCCATCAGGTAATGCGTAGATAAAGATTTCTGGGGCTTGAAATGGAGTGAGTTGCTGGCGAATTTGTAGAATACTTGTTTTTAATTGGAGTGCTTCTGCCCACTTAAACATCAAAAGAGTTTCTCTTCTGAAAAGAAGGTAAATGCAGCCTCCACAAATGAGCGAAAGAACTGACATTGCATATAGTTTTAATGCTTGGGTAGTTTTAGCTTTATCCATTATTGTGAAAATATAGAAATGAAGCTTTCATAGTAGTTTATAAATGGAAAAGCCGGGCGTTGCGGGTGCGGCGTCTGAGCACCCGCTAGAAGGGTAGCGGAAGACCCGGCTGGGGAAAAGGGAGAAGCCCGCTCGGAGGCGGGCTTGACACTTTGGGCGGGGCCGGGGCTGAAGCGAGGGGAAGGCTTTCCCCTCTTCCAACCATCTTACTTCTTCACGTGCCTGTGGTACTCTTGCAAACTGCACACTTCGAAGCGGCCGAAGTCGTGCTTGTCCATGAGGCCTTCCACGGTAGAGGTGAGGGCGGCAATCGTCGTGGTGATAGGAATGCCGGATACGACTGCCTTGGAGCGCATCTGGATTTCGTCGACCATGGCTTCGGCGCCGGTTTCGGTGGTGTTCACGATCCACTGCACTTCCTTATCGTGGATAAGGTCGAGCAGGTTCGGGCGGCCACGGGAGATGCGGAACACGGCGCGGGTCTTGATGCCTTCGTTGTAGAGCATCGTAGAGGTGCCGCGGGTGGCATACAGTTCGTATCCGAGGTTCACGAGCTGGCGAATGAGCGGGACGGCCTTCTGCTTGTCTTCGTCCTTGAGCGAGACGAAGATGTTGCCCTGGCTCGGGACCTTGTTGCCTGATGCGAGCTGGCTCTTGAGGTAGGCAAGGCCGCGGTCGCGATCGATACTCATGACTTCGCCGGTGGATTTCATTTCCGGAGAAAGCGTGATGTCGACACCCGGGAACTTGACGAACGGGAACACGGCTTCCTTGACGCTCACGTAAGGCACGTGCACTTCTTCGGTGAAGCCGATTTGTTCGAGGGTTTCGCCGAGCATGCAGCGGCTTGCGTAACTTGCAAGCGGCACGCCGATGGACTTGGACACGAACGGCACGGTGCGGGAGGCACGCGGGTTCACTTCGATCATGTAGAGTTCGCCGTCCTTCACGGCGAGCTGCATATTCATGAGGCCGCAAACGTGGAGTTCCTTCGCGAATTCCTTGGCGTAGGCGCGGACCTTGTCCTGGATTTCCTTGGAGAGCGTCATGGGCGGGATGACGCTGGCGGAGTCGCCGGAGTGAATGCCTGCGGGCTCCACATGTTCCATGATGGCGCCCACCACGGTGTGTTTGCCGTCGCTGATGCAATCTACATCGAGTTCGGTAGCGTCTTCGAGGAAGCGATCGATAAGAATCGGCTTGCCTTCGCCAATGGCGGCGGCTTCTTCCACGAACTTGCGGAGGTATTTTTCCTTGTAGACAATCACCATGCCGCGGCCGCCGAGAACGAAGCTCGGGCGCACCAAAACGGGGTAGCCGATTTTCTCGACGATGGCGAGGGCTTCTTCTACGTTGTGGGCAATGCCGCTTTCTGCCTGCTTGATGCCGACCTTGTCAACCAGCTGCTTGAAAAAGTCGCGGTCTTCGGCGAGGTCGATGTCTTCGGGGCTTGTGCCGACGACGTTTGCACCGGCCTTCTTGAGGCGCATGGCGAGGTTCAGAGGAGTCTGACCGCCGAATTGCACGATGACGCCCGCACATTTTTCGCGTTCGTAAATGCCCATCACGTCTTCGAGCGTGAGCGGCTCAAAGTAGAGTTTGTCCGAAGTGTCGTAGTCGGTGGAAACCGTTTCGGGGTTGGAATTCACCATGATGACTTCGTAGCCTTCGCGACGCAGCGTAAAGGCGGCGTGGCAGCAGCAGTAGTCAAATTCGATACCCTGACCGATTCTGTTCGGGCCGCCACCCAGCACCATGATGCGCTTCTTGTGGCCGTGACCCGGAATTTCGCGGACGGGTTCGCTGTTTTCCGCATAGCAGCTGTAGTAATACGGCGTGATGGCTTCGAATTCGCCGGCGCAAGTATCCACGGAGTAGTAGCTCGGAACAAGGCCAATCTGCTTGCGCACCGCCATGACTTCTTCGGGAGTCTTGTGGAATAGGTAACCGATCTGGATGTCGCTGTAGCCGAGTTCCTTGGCCTGGCGGAAGAGCGGCAGGTCCTTGGCGAGGTTTTCGAGAGAACCTGCGGAAAGGATTTCGTCTTCGTAGAGGGCGAGTTCTTCGAGGTGACGGAGGAAATAGCGGTCGATTTTCGTGATTTCGTACAACTTCTCGACGCCCCACTTGCGGCGCAGTGCTTCGTGCAACACGAAGATGCGTTCGGCGCTCGGGCGGGCGACTTCCTTGGCGAGCGTTTCGTCGTCGTAGGCGGCAAACTTTTCGCACTTGGCGCAGGCACCGAATCCGCCGAATCCCGTTTCGAGGGAGCGGAGGGCCTTCTGCATGGCCTGCTTGAAGTTCGTGCCGATAGCCATGGCTTCGCCCACGGATTTCATCTGGGTGCCGAGCGTGGAATCTGCCTTCGGGAACTTTTCGAAGGTGAAACGCGGAACCTTCACGACAACGTAGTCGAGCGCCGGCTCAAAGCAGCTCGGGGTCGTCTGCGTAATGTCGTTGCGGAGTTCGTCGAGGGTGTAGCCCACGGCGAGGAGGGCTGCAATCTTTGCGATGGGGAAGCCCGTTGCCTTGGAGGCGAGTGCGGAAGAACGGCTCACGCGCGGGTTCATTTCGATGATGATGCGGCGGCCAGTCTTGGGTTCGATAGCCCACTGCACGTTGGATCCGCCGGTTTCCACGCCGATGGCTTCCATGACCTTCAGGGAGTCATCACGCATGGATTGGTAGGCGCGGTCATCAAGGCTCTGAATCGGGGCGACGGTGATGGAGTCGCCGGTGTGCACGCCCATGGGGTCCAGGTTTTCGATGGAGCACACGATAACTGCGTTGCCCTTCTTGTCGCGCATGACTTCCATCTCGAATTCTTTCCAGCCAAGCAGCGATTCTTCGATAAGCACTTCGTTGTTGAGCGAGGCGTCAAGGCCGCGGTTCACGATGGTCTCGAATTCTTCGGGATTGTGGGCGATACCGCCGCCCGTGCCGCCAAGCGTAAAGCCCGGACGGATGATGAGCGGCCAGCTGCCGATGGTGTGGGCGATAGCGGTAGCTTCACTCATGGAGTGTGCAGAACCGGAGCGCGGGAGGTCAAGCCCGATCTTGAGCATGGCTTCCTTGAACAGGTGACGGTCTTCGGCGCGCTGAATGGATTCGGCCTTTGCACCGATGAGTTCCACCTGGTAGCGGTCCAAAATGCCGCGCTCGTTCAGTTCCATCGCGAGGTTCAGTGCGGTCTGGCCGCCCAAAGTCGGGAGCAAGGCATCCGGGCGTTCGCGGCGGATGATTTCGTGCAGAATATCAACGCTCAGCGGTTCGATGTAGGTGCGGTCGGCCATTTCGGGGTCGGTCATGATGGTGGCCGGGTTGGAGTTCACGAGCACCACTTCGTAGCCTTCGCGGCGCAGCACCTTACAGGCCTGCACGCCGGAGTAGTCGAATTCGCAGCCCTGGCCAATCACAATCGGGCCGGAGCCAATGAGCATAATCTTCTTGATGTCGGTACGCTTAGGCATTCTTTTTGCCTCCATTCACATTTTTCTTATTCTTTTGAGCAAGTGCTGCTTTTACAAGTCCGCTGAACAGTGGGTGCGGTGCCGTGGGACGGCTCTTGAATTCCGGATGGAACTGGCAGGCTTCAAAGTAGGGGTGGTTCTTGATTTCCACCATTTCCACGAGCTTGCCGTCGGGAGATGTACCGGCGATTTTCAAGCCGGCCTTTTCGAGTTCCTTGCGGAATTCGCTGTTGTAGTTGAATTCGTAGCGGTGACGGTGACGTTCGCTAATCTTTTCGCTCTTGTAGAGCTTTGCCGCGTTGGAATCCTTCATAAGCTTGCACGGGTAAGCGCCGAGGCGCATGGTGCCGCCCTTGTCGGTGACGTTTTTCTGTTCGTCCATCAGGTCGATGACCGGGTGGGTCGTCTTTTCGTCGAATTCCGTGGAATTGGCGTCCTTCCAGCCGAGCACGTTGCGGGCGAATTCAATCACGCAGCACTGCATACCGAGGCAGATGCCCAGCAGCGGAACCTTGTGTTCGCGTGCGTACTTGATGGCGACACATTTGCCGTTCACGCCGCGGCTACCGAAACCGCCCGGAATCAGAATGCCGTCTGCATTCTTGATCATGTTCGGATTCTTTTCGAGTTCTTCGGCCTCGATGCATTCCACTTTCACCTTGGCGTTGTGTTCCATGCCGGCATGCTGCAAGGCTTCGTGCACGGACTTGTAGGCGTCGCGGATGGCGATGTACTTGCCCACAAGCGCGATGGTGCATTCGTACTTGGGCTGGGTCGCCTTCTTTACGAGCTTGTCCCATTCGGAGTGGACAATCGGGTGCACGCTCAGGCGGAGCTGTTCAAGCACGCGGAGGTCGAGTTCCTGCTTGGAAAGTTCGCGAGGTACGGCGTAAACGGAGTCCTTCACGTCCTTTTCTTCGATTACGCATTCAGGTTTTACGTTGCAGAAGAGCGCAAGCTTGTCGAGGTGATCCTGCGGAATCGTCATTTCGGTGCGGCACACGAGAATGTCCGGGAAAATACCGATGTTGCGAAGTTCGGCAACCGAGTGCTGCGAAGGTTTTGTCTTGAGTTCGCCTGCGGCCTTCAGGTAAGGCACCAAAACCAGGTGGACAAAGCAGGTGTTTTCGACGCCGACTTCGAAGCGGAACTGTCTTGCGGCTTCGAGGAACGGGAGAGATTCGATGTCGCCAGCCACACCGCCGATTTCGCAGAGCACGATGTCGGCGCCGCTTTCGGCTGCAGAACGGAAGGCGTCCTTGATTTCGTTGGTGATGTGGGGAATGACCTGCACGGTGCCGCCCAGGTACTTGCCGGCGCGTTCCTTCGCGAGTACGGAAGAATAGATGCGGCCTGAGGTATAGCTCGAAGCCTTGGAGCACTGCACTCCAGCAAAGCGTTCGTAGTGGCCGAGGTCAAGGTCGGTTTCGTATCCATCGTCGGTCACGAAGACTTCGCCGTGCTGGTAAGGGCTCATGGTGCCCGGGTCCACGTTCAGATACGGGTCGAGCTTTTGCATGAACACTTTGTAGCCGCGGCTCTTGAGGAGGAGTGCGAGCGATGCGGAGGTGATTCCTTTACCGAGGGAACTGACCACGCCGCCGGTAATGAAGATGTACTTGGTCTGTTTTTTGGGGGCTGCCTTCGTCATTGTTTTGCTCCCTTGAAGTCGAGAATCATTTGTCTGAATTCACCGAACAGGTAGTAGGAGTCGTTCGGGCCCGGAGCGGATTCCGGGTGGTACTGCACGCTGAATGCGGGGAGTTCCTTGTGGCGGATCCCTTCCACCGTGTTGTCGTTCAGGTTGATGTGGCTGACTTCCACATTCGCAGGGAGGGTCGATTCTTCGATGGCGTAGTTGTGGTTCTGGCTCGTGATTTCCACAGCGCCGGTCTTCAAGTTCTTTACCGGATGGTTGCAGCCGTGATGGCCGAACTTGAGCTTGGAAACTTTCGCGCCGAGCGCAAGACCCAAGAGCTGGTTGCCGAGGCAGATGCCCATCAGTGGAACCTTGCCCAGAAGTTGCTTGACGACTGCCGCCACTTGCGGGAGGCTGTTCGGGTCGGCAGGTCCGTTGGAGAGGAACACACCGTCTGGATTCTTCGCCATAATTTGTTCGTAGGTGGCGTTGATCGGGAGGACTGTTACCTTCATGTTTTGTTCGGCGAGATTCCTCAAGATGTTCGTCTTGATACCGAAATCAAGCGCGACAACGTTCAGGTCACCTTCGGTGCTGAATTCATAGCCGTTCGGGTCGCTGACCTTGCTGGCGTAGTCCTGGCCGTCGAGGCCTTCCCAGGCTTTTGCCTTTGCGATTGCATCGGCTTCGCTCATGTCGGTGCCATCTACGTGGAGGTAAGCTTTCTGTGCACCATGGTCACGCAGGTGGATGGTGAGGGCGCGAGTATCCACGCCTGCAATGCCCGGCTTCTTGTGGGCGAGCATGTAGTCGTGCAGGCTTTCTTCGCCAATTTCCTTGCTCACGTCATCCAGCGAGTTCACGACAATGCCGTTCAGGAATACGTCGCGGGATTCGGACTTCTCGAGGTTCGCCGCGTAGGCGCCGACTTCTGCCGTGGTGAATACCACGAACTGCCCCGCGTAGGAGGGGTCCGTTAAAATCTGCTTGTAGCCCGCCATGCCGGTGTTGAACACCGCTTCGCCGACGGTATCGGTAGCCTCTCCAAAGGCATACCCGTGGAACACGGCGCCATCCGCCAATGCCAGAAACGCCTTCTTTTCGCGTTTCGCTTTCCAGTTGAACTTGTCTGTCATAATGTACTCGTTGAATAATGTAAAGTCTTGATGTAAAGGCGGCTCCGTGTCATCCTGAGCAAGCGGAGCGCGTCGAAGGATCTATAAAAATAAAGGCAAAAGCCAGAAGCTTTTGCCAAACGATAAAGACGATTAAAAACGGAAATAAGGAAAATTTTGTGGAAACCGGGGAGAGTCGCTTGATTCCGCTGCGAGATTCCTGCAACGGCTGCGCTCATGTGTGCCTCAATGGTTTCCGATATTTTCATCGGACTTTTAATGTAGTAAAAAAGGGGGTAGACCACAAGGTTTTGGACGGATTTTACCAAACATTTTTTCGTAGCTTTTCATAATATGTAAATCAAAATTCCTTAAAACAAGAAAATGTAAAACTAGAGCGTTTTTGTGGTAAAAAAACGGTGACTTTTATCAACTCTATGGTGTAGGAATGTATCTTTATAATGGAGGGTAAAGAATGATCAAGAGTGCAAAACTACTTTGGGCCTTAATTCCGGCATTCATATATATAGGCTGTGGAGAGGATTCCTCCTCGACTGCGGCTGAAGAAGTTTCCCAGGTAAGTTCTAGCGACGAAATGACGGATGAGTCGTCGAGTTCGCTAAAGCCAAAGTCTTCCAGCTCGGTAGTGCTGTCCGATTCTACCGTGCTATCCGGCGCAAACATATCTTCAAGTGCCGGTGATTCTGCCATCAACTCTAGTGCAACTTCAAACGAGACCTCTAGCGCGAGCGAATCGGCCGATTCCAGTGAATCGTCTGGTTCCAAGCAGTCCTCGAGTTCTGCGGGTGCGTCTGGCACGGGCGACTTGTTCTCCGGTCTTGGTGCTGCCGGCGGATTTTCGCCATACTGGCATTACGATTCTACAAAGTTCAAACCGCTAGACCCTTCCAAGGCAGAAGGATGTTTCCAAGTTTATCAAGATTCTTTGGTAGGGAAATATTTTTCGGATTACGAAGAACCTTCTTGTGTTGTCAAGCAAACCATTTATGGGCTGGTCAAGAATCTGGTGAATCAGGGCGTGGCCTTGGAAAATGCAAAGGCGACGGCCATGCAAAAGCTGTATGACTTCCTATACATCGATTCTGCTCCAGTGAACGATAGCTTATATGAGAAGGCTGTTGGTTATGCCATAAGCACCTTGTTCCCGGTGGAAAATGGCGATACTACGATGAGGGTGAATTTCATTAATGACCTCGCTAACGGCAAAGAATTCAGCAAATCGGATCGGTGCGGGTTGGTTGTGAATTCTCCAAGGATGATTAGAGTGCCTTGGGGTCAGTCCATCAGCAGTATTAGTAACATGACTTCGGCAATCGTCGAAAATATGTGGCAGTTCTGTGGTGGCCTGACGGATTGTGGTATATCAAATAGAGGTGAGTTTAGAAAATACGATTGCGGGGCGGATTTTCCCAATTGTGGCTACAAGAATAGGGAATTTATATGCAAGGAATCGGGTTGGGTTGTCCCGACGGCACAGGATTATGAAACCAAGGACCATGAATGCAAGGTAAACAATACACGTATACCGAGTGATTCAACGCCGGGGATGGAATATATCTGTTACGAAGGAACGTGGCTTAAGTCCAATGAAAATCTGATCGGTAAATTGCCGAAGGAATATTTCTTTAACGACAAAATTGAATATGGTACTATGAAAGACCCTAGAGATGATAAGGTCTACAGAACAATTGTGTACGATGGTCAAACATGGATGGCGGAAAATATCGATTATTATACCGAAAGTGATCCGACCATCAAGAATTACAGCAAGTGCTCGCAAAAAATCAAGTGCGATTACGGACGTTTTTATAATGCGGAGGCCTCGCTGAAGGCATGCCCCGAAGGCTGGCGCTTGCCCAAGAAAGAAGAATTGCAAAAGTGGATAAACATTGAATATCTAGAACGTCAAAAGTTCTTGCCGAAGCTCTTTTCTAAGCTGTCAGGGTTACGTAAGGCTTCCGATGATTTCGGCTTGTCCTTCTTGGTCATGATTACGGTTGACCCCTACGGATGGGACGATACTTCGGGATATGGGATTTTCTGGGTAGAAGGCAAATCTTATATACGTATTACAGATAGCATCATCTATTTTGATGACTTTATAGACCCTCGCGAAGATGGCCAGTATTATCCTGTTCGCTGTATACAGGAATAAGTCTGTTCAGTTTGTCTGCTGACTATTTGGAGTAGTAATTTGATGGGTTGACTGCTAGTTTTGCGCCTGTATAAAAACAGGAGTAAACGATGAGTCTACCTAAAATCAATATTGAAAGAATCAACGAGCGATTTGGCCGTTTTGGCGAATTTTTGCTCGCACACCGCGCCATTATGCTGGTGGCGTTTGTCGTTTTGCTTGCGGTTTCAATCGTGGGCATGAAAAAAATCTACGTCGAAGCCTCGTGGGACAGCTACTTCATCGAAGGCGACCCGATGCTTGTCGAAACGGACAAGTTCAAGGAAACCTTCGGTAACGACTACTTCGTGGGCGTGCTGGTCGAGAGCGACCATTCCATCTTGACACCGGACAATCTGAAACTTTTGCGCGAACTCTCAAATGAACTGCGCGACAGCCTCTCGTATTCCGACGGTAAGGCTACATCAATTGTCGACCTGGAATACATGCTGGGTAACGATGACGGCATGGAAATTACGCAAATCGTGCCTGAAGAAATTCCGACGGACGAGGCGGGACTTGCCGAAATCGAGAAGCGCCTGGCCGACAAGCCGGAACTTGCAAAGAAGCTGATTTCAACAGACCGCAAACAAGCCTTCATCAACATCAAGCTGCGTCCCTTCCCCGAAGATTCCGTATGGAAGGCTGAAGGCGAAGCGAAGGGCGAAAAAGCGGAAGCTCCCGACATGAAAACGGGTCGCGAAACGGCGGCAATCATCGCGAAGGAAAAGTACGCACCGCTGAACCCGCGTGCAACAGGCATGCCTTACTTGAGCTTCGAGAAAATGACCTACATCGGTCAGGAAATGGGCCGCATTTTCATCATGACCATTCTCTGCGCCGTCATCGTGATGTTCCTCGTGACTCGTTCGCTGCGCGGAATTGTCTCGCCGCTGATTACGACTTTTGCTGGCGTCATCATGACATTCGGCCTGGTGGGTTATCTTGGCCTTTACATGGATGTAACCAACATCATGGTGCCGGTGATTTTGGCCTTCGCCGTTTCGATTGCGTACAATATTCACATCAATTCGTTCTTCCGCAAGAGCATGATGCTTACGGGTAAGCGCAAGGAATCGGTGCTTTACGCCATGCGTGAAACGGGCTGGTCGGTGCTATTCTCTGGTCTTACGACCATCGTGGCGTTGCTTTCGTTCTTGTCCGTGATGCTTAAGCCGATTCGTTCCGTGGGCATTCTCTCGTCGATTGCAATTGCGTTCATTCTGCTTGTAGCGCTGACGGTTTCGCCGATTCTTCTGAGCTTCGGCAAAGACAAGAAGCCGAACGCCAAGGTGCTTGAACGCGGCGACACGCGCATGGGGATTATCCTTGATTCTATCGGCAAGTTCGTTCTCGGACACGGCAAGCCGATTGCCGTCGTATTCGCCATCATTACTGCAATTTCGATTTACGGTGTCACCAAGATGGAACCCGCTTTTGACGTGGAACGCACCATGGGCCGCAAGGTCGAATACGTGGACAAGATGCTCTATGTGGCCGAATCGGAAATCGGTAGCTTCTATTCGTACGACTTGGTGATTGACTTTGGCGAAAACGACAAGGCAAAGGAAGTCGAGAACCTGAAGAAACTGGAACAGTTGCAGGATCACGCTCAAAAGTATCCGATGACAAAGCGTTCCACCTCCATCCTCGACATCGTCAAGGATTTGGACCGCACGCTGAACGAAAACCGTCAGGATAAATACGCCATTCCCGAAACGGAAGAAGAAGTTGCTCAGTTGCTTTTGCTCTACGAAAACGCGGGCGGCAGCGAAGCGAGCTACTGGATGGATTACGATTACAGGAAGCTCCGCCTGATGATTGAAATTTCGAGCTACAACTCCAATGAACTGCAGAAGGAAATCGAGGACTTGCAGAAATTTGCTCGCGAGCTCTACCCGAATGCAAAGGTGACCGCTGTGGGTAACTTGCCGCAGTTCACCGCCATGCAGCAGTACCTGGAAGTGGGCCAGATGACGTCTTTCTTGATTTCTGTGGTGATTGTGGCGGTGCTGTTGATGATTGTCTTCGGTAGCATCCGTACGGGTCTTATCGGCATGATTCCGAACATCGCTCCGGGTATTTTTGTGGGTGGTTACCTCGGTCTCTGCAACATTCCGCTTGACATGATGACCGCGACACTTATCCCGATGATTATCGGCCTCTCGGTGGACGATACGATTCACTTCATCAACCACGGGCATGTGGAATTTGACCGCAACAAGGATTACCGCGAGTCCATTCTCTGCGTATTCCGCACGGCTGGCCCTGCACTCGTGATGACGACCCTCATCATGGTGGCAACCTTCGCTGGCTTTACCACCTCGAAGGCAACGCAGATGTTCAACTTCGGTTTCGTGGTGTTCATCGGCCTTGTCTCGGCTTTGCTCGCCGACCTGTTCGTGACCCCGCTTTTGATCAAGAAATTCAAGATCTTCGGAAAAGAAAAGTAGAGGAATTGATTCCGCTAAACTGTAGCCAAAGTTAGATTGAGTGAAATAGCAAAAAGCATCGGTAATTTTACCGATGCTTCTTTTGTTTTGAGGTGATTTGGATAGCTTTTTAGAGCAGGTGATTAGGCCTGCAGCAAGGTCTTGCCGAGGTCTTCGCAGGCGGTTTTGCCTGTTGCGTCGGGGGCGTTTTCGATGGCGAGCGGTTCTGCCACAAGCACAAGGCCTGCGGCTTCTGCATCGGCCTTCCACGGATTCATCCATTCGCCGCCACCCCAGCCGTAAGAGCCGAAAAGGGCGACTTTCTTGCCAGAAAGGCTCGGCTTGACGGCTTCGTAGAAGGGCTGGAATTCAGAATCTTCCAGTTCTTCGGCGCCCATGGCGGGGCATCCGAGAGCGTAGCGGCCATATTCGGCCAGCTGATTCTGCGAAAAGTCAGAAACGCTGAATACATCGGCCTGTCCGCCGGCTGCCTTGACGCCATCGGCGATGTACTTGGCCATCATTTCGGTGTTTCCTGTTCCGCTCCAGTAAATGACTGCAACTTTATCCATTGTGTTTCTCCTGTTATTTTAAGTTATAGATCCTTCGACTCCGAACCTTCGGTTCTCCGTTCAGGATGACACGGAGGTTGGATTGCTTTTTTAGTCAACGGCGAGCATGGGTAGCGAGTAGCCGCGTTCAAAAAGAGAACTCATGACCGTAAAACATTTCTTGAAACATCTGAAGAGTTTCTCCGATTCGGCAACGTTGCCGTAAACCTTCCAGTAGCCCGTACTTTTGCTGTTTTTGCCCGCATTCACGATGAAACCCTTGACGTCTTCTAGCGGGTAGCCGAGAAAAAGCCCGATTTCGTGAGGGAAACAATGGCATTTGCTGATACGGTGGGTGAGGTTTGCGATCAAGGCTTCTTCTTCGAAATGCTCATATTCGTATTGCTTCAGAAAATGGCGGTTGTCTGCCGATTCAACCAATTGCTTTAAGAGGTTGCGTCGGTAAACGTACACGAAACTGCGCCCGCAGCGTTCGGCGACAACACGCACGAATATGCCTGACGGATTCAAGTCGCGATTCCAGCGGGCGAGTATGGCGCACATGGGCTCGCGATTATCCATGTCTTTTTCGAGACAGAAGAGGCTTCCGACTTTGCGTGCAGCAAGAGTCGGAGCGCATTGACGTACAAGCCTGTAATCCATCAAACGTTCTGCGGTCATATTAAAAGAATGTGAAGTGTGAGATGTGAAATGTGTAATGTGATGTGTGGAGTGTGAAATGTGGGATTCTTTCATTAGTCATCACACATTCCACATTACGCATTTAGTTTACTCCTTGCATTTCAAGCATCTTGCAGAACAGCCCGCCTTTCGCCTTGAGTTCGGCGGGGGAGCCGGTTTCAGCGATGTGGCCGTCTTGCAGCACCACGACCTTGTCGGCATTTGCGATGGTGCGCATGCGGTGGGCGATGATGATTACGGTCTTGCCCTTGACAAGCTGCGAAATGCCCTTTTGAATCTTGGATTCGTTTTCGACATCGAGGCTTGCGGTCGCTTCGTCCAGGAGTACGATGGGGGCATCTTTCAAGAGGGCGCGGGCGATAGAGATTCGCTGGCGTTCGCCACCCGAAAGCGTGTCTCCGTTTTCACCGATAACGGTGTCGTAACCTTGCGGCATTTTTTGTACGAATTCGTCACAGCCGGCGAGTTTTGCGACTCGCATGATTTCTTCGTCGGTGGCGTTGCGCTTGCCGATGCGGATGTTATCCTTGATGCTGGTGTTGAACAGAACCACATCTTGGAAGACGATGGAGAAGTTTGTGAGAAGTGTTTCCGGATCAATCAGGCTGATGTCTTCGCCGCCGAGGGTTATCTTGCCGCCTTGAATGTCCCAGAAACGGGATGCCAGTTTGGCGGCGGTCGTTTTTCCGCTACCGCTCGGCCCCACAAGGGCGGTGATTTCGCCCTGCTTTGCCGTAAACGAAACCTTCTTCAAAACTTGCTTGTTTTCGTTGTAGAAAAAGTCTACATCCTTGAATTCGATATCGAAGTTCTGGGGCGCAAATACGGTTACCCCTTCCTGGAGCTTCATCTGGTCCATTTCGCGGAAACGGCGCAGACGAACATTCACGAAGAAAAGTTCCGCAAGGTTGTTGAATACCAAGAAAATCGGGTTGTAGATGGTGGCCGCGCACACAATGAATACCAAGTAAGTGAACACGTCGATTTCACCCTTGGTCCAGAGTCGGGCTCCCGTAATCAGCACTGTGGCAAGGCCCATCTTGAGAATGCCCTGCGCCGAATTTAGGAACATGCCGACCTTCACGTCGGAATCCATCTGCGATTTTTCGTAGTTGATGCAGTCTTTGTCAAAATGGTTGAGGTAGGCGGCTTCGCCCGAATACGAGCGGATTTCCTGCACGTTTTCGAGGCCTTCCTGGATATCTTCAATAACTTCGCGGCGCATGTTGTACGAATTAGTAAACCAGTGGTCTTGAATTTTCTTGGAAAGAGCGATTACCAAGGCTGCGGCAGGCACCACCCAATAGAGCGCGATGGACATTTTCCAATTGTAGTGGAAAAGCATGATTCCGATAATGGTGACGCTTCCGATGGCGGCGAAAAGTTCCGGCACCGCATGCGAGAAAATCATTTCGAGAGAATTGCAGTCGTCCATGATGGTGGATGTCAAGTCCGAAAGGTTCTTCTTGCCAAAGAAAGAGAGCGGCAACTTGCGGAGCCTTTCTGCAATCGAGACGCGACGGCGCATGCTTTCGTCATACACGCTGCTGTAAGTTGCGCTGTACGAGAACCTGTAAATGACAAGCATCACGATAAACAGGACTGCTGCAATTCCCACATAGAACAAGGTTCCGTGCGGAGTTTTGCCTGCAAATTCACCAATGCCCATCTGCTCCATCAAAAAATAAAAGAGCATCATCATCGGGAACATGAGCGAAACAAAGTGCAGGAACGTCCAAAAGACGCCGCGAACGAACGTGTGCGAACCTTCTTCCGAAAGTGCAAAGGTATTCTGAACCCACTTATACATTTTCGCCTCCTTCATTATCCTTGGAATTGTCGAGGGTCCATGTGACAGACTGCTGGTATTCGGCCCACATCTTGGCATAAATGCCGTTCTTTTCAAGCAATTCGTTGTGCGTTCCGCGTTCAGCGATTTCGCCTTCTTCAACAACGATAATCTGGTCGGCGTTCACCACGCTTGTAAGCCTGTGGGCGATCATCAGCACGGTCTTGCCTGCAGCAAGCTTGTGCAATGCTTCTTGAATCAGGCGTTCGTTTTCGGGGTCAGCAAAGGCGGTTGCCTCGTCGAGCACCACGATGGGAGCGTTTTTCAAGATAGCGCGCGCAAGTACCACTCGCTGCTGCTCGCCACCCGAAAGATAAGTTCCCTTGCTTCCGATAACGGTATTAATGCCTGCAGGCAACTTGTCAATGATTTCGCGGCACTGCGCAAGGTCAAGCGCCTTGTTTACCTGCTCAAGTGTTGCATCGGGCATGCCGTAGCGCACGTTGTCCAGAATGCTCATCTTAAAAAGTCGCGTATTCTGGAACACGAACGAAACGTTCTTCATCAGTTCCTTCGAGTCAATCTTTTTTACAGAAATCCCGCCAATGGTGATTTCGCCGCTGTCGACATCGAAGAATCTTGGCAGAAGCTTTGCTATCGTGCTCTTGCCACCGCCCGATGGCCCGACAAGTGCAACTGTGTGGCCTGCCGGCACCGAGAGAGAAATGTCGCTCAGGACCTGCTTGTCGGTATCGGGGTAGGTGAAATTCACGTTTTGGAATTCCACATCATATTTTCCCATGGGAATGGGATTTGCGCAAACTTCCAAATCCTTGGTACGAGCGATATCGTTGATGCGGTCAACTGCAAGGCCCGCTTGGTTAGTTGCATTGCTCAGATACATGCTGCGCATCACGCACTGTGTGAACAGCGGTGTCACCAGCACATAAATCATCATGTTCACAATGGTGAGTTTTACGTAATCGCCATGTCCGATAATCAAAATTGCGACAGGCACAAGGAACAGTACGAATCCGTTTACGAGCGTGGTGTAAATGCAGTAGGGGACTTTCCAGCTGGCAGAATAAGCCATTATCATGTCGTGGTAAGTTTCTATGGTCTTGTAGAAGCTTTTGAATGAATAAATGGTTTGCTGGAAAACCTTGACTACGGGTATGCCACGTACATATTCGACGGCTTCGCTGTTCATTTCTTCCAGCGACTTCATGTAGCGTTCCATGAACTTAGTGCCCTTGCGGCCTAGGGTCCCCAAAATGAAGATGGCGTATCCAATAGGAACAAGTGCCGCAAGACCGAGTCGCCAATCAAAAACGAACATCATGACGATCGCCACAATCGGAATAAGAATGGTGCTTGAAATGTCGGGCATTTGGTGTGCGATGAATGTATGTGTGATGGCGGCGTTGTCGTCAATAATCTTGCGAAGTTTGCCCGTCGGGTTTTTGTCGAAGAATCCGAGCGGAGCCGACATCAACTTTTTCATGGCGAATCGGCGTAAGTCGCCTTCAAGTCTGAATGCCACCATGTGCGAACAGGCGAGGGCTGCAAAGTAAAGCAATACGCTTGCAACCGAGGCAAGAACTGCGCCAATGGAGTAATCGAAAATCTTGATGTCCGTCATGTCGCCACCCGTAAGGATTTCGCGAACAATCAGCCACATCAGTAAAAAAGGCACGAGCCCGGCGAGGGCGCTCAGTGCCGAAAGAAAAAGTGCCAGCGGGAACAGCGGTTTTCGTGATCCCATGTATGCATAGAGTTTAGAGAATGTTTTTTTCATAAGGGTTATGCGACGTTTTCCATTCTGTATTTTTTACGGTATTCTTTGGGGGTCATGCCCATTACGTCTTGGAAGGCGTGGGCGAACTTGCTTCCGTTATTGTAGCCGACGGTGCCTGCAATTTCGAGAATTCCTCGGTCACATTCGCGGAGTTGCTTTGCAGCATGCTTCATGCGTTCGCGGCGGGCGTAGGTGAATACGGGGAGTCCGAATACATTCTTGAAGCAAAGCTTCATTGCGGTAGGCGGCATGTCGAATTTTTCGGCGAGTTCTTCGATTGTGTAATGAGAATCGATGTTGTCGCAAATAAAGGAGCGGATGCCGTAGACTTTTTCTACTTGTAGCATGGAAATGTTGCAGTCGCGGCAAATCGATTCGCGGCTTGCGTCCATGTTCTTGAGGGTGAGGAGAATTTCAAGGAGGCCGAGGCGTGCATATTCTTGATGCATGTTCTCCTTGATACGGGAGAGCTTTCCGAATACGGCTTGAATTTCTTCGCGGGTGTGTACGATAAAGGGCTTTTCGTTGATTTTGAATTTCGTCTTAAAAGCGTCTAGATTCAGATCGAAGCCGGCAAATATGGTGCGAATGGAATCTTTTGCTTCTTCGTAGAACAAGATGAGTTCGCCTTTAT
>Ga0310695_10004831_pt1 | contig 24281 bp, 20 predicted proteins | sample RumenRJG_04DNA_FD_203882 | JGI IMG/M metagenome (GOLD analysis project Ga0310695, IMG submission 203882) | Bovine rumen microbial communities from Lethbridge, Alberta, Canada - RJG_04 (v2) (version 2) | ecosystem: Host-associated > Mammals > Digestive system > Stomach > Rumen | place: Canada...
CCAATCACTCTGAACTCATCAGCATCTTCAGGTGTGAGCACAATAGGGTTGTAGACACGATTGAGTGGCTTCAGTTCTATCTTCTCATGTTGCCAGTTACCAAACAGGTCGTAGCTTTTGGTGCTGGAGTATTCTTTGATAGAATAGGCACCAGAGTAATCGGGATCGTAGTAATTGGTATGCTGCACAAGTACAATCTTGCCTTGACGACTACCGGCTATGTTTCTGTTGAATACACAGAAATCTCCGTCCTTGATGCGAGGTTCCATGGAGTGGCCTGAAGCCTGAACGACATACATGTTCCGATTCAGTCTGCCAATACCCTCAGCCCTAATCCATCCTAATTCGCTGACCTCTTCACCTTCTCCGAAATAGCCGCAGGCAGCTTTAATGGAATAAACAGGCAGGAAATCGATGAACTTCACATCATCGTTCACAGTGGGCTCGATGCGCACTTCTTGTGTCGCTTCAGGTTTCTCAGCCATCAATTCTCTGAAATGATCGGCTAATGCTTTGTCGCAGAAGTATACATAACAGCCTTTCATGCCGCGAGTCATCAGGGTGCGGTAAGTGTTCTTGATGATGGCATCTGCAGCCTGCATAGCTTCTGTTGGTCTTTTAGCCACCATTGCCTTAAAGCCTTTCAGTGATTGGTCATTGGGTGAACGCTTAAATCCGTCAGTGATGACACGATTGTTTTTATAAGATAGGTCCGGGCCTACTATTACTCCTACATAATCGAGTTCCAATCCTTGACAAGTATGTATACAACCTATCTGATCGATCGACTTCTCGCCAATTAGCCATGGTTCATTGCTATTGAAATTCCATTGTTTACGGAAACCGAACTGAGGAATGATGATGTCATAGGCAGCATGATTCTGTTTGCTGTTCCAATCCCAACAATAGCCTGCCACAACTCGACTTTTGTTGTTTGATTGATTCTTGCGCTTGATTTCTTCAAACATCTCGGTAGGGGAGTCGTAGATGCGAAAATCGTAGTCTTCCTCAGTTAGTCGGATGTTGGCTGTTTCTCGAATCTGTAAGGCATTGTCAAGCCAACTCAGATAGCCATCAGAACCATTGCATCGAAATTGTGAACTGAGATGTTCCTGATGTACCTCTGCTCCCATCTCTTCAGCACATTGCTTAATATATCTTACACTGCCTACATCTTTCATATGGATGCGTTGGCAATCATCAACAAAGAATACCGAGAATCGGGCTGTCTTGATAATCTCTTTGATCTGATTTTCGCCTAAGTTGGAGAACATACCACTTTTCATATTCAAGCGGTGAGCTTCGTCTACAATCAATGCGCCCATCGTGTTAGGCATGGTCTCAATAAATGTGCCACTTCCAACAAAAAGGTTGTTGATATATGATTTCTTAAAATTGCCAGATAGTTTGACGCTATAGACAGATCTAGGTGCTGCGTTTTTGGTGACATATTGCGAAGCGATGCCCTCGCCAGTGAGACTCACCAACAGATTGATGGCTAACACGCTCTTTCCTGTGCCTGGGCCACCTTCCACGATCAGTACTTGTTTCTTGCCTTCTTGTGCCTTCTTTGCAAGAAAGACAGCAGACTCATAAACCACTTTCTGATCATCGAGCATCACAAACTCATCGTTTCCTTTCAGCATGGATGTCAAAGAATCGGCGAGTTGTTTTGAAGGACGTAGGCGGCCATTGTCTATCTTCCAGATAATATCTTCGGGTGAACAATAACGTACATATCTTAAGATATAATCCTGTAGCCTTGCTGCATCGTTCTTCAAGAACACGGGCGCCTTCACGACATAGTCCTCATAGAGTTTACCATTAATCATACCATCAGGAGAATAGTTATGCAAATAGGCGCAAGGGCGGATATTAACATCATTCTCTTGAATAGTAAGATTATAGTTGGATAGCATATAAGCATACGACCAAGCCTGATAGGAAGGATGCGCCACTTCGGCTTTACCATTTTGGAAACGGGTTACAACAATACCTGGTTTCTGCGTTGGCTCTGCATCTTCCCACTGTTTCAGTTCGATGATGATGAGTTGTGCTTTCTTTTGAGCATTCAGCCCAGAGATGATAAAATCTATACGCTTGGCTGTCAATGGTATCTGATATTCTATAGCCACGCCTGCCTCATCAGGCAGTTCTGGTGTGTCGACCACCTTGAACATATATTGCATCGAGTTCTGCCACGAACGCACTTCGTTGGGCGAGGTGTGTCTGCCCAGATGTTCGAAGAATGCCTCATCGATGTTGTCGGCAATGGTGTTGTTAAACACATCTTCGACAAATTGTTTCTTTGTGGCTCTATAGATAATCATAACTCATTGTATTTCTTGGCACTCCCGTAGGATTTGTCTACTGGGTATTTTTCAGCATTACGTTTGATCTTATCTAAAACGATCTGTTTGACGTCAAGGTCGTATTTGTCGGCTAATAGGATGGCATAGTTAAAGATGTCGGCCAATTCTTCCTTCACTTTATCCACATTCACATCCTGCGCATCCTTCCACAAAAAAGCCTCGTTCAGTTCTGCTGCCTCTATGGAAAGTGCTAAAGCGAGATCTTTTCCATTGTGAAACTGATCCCAGTCGCGCTCTTTCGTGAATTGCACTATAGCCTTTCGAAGTTCTTCCAGATCACTCATTTATTGTTGTTCTTAGATTTGTACATTTCAAGAGCTGTCTCATATGCCTTGTTAAAAGGTAAACCGATTTTATCCAAGGCATCCGGGAATTCCCTTGCCCAACTAACATAGTAGTATGCCAGGAATTCATAACCTCCGAATTCTTTGTCAGCAATTGACTTGATACTGTATTTCTTTTTGGGGCTAATGCCGTTAATGCCAACGGTTGCTATCTCGAAGGCTATCTTCTTAACATCATCATGAGATATTTTGTCGAAATACTGCATTGCAGACAACATATACATCGACATCATCATCGTCTCCATAGGATCAGCTCCGTCTTGATGATCCAGAGCAAATTGGGCATTACTTACGTCAATGTCTTCTTCTGAAGGGGCATCAGCAAGTCTTCTGTCTATCTCATCATACAGAGTGTCATCATCGTGAGCATCTTTCTTTATCAAAGTGTTCTCGTCGACAATCTCCAAGAAGTCTTCCATGTTGAATGACTGGACGAAATACTCCATCATTTCATATTCATCTCCACTCTTATAAGTGTTCAGATAGGCTTTGAATTCCTCGTAGAGATCAAGCGCTTGGTTATATTCTGCCTTCGTCGGTTTATATTGATTGACGAAATTGAAGCCATATAATTCTTTGAAGTGAAGACTGGAAACGATGTTCATCACTTTGCTCGCTCTTACAATCTCGTTGGGGAAAAGGCCACCTAGTTCTCCTTTTTTAATAGCATCAATGTTAACTTCCTCCATATGAATCAAAGATAACATTTGAATGGGTCTCATGATGGGATAGTCTGAATACATCATATGCTCAACAAAAAGGTCAAGGGGGCAACTTGACAATTGAGTTCCTATGCCTTCGCACATGAATCTGAGAGCTTCATTCAACTTGTTTTGTGGCAATTCTTTGTGCCTTCTTTGCATGAAGGCTCTGAATTTCTTATCAAATGCCTTTTGGCATGATTGAGTGAAGACAACGGCTTTGCCTCTATGATTAAGAGTTGCCTGTTGCTGCATCTTCAAATGCATCATTTCATGCACAAAGAGGTGGTCAATGTACTCTTTGTCTGGATTATAACGGATGATGTGTTCTTTCTCATGATGGGTCAGCGCATACTCAAAACGTGCATTGACCTTTAATTCCTTATCTTCTTTAATGAGGATATTGATGCGGTCAACGGCTTCGAGTTCATCCTTGATTGCTTTCCAAACATTGATATAATTTTGAGTTTTAGCATATTCCCTTGCGACAGCTAAAAACAGTTTTAGCAATTCCTCACGCACAGCAGGATTTTCAGGGCGATCAGACGATTTTATCGCCCCCTTATGACAAATCTCAAAAGCCTCTTTAAGTTTGCCGAGTTTATAATAGCACAAGGCAAGCCCGTAATAAGAATTGGCATATGAGTCATCTAACGACAATGCTTTCTCCATAAACGGTAAAGCTCCTTCATAGTCTTTGCGCTCCATAAAAGTTGCACCAATATTATTAATGGCTATAGCATTGTCGGGATAATATTCCAAAACCTTGTCATAGTATTGCTTAGCGTGCTCAACATCGTTTTTCTCCTTTGTCAGCAGATTACCCATTAGTATCAATGCCCAGATGTTTTTGGGGTCGCATCTTAATGCTTCTATGAGTTCATCGTATGCTTTGTCGGGATCTTGCGAATGGTTCCAATGGATTTGAGCCAATACTCGCCAAGCTTCGGAATTCTGAGGATCAGTCTTTGTAATATCTTCCAGAACTGGGAGAGCTTCGTTGAATTTATTCTTGTTACAAAGGTCTAGAGCATATTGCAATTTTTCTTGCATCAGTCATTCATTTTGTCTCCGACTGATACCCTTGCGTCAGATGTTCATTATCGTTACTGGCTACAATATATGAAAAAGCGGGGTACCTTCATCTGCCTGTTCCCCATTTAGGCCCTAGGAAAGCCCTCTCAATAGAACAAACAGAGCCAGAATACCCACGCCTGTAAGTATACAATACACCCGAAAGTGTGCATGAGGGTATTATGATCCCTCTGCACACCCGGGGGAGTATATACTACACCCGTAGCATTCATCTCTGCGTTTGTCTTGATGTTGAGATTTGAATTTCCTAGGTTCAAATGGGTCAAAACAAAGCATCAATGACGCTTCTCATAAATTGTGTCCCTTATGGACGATGCAAAAATACGAAATTTCTCGGAATTCAGCAACTTTCTTATGAAGAATCTTATAAAGATTGAGAAAATCTAACTAAATCTGTTTGTATAAGGACTGATAGATGTGAAAATGACCAAATGACTAAATGACTGCGGTTGTATTAGAAGAACATCATCGGAAGAGAATTCTTCCGTTTCTGGGAGAGCTCATTCTTCATTCGTCCGATGGCGGTCTTGAAGAAGAATGCAATCAAGAATTCGTCTGAACCTTCAGTCCTGATCTGTTTCAAGGCAGAGATATACTCAGAACGGTCCTTGAGTTCGATAATCAACAACGGATGACCTGCCCTGAGGAGGATGAAGTTAGAAAGCAACCGACCTGTCCGACCATTCCCATCGCGGAATGGATGCAGATACTCATAATATCCATGCCATTTCGCTGCCACTATCAAGGGATGCTGTCCGTCGCCAATGGCCTTCTCTGTTGATGTCATCAGCGAAGGCACACGGGCAATCAATGTCTCGTGATCGCCAAACACAGTGTCGCCTGCAGCCATATCTTCCGTCGTATATTCTCCTGGTATGGAGCCTGGTGCCCGATAGGCTAACGTATGCTCTGTCACAAGCCGATTCACCTCTTTCAACAGAGCCTCGTCAAACGGATGTTCCAATTGACTAACCATATAGTCGAAAGCCCTGAAATGATCGGCCATTTCGGTACACTCCAGTAACGACCGTCCTACCGGAATCATAGCCATGCCCTGTTCGCGGAGAATACGCGTATCATCAACGGTAAATGAGTTTCCTTCGATGGCACAGGAATTAGCAGAGAACAGAATCTCATTATATTCCATCCACTGTTCTCGACTCATCCTATCAGCGATTTTCTCCTGATAGTCGGCTCTGATACGTTCGTATTCTTCGATTTCTTTCTCGAACATCTATTCAAGATTCCAAAATGACTAAATGACTGAGATAACCAAAAATTAATCCTTCTTCTTGGTGTTGTATACATGGTTCCCGACCATATCAAATAACTCTTTGAGCTCGCTGGGAGTTATATCAGCTAAGGTCTTGTCCTTCATTTTATCAAAGAAATCTGGATACTCCTTTTTCAATTCTTCTATCGCCGTATCTACCTTTCTGGCCTGCTCGGGATCGTTTTCGAGCATTTCTTCGTTTTCGCGAATCATTTTCATCAATTTTCTTATTCCCATAATCTGTATTGTTACTTTGTTCTCGTGACACAAATTTTTTGCAAATATACGGATATTTTCTGAAACACCCAAATTAATCTGCCCCAATCTTGGGGAATTTCAAAAAAAGGGAATCTGCTCGTCAGCAGATTCCCTTTGAATTCTACAAGCCCACACAGGAGGTGGCACTCAAGGCCGTTACGATGGCCGTCGCTACAGATGCGATGATCTGTACAATCCACTTAATGGTCTCTTTCTTCGTCATACGCCTTTCCCTTTTTACCTTTTAATTACGGTTCTTCAGTACCGCCCTGAGTAGGCTTGCCACCATTGTCATCGCCACCGGTCTGGGAGTTATCACCACCCTGATTCTCGGTGCCCGAACCGTTCTGCGAAGTGTCGCTCTCCGGATCCTCGACGGTGCCTCCATCGGCCGAGGTGACACGCTTCACCTCTTCGCCATTGCGGTCGAAACAGGTGATCTGGATGGCGGTGCTGGCCAGCTCTTCCTTCAGGTCGATGGCGGGCGTGAAGATGATACGACGGCTCGAGATCAGACCTGCCTTCACGTCCTCGACCTTCTCGACAGACTTCGCACGGAGACCGAAGCGCATGGTGCCGAGTCCGGGCAGTGCGACCGAGTGACCTTCAGTGGCCCATGCCTTGATCACCTCGCCGGCTGCGTCCCAGCAGGCCTGCATCACGCCACGGCTTACACCGCTACGGAGAGCTGCCTCACGGATCACTTTCTCCTGGGAGAGGGCGATGTAGAGGTCGGGTGACATCACATAGCGCCATACGCCGGGATCGTTTTTGCTGAACTTGACTAATTTCTCAACTGCTTTTACTTTTAATGCCATAATGTTTTAAGATTTTAATGATTAATAGATTGTTGAATTATTTCTTTGTCTCAGTTTCGACTGCGTTTTTGGCTCTGGTTAGGAAAAACCGCCTCGTGCACTAGGAAAAAATACCGCTCCAGTTAGGCCGCAAATTTCTGTCTGACTTTCGACGGTGCAAAGGTACGCATAATTCCAAAACCCTGCAAACATTTTTCAAAAAACCGCACTCAAAATCGCACTTTTTGTACCCCCTTATTATCATAGATAATAAAGAGGGTATTTTTATGACGATAAGAGGGCTGTAGTCGATGTAGTCAAGTCAGTCATATAGTCATTTAGTCAAAATCGGTTCGACACTACGTCTTCTATGCTCAATATATAATATAAAAATATATTTTTATATTATATATTGATTCCTTTTCGCAGGGGTGAGCATCGAAAATGACTAAATGACTAAATGACTAGACCTCGAGAAATAAATCTCCAGAAATATTTTGCCGGATCGAAAATATTGAGTAATTTTGCGCTCCGGTATCGACATGATGCCAATAATTAGAAACCATAAACACTTTAAACAATGCAAGAATCTGATTCTATCTCAGAAGAGATAGTTATTGTCGGTGGGTGCTACGGGGCCTGTGCCGACGAGATCGAACCGCTATTTCATCAGGCGGAACCCGTAGAAACAAAAGATATCATGAACGCTCTTGGCGACGATATCGCTTATCTGATGCCTTTATCGAACGACTTGGATCCTTTGGCAGTAGGAGTCTTCAACCACAACCTGAAGTCGCTCGGATTCGTGTGGATGCCTCAGGCGCATGCTGTGCGCGAGTGGATGAATGACCATCGGTGCGGGTATCTGAAGGTTCATATCAAGAAGGTGAACGCAGCCATCAATGCGCTGATAGCCCAGTCGGACTGTCAAATGCAACTGACGGAGGAAGTGCGTGTCAGTCGGTCGCTCGACATGCATTGGGCCGACGATCTGCCGACGGTCTATAGCAGCGTGAAAGACGAAGACCTGGACCTGACGCTGATGCTGATACACGACGAACTGGTCGATGCTACCTGCTGGACCGACCTTCTGCAAACGCGTATCGACCATCTGGTGAAGACGCTTCCGACCGACCTCTCTGCCCATTGCAGCAAGAAATGTATGGATGTGTATCGGCAGTTGAAGCACTCGACGATAGCAGAGGCGAGACATCAGTCGGACACCCTGTTGCTGGCACTCGTCTACCAGGGTTCGCCCGATCACATGAACTGGTGGACGGAGCACTGGTTTCCCGACTTCGTGGCGATGGTGGCCAAGTCGAACATCCTGAGACTCTACGAATCGTCGCAGTACACCATCGAGCGCATCGACAACATTTTGGAAACGGCTCCCGGACACTTATTCAACAAATATAAGGCCAACCCGCTGAAGTTTGCCTTTTGCCTGTATTACTCGGCTCTGCCGCAGATGGCGTACGACTGTCTGCTGACGCTGATAGCCTTGCGCCAACTGATGCAGGAGAAGATAGGTCGAAGCGGACGTCTCGAGGATATCGCAGTCGGTGAGGCCGAGTTTGTCGATCTCGACTTCTTCGACGACGGATGCTTTCAGAGCGTCGAGGGCCAGCGGATGTTGAGAGAGTTGCTGCAGCGCATTCTATCGCGCATCAACGCCGATTTAGGTCGCGACTGGATCGGGGTCTATATCGCCTGGCATTTCTTCACGGGCAAGGTGGTGCTGATGAAGCGGTTTGCCGATTTTTTCAGCGATATCGACGCGCTGTTGCCCGGAGCCCTGACGAAGAAGGCCCCATCGGGACAGGGCTATGTGCTGTATAAGCCGTATATCGCCTCGCTGACGTTAGAGTGCGAGAAGTGGTTTATCGACAACGACTGTCTGCCGAAGATGAACGAATGGCGTTCGAAGCGTTACTGTTATCGGGTTGAGGACGATCGCCGCGGCAGGGTTCAGGATGTCGTCACGGAGTTTTATCAAGGTCTGATGCGTATCAAGAAGCGATAGACACGTGGTTTATCGGTTTTAAGCACCATTTAGCAAGCGCTATCTGGTGCTTTTTTTATGCCTTTTAGGGTGGTTTTCCGTCGGTGTCGTCGGAGTCTTTGGAACGGATTCCAAGGAGTCGTCGGGGTCGTCGGTGTGGCTCGATGATAGGGCCGATTTTTCTTTTCTGCCCCCCGATTTTTACCCTACCTTTGCCGTCGCAAACAAGTTACAACGACGTCGCAAACAAGTTGCAAGCAGTAAAAATCAAACTAAAAAAAGGAAATGAAAAAGAGTTACAAAACAATGATCCAAGAACTGATGGGATCGACCGATCCTTGCCTCGCAGCATTCGCTGCCAGCCTGGAGAACCGCAAGCGACTCTCGAGCCGTGAGAAAGAATCGAAATGCGCCAGACTGGGCGAACCGGGAGTAATCGAACAACTCGTCGATGACCTCATGCCGCGCATCGTCAGGATAGCCTATAAGCATCGTGACAATCAGGCAGAACTGTCGGTCATGGACCTGATTACAGAGGGGATAATCATCGCCCACAACGCCTTACGCACTTATTGGGGAAACCATCAGAAAGCCAACATCATCAACGTGATAAGCAAACTCAACAACGAGATAGAACGACTGGTGGGGATAGAGAAATGCAACGTCGTGATGTGCAGTTTCGATGAAGACGACGAACGCCTGTATCAGGGTATGGATCTCTGGACCGACTATTCGCGACGAGCCGACAAGGAGATGACAAAAAAGTTACAAAAATTTTATAAAACAGGAAGTAGTATGGCAAGAAAAAAGAAAAAGAAGCCGCAGACTGGATGGGCACTCAACCAGTTTGGCGTGATGGTGAAGAAATGCTGTCTGACATGTCCGTTCTGGGACGTGGAGCGCACCAAGAAGTCGAGACTCTGTTCGGAGTCGGAGAAGTTGATGAACCGCTATCAAGTGTGTGACAGATGGAAGATGAACGATGGGCTCCAACAGGCGGGCAGCGGTAAGGGTGTCGTAAGGGATATCACGACCAAGAAGGTCGTTATCAAATAACAATTAAATTTTTTAACAACATGAAAGAAATGATTTTAAGAGTAGTGAGTAGCGGTGAGATGATCAGCGTGAAGAGTGAGAAATCCGAGAACGGTGTGCTTAACAAGCGAATCCTGGTGCTCCAGGAGCTGGGCGGCAAGTATGAGAACTGTTATGTGGTGACGGCCTTGGGTAATCTAGCCTCGCTCGTGTTCCAGCCGGGCGAACTGGTGATCGCGACGCTCCGGTTCCAGACGCGGGAGTATAACGGACAGGTGTTCATGGAGGTGGTCGCCACTGAAGTGGCGAAATTTAAAAATTAAAAAATGTAATAATTATTAATTAAATTAATTTACAAATTTTGAGTTGAGGTGAGGAGGATATTCTCGAGTAAATGGCCAAAGAATCCGAACTTCTTCTCGCTAAAAACTCAAAAAGAATGAAACAGAACAAAGAATTTAAATCAACAACGCTGAGCGGCCAGATCGTCGTCAGCAAGACAGAGAGTGGTTGGGACATGGTGCAGGTATTGCCCGATAATCCATGTCGCGGAAAAGTAGAGTCGTTCCGCGGAAGAGGTAAAGGACATCTGCATGACGACGGAACGTTTATCTTCTTGAAGAAAAGACGCAACAGACATGCGACGGTGCTTAAGTTGCCACACAGCAGTCTGTCGTTTGGATGGGACGAGCAATGCCGCTTTATCGTGACGGGACCGATGGATCAGTTGGAAGAGTTCATCAAATGGCTCTCCACTGAGTCGCAACAGGCGATTGAATTCCTGAAATTGATGCTCGAGACAGAACAGCAGATGTTCGGGACGAAACAAGCTAAAAAGGAGGCAGAGGTATGATGAGACAACAGATCGCAGCAAACTCGATGCACGCGGGCAATCCCAGAATGGATCATCGCGGACATGCAGAGACCTGGACTTCGGAGCAGTTTGACAAACTGCTCTCCGAAGGCTGGCTCCGAGAGATGGTCGCCCGAATACGGGGTGGGGAAGAGGCACTCAAAGACAAACTGCCGTTCGCCTGTCCGCATTATTCGGCCTTCAAAAGGAATCACCGGGCGCAGGACAGTATCATACCAAACAATTTTACATTCATGACGTGTGTCGATCTGGATGAAGCGGCACTGGTAGAGCAAGCCATTGAGCGCACGAGGGCGCTGATAGCCGACGATGATTCCGACTGGCAAGAACTCATCCTGCGTATGGACTATTCGGCGCGTAAGAAACTCCACATCTGGCTCCGTTTGCCGGTCGGCAAGACCATCGCTGAGACGCAGAAGGAATTCTGCGACGAGATCGAGGTGCCTTACGACGAGAACTGTATCACGCCCGAGCGATTCATCTATCTGACGGGTATCGACGAGGAGATCTACCGTTCGCCGCATTGGCTGGAAGCAATTCCAGAGGCGGAACTCGAAGAGCGTCGCGAGGCGTTCCTGAACCGTGGCCTCGATGTGGACGGAAGGGCGCTTCTTAGTGGTGAGAGGTCAGAGGTAAGTGGTGAGAATAAACCTCAAATCTCAAACCTCCAACCTCAAACCCCCAAAGTTGATTTGTCTCAGGCATCGTTGACGGCATTTGACCTCTGTGCCGAACTGGCGGGACTGAAACCGGCGGAGATGGATCTCTGGGGCGTTCACAACTGGCATGCTAACCTGATGGCGGTACTCTCGGTGGGTGTGACGAAACTGATGAGTCGCGAACAACTCAAAGCCGTCGTTGCCCAGCGATTACCCAACTACTCGCAGACCGAAGACTGTGGCAAACTGATCGACTATTTCTACGAGAAATATGATGCCGACAAGGGGTTTATGAACACCGCCCTGCGCGAGATCAATGCGAAGGCGCAGAAGTCGGGTGGGGCAGAAGCGACCCTTTTCGCGGACTTGGAAGAGCCAGAACTGCCTCAGTTGCCGAAGATGCCGCAAGGGGTCAAAGAGTCGATCGAATCGGCGGGCGAGGCCTTGGCAATGCCTATCGTAACAGCCATCTGTCCCTGTATCGGCGCACTGGCAACGGGCGTGGTGCTCGATGTTCACGGCCAGAAGAAAGGACTGAACCTCATCGCCTATATCGCCGGTGATTTTGGTAGTGGCAAAGGCACTGTCGACCCGCTGATGTATGCCTGGATGAGCGAGGTGAGGGCTCTCGACAAGATGTATCAGGAACAGGAAGACGAATGGCGCGCCAAGTCGCTGGCTGCGAAGAACAAGAAGGATCAGCCCGAAATACCCAAGTTTCCCGTGAGGTTTATCACCTTCAATAACACGGTGGCCAATCTGGCTGACCGACTGGCAAACGTCGAAGGTAAACACGCTTTCTCGTTCACGCCCGAGGCCGATACGGTCGCCCAGAAGTGGAAGTCGGCGATGAGTGATTTCTCGGTGATGCTCCGTCAGAGTTACGACGGTTCGCTCTATGAACGCGAAGCCAAAAGTGTGGATGCCGTGAACGTTCATATCGAACATCTGTTGTGGAACGTGACGATGTGCGGAACGCCCGATGCCCTCTATCGCGTGGTGAACAATTACACCGACGGTTTCCAAAGCCGTATTGCACTGGCACGAACGCCCGACAACACCTTCGCTAAATTGGCTGATAAAACCATCACGCTGACACCCCAACAGGAGGATCGTATCGGACAAGTGGCTCATCTGTTACCGCTGATGCAGGGGGAGATCGTGTTGCCGAAACTGGAGCAACGAGGTCGCGAGTGGCTGGAGAAAATCCGTCTGGAAACGATGATGAACGACGATCGCGTGAAAGCCCGTCAGCGCATCCGAATCTGCGTGACAACCCAGCGCATGGTCTGCTGTCTGATGCTCTGCAAGGTGTGTGAGCAATTGATCCTGAAGCACGGACTGAACGGGGCAGAGATACAACTGAAGCAGAAACCCGATCTCTGGAAGGAGATGCTGATCAAGGCCCAGACGCCTCAGATGCTCGATGCTTACGATGTGATAGCCGACTCGCTGATGGACAATGCGCTGTACTTCTTCAGAAGTCGTATCGAGAATGCCTTCAACAGCCGTGACTATGTGGGCAGGGGAAATCAGAGAAGCAAAACGGGGAAGAACGACTCGATCTTCCATCGGCTCGACTTCCAGTTCACCTTCGAACAGGCGATGCAACACTCGATAGCCGTCAAAGGTGCCGACGTGACTTCGAACTCTGTTCAGCAGATGCTCAAGAACTGGCGTAACCAAGGGCTGATCGTACAGGTGAAAGAAGGTAGGTTCCGGAAGATCAATTCAGTCATTTAGTCATTCAGTCATTTTGAAGTTAATGAAGTTATGATGAAAGAAGTTGAAATGAATAAACAAGCCAAACTCTCCGAGCACTTTTCGCTCGGGGAGTTGACAAGGAGTAAGTCGCATCCAGAGGTGTATAACATGCCATCGCATGTGCATATCGAGAATCTGAAGCGTGTATGCGTATGGCTGGAGGTGCTGCGGGAGCGGTATAATCTTCGCTATGTGCTCGCCGAAAAATCTCCTACTAGGGCCAGGCCCCAAAGTGAAGTTTTTGTCGCTGGGGCTGGGGGTCAGGTCCCGAAAGTAGAAGTTTTCGGGGAAAACTTTATTTCGAGACCAGACCCCGAAAAGGCGAGACCAGACCCCGAGGAGGAACCGATCATTATTACGAGCGGGTATCGGTCGGCAGAACTGAATCGGAAAGTTGGAGGTGTGGCGACCTCGAACCACTTGACAGGCTGTGCCGTCGATATCCGAGTCGCGGGTAAAGAGCAACTGATCAGATATGCATGTATTCTGTTAGACTATGCCGACGAAACACATCAGGACTTCGATGAACTCCTGCTCGAACATGGTTCAAGCGGTGTCATCTGGTTGCACTTTGCAGTAAGACCGCCCGGTCAGTCTAACCGCCGCAAGATCAATTTCCTACAAGGTTGATTTTTACTTTTGGGGCCAGGTCCGAAAACTTAGTTTTTAGACCTGGCCCTAGTGAGCAGTTATCCTGAAGAGGGAGGATGATTTAATTTCTCTTATTTATCATAATGCTGATTCTATGTAAAAAGGGGTCAAATAGGGAGAAGGGGGATTTTGAGGATATTTTACCTATATATTATAAGAGGTCGCGATCGTCTAAAACTTTGAATTTTGCGCGCTGACGGTCGATTGATTCCAAATTCGCTAGAAATGAGACGGTTGATTCGCGGTTTGGCGGACAACTGACGAGCGTTTTGCCAATGGGACTAATAACGGCACTCATGCCGCGATAATGACAATAGTGATCGTCGCCAACACGATTGCAGGCAATTAGCAACGCCTGATTCTCGATGGCACGGGCTCTGGTAAGAATCTGCCACGCATTCTGACGGGATTCGGGCCAGTTGGCTACACAGATGATGGCATCGTATTGCAGACCGGAGGCATAACGACTCCAGACAGGAAAACGCATATCGTAGCACGTCAACAGAAGGATGCGGAAATCCATGAATTCTACGACAGTATGCTCCGCTCCTGCCTCGTAATACTGGTCTTCATGACCATAAGAGAACAGATGGTGTTTATCATAATGTTGTACTGTACCCTTTCTGCCATTGACGAAATAATGGCGATTTCTGAATAATCCATCGGCCGTACGGATGGCCAGACTTCCAGAGATGGCGCACTGACGTTCGCGGGCAGCCGATTTCATCCACGCCAGAGAACGGCTCGAGACCTCGTCTTCAGCAATGCCGAAAGGTTCGGTAGCGAAGCCCGTACTCCACATTTCGGGCAAGACATAGAGATCGGAACCAGGCGACTGAGCCATCAAAGATTCTGACTTTCTGATATTCTCTTCAGGGTTGCCCCAGGCGATATCCAATTGTAAGAGAGTGACCTTCATTTGATATAGAATTCGTTAGTAAGCTGTTGATACCAAGGACTGCGGACCTTGGGTTCTATTTCGATAATACCTTCTGTCGTATCTATCATAGAACTAGGAGATTTCCGAAATTCCATCAAGCAACGCTTTGGTTGTTTTTTAGGTGTGGTTCGCACCAGACAGACGCGAGAGATGAAGAACCCCTGCAAGGCGGCTTGTGCTTCGATGGCCGAGCGGCTCTCAACAGGAATGACCACTGAGAAAAATCCTGCGGTTTTGAGCAAGCGGAAAGCAGCCTTCATCAGCGATTCGTAAGACAGACTGACGGTATGGCGAGCCGTAGTGCGTTGGGCATCGGGACACGTCAGAGAATCGACAAAATACGGAGGATTACAGACGATGGCATCGAACAAATCTGCCGATTCCATCGACACCACATCGGTCTCGGAGATTGAAATTCTGGCGGCAAACGGCGATTCCATCGCATTTTCGCGCGCCTGGGCAACCGCCTCGGGATCGATGTCGATGCCCACGACCGAAGCCTCGGGAAAGCGCTGAGCCATCATGAGCGCGATGAGACCAGAACCCGTACCGATATCGAGGATGCGACACGGACCCATCGGAGCCTGAGCCCATGCTCCGAGCAATGTGCCATCGGTGCCAACCTTCATGGCGCAACGTTCCTGACGGACGACGAACTGGCGGAATTGAAAGTAATTGTTTGCCATATTGGCTGCAAAGATATGACAAAACACAAGAAAAACCAAATAAATTGTTAATTCTTAGCGCATCATTCTTCATTCTTAATTATTATTAGTATCTTTGCACGCAATTTTAAAGAAAAGAATAAAAAAATGAGTAACAGTAATCAGAATAAGACAAGTTTTCAGATGATTGCCGACGTAGAAGGAGACTTTTACGACATGTTTTCCTCGAAGATGCCGGAAAACGTACCTATCTTAGCCGTGAGAAACCTCGTATTATTTCCAGGTGTGGTCTCCCCTATCCTCATCGGCCGCGACTCGAGCAAGATCCTGATGCAGAGAGCCGATAAGAACAAAACTATCATCGGTATCGTGTGTCAGCACGACCCGGACGTAGAAGTGCCCATGCAGGAAGACCTCTATGAAACAGGCGTATATGCGAAGATCTTGAAATTGATGACATTGCCCAATGGCAACGTGACGGTTATCGTGCAGTGTTTTAGCAGACTGCACCTGAAGCAGATTACCAAAGACTCTCCCTTCCTCATGGGAGACGTAGAGCAACTGGCGGATATCGAGCCCGATAAGCGCGACCGCGAGTTTAAGACGGCTATCGAAGACCTGCGCAGTCAGGTGAACGAGTACGTGAGCATGTCGGACGAGATCCCCGACGAGGCCTCGTTCGCTATCAAGAACATCACGAACGACATCATGGCCCTGAACTTTGTCTGCTCTAACCTGCCGTTCAGCGTGAAGGAGAAGATCAAGCTGTTGGAGATGGAGTCTGTGAAAGAGCGCCTCTTCAACATGATGAAGATCATAAACCGCGAGATCAACCTGCTGAACCTGAAGGCGGATATCCGCAACAAGACGCGTGAGGACCTCGACGAGCAGCAGAAGAACTACTTCCTGCAGCAACAGATCAAGAACATACAGGCAGAGATGGGCAACGAGTCGCCCGAGAAGTACGAGTTGCTCCGTAAGGCCGCCACGAAGAAATGGTCGCTGGAGATTGACAAGATCTTCCGTAAAGAAGTTGACAAACTGGACAACCTGAACCCTCAGGGACCCGAATTCAGCGTGCAACTCTCATATCTGCAGACGCTCGTAGGACTGCCTTGGGGCGAATATACCGAAGACGACCTGAACCTGAAGCGCGCCCAGAAGATACTCGACGAGGATCACTACGGCATGGAGAAAGTGAAGGAGCGTATCATGGAGCACATGGCCGTGCTGGCACTAAGAGGTGACCTGAAGAGTCCGATTATCTGTCTCTACGGTCCTCCGGGAGTCGGTAAGACCTCGCTGGGCAAGTCGATTGCCTCTGCGATGAAACGTAAGTATGTGCGCGTATCGCTGGGCGGTCTGCACGACGAAGCCGAGATTCGCGGACACCGTCGCACCTATATTGGAGCGATGCCCGGACGTATCATCAAGTCGATTCAGAAGGCCAACTCGAGCAATCCCGTGTTTATCCTCGATGAAATCGACAAAGTGACGCAGAGCACGCATAACGGTGATCCCGCCTCTGCCCTACTCGAGGTGCTCGACCCAGAGCAGAACAGTGCGTTCCACGACAACTATCTCGACGTGGACTACGACCTGTCGAAAGTGCTGTTTATCGCAACGGCCAACAACTTAAGCACCATTCCCCGCCCCTTGCTCGACCGCATGGAGATTATCGAAGTGACGGGCTATACCACCGAAGAGAAGATAGAAATCGCCAAGCGCCACCTGATACCCCGCGAACTGGAGAATACAGGTCTGAACGTGAAGGGCATGAAACCCACATTCACGAAGGCGGCCATCGAGATGATTATCGAGCGCTATACCCGTGAGAGCGGTGTTCGCCAGTTGGAGAAACAGGTGAACAAGGCGCTCCGTAAGATCGCCTATAAGCGGCAGATGGAGGAAGGTGCCGACTACAAGAAGATTACCCCGGCCGAAGTGGAAGGACTGCTCGGGAATCCCCCATTCTATCGCGATATCTATCAAGGTAACGACTATGCTGGTGTGGTGACAGGACTGGCCTGGACAAGTGTCGGTGGCGAGATCCTGTTTATCGAGACCTCGCTCTCGAAAGGCAAGGGCTCAAAACTCACGCTGACAGGTAATCTCGGAGACGTGATGAAGGAGTCGGCCATCCTCGCGGTGGAATACGTGAAGGCCCATGCCGAGACGCTGAATATCGACTACCGCATCTTCGACAACTGGAACATCCACATCCACGTGCCCGAAGGCGCCACGCCGAAAGACGGACCTTCGGCCGGTATCACCATCGCCACCTCGATCGCCTCTGCGCTCACCCAGCGCAAGGTACGTAAGAACACGGCGATGACGGGCGAGATCACCCTGCGCGGAAGAGTGTTGCCCGTAGGCGGTATCAAGGAGAAGATCCTTGCAGCCAAGCGTGCCGGTATCACCGATATCGTGATGTGTCAGGAGAACGAGAAAGACGTCAAGGAGATACCAGAGGTTTACCTGAAGGGCGTTACGTTCCACTATGTGGAGAACGTGCAGGACGTGTGGAAGTTCGCACTCACCGATGAAATCGTAAAGCACCCGCTCGACTTCACCATCCCTGAAGACGAGAAGAAAGACGAGAAGAAAGACGAGAAATAATGAAGTTTGAACTGCAACATACAGACTCGGCCAGCGATGCCCGTGCAGGCGTGATCACGACAGATCACGGACAGATACAGACGCCCATCTTCATGCCCGTAGGAACGGTGGGAAGCGTGAAAGGTGTGCATTTCCAGGAGTTGCGCGAACAGGTAAAAGCCCAGATTATCCTGGGCAACACCTATCACCTCTATCTGCGCCCGGGACTCGATATCCTGCGCAAAGCGGGCGGACTGCATAAGTTCAACACCTGGGACCGACCGATACTGACCGACTCAGGCGGTTTTCAGGTCTTCTCGCTGACAGGCATCCGCAAACTGACGGAGAACGGTTGCGAGTTCCGCAGTCATATCGACGGTTCGAAGCATATCTTCACCCCCGAGAACGTGATGGATACGGAGCGCGTGATCGGTGCCGACATCATGATGGCACTCGACGAATGTCCGCCGGGACAGAGCGACTATCAGTATGCGAAGAAATCGCTCGGACTGACCCAGCGCTGGCTGGAACGTTGCGTGAAGCGTTTCAACGAGACAGAACCGTTGTATGGCTATAACCAGACCTTGTTCCCCATCGTACAAGGCTGTACCTATAAAGACTTGCGACAGGATGCAGCCAAGCATGTGTGTGACGTGCTGAGCAGACTGAACGACGGCGGTGGAGCCTCGATAGGCGGACTGGCCGTAGGCGAGCCGACGGAGGTGATGTACGACATGATCGAGGTGGTGAACGAGATACTGCCGAAAGATCGTCCCCGATACCTGATGGGAGTAGGAACGCCACAGAATATCCTCGAAGCCATCGAGCGCGGCGTGGATATGTTCGACTGCGTGATGCCTACCCGTAACGGGCGCAATGCGATGCTCTTCACCTATGAAGGGACGATGAACATGCGCAACAAGAAATGGGAGGACGACTTTTCGCCCATCGATCCCGAGGGCTGTTACATCGACCAGATCCATACGAAGGCCTATCTGCACCATCTCTTCAAGGCACAGGAACTGTTGGCGATGCAGATTGCCAGCATTCATAACCTCGCCTTCTACCTCAGACTGGTGACCGATGCCCGCGAGCACATCCTGGCTGGCGACTTCGTGGAGTGGAAACGTGGTGTCATTGACAATTTAGGACGCAGAAGATGAAGTGGTTTAAGAAGATAAGCATGCCCAAGAAACCGGAACATCTGAAGGAGAAACTGACAGATGCGAAGGAGAAACTCGCCGATGCGAAAGAAAAGATAGCAGACGCGAAGGCTGTGAAGAAACTGGCAGAGACGAAAGAGAAACTGGCAGAGTCGAAGGCCGCCAGAAAACTGAGACGCTTTGACCTCTCGAAGTATATCTCGCGACTCGACCGTTATATCATGGCCAAGTTTATCGGCACCTATATCTACTCTATCGCCCTGATTATCTCCATCGCCATCGTGTTCGACGTCAACGAGAACCTCTCGAAGTTCGCGACCTACGGTGCTCCGCTGAAAGCCATCGTCTTCGACTATTACGCCAATTTCGTACCCTACTTCGCCAATCTGTTCTCACCATTGTTCGTCTTCATTGCCGTCATCTTCTTTACCTCGAAGTTGGCCGGCAACAGTGAGATTATTGCCATGCTGGCGGCCGGTGTGAGTTTCAAGCAACTGATGAAACCCTATCTGCTATCGGCAGCCCTGATAGCCGTTGTGAACTACTATCTCGGTTCGAGCGTGATACCTCATGGCACCGTGGTCAGACAAGACTTCGAGGCGAAATACAAGAACTCGCGGCGAACCCTCTCTGCATCGAATGTGCAATTGATGGTCGGTCCGGGAATCATCGCCTATATCCAAAGCTATGATAACCGTACGAAGACCGGCTATGGCTTCTCGCTGGATAAGTTTGAGAACAAGAAACTGGTGAGTCACATGACGGCCTCGATGATACGCTACGACTCTATCAGCGATGAGCGCTATCACTGGAAAGCCAGCAATTACAAGATACGTCAGTTGAAAGGTCTGAAGGAGGAGATCAAGGAAGGCAACGTCATCGACACACTGATACAGATGGAACCGATGGACCTCGTGTTCTCCAAAGGTCAGCAGGAAACGTTGACATCGGCGGAACTGCGACAATATATCTCGAAACAGACGGAGCGCGGATCGAGCAATGTGGTGCAGTATGAGGTGGAATACCACAAGCGCATAGCCACCTCGTTTGCCTCGTTTATCCTCACCATCATCGGTGTGAGTCTCTCGAGCCGCAAGCGAAAAGGCGGCATGGGACTCTATCTCGGTATCGGACTGGGACTATCGTTTACCTATATCCTGCTGCAGACCGTCAGTTCTACCTTTGCCATCAATGCAGATACGCCGCCGATGCTGGCAGCGTGGATTCCAAACATCCTCTATGTATTCATTGCGTACTTCTGTTACAGACAAGCGCCGAACTAATAGACAGTTAATCTCGTGAAATTTGAAGAAACATATCTGAACGATAACATCCTCGATGCCCTCTACGACATGCATTTCGAGGACATGACCCCTATCCAGGAACGTTGTATCCCAGAGATTCTCGACGGCTACGACGTGTTGGGAGTCGCACAGACGGGAACCGGTAAGACGGCAGCCTATCTGTTGCCCATCCTCTCGATGCTCGACGATGGCGACTATCCAAAGGATGCCATCAACTGCATCATCATGTCGCCCACCCGCGAACTGGCCCAACAGATCGACCAGGCGATGCAGGGTTTCGGCTATTACCTCGACGGTGTGAGTTCTGTGGCCGTTTATGGCGGCAACGACGGTGGACGATACGAACAAGAACTGAAAGGCATGCGACTTGGTGCCGATGTGCTGATAGCCACACCGGGACGATTGCTGAGCCATCAGAAGGTGGGTAATCTCGACCTCTCGCACTGTTCATTCTTCGTGCTCGACGAAGCCGACCGTATGCTCGACATGGGTTTCATCGAGGATATCATGAAAATCGTCAAGGAACTGCCTAAGAGTTGTCAGCGCATCATGTTCTCTGCCACCATGCCGCCCAAGATCAGAGAACTGGCCGTCACACTGCTCAACGATCCTGTGGAGATCAAGATCGCCGTATCGAAGCCCGCAGAGAAAATCAAGCAGAGTGCCTACGTATGCTACGATCCGCAGAAACTGCAGATCATCAATCATATCTTCAAACAGGGCGACCTGCAACGCGTCATCATCTTCTCGGGCAAGAAAGAGAAGGTGAAGGAGATAGCCAGAAGTCTGAAGAAGATGCACATCAACTGCGACCAGATGCACAGCGACCTCTCGCAGCAAGAACGCGACGAGGTGATGTACCGATTCAAGGCAGGACAGACCGACGTGCTGGTGGCAACGGACATCGTGGCGAGAGGTATCGACATCGACGATATCAGAACAGTGATCAACTACGATGTGCCCCACGATGCAGAAGACTATGTGCACCGAATCGGACGAACGGCCAGAGCCGATAGAGACGGTGAGGCCATCACGTTTATCAGTGAAGCAGATATCTACCGTTTCCAGCAGATCGAGCATTTCCTAGGCAAGGAGGTAGAGAAGACTCCATTGCCCGAAGGAATCGGAGAAGGGCCAGCCTACACGAAACGGGAAAAGAAACGCTCGAACACCCGACGTCGCGGACGCTGGCACTCGAAAGGCAACGGACAGAATAACCAGAAAAAAAACAAAAAGGAGAAAAGGCATGCTGACAAAACCAATCGCAAAGATCAACCTCGGTCTTAATGTCGTCGAGAAACGTCCCGACGGTTATCATAACCTCGAGACCGTGTTCTATCCGGTAGCCATCGAAGACGCACTGGAAGTGTATCCCATGGATGAAGCGTTTCCTTCTGCCTACGATTGTGACCTGAAGGTAACCAACATTCAGATTGACGGTGACGAGCAGAAGAACCTTGTGGTGAAGGCCTATAACCTCTTGAAGCAAGACTTCCCTACTCTGCCCCGCATACATGCCCATTTATATAAAGGTATCCCCACACAAGCCGGTATGGGTGGCGGTTCGAGCGACTGCGGCTTTATGATCACCCTGCTGAACCGTCAGTTCAACTTAGGACTGAGTGAGCAACAGATGATCGACTATGCTGCCAAACTGGGAGCAGACTGTCCGTTCTTCATTGTGAACCGTCCCTCGTATGCCGAAGGTATCGGTGAGAAACTGGAGCCTATCGCCCTCGACCTGAAAGGCTGGTATCTGGCTGTGGTTCGTCCGGCGATTCCCGTATCTACCAAGGAGGCATTCTCGCTCATCACGCCCCGACATCCGGAGAAGAACTGCCGCGACATCGTGATGCAGCCCGTGGAGACATGGCGCGAAGAACTGACAAACGATTTTGAGAAAAGCGTGTTTGCCATCCATCCAGAGATTGGTGCCATCAAAGACCGACTCTATGAGATGGGAGCCATCTATGCTGCCATGTCGGGTTCTGGCAGCAGTCTGTTCGGCTTGTTCCGTGAACCAGTAGATCTGAGCATCTTCGATGAAACGGGCACTTTCAAGACTTGTTTGAAGTTGTGATCCATAGAAAATGGACCTCGATTCGCATCGAAGTCCATTCACAACACAAACACAAATTGCGATTCTAAGAATCGCATTTTTTTTATCCTATTGAATGCCGTCTTCGCGCAGCTTTTGCTGCCACTTCCAAGCACTCTTCAGCACTTCCTCTGTAGGCGTATCTGCCTTCCAGCCCAACACCTTGTTGGCCTTATCGACATTACCCCAAACCTGTTCGATATCACCCTCACGACGCGGGGCATATTCCCAGTTCACCTTCACGCCCGTAGCCTTCTCGAAGCCCTGAACGACCTCCAGCGTAGAGAGACCTTTACCCGTACCGATATTGAATACCTCAACAGCATCCGTCTCAGGCTTGTCGAGCACACGCTCCATTGCCTTCACATGAGCCTTGGCCAGATCGACCACATAGATATAGTCGCGGATACAAGTTTTATCAGGTGTATTATAATCGTTTCCGAAAATCTTCAACTGCTTGCGGATACCCATGGCTGTCTGAGTGACAAACGGAATCAGGTTCATGGGAACACCGTTAGGCAACTCTCCGATCAATGCTGAAGGATGGGCACCGATAGGATTGAAGTAACGCAGGATGATGCTCTTGATAGGTGCACCAGAGTGGATGTAATCCTGAATGATCTCCTCGTTGATCTGCTTCGTGTTGCCATAAGGCGACATAGCCTTCTGGATAGGTGCATTCTCTGTAACGGGCAGATTCTCCTGAGAAGGCTGACCATAAACGGTACAACTACTTGAGAAGATGATACCCTTCACATCGTATTTTGGCATCAGTTCGAGCAGGTTGATCAGGCTCGTCAGATTATTGCGATAGTACATCAGAGGCTTCTCAACACTCTCGCCGACAGCTTTAGACGCTGCGAAATGGATGATTCCTTCGATCTTGGGGTACTTCTTAAACACGCCTTCGAGTGCCTCGAAATCGCAGCAGTCCACCTTCTCAAAGGCGGGACGGATGCCGGTAATCTTCTCGATACCGTCGATCACATTTGCATTAGAGTTTGAGAGGTTGTCGATAATCACTACCTCATAGCCTGCTTCCTGCAGTTCTACAGTCGTATGGCTTCCGATGAAACCTGTACCGCCTGTTACCAAAATTGTCTGTTTCATGAATGATATATTTTTAGTCTTAACTTTTTCCGTTACAAAAGTACAACAATTATCCGAACTACGCAAACAAAACCACCAAAAGTTTTCGGCAGAGGGATATTTTCAGCGAATAGCAATCCGCAATACCGAGGTCGTTTGCTCAGAAACACGATAGCGGTTATCGCTCCGAAGGCCCGTCAGCCAAAGGATTTCCCCATCCCTGTCTGTCACCACCAACTGGCGCCGTTTCTGCAGAATCGGCAATTTGAGGTCTGTCATAAAATCGCTCACCAGTTTATGTCCCGTCATGCCGAAAGGCACAAAACTATCGCCAGTAGCAACAGGTCGAACCGTCAGAGGAAATCTGACTTTTGAAGCATCGAGGGTGATACAGTCTGGACGTTTGGATATCGTCAGGTCATCGGTAAGCGAAATCTCAAAGCGCAGATCGTCGTCATAGCGATAAAGACCCGTCTCGGGTATTTTCATCGTTTTCATCGGTTCCTGATGAGGTGCCAGCACCAACGATTGGCGATCTATATACAAGGTGTGAGTTACCGAAGGATACTCCCTACCCGATTCCCCCATGATATGCGTCA
>Ga0310695_10004832_pt1 | contig 24278 bp, 24 predicted proteins | sample RumenRJG_04DNA_FD_203882 | JGI IMG/M metagenome (GOLD analysis project Ga0310695, IMG submission 203882) | Bovine rumen microbial communities from Lethbridge, Alberta, Canada - RJG_04 (v2) (version 2) | ecosystem: Host-associated > Mammals > Digestive system > Stomach > Rumen | place: Canada...
AGAACGGCTCGTTCGAGCCCTACGCGCAGGTGACAGCGGAAGGGGCAGCCGCTGTTGCTAAGGGTTCAACAGTTCCGAGCGCGTATTTGGCGAAGTACGGGAAATCCTCCGTGAGCGAAACGATCGCCAATTCCAGCCCGTCCATGACAGTTGCGCAGGCGTATCTCGTCGGTGTTGCGCCGGTGGCAGGTGCGACATTTGCCATTGAGAAGGCGTCGTTCAATGGCAGCAGCCTTACGCTTACATTCCCTGGCGACTGGCCGGCGGGCTCCTACACCGTCAAATACGGGGGTACGCCAGAGTGCGCCAACAAAGCCAATATCGCTACCGCCACGAAGACGGGTTCCGGCAACCAAGTGACGATTCCGCTCAATTTCGGGAGCGGCAACGTGCTCTACTACAAAGTGACGCGCTAACCGTTTTTGGGCGCCCTGGCGGGTTTTTCTCTCTCTCCCGCCAGGGCGTCTCTTCCTCTGCAGCCAAATCGGGGACATCTCAATTGCGTGCCGCATACGAACTGGGGACATCTCAATTGCGTGCCGCAGTTGGATAGTAACCATCAAAAGCGACATAATGTGCCGCATAAGACATTGAGGACATCTCAATCACGCGCCGCTCGTGGACGTGACGCTGTCGGACGACGACTTCAGCGCGGGCGAGACGGCCACGGCCGAAATCCCGCTCAAAGGCGACACCCCGCCCGCCTTCTTCAAGGCGACAATTGAATAACCAACGCGAATTCCCGACAGCGGCGTTCGCTACTACAAGGTCGGGCGCTGAAACGATTTGGGACAACCCGGACCAAGGGTTCAAGCCTCTTTCCCTTGAACCAGGAATGTCCGTTTGTATCCACTTCGCGCCCGCAAATGAGCTTGACGCGAGCGAACGCTAGGGCGACGATGCCGGCACCGCGATGCGGGACGGGTTGACCGCAGGGCGCGTCATGTGATAGACTAACCCCATGACTACGAAAAAGACATCGTCCGCGCACGCGCCGCGTCCGCTCAGGGACGTGATGCGCTCCCCCCGCGCCCAGGCCGCCGTGCGCCTGGCGCTTGACGAAGACCTCGCGAACGCCGCCGACACGCGCCCCGCCGCCTGGTGCGACGCGACGAGCGACGCGCTGGTCGATCCGGACGCGGTCGCCACGGGCGAAATCTACGCGAAGGGCGCGGGCTGCACCGTCGCGGGCGCGACGGTCGCGAAGGCCGTTCTCAAGGCGGTGGACCCGAAGATCAAGGTCACGATCCTGAAGCCCGACGGCAGCACGGTCCGGCCGAAGGAGCCCATCCTCGTCTTCCGCGGCAAGGCGCGCTCGATCCTCGCCGCCGAACGCACCGCGCTCAACTTCATGCAGCGCCTGTGCGCGACGGCCACGCTGACGCGCCAGTTCGTCGACGCGACGAAGAAGTACGGCACGCTCATCCTCGATACGCGCAAGACGACGCCGGGCCTGCGCGTCTTCGAGAAGTACGCCGTCCTCTGCGGCGGCGGCACGAACCACCGCATGGGCCTCTACGACCGCGTGCTCATGAAGGACAACCACCGCCGCCTGTGGAAGGGCGGCGACCCCGACGCGCTCGATCAGGCGGTCCTTGCGGCGCGCCGCGCGTTCCCGAAGCTCGCGGTCGAAGTCGAGGTCGAAAGCCTGCGCGAATGCGCGAGCGCGCTCAAGGCGAAGCCGGAGTGGATCATGCTCGACAACATGAGCGTCGCGGACATGAAGAAGTGCGTCCGGATGTGCAAGGGCCTGTCGAAGACCGAGGCGTCGGGCGGCATCACGCTCGCGCGCGCCAAGGAAGTCGCCGCGACGGGCGTGACCGCGATTTCGCTCGGCTGCCTGACGCATTCAGCCGGTTCGGTGGATTTGAGCCTCGAATGGCGGACGGTCTGATCGTCGTCGACGTCGGCAACACCTCGACGGCGGTCGGGCTGTGGCGCGGCGGCAAGGTGACGCACGTCGCCCACTGCGACGGCGCCTTTGCCGAGGCGCGCGCGGCGGTCGAACGGCTCGCCGCCGTCGCGGACGCGCTCGCCTACGCCTCGGTCGTGCCGAAGGCGGACGCCGCGTGGCGCGCGTTCGCAAAGGCGCGGCGGCTGAAGTTCCATGCCGTCTCCTGGCGCGATTTTCCGCTCGCGCTCGACTATCCCCGGCCTGAAACGATCGGCGCGGACCGCCTGGCGGACGCGGCGGGCGCGGTCGCGCGCTACGGCGCGCCGGTCCTCGTGATGGATTTCGGCACGGCGCTCACGGCGGCGATCGTCACGCGCGACCGGGTGTGGCGCGGCGGCGTGATCGCGCCCGGCTTCCCGCTCATGCGCGACTATCTCTTCGAGCGCGCGGCGAAACTGCCGCGGATGGAACTCGGCCGGGGCGGCGTGCCGAAGATCGGCCGCTCCACCGAGGAGGCGATGCGCTTCGGCGCGCTCGTCGGCTACCGCGGGATGGTGCGCGAGATCGTCGCGACGCTGCGGGCGAATTTCAACGAGGATTTCCGGCTCGTGGCGACGGGCGGCTTCGCGCGCTGGGCGCTGAAGGGCAGCGGCCTCGATTTCACCGTCGACCCGACGCTGACGCTGTACGGGACGGGGCTGCTGGCCGTCGGCCCGCTGCGCGGCGCGCCGGACGCAAAGACGGCGACGAAACGGACGAAGAAGGAGGTGCGGACATGAAGAAGATTCTGATCGCGGCCGTCGCGCTCGCGGCGCTGGCGGGGTGCGGCCCGTTCTGGATGAATCCCTACATCACGGTGGAGGAGTCGCGGCTCAACTGGGTGGAGATCCACTACTACCGGCTCGACAAGACGCCCGTCTACCGCAAGGCGGTCCGCCTGAGCGGCGACGGATTCGTGGAGCTCCGGAAGGGGACGAGCGAGCTCATCTCCAACGATTTCGCCAAGCACAACGAGCTGGACGGCTGGGAGAACATCAAGACCCAGCGCGTCCACGTCGATCCCGCGCACATCAACGACATCTTCCAGAATCTCGTCAACCACGGGCTGCTGGACCAGGAAAAGACCTTCAAGAAGGCGAAGAATCCGCGGAAGGACCGCGTGCTCGGCGTCAAGGCGACCATCAACAACATGGCCTACACGCTGCAGGACAATATTTTCGAAGTCGATCCCGATCTCGCCGAGCACCTCCTCGATGTCGTGCGCGAGTTCGACAACCCGACGCTGTAGGCCGCGCGGCGCGGCGCCGCGGTGAACCCGAGGCGGGCGCAGGGCGTTAGAGACGGTGTAAGGAGCAAAACACAGATGGATGCGTTGAAGGCCACGGGAGTCTGCCGCCGTTACGGCGAGCAGGAGGTGCTGAAGGATTTTGCGCTCACGCTCGGTGCGGGCGGCTTCGAGGCGCTGATGGGACCGTCCGGGAGCGGCAAGTCCACGTTCCTGCATCTCGCGGCGGGCCTGCTCGCGGCGGACGCGGGCGCGATCGAAATCGACGGCACGGACGTCACGCGCCTCTCCGACGCCGCGGCCGCGCGCTTCCGCCGCCGCCACGTGGGCGTCGTGTTCCAGGCGTTCAACCTGCTGGACGACCGGACGGTCGCCGACAACATCGTTCTGCCGCTCAGGCTGGACGGCGCGCGGCCGGACGCGGCGCGGTTCGCGAAACTGACCGGCGTGCTCGGCCTCGCCGACAAGCTCGCGAAGAAACCCGAGCAGCTGTCGGGCGGCGAGCGCCAGCGCACGGCCATCGCGCGCGCGCTGATGGCGGAACCGGCGGTCGTGCTCGCGGACGAGCCGACGGGCAACCTCGACGTGGCGGCGGCGAAGGAACTGTGTGCGCTCCTGAAGGAACTGAACGCGACGGAAAAGAGCGCGATCCTCGTCGTCACCCACGATCCCGTCGTCGCGGCGAGCGCGACGCACGTCAACTTCCTGAAGGACGGACGGATCGTCGCCCGCCACGCGACGCAGGGCGATCCGGCGCGCGTCTCGCAGCTCTATCTGGAGACGTACCGGTGAAGGCGCGGCACCTCTGCGCCGTCGCGGGCGTGGCGATTGCGGTCGGCGCGGTCGTCTTCATGCGTTCGCTCGTCGCGTCGAACGACGCGCAGGCCCCCGCCCGGGCGGCCGAACTCCTGAAAGCGCTGCCGGTCGCGGCGGACGCCGAGACGGTGCGCCTGACGCTCGACTTCCGGCCCGGCGGCCGCGTGATGCAGGGCCCGCCGCTCGCCGCCGAGATCGCGACAAAGCCGGGCGTCGAGGGCATCGCCATCGCCCGTTCGGCCTTTGCGGCGCGCCGCCTCCAGCCGCCGGCGGTCGGCGAGGAACTGACGCTCGTCGGCCGCAACGGCACGTACCGGCTGGCGGTCAGCGAAATCCTCCCGTGGTCGAAGCCGGTCCGCGGCTACCCGAACGCCTATGTCTCGCCCGAGACGGCCGCGACAATCGGCGAAGAGTGGCGCGCGTTCGAGCCGAAGACGGCCGCCGAACTCGCGCCGGGCTTCATGAGCGACGCCGGGCGGCACTTTGACCTGTCGAAGGGCCTGCTCCTCTGGGCGGCGGCGCTCACGGCGCTCTGCCTGCTCGTCAATTCGCTCTTCCTCTCCATCGAGGCGCGGCGGCGCGACCTCGCGCTGCTGCGGACGCTGGGCCTAACGCGCGGCGGCGTCTGCCGGCGCGTCCTGGCCGAATCGCTGGCGCTGACGGCGGCCGGGTGCGCGCTCGGCACGGCGGTCGCGGTCGCGGCGGTCTATCTCTATGTCGCCGCCGACAGGGAGCTCTTCCCGGCGGGCGCGGCACTTCTGCCGCGCGGCGCGCTGGCCCTGTGCGTGCTCGCGGCGCTCGCCGTCGCGGGCGCGGCGGCGCTCCTCGCGCTCAAACCCGCACTCGCCGTCAAGCCGCTGGAGGTCGTGCGCGCGCCGGGTCCGCGCCGCAGCCGCGTCGGCATGCTCATCGCGTTTGCGTGCGGCTTCGGCGCGTTCGTGGCGGTGGAGGTGTGGGGCGCGTCGCTGATGAGTGCGTTCGTGCCGTCGCCCGAATGGCCGGACGCGATCGTCTCGATCCTGCCGGGCGGCGTCTCCAGCTTCGATGTCGAGAAGCTTCAGTCGATCGACGGCGTGGCGCGGATCGCCGAACTGCAGCCCCTGCAGGTCAACCTCGATCCGCTCGAAGAGCTGAAGGGGCCGGGCGGCGGCGAACGCGGTGATGCGGGCGGGCGCGGCGGACGCGGCGGCGGGCGCGGACCGGCCTACCGCAACGCGCTTCTGCTGGCGTCGGGGTGGCTGCCCAAGTTCAGATTCACGGAAGGCGACTGGGAAGCGGCGTCCCGCGCGCTCGGCGCAGGCGACACCTGCGTCATCACCGAAATGATGGCCCATGCGAAGGGGCTGCACCTCGGCGACGCGCTGAAGCTCGACTGCGGGCGCGACTTCAAGAGGACGCTCACGATCGTCGGCGTCGTCGACCTGAACTGGCACATGGTGACGAGCCGCGGCCTCGTGCGCGGCCTCAACCGGATGCCGGTCCAGACGGACGGCCCCGTGTTCGTCAGCTTCGACACGCTCGCCGCGTGCGACGCGCGGCCGCAGCCGTTTGTCAACATGACGCACCTGTGGCTCGACTACACGCCGGAATTCCTCGCCCAGCATGGCGCGTTCGCGGCGGGGCGGATTGTGGAGAAGCGCATCGTCGCGGCGCTCGACGGCGCGTACAGCGAGACGGAGGACGGCGAGGTGCGCGGCAACACGGTGCGGCTCCACGCGCGCGACGAGGTGGCGGACGGGACGCTCGCGCACGGCCACGAGATCATCGGTTCGATGGCGCGCGTGCCGTTCATCTTCATCGCGGTCCTCTCGCTCGGGTTCGTGGCGCTGATCGTCGCGCGCGCGGACGGGCGGCGGCGCGAATTCCGCGTCCTGCGCGCCGTGGGCGCGACGCGCGGGCATCTGGCGCGGCTGCTGGCGCGCGAGGCGCTGGCGGTGGCGGCGCTCGGCCTGGCGTTCGGGTTCACGGGCGGCACGGTCGCGGGGTTCCTTTTCACGATTCCGACGCGGGCGATCTGGAGCCTGCCCGTCCTCTTCGCGGTGCCGGTCGCGCCGGTGGTGAAGGGCGCGGCGCTCGCGCTTCTCTGCGCGCTCGCGGTCGCGGTGCCGGCGGCGTTCGCGGTCGTCCGGAAGGAGCGCGCATGAGCTATTATGCTGAAACAAAGGAGGGTGTCGTCGTCAACGTGCGCGCGCAGCCGCGTTCGTCGCGCGCGGGGCTGGACGGGCTTGTCGGCGAAGCGGTGAAGGTCCGCATCCGCGCCGCGCCGGTCGACGGCAAGGCGAACAAGGAGCTGATCGAGACGCTGGCGGACGCATTCGACCTGCCGAAAGCGGCCGTGCGGTTCGTTTCGGGCGAGACGAGCAAGCTCAAGCGCATCCTGCTTGCCGGCGTCACGGCGGCCGCGCTCCGCGCCCGCCTCGGCGACGGCTGACGCGGCGGGAATGTGATATACTATCGCACCATGAAAAAGGCGCTGAAAGTGGTGGTGACGGCGGGGCCGACGCGGGAGTTCATCGATCCCGTCCGGTTCCTCTCGAACCCGTCGACGGGCAAGATGGGCTTCGCGCTCGCGCGCGCGGCGGCGGCGGCGGGGCACGCGGTCGCGCTCGTCGCCGGGCCGGTCGCCCTGAAGACGCCCAAGGGCGTGCGGCGCATCGACGTCGTCAGCGCGCGCGACATGCTCGCGGCGGTCGAGCGGGAGGTCGCGGCGGGCGCGGACGTGCTGATCGCGACGGCGGCGGTGGCGGACTGGCGGCCGAAGCGCCGGGCGGCGCAGAAGCTGAAGAAGGGCGAGATGGACGGGACGCTGGCGCTCGTGCGCAATCCCGACATCCTGAAGACGGTCACGGGCGTGCGGAAGATCGGGTTCGCCGCCGAGACGCGGAACGTCCTGCGCGAAGCGGTGCGCAAGTGCCGCGAGAAGGATCTGGAGCTGATCGTCGCCAACGACGTGACGGAGAAGGGCTGCGGATTCGGGACGGACACGAACCGCGCGACGCTCGTACGGCGCGACGGCACGGTGACGCGATTGCCGCTCCTGACCAAGCTTGCCCTCGCCCGCCGCATTTTGCGGGAGATCTGATTGCTAGATTGCGAGGATTCTAGACCTCTCGACTTCTAGAATCCTAGAACCACCTGCCCGGATATATGATATAATATACCATCATGCATACGGTTCTCACACATCCGCTGGTCAAGCACCGCGTCACGCTGATGCGCGACATCAACACCAAACCGAAGCAGTTCCGCGAGCTCGTCAACGAAATCACGGAATTCCTCGCCATCGAAAGCCTGAAGGACCTGCGCACGGTCGAAATCCCCGTCACGACGCCGGTCGCCAAGACGACGGGCGTCAAGATCGAGGACTCCATCGTCATCGTCCCCATCCTGCGCGCCGGCATGGGCATGCTCGACGCCATGCTCCACGTCCTTCCCTACGCGAAGGTCGGCGTCCTCGGCATGCAGCGCAACGAGGCCACGGCCGAGCCCGTGCCCTACTACGCGAAGGTCCCGCCCGCCAAGAACGACGAGATCGCCGTCGTCATCGACCCGATGCTCGCGACCGGCGGCAGCGCGTGCGACGCATTCACCCAGCTCAAGAAGCTCGGCTACCGCCGCATCGTCTTCCTCAACCTCATCGCCGCGCCCGAAGGCATCGCGAAGGTCGAGAAGGAGCATCCCGACGTGCCCGTCTTCACGGCGGCGAAGGACGAGCGGCTCAACAGCCACTTCTACATCGTCCCCGGCCTCGGTGACGCGGGCGACCGCATCTTCGGAACGCTCTGAGGCCGCGCCGCGTGACGTTCGCCGCCAGCAAATTCGCCCGATTCCTCCCCAGCGCGACGTTCGCGATGGCGGCGGAATACCTGATGGGCCTGTCGGACAGCGTCATCTGCGGCCAGATCCTCGGCGAGGAGGGGCTGTCGGTCATCAACCTGATGCAGCCCGTCTTCAACGCCGTCTCGTTCGTCGCCTTGCTCGTCGGCACCGGCACGAGCGTCCTCTACGCGACGGAGATGGGGCGCTTCGACCGGCGGCGGGCGAGCGAGCTGCTGACGCAGGGGCTGTGGACGGCGCTCATCCTGGGCCTCGGGCTCGTCGCGGCGCTCGCCTGCGCGCGTCACGGCGCCACCGCCGCGTTCGGCGTGACGGGCGGCGTGCTGGACGGCGCGCGCACGTACTGGGCCTGGTTCCTGCCGTGCGCGCTCCTCGAGCCGCTCGCGTTCTACCTTTCGAGCCTCTGCTACGCCGACGGCGACGGGCGCCTGAGCGCGTTCGCCTACACCGCGCAGCTCGTCGGCAACTGCGCGCTGTCGGTGCCGCTGACGATGAAGTTCGGCTACGCCGGCTGCGCCGTCGGCACGACGATCGGGCACATCGCGGCGGTCGCGGTCCTGCTCCTGCACCTGCGCCGCGCGGAAAACTCGCTCGCGTTCGTGCGCCACTTCTCGCTCGCGGACTCCGGCCGCATCTGCGTCTGCGCGCTGGGCGACGCGAGCATCCGCCTCTGCCAGGCCGTCCTGACGCTCCTTCTGAACCTCTACGTCATCGCGCGCTTCGGCGAAGGGCGTCTGCCGGTCCTCGCGGCGGCCCTGGCCGTCCTCGGCCTCAGCGAGGCGTTCGACGGCGTGGCGACGGCCGCCCAGCCGCTCGCGAGCGTCTACATCGGCGAGCGCAACGACCGCCTGACGCGTCGCATCATGCGCCTGGCCGCGCGCGTGGCGACGGCGGAAGGCATCGCGCTGACGCTCCTTCTGGCGGTCTGGCCGGGGCTCGTCACCGGCCTTGTCGGCCTGAGCGACCCGGTGCTCGTCGGCCCGGCGCAGCAGGCCGTGCGCCTCGTCGCGCTCGGGCTCGTCGGCACGGCGTTCGTGATGCTGCTCAACTCCTACTACACATTCCGCGTCCGCGAAGGGCTGGCCGTCGGCCTGACGGCCCTGGCGACGCTGATCCTGCCGGCGGCGCTCTTTCCGGCGGCCGGCCATCTCTTCGGCGAGACGGGCGTCTGGGCGGCGCTCGCCGCGAGCCCCTACGCCGCACTCGCGCTCGTCGCGGCGTACGTGACGGCGAAGGGCGGCCGCGGCGCCTTTCCGCTCCTCCTCGACCGCGCGCGCGAACGCGCCTCGCGCGTCTACGATCTCGTGCTGGAGCCGGCGGACGTCTGCCGCGTCTCCGCCGCGCTCGGCAAGTTCCTCGCCGTGCGCCGGGGCCTGGACGAGCGCAAGGCGGGCCTCACGTCGCTCCTCATCGAAGAGGCGCTGATGCTCATCCGCGAGCGCAACGCGGGGCGCCGGATCCACGCGGAGCTGACCGTGACGTGGAAGGAGGGCGTCTCGATCGTCGTGCGCGACGACGGCCGGCTCTTCGACCTCACCGACGCCGATACGGCCGTCTCGTCCCTGCGCGCCTACCTCGTGTCCAACCTCATGGTCGCCATCCCCGCGCGCCGCAACATGACGACGACGGGCTTCAACCGCAACGTGTTCAAGATATGAAGAACAGTCTCCTTCTGCTGGCGCTCGTCGCCCTCGCGGGCTGCTCCGACCGGGCGGCGCGCCCGGCCGTCGATCCGCGCATCGCCGACGCGACGCGCCCGCTCGTGTTCCTCGCGAACCCGACCGAGCCGCCGTGCACGTACCGGAACGAAGCCGGCGAGATCGTCGGCACCGACATCGACCTCGCGCGGCGGATCGCCGCGAAGATGGGCCGCGAACTCGTCATGGAAGGCGTCGACTTCATCGACATCCTGCCGCGCCTCAAGGCGGGCACGGCGGACTTCTCGATCGCCACCATCACGATGACCGAGGCACGGCGGCGCGACGTCGACTTTTCGGAGCCGTACGGCGAGGGCGGCGCGCGGTTCCTCTACCGGACGGACGGGAAGAGGCCGCGCCTGTCGCAGCTCATGGCGCTGCGCATCGGCATCGAGGCGGATTCCGCCCACGACATCTACCTGTGCCTGCGCGGCGGCGACCCCAAGCGCTACCTCCGGATCCAGGATGCCGTCGCCGCGCTGAAGGCCGGCGAGATCGACGCGGTGCTCTTCGACGGCATGCAGCTGACGACGCTCGCGGATGCGTCGGGCGGGACGCTCGCGGTCTCGGCCCCGCTGACGCGCGAGTTCTACGGCGTCGCGGTGGACAAGCGGCGGCCGGACGTGCTGGCGGCGGCCAACGCGGTCATCGCGGAAAGGGGGGCGAAATGACGGAGCGACGCAGCCTGGACCTGAAGCTCGTCCTGAGCGTGCTCGCGGCGTTCCTGCTGTCGATGGCGTTCACCTGGTTCCTCCACACGCGCCTGTCCGAGCGCGACGCCTACGCGCTCATCGACCGCACGTTCACGGCTGTCGAGGCGGAGATCATCGATTGTGTCGACGAGCGGCTCGTGCGGCTGTGCCTCGCGGTGCGCGAGCGGCTGGAGGACGACGGCTGGCCGACCGACACCGCGTCGCTGGCGGCGCTGGCGCAGGAGATGAAGATCACCGAGATCAGCGTCGCGAACGCGGCCGGCGACATCGTCGCCTCCTCGGTGACGGACTACCTCGCCGCGCCCGGCAAGCCGGCCTTCAACTTCAAGACGGCGGGCGGCAAGGCGGAGGACATGATGTGCCTCGTGACCGGCCCGGAGACGGATTACTGCCAGCCGTTCCGCAGCAACACGGCGAACGGGGCGTGGCGCAAGTTCGTGGGCGTCTGGATGCCGTCGACCGGCGGCTTCGTGGAGATCGGCTGCGACGGCGAGTCGCTCCGGGGGCTGTCGCGCTCGTCGCTCATGGACCTGTTCCGGAACTGGCGCGTGGGCGGCGCGGGCGGCATCGTCGTGACCACGCCGTCCGGGCTCATCCTGTCGGACTACGAGGAGCCGAACCGCGAAGGCGCGTACTGGGAGAACCCGGACGATTCGTTCTACTGGAAGCGCGAGGAGATCGAGGGCTTCCCGACGTACGTGCTGATCCCGAAGGGCTCGGCGGCGGTCCAGCGCGACGTGCTCGTCGGCGCGACGGCCGTGCTGAACGGTGCGGCGCTCGTCTTCGTCGCGCTGCTCGTCGGCGCCGTCATCTCCGCGTTCGTCCGCCGGCAGATGCGCCTGCAGGCCGCGAAGGAGCTCACGATGGCGAAGGACATCCAGCTCGCGGCGCTGCCGAACGTCTTCCCGCCGTTCCCCGGCGAGACGCGCTTCGACATCCGCGCGTCGATGGCGACGGCGAAGGAGGTCGGCGGCGACTTCTACGACTTCTACTTCACCGGCCCCGACCGCGTCCTCTTCCTGATCGCGGACGTCAGCGGCAAGGGTGTGCCGGCGGCCATGTTCATGATGCGCGCGAAGACGCTCATCAAGAGCATCGCGCAGACGGGCCGGCCGCTCGCGCAGGTGTTCGCGGCGGCGAACGACGCGCTCTGCGAAGGCAATTCGTCCAACACGTTCGTGACCGTCTGGGCGGGCGAGCTCAACATCGAGACGGGCCGCGTCACGTACGTGAACGCGGGCCACAACCCGCCCGTCGTGCGCCGGGACGGCGCGGTCGCCTACCTGAAGTCGCGCCCGGCGCTCGTGCTCGGCGCGCTCGCCGGCGTCCGCTACGGCGTGGGCGAGCTCCAGCTGAAGCCGGGCGACGCGATCTACCTCTACACCGACGGCATCACCGAGCAGCCGGACGCGGCCGGCGAGCTCTACGGCGAGGCGCGGCTTCTCGCGTCGCTCGCGGGGTGCGCGGACCGTTCGGAGGAGGCCGCGCTCGACACGGTGCTCGCGGACGTGCGCCGCCACGCGGCGGGCGCCGAGCAGGCCGACGACTGCACGCAGCTCATCATCCGCTACGACGGCGACGGCGGCCGGGCGGCGGGAACGAACAACGGACAGGGAAAAGGAGACGACCATGGAAATTAAGACCCACACGGACGGAGCGACGCTGACGATCGCCGTCAGCGGACGCGTGGACACGGTGACGGCCCCCGAACTGGAGGCGGGCCTCAAGTTCGGCGACGCGACGCGCGTCGTGCTCGATCTCGCGGACGTGCCCTACATGAGCTCGGCGGGGCTGCGGCTGCTGCTGAGCGCCCACAAGACGATGCTCGCGAAGGGCGGCGAGCTCCAGATCGCCCGCGTGCCGCCCGCCGTGCGCGAGGTGCTCGATCTCACCGGATTCTCCGGCATTCTCAATCTGGTTTAACGAACGACAAAAAAGAAGGGACAGACATGAGCGACATCAAGGAATCGATCAGGAAGTTTGAAGCGTCCATCCTGGAGGACGGCAAGGTCGATCGCGCCGAGGCGCAGATCCTGCTCGCGTTCGCGCGTCCGCGCGCGGCGGAGAGCCCCGAGATGGCGGAGTTCGTTCAGCTCCTCGACGACGTGCTCGAGGACGGCGTCGTCACCGCGGAGGAGTCGATCCGCATCGGCGCGTACCTGAAGTGGATGACGCGCGAGGCGGAATCCGACGAGCCGGAGACGACGTTCCTCGGCCGCCTCTTCAAGCTGAAGCGCAACCGCACGACGGTCCGCACCGAGATCGTCGCGGGCGTGACGACGTTCATGACGATGGCGTACATCCTCGCCGTGAACCCGTCGATCCTCTCGACGGCCGGCATCCCGAAGGGCGGCGTCTTCGTGGCGACGGCGGTCGCGGCGGTCGTCGGCACGCTTCTCATGGCGTTCATGTCGAACTACCCGTTCGTGCTCGCGCCGGGCATGGGGCTCAACGCCTTCCTGACGTTCGGCGTCGTGCTCGGCATGGGCTACAGCTGGCAGTTCGCGCTGCTCGCGGTCTTCGTGGAGGGACTCGTCTTCCTGGCGCTTTCGCTCACGCCGGTGCGCGAGGGCATCTTCAACGCGATCCCGATCTCGCTCAAGAAGGCGGTCGCGGCGGGCATCGGCCTCTTCATCTGCCTCATCGCGATGAAGACGGCGGGCGTCGTCGTCGACAACCCCGCGACGCTCGTGTCGATGGTCCGGTTCAACGAGGTGCCGTTCCACACGAACGGCATCTGCGCGGTGCTGGCGCTCCTGGGCACGCTCTTCACGGCGTTCCTGCTCGTCAAGCGCCTGAAGGGCGCGATCCTCTTCGGCATCCTCTTCACGTGGGGTCTCGGCATGGTCGCGCAGGCGACGGGCCTCTACACGCCCGATCCGGCGGCGGGCTTCTACTCGCTCTATCCCGACTTCTCGGTGAAGGGCCTCGCGCAGAACTTCTCCGAATTCGGCTCGACCGTCGGCGCGCTCTTCCGCGCCGACGGCTGGACGCACACCGTGAAGGGCGAGGTCGTGGGCTCCGGCTGGTCGCTCGTCACGTCGCTCGACTTCTTCGTCGTGATGTTCGCGTTCTTCTTCGTCGATCTCTTCGACACGCTCGGCACGCTGATCGGCGTGTCGATGAAGGGCGGCTTCCTCGACAAGGACGGCAGGCTCCCGCGCATCTCGGGCGCGCTCTGCGCCGACTCGATCGCGACGAGCGTGGGCGCCGTCTTCGGCACGTCCACCACGACGACGTTCGTCGAATCGGCCTCGGGCGTGATGGCGGGCGGCAAGACGGGCCTGACGGGCGTCACCTCCGCGGCGCTCTTCGCGGCGGCCATCGTCTTCGCGCCGGTCTTCCTCGCGATCCCCGGCTTCGCGACGGCGCCGGCCTTGATCATCGTCGGCTACATGATGCTCTCCTCGTGCGCGGACATCAACTGGCGCGACGCGGGCGAGGCGGTGCCGGCGTTCCTCGCGGTGGCGGCGATGCCGTTCACCTATTCGATCTCGGACGGCATCATGTTCGGCGTGATCGCCTACACGGCCGTCAACGCGCTCGCGGGCCAGTTCAAGCGCATCCACTGGATCATGTACGTCCTCACGGCCCTCTTCGTCGCCAAGTACGCGCTCATGTAAGACCATGAAAAATCTCGACAACTACGTCAAGGGCATTCCCGACTTCCCCAAGCCGGGCGTTCTCTTCCGCGACGTCACGGGGATCCTCGAATCCCCCGACGGCTTCCAGCTCGCGCTGGACAGGGCGGTCGGCATCCTCGCCGCCGTCGAATTCGACCTCGTGGCGGCGCCCGAGTCGCGCGGCTTCATCTTCGGCGCGGCGCTCGCCGACCGTTTCCGCACGGCGTTCGTGCCGATCCGCAAGCCGGGCAAGCTCCCGCGCGAGACGATTTCGGAAACGTACGACCTCGAATACGGCCGGGCGACGCTGCACATGCACACGGACGCCGTGAAGCCCGGCCAGCGCGTCGTGATCGTCGACGACCTCCTGGCGACGGGCGGCACGGCGCTCGCGGCGGCGCGGCTCGTCGAGCGGCTCGGCGGCTCGGTCGCGAAGATGGTCTTCCCCATCGAGCTCGAGGGCTTCCGGGCGCGCGACGGGCTCCTGAAGGGCTACGACGTCGCCTCGCTCGTCAAGTATCCGGGAAAATAATTCGCCAACGGACAAAAGAAGGAACACCATGGCTACACAACAGAATGCAGACAACTGGACGCTGTCGCAGCTGATGACGGCGGCGGCGAAGTTCACGTTCGCGGACGGCAGGGCCGACCTCGACGAGACGAAGGCCCTGATCGGCCTTGTCCATCCGTTCGCCGCGAAGGACACCGATCTCGCGCTCTTCGAGAAGCTGCTGACCGGCATCGCGGAGGACGGCGTCGTCACCGCGGACGAGTCGGCCGCGCTGGCGCAGGCCATCGCCCGGCTGCGCGCCAAGTACCAGGCGGGCGACGCCGTCTACGACGCGCGCACGCTCGGACTGCCGAAGATGGCGGTCCTCGGCGTCCAGCACATGTTCGCGATGTTCGGCGCGACGATCCTCGTGCCGATCCTGACGGGCCTCTCGCCGAGCGCGACGCTCCTCTGGGCGGGCCTGGGGACGCTCCTCTTCCATCTCGTCACGAAGCGGATGGTGCCGGCGTTCCTCGGTTCGTCCTTCGCCTATCTCGCCGGCTACTTCGCGCTCGCCGGGATGGCCGGCGCGGCGGGCTTCGAGGACTGCGACAAGGCGAAGATGCTCCAGTACGCCTGCCTGGGCGTCGCCTCCTCCTCGCTCCTCTACTTCATTGTCGCCGGCTGCGTGAAGGCCTGCGGCGTCAAGACGGTGATGAAGTTCTTCCCGCCCGTCGTGACGGGGCCGATCATCATCGGCATCGGGCTCGTCCTCGCGCCCGTGGCGGTGAACAGCTGCACGACCGACTGGCCCGTCGCGCTCGTCGCGATCGTGACGGTGATCGCGTTCTCGATCTTCGGGCGCGGCATGTTCCGGATCATTCCGATCCTGATGGGCGTCGTCTTCTCCTATCTCGTCGCCGTCGTCTTCGGCCGGCTCGGCCTGAGCGCGTCGATCGACTACTCGGCCGTCGCGAACGCGGCGTGGATCGGCCTGCCGGTCCGGATGGAGAACACGGTCTTCCCGCTCCTCGCGCATCCCGACTGGGGCCGCATCGCGAGCGCCGTCCTGATCGTCTTCCCGCTCGCCTTCGCGACGATCATGGAGCACGTCGGCGACGTCTCGGCGATCAGCTCGACGGTGAAGCGCAACTTCTTCGCGCAGCCGGGCCTGCACCGCACGATGCTCGGCGACGGCCTCGCCACCTGCCTCGCCTCGCTCTTCGGCGCGCCGGCCAACACGACGTACGGCGAGAACACGGGCGTCCTGTCGCTCTCGCGCGTCTACGACCCGCGCGTCATCCGCATCGCCGCGTGCCTCGCGATCCTCGTCTCGTTCTGCCCGAAGTTCTCGGCGTTCATCGGCACGATCCCGGCGGCGACGATCGGCGGCGTGAGCTTCATCCTCTACGGAATGATCTCCGCGGTGGGCGTGCGGAACCTCGTCGAAAGCCAGGTCGACCTCGGCAAGTCGCGCAACATGCTGATCGCCGCGCTCATCCTCGTGCTGACGCTCGGCATCACGTTCTCGAAGGCGGGCGCGATCGCGTTCGCGGTCGGCTCGGTGAAGATCTCGCTCTCCGGCCTCGCCGTGGGCGCGCTCATGGGCATCGTCCTCAACGCCGTGCTGCCGGGCAAGGATTTCGCCTTCTCGGAGACGGCCCCGACGATCAAGGATGCCGACCGCTTCGGCGGCAAGAAGCCGGAGTGACCATGGTCGAACTGAACGAGCGCCAGCGCAAGACGGTCGCGACGGGGCTGACGATCCTGTCCGTCACGGTCGTCGGCGCGTTCGTCGCGTGTGTGGGGTGGCTCGCGCTGAAGGCGCTCGCGTACGTCTCCAGCGCGATCATCCCCGTCATCTCGGGCCTCTTCCTCGCGCTCTTCTTCAAGCCGTACTACGGCTGGTGGAAGCGGCTCGTCAAGAACCCGTCGGGCGCGGCGGCGCTGATGATGCTGTCGGTGCTGGTTCCGGTCGGCTTCTTCCTCTGGAACTTCGGCGCGTTCGCCGCCGACCAGATCTCGAACCTCGTCACGCAGGCGCCGGAGCTGGCCGCGAAGGGGGTGGACTGGCTGCACGCCAACTTCCCCAAGGCGCGCGAACTCGCGGACACGCTCGGCATCCCGTACCAGGACTGGATCGAGCTCTACAAGGTGAAGGCGGCGCATCTCGGCGTCAGCGTGCTCGGGTATCTGACGGGCATCGTCGGCGCGCTCGTCGCGCTCCTCTTCTTCTTCTACTTCCTGACGCGTCCCGACATGCGCGGGAACGACTACGTCGCCGAGATGCCGTTCCTCAAGGACGACACCAAGGCGTTCGTCGCCGAGCAGATCGACGCGTTCCTCGACATCGTCGTCAGCTTCTTCCAGCGCCAGGTCGTCATCTGCCTCATCGAAGGCGGACTCTACGGGCTCGGGTTCGCGGCCGTGGGGCTGCCGTACGGCTTCCTCATCGGCTTCATCCTCGGCGTCCTCAACCTCGTGCCGTTCTTCGGCACGGTCGTCTGCCTGCCGATCGCGCTCTCGCTCGCCTACTTCGGCGCGGACGGCTCGACGTGGCGCGTCGCGGGCGTCGTGCTCGTGTGGGGCGCGGGGCAGCTGCTGGACGGGTACGTGATCACGCCGAAGATCCAGGGCGACAAGACGGGGCTCGGCTACGCGGGCGTCATCTTCTCGTTCTTCTTCTGGGGCGCGGTGTTCCAGTCGCTGCTGGGGCTTCTCCTGGCGATCCCGCTCTCGGCGTTCTGCGTCGTTCTCTGGCGCGCGCTCAAGTCGAAGTACATCAAGCCCGTCGTCTGACGGGCGGGGCAGACGACAGGAGAGACACGCCGCCCATGATCCGACCGATCCCCTACGTGAACGAAGAGGTCGCCAACCGCGACTTCAAGTACTACATCTTCGACTGGGACGACAACATCCTGCACATGCCGACGAAGATCCGGCTGGAGCACCGCGAGACGGCCGACGCGCCGTGGCGCCCCGTGGAGGTCTCGACGTCGACCTTCGCGCTCGTGCGCGCCGACACCGCGCACTACCGCGCGCCGGCGCAGGGCGGCTGGGAGGAGGCGTTCCGCTGCTTCGCCGACCCGGCGCGCGACGGCGAGCCGAACCACTTCATCGACGATACGCGCGCGGCGCTCGCGCGCGTGGCGGCGGGGATCGAGAAACCGAGCCCGAGCTACAACACGTTCAAGAAGACGCTCGTCGAGGGGCGCATCTTCGCCATCGTCACCGCGCGCGGCCACGCGCCCGCGACGATCGAGAAGGCGGTGCGGCTCTTCATCGCGGAGGCGCTCACGCCGCTCGAGCGCGAGCTGATGATGTCGAACCTGCGCGGCTACCGCCGCTGGCTGGACAAGGTGGAGACGTTCGGCACCGACGACGAGGAGCTCGACTACTACCTCGGCATGTGCCGCTATTCGGCGGTCACCTACGACGGCTTCAAGGCGCGGATGGCGAACGACCCGATCTACCGGGAGAAGCTGGCCGTCGCCACGACCGCCGCGCGGCCGGAGCTCGCCAAGGAGTTCGCGATCCGCGATTTCGTCGAGCACGTCTTCCACACGCTCCAGCGCACGGGCGGGCTGGACCGCTCGGTCGCGATCGGGTTCTCCGACGACGACAAGGGGAACGTGCGCAGCGTCTCGAACTACATCAGGGCGGAGCTGTCGCGCCGGTTCGACGGCATCAAGTTCGTTGTCTACGACACGTCCGACCGGACGCTCACGAAGGGGCGCAAGGTCTGCGTCTCGGGGCAGATGAACCTGCCGGGATTCTGAGGAGGAACGCGCGATGGCCGAGATTCTCATCGTCGAAGACGACCGGCTCGTGCGCGCCGGCTACGCGCGGCTCTTCGCGGGCGAGGGGTACAGGGTGCGGCTCGCGCGGACGGGCGAGGAGGGCGTGGAGAAGTTTCGCGCCGAGCGGCCCGACGTGGTGCTGCTGGACGTGATGCTGCCGGGCGAGAACGGCTTCACGGCGTGCCGCCGGATGCGCGCGATCGACGCGTTCACGCCCATCGTCTTCAACACCCAGCTCGACAGCGCGGAGGACCACGTGCGCGGGCTGGAGCTGGGCGGCGACGACTACGTCCTCAAGACGGATCCGGATTCCGTGCGGATCGCGCGGGTGGCGCGCGCGGTGGCGCGGTTCGAGGCGTTCAGGCGCGGGCTGCGGCCGGCCCTGACGATCACGGTCGGGCGCGCGGTCGTGGACTGCTGCGAGCTGACGGTCCGGGACGGGTCGCGGCGCAACCGCGTGCTGACGCGCACGGAGTTCGACATCCTGCGGCTGCTGGACGGCGCGCGCGGGCGCGTCTTCTCGTCCGAGGAGATTCTCGACCACATCCGCGGCGAGGGGTACGCGTGCGACGACAACACGGTCTACGTGCACGTCTGGAACCTGCGCCGGAAGCTCGGCGCGGCGGGCGAGCTGATCGTCAACCAGCGCGACGCGGGCTACAAGCTCGTCAAGTGACCGGCACGGCAGACAGGACGGGAGCATTTGTGATATACTTTACCGATTACGAACGGATGGAACCCTTCAGGCGGCGGTGCCGGGCTCCGGAAAGGAGAAGCTGATGGATGTCAAGACAACGGTCGTCACGGCCGGCGACGCGAACTTTGCCTGGGGGACCTTTCTGCTCGTGGCCAGCATGCGAATGAACGGCATGAAGCAGCCGGTCCTCGTCGGGGCGATGGGATGGAGCGACGAGATGAAGCGTCGCGTCGAGGCGCTCGGCGGCGTGACCATCAAGGATCTGCCGCTGTCGCGCCAGTGCGTGACGTGCCAGAAGCCGCTTTTGATGATGGACGACGCGATCGAGACCGAGTGGGTGTGCTGGGCCGATTCGGACGCGGCGTTCGTCGGTGACTGCAGCGCGTGGCTGCATGGCGAGAACGAGGACGAGATCATCATCAGGAAGTACAATCCGCCGCCGGCCGATTTCACCAAGGAGAATCTTGCAGTCTGGAAGCGCGACATCGAGAAGTTCTGCGGAGGCGCCAACGCCGAAAGTCGCTATACGACACGTGTCAATGCGCCGTTCATCGTCATCCACCGCAAATGGAAGGGGTTCCTCGAAACGTGGAACCGGCAGATTCAAAACGTGCTGCCGCCTGACGTCGAGATCATCATGAAGCATGGCTCGCCTTATTTCCAGACGGACGAGAGCGTGCTGGGCAGCCTCCTGTGCTTCCTGCCAGACGCCCCGAAGATCGCCGAGCGCTATGCAGCGAACGGCAGCGTCGACAAGAGCCGCTATTTCGCGCACTTCGCCTACAACCCCAAACCCTGGCAGATGTGGAATTCATATTCCCTCAAATGGTATGACATCGTTATGTCCGTCGCGGACTGGCTGGTTGAGAAGGGGATAGTGAAGCCTGCCGACCTGCCGATCCCGCTTCGAAGGTCCATGTGTCCGCTCTGCCGCGCCGCTGCGCCGCTCGCGCCGTGGGTCTGGCGCGGAATCAAGCTGAAGCGCAAGTTGTTCAAGAAATGACATGAAACTCGACTTCAAGAAGAACGTAAAGCGCAACATGATCGCCAATGCCGCCTCCAGCGGCATAAAGCTCCTTTTCCCTTTCCTGAACAGGACGCTTTTCCTGTGGCTTCTGGGACCCGCGTATCTCGGCCTCAACGGCCTCTTCGGATCGATTCTCGGAGTCCTGATGCTCGCGGAGTTGGGATTTGGCACGGCCGTCGTCTGTTCCATGTACAAGCCCGTGGCGGATGACGACCGCGAACTCCTCTGCGCATACCTCAAGTTCTACCGTACAATCTACCGCTGCGTCGGTGCGGCCATTTTCCTCGTTGGACTTGCTCTTCTGCCTTTTCTTGGGAAGCTTGTGCATGGTACGGTCCCTCCTGACATCGACCTGCACGTTCTCTACATCATCCATCTCGTCAACACGGCGGCGAGCTACTTCCTTTTCGCCTACAGGGGCGTTGTCCTTGGCGCGCACCACCGCAACGACGTCATTACGAATATCCGTACGGCGGTTACCGTCGCGCAATACGTCGCGGTGTTTCTCATACTGCTTGTCACGCGCAACTACTACCATTACGTCATCGCGACCGTCTTGTTCACGGTGGTTCAGAATGTGCTGCTCGTCAAGGCGTCGCGGAAGCTCTTTCCCGACATCGAGCCGCGCGGCGCTCTTCCGCCGGAGATGCGTCGCCGAGTCGTTTCCGACGTCAAGGCCATCTTCATGCACAAGATCGGCGGCGTCATCACGAATTCCACTGACAACCTCGTGATCTCCGCATTCCTCGGACTTGTTGCAGTCGCCGCGTATGGCAACTACTACTATGTCGTGACTTCAGTCGCCGGACTTGTCTCCGTCGTGTATTCCTCGATGGCAGGCGGCTTCGGAAACAAGATCTATACCGAGTCGAAGGCGGAGAACTTCAGGCTCTTCATGCGGATGAACCGCCTTTCGTCAATTGTGATAATCTTCTGCGCGGCCATGATGACGGCGATGTACCAGCCGTTCATGGCGGTGTGGGTGAAGGACGATCCGTCGCTCGTACGGCACGCGCTCACGCCCGCGCTGATGGTGTTCTACTTCTACATCATGCAGTCGCGTCAGGTTCTCCTCGCGTTTAAGTCGGCGGCGTCACTCTGGAAACAGGACCGTTGGAAGCCCATCGTGGCAGGTGCCGTAAACTTGGGAACAAACGTTTTGTTTGTCCTGTTCCTGCCGGATGCCTACAAGCTCGACGGCGTGATATTCTCAACGATCCTGGGATTCGCGTTCATCCAGATTCCGTGGGAGTCGCACGTCGTCTTTTCGGCGTTCTTCGGCAAGGCCGAGTCTCGCGCCTACTGGAGCTCTTACTTTGGTTTCGCGACGTGCACGCTTGCGCTCTGTGCCGCCGCCTGGTGGACGGCATGGATGATTCCAGTCGATGGCTTCGTTGGTCTGGCTGCTAAGGGCGCCGCTTCCTCCGTTACGGTGCTTGTTCTGCTTTTCGTCTTTTTCAGGCGTGATGTCTCCGCGTTGTTACGCAACCGCAAGTCGGCATTTACAGAGGAAAGGAGACCTTGATGAAATGGAGCAATACAATAGTGACTATTGGCGACATAAAATATCTAAGGGACATTCCTGCTGATAGCCGCTGCGAGACGGTCTGGCATGGATGAGCCTTTTCTCGTCGGAATCAAGAAGTTCACGCCGGAGGCAGAGCGCATACTGACGCAGTTCGGCGGCGTTCGGGTGCTACCGCTTACGGCATGAAACGTTCGCTGGCGAGCCTCAAGGCGCACGTGATGCTCAACGTTGAGACGGAATACGTCACCTGGGCGGATTCCGACGCCTTCTTCACCCGTGGATGACTCTCAAGCCCTAGATTGCAAGAAGGCTTAGCCGTCTTTCTTGACTGCGCGACTGCCTTGCCGTTCGTCAAGATGCCTACTTGGAAGATTCCGAAAGGATCTTTTCAAGAAGGTTGGCCTCGCGCTTCTCGTATTCGCTACGCGAAAACGCAAGTGCTCGCGATCGGCAGTACTCGCGCATGGCTTCGGCGAAGGTGTAGTCGGAGACGAGCCGGGCAAGCTTTGAGGCGGCATCTTCGTTTGTGGAATACGAAAGCTCCGGCTTGTCGACAACCTCGCAGGAGCCGCCTTCGTCCGGAACCACCGTGATGAGACCTGCCTTGAGGTACTCCGTAACGGCGATTCCGAATTCTTCGTCGCGTCTGGCATGCACGGCGAAACACCCCGAACGGAGGAGGTCGTCCTTCGCCTTGCCGAAGACGCCGTCGACGAGGGTGATCCATTTTCTGGCCTCCACGCTCTGCTTGATCATCGTCGCGTATTCACCATTGCCACAGGGGCCAGCAATAGTCAGCTTGATATCTTTTTCTGAAAGTACACGGGCTCGCTCCACCACGTCTATGATGTCCGTGATGCGCTTCTGGGGGTTGATGCGACCAAGGCAGATGACTCGCAGTGGCTCGCGGGGCGGAGTGTCCACGGAGGCTTCCGGCTCGTAAGTCGTCGGCGGATAGAAGATTGTGTCGTGAAAGTTGCCGTAGAACGCGGTCAGTCGGTTGTGGACGTATTTCGAGTTGGAGTAGAACCGCTCGCGTCTGTCGGAGAAGATGCACTTCTTGGACCGCATCCCCGCAAACGGGCGAATCACTTCGTTTACCAGAAAGCCCTTGATGCTGGTTTTTGGCCTGACGATTCCGCTATGTGTGGTGAATGCGTGGTCCACGCCGGAGAGTATGTTGATGAAATGGTGCGCCGGACACCCGAAATCGATGACGTTCGCCGCCGATATGCAGATGTCGGTCTTTGCCGCAAGGCGCTTCAATCGCAGGGATCTCCTGTAGGACCAGTAGAAATTGTGTGAATGAAAGTCGAGTCCGTCGGGGAGAAGCGGCACGACCTCGATTCGATTGGTGTCGAGCGGCACGCCGAACGCTTCAAGCGCCCTGCGGAATCCGGCTTCCGAGTCTACGGCTAGCGTCAGTTCGCATCTGGACTGCAGCCACGATGCGAATGTCAGCGGCAGGATATCCCCTCCGCCGAGCGGGTAGCTGAAATTGTAGTACAGCAGGACGTTTTTCATGATTACGACGATCTGATTTTTGCAAGGAGGAAGTACAGTCTGAAGAAAATCTCGACCGGGATGCGCAGAACGGGATGGCGCGTGAACATGTAGATTGCCCTGCCGGCAAATCGCAGGGATGTCGATACCCTTTCCAGCAGCGGGCCGAAATCGTTGTAGCCGTGTTTGAAGAGTATTTCGAGCGTTTCAACACGCCGTGCGCGCGGAATGCGTTTGATGCGCATCGGGCTGAACCATGTGTAGGCAATCCAGCTAATCCAGCTCTGACCCCATCTGGCCGTCAGTCGCTTGTCAAAACTGGGCGCTGCGCTCACAAACGAGTGGAATTCGAAAAGGGACTGGTGTATTATGGCCTCGTCCTTAAGGAGAATTCCCTTGTCGATCGACGTCACGACAGACCCTGTCCTGTTGTTGAGGTAGATGTAGTAGGGCTCGTGCAGGGGGCAGACTCGTTTGGCGAAATACAGTGCTCGTGGCGTGAAGTTCCTGTCCTGGCCGCGAAGGCCGTAGATACATTTGAGCTTGTGTTCGACGAGAAACTCCCTTCGGCAGATCGTCAGCTGCATCATTGGAGCGGGATGCTTGCGTATGCCCGCGATGAAAAGCGTAGCCTCGGGTCCTGTAAACTCGGGCTTGGCGTCGATGGGATAGTTGTCTCGTATCTCCGTGATCTTTTCTGTCTTCGCGTCCAGGACCTGAACCGCGCATGGGTAGAGGTCCGCGCCGGGACGTGCGGCGATCTTGTCATGGAGGCGCTGGAGCGAGCCTTCGGCAATCGTATCGTCGCCGTCGAGAAAGATGATGTACTCGCCTGTCGCCATGTCGATGCCGGTGTTGCGCGAGGCAGAGCAGGAACCGGATCGCGGCCCCGTGAAGACTTTGAAGCGTTGGTCCTTTGCCGCATATTCGCGGGCGATCTCTTCAGTGTTGTCCTTCGACTCCTCCACGCCGAGGAGGCACTCCCAGTCCTTGAACGGCTGGTTCGTAACCGAGTCGAGGCATTCGCGCAGGTACGGCGCGACATCGCAGCAGGGGACAATTATGGAGAAGAACGGATTCATCGTGAGATTCCCTTGTTTGTCATGCGTGTTGTTGTCCTGTACGCACCGCCGATTCTGTCGAATAGCCATTGCCGAGCGGATTCGAGCAGCCATGCGGATGTGAACGAACATAGTGTGACGAGTGTCGAGTATATTGCGAACATCCCCAGTCCGTCGACCACTACAGCCCCAAGACGCGGACGCCAGAACGAGTGCCAGAAAACAGGGTGGACGAGCCACAGGTAAATGCCAAGCGACTTCTTGGATGCCGATAATAGCGCCAGCCGGACAATGCGGTTTTTTATGT
>Ga0310695_10004833_pt1 | contig 24269 bp, 16 predicted proteins | sample RumenRJG_04DNA_FD_203882 | JGI IMG/M metagenome (GOLD analysis project Ga0310695, IMG submission 203882) | Bovine rumen microbial communities from Lethbridge, Alberta, Canada - RJG_04 (v2) (version 2) | ecosystem: Host-associated > Mammals > Digestive system > Stomach > Rumen | place: Canada...
AAAAGTAAATTGAAATCGTCGCACCATAAAATCAGCTGCAACTAACTGAATTTCAATAATTTCAAAGAGCTTTTATGATTTTTTAGTGGACACTAATGAAATAAATTAATTCCGCCAACGAGTTTAACTTAAAATCGCATAGATGAATAAAATTCTTGCATTAACATCCGCAGTACTCATTGCACTTGTGGCTCGTGCAGTCCCAGCTCATCCTGGACTAGTCACCATCTCGCAACCCGACGGGAAAGAATTGACTGTGAAACTCGTTGGTGATGAGTTCTTTAATTATTCATGTACCACCGATGGCTACACCGTGGTTCGCAACCAAGATGGGAACTATGAGTATGCAACACTGCGTGCTGGTCAGTTGGTGGCATCGGGATTGCTAGCCCACAACGCACTGATGCGCAGTCAGCACGAGCAGGCGTTCCTCGCTCAAACCGGCAAGCACTTGCGTGCCGAGGGTGCCGTCAACAGTGCGCAGGCGAGACGCGCACAACGCGACCAGAACCTTGCCCCCGAAAAAGCGAAAGTGCTGGAGAACTATCGGGGACTGGTTATCTTGGTCAACCTGTCGAACAAAACATTCCGTCGCACCGATGCACAGGCTTTCTATCAAGCCCAGACCAATAACCGCAACTATACGGGCTATACCGATCAGACATCGGGTTCTTGGGTCAATTGTACGGGCTCGGTGCGTGATTACTTCTACGACAACTCGATGGGCATGTTTGACCCACAGTTTGATGTCGTGGGTCCTGTTACGGTCAATTATAGTTCCACTTCATTTCAGCAGACGGGGAATGCGCAGACCATTTTCAATGCTGTGATTGAACAGATTAAAAATCAGGTGGACTTCAGCCAATATGATGCCGACAACAATAACGTGGTGGATATGGTCTACTTCATTGTTGCTGGCTATGGTTCAAACTATCAGGGAAACAATACTAATTACTTATGGCCCCATGCGTCACATTTCTACTCCAACTACAATACTTATAACGGTAAGTATCTGGGTCGTTATGCTTGCTCAGTCGAGTTGGACGGATATGAGTCTTATGGCAATGCAACCATTGGTGGCATCGGCACCATGTGCCACGAGTTCAGTCATGTGCTGGGCGTGATGGACCACTATGATACCGACTATGGCGGCAGCGGCGGCGAGAGCAATCACCCCGGTGAGTGGGATGTCATGGCGGGTGGCAGTTACTTCAACTCGGGCCGCACGCCGTGTGGCTACACGATGTTTGAGCGCTACACCATGGGGTTTGCCAATCCCACGGTCATCACCGAGCCTGGCAATTATACACTCAATCCTGTCAACACCAGCAATGAGGGTTATATCATCAAGTCGCCCGTCAGTCGGGAGTATTTTATTCTGGACAACCGTCAGAAGACTAGGTGGGATGCCTTTATCCCCGGACATGGCATGCTCGTGTGGCGTGTCGACTCGACCAGTTCGACAGTATGGTCCAACAACAAAGTGAATGTCAACCCGTCGCACAACTACCTTGAAATTATCCGTGCCGGTAATGCGACTAGCGCTAGTGCTTCTGATCCATTCCCTGGGACAAAACAGGTCAATGCGCTAGATGCCAACACCTCGCCGGCACTGGTGACCTGGAACAAGTATCCCACTGAATTTGGGTTGCACAACATCAAGGAGACCAATGGAGTCATCACATTCAGGGTTGAAGACCGTGGTGACACCAAGACCGTGGTTGAGGACTTTGAACACATGCCTACCGACAATACCGGCAAGGCTCAGCAAGTGAAGGGCAATTTCAGCAATTGGTCGTTTCTCTATGCCAATGTGGTGTTTGCGCCCGATAGCGTCTGCAATGGCCGTAAGGCTGTTTCCATGATCATGCCCAGTAATTTCTATATGACTCAGGAGTTGCCTGCATTGCCCTACATGATTTCTTATCATGCCTATAATTATAGTGGCTCGGCAGCCAAGATACGCATCGAGTATAAGGGCGCCGATGAGTCGACCTGGACAACAGTCCACACCGATGAAATCGCTTCGGGCACCGATGAGATAATCTCGTGTTCGGTGGTTGTGGCATCCAGCAAGATGTATCGTTTCTCGCAGCCCGCAGGCAGCAAGAAAAATAACATCTACATTGATGACATCACGTTCTATTACAAGGGCGACGATGTGCCACTCAATGAGTTCACCGATGTCCAGGGCGATGTCAATGGTGATGGCGAGGTAGATGTCACTGATGTCAACTTTATCATTAACATCGTGTTGGGCAAGAATCAGAGTGTCGACACGGCTGATGTCAACGGTGACGGCAAGATTGACGTGACTGATGTCAACAATGTGATCAACATCATACTGGGCAAGTCTTAAGTCTCCTTGCGATAGATGTTCATCTCATCCCGACTACGCTGGGCGCGTGGTCGGGATTGTTTTTGCTGATGATGCGCAGTCCTTTGGGGTAAAGATTGTTGGCACGGTTGCCCAGATTGTTGACCCAACCGAGGGGCTTGTCATGGTAGGTGAGCAGCACATAGCCGCGTGGAGCATCGACCATGATGGCCTCGCCGCGCAGGTAGGCCAGTGCTGCAGGGTAGTTGATGTCGCATTGGGGCAGGGCAGCGCGGTTGAGCGCGGTGCTCAATGCCAATGACAAGTGTGGCACACAATTCTTGCTCTTGAGGGTGCCCAGTGTCACACCCGAGTAGATGACATGGCATGCACTGCGCAGGGCATCCAGTGCATCGGCATGCACCTTGGGGTTGGCAATCACATCATCGCCTTGCAGGCTTAAGTCATATTCTTGGGTGTTGACGAGCCAGTCGCGCACATCTCTGGGCAGGGTGCCGCCCTTGCCTGAAGTGTTCCTCTTGACGCGCAGCGACTGCCGTGCCCCGTCGGGCTTGCGCAGCACTGCCATGAACAGACCCTCGCCTCGTGTGCGATGGGGCATGAAGCGGTAGCATGGCAGGTCGCATCCCATGGCGGGGGCGATGCCCCACGATTCTTCGACAATTACTTCGACAGGCTCGGCACCATACTCGTCGATGAGGTGCTTGACCATCAGTTCGTTCTCCTGTCGGTTATAGGTGCAGGTGCTGTAGATGAGAAGTCCGCCGGGGCGCAGGGCTGGCCAGATGTCGTGGAGGATGTCGCGCTGGCGGGCAGCGCACTGCTCCACGAGGCCTGGTGACCACTGCGCCACAGCCTCGTCGTCCTTGCGCATCATTCCCTCGCCGCTGCATGGCACATCGGTGGCTACCACATCGAACAGATGTGTCAGCCGTCCCAACTGTGCCGGAGCATTACACGTGACCACGGCATGTGGCGAGCCCCAGCGCATCACATTGTCGGCCAGTGCACGGGCGCGGTTGGGCACAATCTCGTTGGCAACGACTAGCGATCCTGCTGGCAGGGCTTGAAGCGCAGCGGTTGTCTTGCCACCTGGTGCGGCGCACAGATCCAAGTAGCGCACTGGTTTGTTGACCAGGTGCTTGATGACATGATGGAGAAACATCGATGACGCATCCTGCACATAGTACAGTCCGGCATGTAGCATAGGGTCGAAGGTGAAACCCGGTCGCTCATCCAGATAGAAACCAGCCTCACACCAGGGCACACGGGCTGCACCATCGGGCACGGTCGCGCCTTTTGCCTCATTGACACGCACACTCACACTCGGCTCGGTCCCCGCGATGGCGCGGCACAGAGCCTCGGCCTCATCGGGCAGTGCCTGCCGCAGCATCTCGACAAATTCTTTTTTCAGTTCCATCATCGTCGTGTTTTGCCCGCAAAGTTACAACTTTTGCTTCAATCGGTCAAATGGAACCATCCTCAGTTGGCCATTCAGGCTCGTGTGAGGAGTTTCTGGGCTGCTCGCAGTTGATGCCTCATGATGCTGAGCATCTCTTGGCTCTCTTGCAGCACGGTCAGGTAGATGAGTGCAGTCTTGTAGGTTGATGTCTTGTCCGAAACCTGCATCGTGTCAATCAGGTGCTCGCGCAGTTGAGACAGGTCGTCCTTGCACTTGTCGGCTTGGCTCATGACCGACTTGTAATTCTTGAAGTCACGACTCTCCAGCATATTGACCGTCTCCTCCATCAGTTCGGTGATGGTGTGACGCATGGGGGCGAACTCATTGAGGTATGCTTGCGGCAGTGGGCTGAAGTTGTTGTCGACATGTTCCTTGACCGGCTCCAGCATGCGCTTGAGCGTATAGATGTACTGTTGATTGCTGTTGGCACCCAGGTGAAACCATGTGTTGCGCTCAAGGGCTATGTTACGGGGTATGCGTCGCAGACTCAGGAACTCTTTGCGCCGTGTGCGCTTGAGTTCGTCCTGCTGGCGTCGCAAGTCCTTTCCAGCATCGCGCAACAAGCGCACCTTTTCGTGAGCCAGTCCGTCGAGGATCTGGGCATAATGCTGGAGTGTGAAGCGGCACACTGCCGACTGCGTTTGGCTGATGTGACGCTGCAGCAAGTCCCATACAATCTCGGGGTCGCGGTTGCGCATCATCAAATTGTAGAGTTGCTCTTGATGGGTCTCTTGTTTGCGCTTGCCGAAGCGTATGTGGCTGCGCACCAGCGTGTAGATTACAACTGCCATCATGGCCATCATCACCAGGATGCCGCCCAGGTGCATGAGCGCGCACACCAGTGCACATGCGGCAAAGGTAATGCCCGCAGTGATGAGCCAACCACCAATTACACTCAGCACACCCGTGACGCGATAGACTGCGCTGTCGCGTGTCCATGCGCGGTCGGCGAGGCTGGTGCCCATTGCTACCATGAAAGTGACGTAGGTCGTCGACAATGGCAACTTGTAGTTGGTGCCCACGATGATGAGTGCCGACGAGAGCACCAAGTTGATGGCGGCACGCAGCATGTCGAATGCAGCATTGTCCTCAAGATGGCTGGCCTCCTTGTCAAAGCGACGGTCGATGGTGGCTATCACAGCCTTGGGCACGGCGTGACGCAGACGGTCGCTGCCGTCTTGCACTGCGCGCACCAGGCTGCGGGCTGCATGCGAGGTGCCGAACATCTCGTCGCCTTCGTCCTGACGGCTTAGGTCCACCGAGGTTTGCACCACATGGTGAGCCTTTTTGCTTGTGGTCATGGCCACAATCATCAGCACACCGGCAATGGCCAGATAGACAAATGGCGAGCGAGCTGACTGTGCCAATGTACTCATCATATAGGTGTTAATGTCGGTGGCTCCATGCGACGACCAGTCTAGATAAGAATCTAGGCCAGCCAGTGGAACGCCGATGAAGTTGACCAGATCGTTGCCTGCAAAGGCCATGGCCAGCGCAAAGGTGCCACTCAGCACTACAATGCGCAGTACGTCGACCTTGAAGCGGCTTAGCAAGGATGACAAGATTGTTGCCACCACCAATGTGCAAGCCAGCAGCATCGTTGTATGGGTATCGATCCAAACCTTCAAACTATCGGCAATGAGTGGTGAACTGGATAGCGTCTCGATGAAGATAAAGTAGGCTAGCACGGTGAACGACACACCACCGAAGATGCCGTGAATCAGGCAACTGCTGCCACGCAGATTGAAAGTAAAGATCATGCGAGACAGCCACTGAACCACCAGTCCGCAGACAAATGCGATGGCAACACTGGCAAAGATGGCTATAATCAGTGACAATGCCTTGTCGGTGTTTATCAACATCGAGAGTGACAGCGATGGGTTGGCATGGATCTTGGCTACAGCCAGGATGAACGTAGCCCCGAGTAGCCCGAAGACCAGCGTCACGGTCGACGATGTGGGCAATCCCAGGTCGTTGAAGCGGTCGAGAACGATGATGTTGGTGGTCACGACAGCCAGAAAAACAATCATCACCTCTCGAAACGAGAAATTGGTGGGTTGCATGATGCCATGGCGTGCCACGTCCATCATGCCTGCCGACATCATGGCTCCAGCCAGAACGCCTATCGATGCTATGACCAGGATTGTGCGGAATTTCCCCGCCCGGGCACCGATGGCCGATGACAGGAAATTGACTGCGTCATTACTCACTCCAACAAACAGGCCGATGGCGGCCAATATCAGCAGAAATGCTGTGATAATGAGGTAAATTGTTTCCATACGATGGATATTCTATTGAGTTTTGTGCTGCAAAATTAGTCATCGGTTGTTTCACATCGATTACAACCGGATGAAAATATTGTTACGTTACATTATTGTCACTGGTTTGTTATCAATCTGAAACAACTATATGTTTATTTTGCACCTGAATTTAATGATAACTACTTTTCTGTTATGGACAACGAACACGCCAATAGAATCCGTTTATACTTTGACATCTTCAGGGGTGTCATGTATGTGATGTTGCTGGTGGGAGCCTATGTGCTGCTCAACTAGAGGCATGACGAATGCCTCTAGCCAACACCTTAACCGACCTCTCCCCGTTCAAGGGTGAGGGGTGCGGCACATCATGTACTATCTGTTATTGATTAATGCACACGACAATCAATCTTCAGGCCACAAGAACGCATCTATTTGAGGGGTAAGATGGTATTTTTTGTGATTTTTGGGCGCAACGCTTGTGCATCCCGATTTTTTGCGGTAAATTTGCAAATTGTTTGTGCCGTGGGCAATTTTGGACGCCATCATTGTGCGCGGAGCACCAGTGCTAGCGACTTGCAACATGTTTACTCGTAACCTGTAACTCGTAGCTCGTAGCTCGTAACTCGTAGCTCGTAGCTCGTAACTCGTAGCTCGTAACCTGTAACTCGTAACCTGTAACTCGTAACCTGTAACTCGTAACCTGTAACTCGTAACTCGTAGCTCGTAACCTGTTACTCGTAACTCGTAGCTCGTAACTCGTAACTTAAATAATCAATTAATAACTAAATTTTTACTTATGTGGTTAACTAATTCCTCTGTAGGACGAAAAGTGGTGATGAGTGTCACCGGACTTTTCTTGATCCTATTCTTAACATTCCACGCGCTGATGAATGCAGTGGCCCTCATCTCGTTTGATGCTTATGAGGCCGTATGCGAGTTCCTTGGTGCCAACTGGTATGCGCTGGTGGGTACTGCTATTCTCGCCGGTGGATTTGTGATTCACATCATCTTTGCCTTCTGGCTGTCGATGCAGAACCGCAAGGCTCGTGGCACCAACGCATACGAGGTGTCGAAGAAGCCTGCCACCGTCGAGTGGGCATCGCAGAACATGCTGGTGCTGGGCATCATCGTGGCCTGCTTCTTGGTGCTGCATCTGTTCCAATTCTGGGCCAAGATGCAGTTGCCCGAAATCATGGGTGACTATCCCCTGAGTGGCAAGGAAGCACTGGGTCTGGCATTCAGCCAACTGTGGGTGCTGCCGGTCTATCTGATTGGCTTCTGCGCCATCTGGTTCCACATCACTCACGGCTTCTGGAGTGCATTCCAGACGCTGGGTACCACCAACGACAAGTGGATTGAGCGCTTCAAGTGCATCGGCTCATGGTGGGCTACGATTGTGATGGGTCTGTTTGCCATCGAGGCTTGCTATTTCACTTGGTTCTTTGCCATCTGATGCTGAGTATTAACCTTTAAAAATCTTTTAGAACAATGGAAGAAACTATCAACAAGACTGCTCAGCCCATGATTGACTCAAAGATTCCCGAGGGTCCCGTGGCCGAGAAGTGGACAAACTATAAGGCACACCAGAAACTGGTGAACCCCGCCAACAAGCGCCGCCTCGACATCATCGTTGTCGGTACGGGTCTGGCAGGTGCCAGTGCAGCTGCTACTCTGGGCGAGATGGGCTTCAACGTGCTCAACTTCTGCATCCAGGATTCACCCCGCCGTGCACACTCGATTGCCGCACAGGGTGGTATCAATGCCGCCAAGAACTATCAGAACGATGGAGACTCGGTCTACCGTCTGTTCTACGACACCGTCAAGGGTGGTGACTATCGTGCACGTGAAGCCAACGTCTATCGTCTGGCCGAGGTGTCAAACAATATCATCGACCAGTGTGTGGCACAGGGTGTCCCCTTTGCACGTGAGTATGGAGGTCTGTTGGCCAACCGTTCGTTCGGTGGTGCCCAGGTGAGCCGTACATTCTATGCCAAGGGCCAGACCGGACAACAGTTGTTGCTGGGTGCTTACTCGAGCCTGAACCGTCAGATCCAGATGGGCAAGGTCAAGAGTTACAACCGCTATGAGATGCACGATGTGGTCATCATCGACGGCCGTGCACGCGGTATCATCGCCCGCAACCTGGTTACTGGCAAACTGGAGCGTTTCGCCGCTCATGCTGTGGTCATCGCAACTGGTGGCTATGGTAACACCTACTTCCTGTCGACCAACGCCATGGCCTGCAACTGCTCGGCCGCAATGGCTTGCTATCGCAAGGGCGCATGGTTTGCCAACCCCGCTTATGTTCAGATTCATCCCACCTGCATCCCTGTGCATGGCGACAAGCAGTCGAAGCTGACACTGATGAGCGAGTCGCTGCGTAATGATGGTCGTATCTGGGTGCCCAAGGACATCGAGGACGCCAAGAAGTTGCAGGCTGGCCAAATCAAGGGTAGTGACATTCCTGAGGAGAACCGCGACTATTATCTGGAGCGCCGTTATCCCGCCTTCGGTAACCTCGTGCCTCGCGACGTGGCTAGCCGCGCCGCCAAGGAGCGTTGCGACAAGGGTTACGGTGTCAACAACACTGGCAAGGCCGTGTTCCTCGACTTCAGCGAGGCCATCAACCGCCTGGGTATCGACGTGATTCGCCAGCGCTATGGCAACCTCTTCGACATGTACGAGGAGATCACCGATGTCAATCCTGGTGAACTGGCCAACGAGATCAATGGCGAGAAGTACTACAATCCCATGATGATCTATCCTGCTATCCACTACACGATGGGTGGTATCTGGGTTGACTATGAGTTGCAGACCAGCGTCAAGGGTCTGTTTGCCATCGGTGAGTGCAACTTCAGCGACCACGGTGCCAACCGTCTGGGTGCTTCGGCACTGATGCAGGGTCTGGCCGATGGTTACTTTGTGTTGCCTTACACCATCCAGAACTACCTGAGCGACCAGATTACTGTGCCACGTTTCTCGACCGACGCACCCGAGTTTGATGAGGCCGAGAAGCGAGTACAGGCCGACCTGGATCACATCATGGGCATCCAGGGCAAGCGCTCGGTCGACAGCATCCACAAGGAACTGGGACACGTCATGTGGGAGTATGTCGGCATGGGACGCACCAAGGAGGGTCTGGAGACCGCTCTGACCAAACTGAAAGAATTGCGCCACGAGTTTGAGACCAACCTGTTTGTGCCTGGCACTCAGGAGGGCATGAACAACGAGTTGGACAAGGCATTCCGTCTGCGTGACTTCATCACTATGGGCGAACTCATTGCCCACGATGCTCTGACCCGCAACGAGAGTTGTGGTGGCCACTTCCGCGAGGAATATCAGACTGAGGAAGGTGAGGCTAAACGCGACGACGAGAACTACTTCTATGTCCAGTGCTGGAAGTACAACGGCGACGACGAGACAGCGCCTACGCTGCTCAAGGAGCCCCTCCACTACGAAGCCATTAAAGTACAAACCCGTAACTACAAGAATTAATTATTAAGCTACAAGTTACGAGTTACAGGCTACTAGTTGTGCTGGATTTGCGGTTATGTTTGATCTAACCATTGGCGTGACGAAACGATGATTCAGACCCATAAAGACTTGGTTGTTTGGCAGAAGAGTATCTGTTTAGTCAAGGATATTTATTCAATCACTCAGTCTTTTCCAAAGGATGAAGTGTTTGGGTTGACCTCTCAGATGCGCCGTGCAGCAGTCTCGATTCCATCAAATATAGCAGAAGGGTCGGGGCGAAATGGTCAGAAGGAATTTGTTCATTTTCTGTACAACTCACTTGGCTCGGTTTCTGAACTTGAAACTCATATTATTATATGTAAGGAAATTGGCTTATTACCTGAAGTGTCAAGCAATGAACTGGTTAGCCGATGTGGTGAGATTGTGAAGATGTTATCGTCATTGATTAATAGTCTAAAAGGTATTAGCAATTATACTTGTAGTTCATAACTTGTAACTTGTAACTCGTAACTTGTAACTAAAAATATTGCAACAATGGAAAATAGCATAAGTTTCAAACTGAAAGTGTGGCGTCAGGCTGGGCCCAAGGAGCAGGGTCATTTTGAGACCTACGAGATGCAGGATATTCCCACCGACACCTCTTTCCTCGAGATGCTCGACATCCTCAATGAGCAACTCGTCGAGAAGGGCGAAGAGCCCATCCACTTCGACCACGACTGCCGTGAGGGTATTTGCGGCATGTGCTCGCTCTACATCAACGGTCATCCCCATGGCCCCGCCACGGGTGCAACGACCTGCCAGTTGTACATGCGTCGCTTCCACGATGGTGAGACCATCACCGTCGAGCCTTGGCGCAGCGCAGCCTTCCCCGTCATCAAGGACCTCATGGTCAACCGCAACGCTTTTGACCAGATTCAGCAGGCTGGTGGCTATGTGAGTTTCAACACTGGTGGTGCACAGGATGCCAATGCTATCCCCATCAGCAAGGTGGCAGCCGATGAGGCTATGGACAGTGCATCGTGTATCGGTTGCGGCGCTTGCGTCGCTGCATGCAAGAACGGCTCGGCTATGCTGTTTGTCAGTGCCAAGGTCAGCCAGTTTGCATTACTGCCCCAGGGCCGTGCCGAGGCCAAGAAGCGTGTCAAGGCTATGCTCAGCAAGATGGACGAACTCGGTTTCGGTAACTGTACCAACACTGGTGCCTGTGCCGCCGAGTGCCCCAAGAACATCAAACTTAGCAACATCGCTCGTCTCAATCGCGAGTACATCTGTGCCAAGTGTAGCGACTAATCTTCAACCCAGTCAATAATGAATGCCCGGCCACCATGGTGAGCCGGGCATTCATTATTAATCCTCGATGTGTTACACCGGGTTGTAACCGTTTTCATAACCATCCATGAAAGCTTCTTTGACACCAGGAGCAAGCGCAAAGGTGAGTGCCGATATAATGGCTCCCACAATCAAGATGCCCAGTGTAATCAGTGCCCACATCTTGGCGGTCTTGGCACTCTCGGTGGCACCTGTTGTGTTGCCCATCTGATGCTGTGGGTTAACCTTGCCTGCATTGACAATGGCGATGATGCCAGTAATCAGTGCAATGGGGTTGCAGCAGCAAATCACGCTCAGCACTGTGAAAATGATTGACTCGGTCATCCAGTTCTTGGGCGGGAAACCTTGTGGGGCATACTGTTGTGCGCCATAGGGCTGCTGTCCATAGGGCATCTGCTGTTGCTGGTATTGCTGTTGATACTGTGGCTGTGCATAGGGCGATGGCTGCTGGCCATAACCTTGTTGCTGGGTGGTCTGTGGTCCATTGGAGGTTGCCGGCTCAGATTGCTTAGGTGCGTAGGGCGATGGCTCTGGCAGTGTTGACGCGGGCTGTTGAGTCTGGTCGGGATGTGGAGCGTAGGGCGACTGCTGCGGTTGTTCTGTCTGCTGCGGTGCATAGGGCGACTGCGGTTGGACAGGTTGTTGGGCTGGTTGTGGTTGCACGGGTTGGACCGGTTGAGGTGCAACACGTTGCTGCAGCCCCAGCATGCTCATCAGTTCGGGCACTTCGCTGGCACGAGTCCATCCCGACATCTTTTCGTTCCATACCTGCGAGTTGGGATTCAGGCCATGTTCCAACAGTTCTTTCATCTCAAATGGGCCAGCTGGTTGGCCATTCTCGGCGATATAATACTTCATAGTTTTCTGTTATTGATTAATATTTGCTGCAAAGTTACATATTATTCTCAAAAAAACAAAATTCGGTCTTAAATATTGTCTAATAGACACGCAAATGCCGTCATTGTTGCCTTTTTGTCAACGTGGCTGGCGTTTGTTGGATATTCTGCTGCAAAAATATCTTAAAATGTGGCTTTAACTCAAAAACTTTGTGAATATTAATTGGGTAAATAATATTTATATGTCTAATCCCGTTGAAAAATTGTATATTTGTAGTGGAAAAAAGAATCATTAGGGAAATTGATTTTTAAGTACTAAAACATCATCATTAACAACCAACAAAATTTTAGGTATTGTGAAGAATAAAAGAAACCGAATGCAAATCATCGTTGAGTTGATACAAAACGAATGCATTGGCAGTCAAAGCGAATTGGCCATGAAATTGGCCGAGCGTGATCTGCATGTGACCCAAGCCACTCTGTCGCGCGACCTCAAGGCCCTGAAAATCTCTAAGGTAGCCACCGACCATGGGGGCTACATGTATATTATTCCTGATGGACGTGAAGTGCAGAACAAGTTGCGTCAGCATGGCATGGACATGCCGTTGCATGGTAATGTCGGCTTCCAGTCGGTAGACTTCTCAGGTAACTTTGCGGTTATCAAGACCCGCAACGGCTATGCTACAGGTCTGGCTTACGACATCGACATGGCACACTCGCCCGAGATTTTGGGTACCATTGCCGGTGCCGATACGGTGTTTGCCATCTTGCGCGAGGGAGTGAGCCACGATCAAGTGCGCGAATTCCTCAATCGTTTTGCCCAGCCATGACAGTGGGCGGTCTTTAATGTAATTTTATGATAAAAACAGGTATTGTGGGTGGTGCGACTGCCACAGCGGCACAATTGTTGCGGTTGTTGCTCCACCATCCTGATGTCGACTTGCGGTGGGTAATCAGTGCCGACCATGCGGGACAACGTGTGGCATCGGTACATCCACTGCTTGTGGGTGAGACCGAATTGACATTCTGTGACGAGCCTGATGAACAACAATGGCTCGACATGGATGTCATTGTTTTGTGTGACGAGCAGGCTTCTGAGCCGGCGCGGCTCGAACTGGTGCCGCCCGCTGTGCGCATCATTGACCTTTCGCCACGATATCGGCTCACCGATGAGCAGGAGTCAGGCTTCGTCTATGGCATGAGCGAAATCAACCGTCGTCGCATGGTGCATGACTGCATGCGTGTCTCTTGCCCGGGCGATGTGGCTATGGCCCTGTCGTTGGCGCTCATACCGTTGGCCAAGAACTTGATGCTCAATAGTGAGTTGCATGCCACTGTGGTGGTGGGCAATTCGCAGGCATCGACGGGCAGTCGTGTCTCGCTGGTCGAGCAGGAGGCATTCGCAAGTCAGGTCGATGAGTTGCGCCGGGTGCTCTCGTCATTGCAGACCAGTTTCAGCAGCCCCATTCATCTCACAGCCATGGAGGCTTGTTTTGCGCGGGGCATGCTGGCCACCGTCTACTTCAAGAGCGGCATTGATGTGGCTATGGCTCGCGAGTTGTTCGAGCAATACTATGATGACCACAATTTCACCTACGTTGTCGACCGGGCTCCGCGCTTGGGCGATGTGGCTGGCACCAACAAGTGCTTGATTCACATCACTCGCGAGGGAGAATATCTGCGCATCACTTCGGCCATCGATCAGGTGGTTAAGGGCACTGTCGGCACGGCGGTCCATGCCATGAACCTGATGTTTGGCCTTCACGAGCGTGTTGGGCTCATGCTTTGATGATGTGTGAGCACGAAGCGTTATCTCAATTCATAATTCTTAATTTAATAGAGTCATGTCAGTCAACAAAGTTTTTCTGCTAGGCAATGTGGGTCGTGACCCTGATGTGCGTTATGTCGCGCAAGGCCGACCTGTTGCCACATTCTCACTGGCGACCACCGAGCGTGGCTACACCAACGCTAATGGCGTGCAGGTGCCTGAACGCACCGAGTGGCACAACATCGTCATGTGGGGCCGTCATGCCGAGGTGGCCGAGAAGTATATCCGCAAAGGCACACAACTTTATATCGAGGGTCAACTGCGAACCCGCATGTGGGAAGACCGCAATGCCATCAAGCGTTATGTGACTGAGATCTTCGTTGAGAACTTTGAGTTGCTGGGGCGACCTCGCAGCGAGGCTGAGCAGCCTGCTCAACAGCCGGTTCAACCTGCTCAACAGCCTGCCCAGCAGCAACCAGTTCAGCATGATTTGCCGGTTGAACCTCCCTTCTGAATAATATCATTGGCAATATAATATCAGGATTTGTAATCCGCAAGCATGTGTCTTGGGTTACAAATCCTGATACTTTTTTTCGGGCTGATCTCAGGCTTGAGGTCAATCAAGTTTGCGCAGCACCAGGGCGGTGCGGGCTGGAATGTAGAGCTTGAGCCATCCCAGGTGCTTGTCGGCATAGAGCGGGTCGGCCTGTGTGAGGTGTTGAGTGTTCTCATCGATGTTACCATATCCACCATAGCGGGCATTGTCGCTATCCATGATGACATGGTACTCGCCCTCGGGTGCCAAGAAGCCGTAGTCGCTGAACGACTGAGTGGGGTTGAAGTTGAACACAAACACCAGATTGCCACGCATGAATGCCAGCACCTGGTCGTCATCTTTGTCCCACAGTTTGATGATGGGCAGTGACTCGAAGCCCTGTGTGTCGCCCAGCAGGTGTATCAAGTCATGATCCCAGTTGTTCAGATACTTATACTTTAAGTCTTCGCGGTCAACTAGACTCCACTGGCGGCGTGCATACTTGTGGCTCCAGCCGTTGCCCTCGCGCGGGAAATCAATCCACTCGGGATGACCCCACTCGTTGCCCATGAAGTTGAGGTAACCACCATTGATGGTCGAGGCTGTGACCAGTCTGATCATCTTGTGCAGGGCCATGCCGCGCTCCACTGTCCCGTCATGGTCGTCTACCATCATGTGCCAGTACATCTCCTTGTCTATCAGGCGGAAGATGATGGTCTTGTCGCCAACGAGGGCTTGGTCATGGCTCTCAACGTAACTGATGGTGCGCTCATCGGCACGGCGATTGGTCAGTTCCCAGAAGATGCTGGTCGGTCGCCAGTCCTCATCCTTGCGCTCCTTGATCATCTTGATCCAGTAGTCGGGGATGCCCATGGCCATGCGATAGTCAAAGCCGATGCCGCCGTCCTTGAAGGGGCGGGCCAGCCCCGGCATGCCACTCATCTCCTCGGCAATGGTGATGGCGTTGCGGTTCACCTCGTGGATGAGCAGATTGGCCAGTGTGAGGTAGGTGATGGCATTGGTGTCCTCGCCACCGTCGTAGTAGTCGCCGTAACTGCCGAAGGCCTGCCCCAGTCCATGGTTGTAGTAGAGCATCGATGTCACGCCATCAAAGCGGAAACCATCGAAGTGATATTCCTCGAGCCAGTAGCGGCAGTTGCTCAGCAAGAAGTTGAGAACCTCGTCCTTGCCGTAGTCAAAGCACAGCGAATCCCATGCCGGGTGCTCACGGCGGCCATCGCCATAGAAGTACTGGTACTCGGTTCCGTCAAAGCGTCCCAGTCCCTCAACCTCATTCTTCACGGCGTGAGAGTGCACGATGTCCATGATGACGGCGATGCCTGCCTCGTGGGCGTCATCAATGAGGTGCTTCAGTTCTTCAGGTGTGCCGAAGCGGCTGCTGGCTGCATAGAAACTCGACACGTGATAGCCAAACGAGCCATAGTAGGGATGTTCCTGTATGGCCATGATTTGTATGGCATTATAGCCGGCCTCGACAATGCGGGGCAGCACCAGTTGGCGAAACTCCTCGTAGGTGCCCACCTCTTCTCGTTCCTGTGCCATGCCGATGTGGCACTCATAGATGAGCAGCGGGTCGCGCCGTGGCTTAAAGTGCTTCACGCGCCATCGGTAGGGCTCTTCGGGCGACCACACCTGTGCCGAGAATATGTGCGTTTGCGGGTCTTGAACCACGCGCGTGGCATAGGCTGGTATGCGTTCGCCCTGTCCTCCTGGCCAGTGAACGATAAGTTTATATAGTTCGCCATGTTTCATGCCCCGTGAGGGTAGTTGTAACTCCCAGTTGCCATTGCCCACAGCGTGCATACGGTAGGGGGCGCACTCGTGCCAGCCGTTAAAATCACCCACGACATAGATGTCGGTGGCATTGGGAGCCCACTCGCGCAGCACCCAGTCGCCATTGCTGGTGCGATGCAAGCCGTAATATAAGTGTGCCTGGGCAAAATCCTTGAGTTTGTTTGTTCCGCCCGTCAGGTGCTCCAACTTCTGCATCGCGTCATTATGTCGTCCCTCAATGGCTTGGGCGAATGGCTCAAGCCATGGGTCATTCTTGATCAGTCGTAGTGTCTTGTGTTTCATTGTTGTCTGGTTTGGAGGACAAAAGTAGCAAAAAATTGTGGAATTTCAACAAATTTGCTCAATTATTGAAAATCTTTTGCTAATTTTGCACTTCTAGAATATCTAGAACGTCTAGTATAGCAAATCATAACTAAAAAAATATCACTATGGATCTTGAAGGAAGAAGAGAAAGCAGCAATGTTGAGGATCGCAGGGGCATGAGTGCCGGGCGCAAGGCTGGCATTGGAGGCATCGGTGGACTCATCATCGCCGGACTCATCACACTGTTGATGGGTGGCAACATTGGCGACGTGCTCCAGAACGCTGGTTCGATGGGCATGGGCATGGAACAGCAGCAGGCTACAACCGATCCCACACAGTTCACCCAAGAAGAGCAGGAACTCGCATCGTTCAGCAAGAAGATTTTGGCTGGCACCGAGGATGTGTGGTCCAAGGTGTTCCAAGAGCAGGGACTGGGCACTTACACCCCGCCCACAATGGTGCTCTACACAGGCTCGACCAGCACAGGTTGTGGCCAGGGTAGCGCTCAGATGGGCCCGTTCTATTGCTCGGCCGATCAGTGCCTCTACATCGACCTGTCATTCTTCAGCAGCATGCGCAAGCAGCTTGGAGCCGATGGCGACTTTGCTTACGCCTATGTGATTGCCCATGAGGTGGGACACCATGTCGAGTACCTCACCGGTACGCTCAACAAGGCTCACCAGCAGATGTCGCGACTCAACGAGGCCGATGCCAACCGCATCAGTGTCCGCTTGGAGCTCCTGGCCGACTTCTATGCCGGCGTGTGGGCACATCACGACAACAAGATGTTCCAGTCGTTGCAGCAGGGCGATCTTGAGGAGGCTATCCAGTGTGCACAGGTCATCGGCGACGACTATCTGCAGAAGCGTGCTCAGGGCTATGACATCCCCGAGAGTTTCACCCACGGCACCAGTGCGCAGCGCATGAAGTGGCTCAAGCTGGGTCTGCAGACGGGCGACGTGCGTTATGGCACTACCTTCCAGCAGAGCGACGCACAACTGTAACCTCATCTGTTACGTGGGTTTGGCTCGCTCGTATTTGTAATCCGAGCGGTAACGAGTATCAGGATTTGTAATCCGCAAGAATCTGCCTTTTCAATAGGTGTCTTCGGATTGCAAATCCTGATATGCTTTTTGAGGGTGTGTCATCATTGAGAAGTCACGCTTCGCGTGAGAAATCATCCAAATCTTTCCAAATCTAACAAATGATTATTTTTCTTAAAACCAGTAAGTTATCTTCTGTCTGATTTGTTATGATTTGTTAGATTTCTGCGCGAAGCGCACTGAACAAGAATTTTGACACACACTCGGCGTAGTGGTCACTTTGCCAAGTAGGCACCGATCTCGCTGATGCACAGTGGGCCGCGCGAGTTGGTGAAACGGATGCGTAGCCGTTGTGTGCTGATGGTGCCGAAGCGCAGCAGCCGCTTGTAGCCGATGGTGGTCGTGGCTTCACCAGGGTCGATGGGATGCCATTGGCCCCGGTCATAGTACTCGACACTGAACGCCCTGACGCGTTGGCCCAGCGGGATGTATTCTTGCAGCATCAAGCGGTTGATGCGTTGTGCCGACTTGAAGCGGAACTCAACCGTGGCCTGTGTCACGCCGTCGGCTGTGGCCCAGTAAGTATCGGGGTCGCCGTCAGTCAGGTGCTGAACAGCAAATTGTTGCTTGTCGCGGATGTTCGAGGCCTTGATGGATGCGCTCGTCAGTAGGTTGTGGCTGAGTTCGGCCTGTATGCGCTGGTGCATCGCCACGGCACGCATCGAGTCGATGGGATGGATCAGCCCCTCGCGGTCGACGGGGAAGTTGAGCAGCATCGTGCCGTTGTGACCCACGCTGTGATAGTACAGGTCAACCAACTGGTCTACACTCTTGACCAGCGTGTCCTCGCGCTCGTGATAGAACCACCCAGGGCGAATGGACACATCGCACTCGGCTGCCACCCACGCGTCGCCGTCGGCGTGTCCGCTGGTCAACTCTTGGTAGTGCTCATAGCCGGGATAGACCTCACCGATGCGCAGCAGCGACCAGTTGGTAGCATCGGCATAGCCGTCCTCGTTGCCCACCCAGCGACAGCCAGGGCCGCCGTCCGAGAAGATCACCGCATTGGGTTGCAGCCTCGCCACCATCTCATGGGCGCGGGGCCAATTATAATAGGTGCGGCGGTCGATGGTTCGCTTCTCGCGCGTTCCGCCATACCATCCGTCACCGCCGTTGGCGCCGTCGAGCCAAATTTCAAACAGCGGGCCGTAGTGCGTGAGCAGTTCCTCCAGTTGGTTGTAGTAATAGTCGACATATGCGGGCGTGCCGTAGGTGGCCTGGTGGCGGTCCCACGGCGAGAGGTACAGCCCCATCTTCAGGCCATACTTGCGGCAGGCTGCCGCCAACTCGCCCACGATGTCGCCCTGGCCTCCCTTGTAGGGCGTGCGGCTGATGTTGTAGTCGGTGTACTGTGTGGGCCACAGGCAGAAGCCGTCATGGTGCTTGGCAGTGAGGATGATGCCCTGCATGCCGGCGGCCTTGACCGTGCGTGCCCACTGCTCACAGTCCAGTCGGGTGGGGTTGAACGCCATCGGGTCGGCATCGCCGTAGCCCCACTCCTGATCCAGAAACGTGTTGGGCCCGAAGTGGACAAAGGCATACGTCTCCATCCGCTGCCACGCCACCTGCTGGGCGCTCGGCACCGGTGCAATCGCCGCTGGCGGCACGACCTGCGCCCCCATCCCCACAGCCATGCCCACCGTCATCACTGTCAATATCAATCTATTCACCAGTCTCATTTGCATCCAATCTCTTTTCCTTAATGTATAGACCAAATTTTTGGCTTATATAAGTGAAATATCTTACAAAGATAGCAATTTTATCTTGTACACAAGACAAAATTTACAACTAAGGATTAATATTGTTGTTCAAGTTGTTTAGGGAGTTGTTTTTGTCAGACAACACAAACAACAATTACAACTAAGGATTTCAAGTTTCTGAAGTACGCAAGCGTCCTTCAAAACTTGAGGATTATGGAGTAGAGAGTAGGGAGTAGGGACGCGGCGTGCCGCGTGAACAGCCAGGCTGTGTAGGGACGGCACCCCTGTGCCGTCCGCTACCGGGGCTGCCCTCTCCTCTCTCTTTGGAGAGGGGCCGAGGGTGAAGCCTCTTTAGCCGAGGCGGACGGCATAGGGATGCCGTCCCTACAGCCATCAGTCTACGTCTTGACTACATAACAACTTAACTCCTTTAACTACCGAAAAGTAGCTACTTTAGAAAGATAAATACGGATTAATATTGTTGTTCAAGTTGTTTGAGTTGTTTTTATTTATCCGCGCGAGGCTTTCAAACACACAAATTTCCACAAATTATCAAGAATTTAATGACAATTCATGGAAATTCGTGTATATCTCATTCTGTCGGCGTGCCATCTAATCTGCAAGATAAACTCATCCGCAAAATCTGCTTGATCTGCATGCCTTGATTATCTGCGTGAGGTCACTTTCCCAGGATGATGTTGATGATCTGATTCACGTCGCTCACATCCACCGTGCCATTGCCGTCCAGGTCGGCGACGGTGTCCATCACCGCCTTGCCCAGAATCATGTTGATCGCCTCGTTGACATCGGTCACATCCACCGCGCCATCGCCGTTCACGTCGCCCGTGACGGCCTCACCGCCACTGTAATAGATGGTGAAGTTGTCGATGATGCACGGCACCGTCTTGTTGCCTGCCACCATGCCCACACGGAATCGCACCCGCTGCGACTGCCCGAAGGCCGCTCCCAGCCAGTCGATGGTGCTCCTGGTGCTGGCCGGCACCTCAAAGTTGGTGGTCGTGGCCTTCTGCCAGGTGGCACCCTCGTCCAACGAGTAGAACAGGGTGAACTTGGCCAGCGTGGTCGAGGTGTTCTCCACATCAAACGTCACGCGGTTGATGTTGCGACTCACCGAGGTGGTCATCGTCATGTTGCTTGGATAGATCATCGACACAGCCTTGCCGTCACCCGATTCCACCACGCGGCTCGACAGCAGTTTCCATGTGGCGATGTCACCCACTTGCTCCGAGTTGGCGGTGGTCACTTCCATCCGGTCGAAGGTCTCCACCATCTTTTCGGCCTGGCTCATGTCCACTGTGCTGAAGGTGATGATACCGTCCTGCTCGGCGATGCCGTCCAGCATGTAGGTGTTCGGCTCGCCCGACCAGGTGCGCAACTTGTAGTTTGAGCACACAGTCACGTTGCCCGCCCCCGGGAAGGGGTCGCTTGCCTTGGCACCGCTTGATGATTCAACGGCACGCAGCAGTTCGAAGTAGTTGTGAGCCGGGTCGGCGTTCACTTTGTTTTGGGTAATATCCCACACTGAGGCGTTGGTTGAATCGACGCGCCACACTAGCAAGCCGTGCCCGGGCAGATAGGCGTCCCAACCCGTCTGCTGGCGGTTCTCGAGCATGAAGTACTCATGGTCGACCGATGTCTTCATGATATAGCCCTCGTTGCTGGTGTTCAGCGGATTGAGGGTGATGTCACCCGCCTGTTCGATAACCGGCGGATTGGCCCAGCCCAGCGCATAGCGTTCAAATAGGTTGTAGCCGCAGGGCGTACGAGATTGGTTCAGGTTGCCGCCGGCGGCCATCACATCCCAGATGTCAGGATCGTGGCTCTGACCGCCGCCGTTGGCATAGTCGGTGTCATAGTGATCCATTAGCCCCAGCACGTGGCCGAACTCATGGGCGATGGTGCCGATGCCCATCGGTGTGGAGCCGGGCTCAGCCTCCCAGCCGAACATCTCGACTGTGGCGGCGTATGTGCCGGCGTAGGTGTTGTCATACTTCAGATAGGTGTAATGGTCGTAGTCATAGAGCAGCGACTTGTGCGGCCACAGATAGTTGCTGTTGTTGCCACCATAGTTGCTGGCAAAACCGGCTCCAATAAAGATGATCATGTCGGCCATGCCGTCGTGGTTCAGGTCATAGTCCTTGAGGTTGACGAGTGCGTCGACCGAGTCCATCGCCGCCTTGAACACCCGCCACGAGTTGGAGTTACCCGTGTGTGCCGTGCACTCGTAGGGCACCGTCACGGGACCCACCACATCGAACTGCGGCACGAAGCGTCCGCCCGATTGTGCGGCGAAGTAGTCGCGCACACTGCCCGTGCAGGGCACAAACTGGCCGTTGTAGTCAAAGCCCGTGTAGCCCTCTTGATTAATCATCCGATTGTAGAACTCGCCCGGGTTGTCCATCGAGAACTGCTTGTCGGTGTAGTCGACCAGCACGATCAGACCGTGGAAATTGCCATAGTCGATGGCAGGGGTGCGCTCGGCAGGGCCGTCACGGCGAGCGCGGGCCTGCCGAGCGGCAGTGATGTCGGTTGCCGAGGTCAGGTGACGCGGCACGCCGGCCAGCCACTGCGCCTCGTCGGCGGTGCGTCGCTCACTGTCGTGGGCCAGCCGCCCCGAGGCCACCACCTGGCCATCGTGGCTCATGGCATACTGCCACGCGCCATCGACGGCAACGATGGTGTAGCCGTCGGCTGTGGTGTTGTAGTGAAAGAACTCGTCACCCACCAGTCGCAGGGTGAGTGTGGTGCCGTCGGGCTGCGACACCCGCACGGGTGTCCTGTCGGCCGGTGCCGCCATAGCGCCCACCACCGCCATCGCCACCAACAACAAGGAGGTTATTCTTTTCATCTTTATCAATGTTTTTTTGTTCAGATTGTAGGGACGGCACCCCCGTGCCGTCCGCGCCATGGTTTGCAAGAAAATTACCCTCGGCTGATGCGGACGGCACAGGGGTGCCGTCCCTACATTGCCTCTATCGGACGACGAACTTGCGGCCGTTCTGGATGTAGATGCCCGGGCCGGGGTTCACCACACGCTGGCCTTGCAGGTTGTAGATCGCGCCGTCGGTCTGCGGCTGTGCCTCGACCTCCTCAATGCCGGTCAGGGTGCCAAACACCATCTCCACCGTCTTGCCGGCCTCGCTGGCGGGCAACTGCAAGTAAGCGCGGTGATAAGGTAGACGCGCTCCGTCGGCAGGAGCAAACATGGGCTGCTCGCCCTCGGCATTGAGCCTGGGGGCACGCTCACTGTCCATGAATGGGCCATAGAACAGCGAGGCCATCTCGGTCGCATCGTTGAAGAACAAGTTGCACTGGCCGTCCTCGGTCTCGGCCTGGATGCGTTCGCCATAGTTTAGGCCCACCAACAGGTTGTCCACCGGCTCCAGAGCCTCTTCCTGATCGGGATAGGGAATCTCATAGAATCCCGGCACACCCTTCAGCACCACGCCTGTGCCGGCCGGCACCTGCTCGATGGGCTCCATCAGTACCTTGCCGTCCTGATATTCGGTGGCAATGTAGGCCTCCAGCCCCTCCACGGCACTGAAATCCAAGTCCTCCACAGCGCAGAACGTGCGCCATTCACTCGTCAACTCTACAGGCGTGGCTTCAACGATACGGGAGAAGCAGTTCCATTGCTGTATATTGTTGTAAATTCCTGACAACCCTTTCGGCACATAGAGTGTCCAAGGGTATGATGGACTGGGATTTGGAGTCAAATAGATATTAGGAGCTGGGTTTTCATGGTACGTTTTAAAATAGGCATTATTATCAATATCGTCATCATAAAAAGGATAATTCCACCAGCTGCTCAAGCTTGAAGGAAATTCAAATGATTTAATATTACTGCCCTGAGTAATAAAAGAGGCAATATATTCAAGATGGCTTGGTATTTCGATTTCGGTCAAATTGTTGCATAATCCAAAGCAATAACCAGGAATGTTTTTTAAGTTTTTAGGTAAAAAGACATGCTTGAGATTTGTACAGCCCCAGAAGGTTAATCCGCCAATATAATAAAGAGTGTAATCTTCACAATATGTCATTGCATCTTCCATAATAGTTTCCATATCTAATCCTGGCGTATCCCAATTCTCCATAAAATGGTCAACGGAATTTGGAATTTCTATACTTTCAAGAGAAGTACAGCCATAAAAAAGACCGCCAGGAATTACGGTGATGTTTTCAGGAAGTTTGGCACTTTTAAGAGAAGAACATCCCATAAAAGCGTCAACTTTAATAATCTCTATATTGTCGGGTATGTTGACTGACTCTAGTTCCGCACAATAACTAAATGCTCCTTCACCAATAATCTTTAAAGTTTCAGGAAAAACAACATATTTAAAATGATTCTCACCATTACCACCAGAATGATTTCTGAATGCACCACATCCTAATTCTGTAACAGAATACACTTGTCCATCATAGTTGATTTCGCAGGGAATTACCAAAGTGTCTTGTTCAATATTCAACCCAGCATGATCTATAAGAATAGCTGTGTTAGTTGACGAGTCAAGTTGATATCTAAAGTGATCGATTGTAACTTGCCCTTCGGCGGCGAGGCCTAGCATGCAGATGGCGGCTAGCAGCAGTCGCAGCGGATTAAGTAATTTGTGTTTCATAAGTCGTAAAAGTTTTTGGTTGCTGGCGGCGGTTTGTTGTTCTCGGTGAGGTCGTCGCCATTCGCCCCACGCAGCCCTGTCGCGATCAGGATTGCGATGGCAAAATTACGCTGTTGGGTAACAATGCGCAAGAAAAACGCCCCGACTTTTGACAATCTGCTAGCAAATGGGCATAATCCCCCGTTTCTCGCCCAAGTTTCAGCCCCTGCGACTAGATTTTGTGCATTATCCCGCCGATAATTTTAGGCATGCAGATCAAGCAGATTTTGCGGATGAGTTTATCTGGCTGATTGAAAAAAGTCCAGATTACGCAGATAAACACAGAGACAATAAGGCATGCAGATCAAGCAGATGATGCGGATGAGTTTATCTCGCGGATTAGATGGCACGCCGACAGAATGAGATATACACGTATTTCCATGAATTGTCATTAAATTCTTGACAATTTGTGAAAATTCATGTTCTTGAAACGGACTCACAAGAAAATAATCTGATCAATCTGTGTCATCTATGGACCATGATTGATCTGCGAAATAAACTCATCCGCTAAATCCGCTAGATCTGCATGAGTTAATAATTAAGGAAACTATATACCTGTTGTCCCCGATTACAGTAATATCGCTGAAAGCGATTGATTTGAGTAACCGGGGGTGGAACGTAGTGACACCCTCGGATAGAATGCTATCAATTATCCTCGCTGAAAGCGAG
>Ga0310695_10004838_pt1 | contig 24255 bp, 24 predicted proteins | sample RumenRJG_04DNA_FD_203882 | JGI IMG/M metagenome (GOLD analysis project Ga0310695, IMG submission 203882) | Bovine rumen microbial communities from Lethbridge, Alberta, Canada - RJG_04 (v2) (version 2) | ecosystem: Host-associated > Mammals > Digestive system > Stomach > Rumen | place: Canada...
GTATCCAGCTACTCTTAAACAATCGCTAATTCTATGCCAACAAAACGCCTCGGCCTTTCTCCATAAATCATGTAAAACACTAGTACCCGTTGAGTCAGAAAAGCAAATCGGATTGTTGAGGCAATATGTAAACATGTTTGCGCCGAGGAAGCCTTGACCAGTGGAAGCATAGCTATCCGCGTTGATGAAGCGGCAAATTGAGGGGTCATAATACCGGCTCTGCAGGTAATAGAATCCCGACTCGGCGTCGAAGTAGTAACCGCGGTAGCGGATGGGGTTGACGCTCGCCATGGTGCCGCTGGAGCTGAGCAGTTTGCCCCAAGCGTTGTAGCTGTAGTTCGCAACTACCGTCCCGCTGGCAGTGATAATCTTCACCACGTCGCCCTGCAGGTTCGTCACATAGTAGTAGAACACAGGCGTTGCGCTCGACGAGGACTTGTACGAGAACGCATACGGCATGCCGCTCTCGTCGTAGAAAAATTCCAGCTCCTTTCCGTCCCAGTACTCAGATACCAGCTTGTTCCCCTGCCACACATAGCGGTGCTCCACACCGCCCACAGTCTTCGTCTGCCGCAGCCCGTCCACATCGTAGGTGTAGCTCGCAACCGTGCCGCCGGAAGAAGCGGTTATTGTGGCCAGACGCCTGCCGTTGACCCAGGTGAAGTTGTTCCCGTTGTACCAGTGCGTGGGATTGCCTATCTGGTCATACGTGATCGACTGCCCGCAGTACGCCGTCAGCAAATCTTTCCAGTTGCTGTCGCCGTAGGTGTAGGTGTAGGTGTTCACCCCGTCGCTGACCGAACGGATGTTGCCGTAGGTGTCGTAGGTGTAGGTGTAGGTGACGCCGTTCACCGTCTCCGTCAGCATCTGCCCGTGGCTGTCATAGGTGTAGCTTGCCGGAGTGGTGCCGCCGATGGCCGTGATGTTGCCTACGTTGTCATAAATCTCACTCCTGCCGGGATCTGTTCGCTGACTTTCGGGATTTCGATGTCCTTGGCAAGCAAGATGAAAGCAATCAGAAATCCCCATACCACGAGGCCGATAAATGCGTTTAATGCCGCGAATACAATAAGTATTGTTCTGTTCTCACCATCCGTCTGGCCTTTTCGGAGCTTCACCGCAGTATAGATGCTCAGTGGAATGTTGATGACAAGGAACGCAACCGGGCCAAGCATGATAATCATATAAGCGGGCATAAGGACTCGAGCAGCCGGGAAACCAGCCTCAAGGTTTCCGACAAACAGGAAAAACCAGACAGCCAGGATAATGTGAACAGGCAGCAGCCACGCACGGCTGCGTTCTTTTAATCGAGAATACCAGCTTTGTTTCATTTCACATTTTCCTCATCCTCAAGAAGTAAATTAAACCACACCCCGATAATCGTGTCGATTAAAAACAACACTCAGGGCATGCACCCATGCACCCTTGCTAAGAAAGTTATTCCCAGCCGTCGCCGTAGTCCGCGGCAAACTGCTTCGGGTCGATGTTGAAGCGGTCGAGAAAATAGTCAAGCCGCAGCTTGGACGAGCAAATGACCGGTCTGACCTGCATGAGTACGATCACAACCCGCTGCTCTGCGGGGTTTATCAGCACGCGCTTGATGCACGCCTGCTCGATCCAGTCAAAGGTCAGATCCTCCTGCGTAAAGTCGTCCTCGGCAATGATGCTCAGAAAATTCTCGCACGGCAGGTATTCCAGATAGTCCTCATCATAGGGAAAAATCGTAAAGTCTTCCTGCGGAGCGACCGACGCCGCATACGCGCGAAACTGCTCCTCGTCCGGGATCGTAAATTCCAGATTGAATTCATAGCCAATCCCTACGTCTGAAGCCGCATAATGATAATGAACATCTTCAAACGACGGGGTGATCTCACGCGGGAAAATGCTGTTGAAATCCTCTTGAACCGCCTTCGTGTGTTCAAACTGTACTCCATATACGCGCCCGTAGTCTGCGAGATCCCAGGTCTCCGTAACCGCTCCCTCATTGCCAAATGCAAAGCAGAGAAAGGCAATGCCCGCAAGCAGAACTGCGCAGACCCAGCCGATCACCCAAACCGCAATGCCCTTTTTTAAGTATTTTAGCATGCTATATGCTCCTTTTTAGACACCCATCTGAACATGTAAGTAATACAGAAAAGCAGCGCTGAGAATAATTCCGATCAACAGGATGTACGACGGATCGCCGACTTCAAAGAAGCTATATAAAAATGCCGCTATGCTTACGATCAGGTCACACGTCAGGACAACTTGAAAAGCACGAGACTTTCCCTTTAAGATCAAGCGCCCATAGCCTATGAACAGGGAAGCAACAAACGTCACGAAATAGAGCGCAGCAAAGAGAACGCGTCCCTTGCCCTCCTCATACATCATCCAACCCAATGCAACCATCAGAGAACTTGGGCCAAAGATAAAACCAAGCTCGATCTGATTTGTCAGTGTTATTATTCCTGCCATGAGGATAGACATCCCCATATAAAAATGGGTCAATTGTTTTGCTGTAATCTTTCTCATTTCCGGCTCCGATTAACATTCTATTATAAAAACTGCTGTCACTTCAACCACTCATTACTGAGATCAAGTTTCCAATGAAAAGGTTCTTGAAAGTCCTCAAAGCATTTTTTGCATATCCAGGTACGCATGTCCGATGTACAGTAGAATTCGACTTCATAGTCTGTCATAACTTTTTCCCAACAGAATTCGCAGTGATCATGCCAAAAAAGCCGAATTCTCTCCCCTTCGAGATTCTCAGCGCCGCGTTGTGTTGCTTCCACGAAGCGATGTGCTGTGAGCTCAATCTCCCGGTAGAATGCGTTCTTTTCTGCATATGCCTTTTCCCAGAAGTCGGGAAAGACAATTTTGTGCAATGTTGCATTCTTCAGATATTCGTCCTGCCCTCGCAGTCTCCAGTCATCCATATGTATTTTTCTCCTTTTTGCCACGCACTTGTTTTCCGGCCTCCAGCGTTACCAGCAGGCATACAATTCCGGCAACAAAGAAGATCGCAACGCGCGCAATCACCCTGACTCGTTCCTCCCCGCTGACATCATAGAAAAGCTGCGGCTGACCGGAGCTATCGGTGATTACAAACTGGGTATGTGTTTCAGGTAGCAGCTTGAGAATCCCCATCGGGTTTTTAAGTTCGTAGGTCGTATCACCGATCTGATATTTTGTTGTGGTACACATGGTATTCTCAATGCGATGGTTCTCTGCTGTATAGGGGATTTTCCACAGTTCCTGAACGCTGCCGTCGGCATTGTATATAACCAGCAGGTCCGACCGTACAAGAAAGACTGCAAGCCGCTCGCCATCCCAGGCCAACCCATAAGCACCGCCGCAGTGAAAATGAAAGCTATATAGAAATTTCCCATCTTGGTCATAGACGCTAACGGTCTGATTCTCTGAATCCCTCGTGGCGACAGCAATGACTCCATCATCACGTACCGCGAAGCAATAGATGGGCCGTCTGGGCGGCTCCGACTCCACAAGATTGACGCGCAGCCGGGATGTGAGTACAGTTTTGTCCGCCTCTGAAATCGGCTCTGTTGTAAAGGGCAGGCTCAGCGCAAAAGCCGCAGAGGACATTGCTCCACAGAAAAAGAGTGTTAAGACGAAGAAGGAAACAATCGTTCTAATTGTTTCGTTTTTAGTCATTCAGATTCGTCTCCTATGGATTTCGATAGTCGAAAGTATCACTTCCGACATTCAGCACAATTCCGTTAATTGTCACTGTATGGCCGTCGAGCAATGTGACTTCGGCGTTCCAGCAAGGATAATTCCAATAGATGTTTTTGGTTTTGCCCGTCTGATTGTTTTTCACCGAACACAAGACAGCATAGTTTGTAGTTGCTCCGCCATTGTTCAGATAGGCAAGCAAAGTGTATTGACCGTCCGGAGAGGTAAGTTCCTGTATCTTTTCCTGCCCTTTGATTCTCTGTATATCAAAAAACAGGTTATAAACTCCGTAGGCGCAAAGGGCAAAGACTGCAAGTGCGCAAAGCAGGAAAATGAGCAGCTTTTTTCTTTTCATAACTGCGCCCTTATCCTATGCTCCGGCGATTGGCCGCCAGCGGAGAGACTTGGCGCGGACGCTTGTCCCACGGTAGTCGTCGAAAATTTCCGGGCCAATGTCGCCGCAGTCACACCAGCAGATGAGTCCATCCCAAAGGAACAGGGCGGCGTCCAGAATCTCGCTTGTGTAAGCCGGATCAGTCGGGTAAAGCCGCAGTTCCTGCAAGCCCGAAAACTCCAGCTCCAGCGCGGGCAGCATCTCGTCCTGCCGCTGGATCAGTACACGCAGGCAGGCTTTGTCATCCACGGGGTGCATTTTCAAATCTTCATCCACATACGCGCCGCTGACATAGGAAAGCTCCTTGAGCACGCTGTCGTGGAAGCCGCATACTTGATTCATAAAGGCTGCAAGCTCCTCCTCGGTTTTCAGTTCAGTCCACATGTTATTTCCCTTGCATCTTTTCATTATACGTCAATGTTAAATATCATGATTGTCTTCGCCCATCAAGGCCCGAAGTTCATCCAGCGTAAGCGGTTCTAAAAGCATGCACCTATCATCGTAGCGGCTGAGCTTGTCCTGCGGGAAGCGTTCAAAGAGTCGCTCATAGGGAATTGTCCCAATGATACGCCCTTCTGTACCTGAGTAGAGCGCCAGCTCATAGCGTGTGCATTCCAACGCTTTCCCTGTCGCGGGATCAATCGCGCCGAAGGGGACGCTGCCTTTGCGCGGGAAAATACTGCGGCAGTCCTCCGGCAGCGCATAGCGCCCGAAGGTCTCGCCGTTTTCATCTACAAAGAATCCCGGAACAGCGTAATAGGCATCCACGCTCTGCCGCTCATGGAGCCAGGCATCGAAGGTCTCCGGGTGATTCAGGAAAAGCATCGCTTCCTCTTTTCCCATAAAAAGCGGCCAGCGGGCGCTGAAGAAGCACTGGCCGCCCTCCCCCCTCAATACCTCTTCACAAAAGGTCTTCAGCACCTCGGTATTGAACCGAAAATAGTCTTCCTGCCCCTTCAGCCACTCCTCCAGACTGATGGTGCTGCCGTCTACCTCCAGCTCGCCGTGCCAGAAGTGTACGACACGCTCCACCATGCGGTAAAAGGCGCGGATCTCTTCGGTACCGGTGGGCGTCAGCAGACGCAGCGATACCTCGCGTTTTTGCCTCGGGTCCCATGTTACGCTGATCCCCCGCCCGATGGCCTCCGGCAGATAACAGGTGAAATCCGTCAGGTCAAGCTTTTCATCCTCTTCAAGCCGCCAACCGCTGTTATATTTTCCATACCGCAGTTCCCCGCCTGTAACAGGCTGCTGCGCAAGCGTCTTTCTAAAAAGCCCCTTCTGTCTGATGATCACATCGACCGACATGTTTTGTTCCTCCTGAATACATTCTGCTATTATTGATTTGTGCAGGTAAGAGCGTCGCTTAAAACTTATCGTCTCGTTTTCTCTGAGACAAATAATGCCATGTACCACCGGTTTCCGGATAAAGGTATTCGCTGAACTGTTGTGGTCCAATTGCCCGCAGGCGCTCCATTTCAGATTCGTTCAGCAAAGTGACCTGTAAACAGACAGCCGTTTTCAATAATCCCAGTTTACACCTCAGTATTCTCGGATCTTCAATTATCTGTGGGAATTCCAAAAAAGCTCCCATCATCTCTTCATCAGCTTCCGGTGTCCACTTTACGCTATCACCATAGTTCAATTGATTGGAACAACTATTAGCTCACTATTTGTCAGTGTCCGCGCCCAAGGGAAATTGCTCGCAAAAATCAGTGTGTCTACCTGCTCTGGCTGGAGGATTTGGTGAGAAGAGTAGTCCAGCTCAAGAATCAGATTGTCAATATCCACATAGCCCTCCTGCGAGGGAGGCCCGAAGATGTTGGTCAGCACCGTGCCGTCCGTTAGCCGCACGCCTACAAGCTGGAGATCGTGATGCTCCAAGGTCTTGTAGCCCTCCCAGAGTTCGGGAAGCTGCATCGTGACCTTCGCAGAAATTGGGCCAACCTCTGCGGAGATCAGCTTGATCCCGGTATCACCGAGGGCTGCGTCGGGCTGGATGGTCAACCGCTTGCTGTTGCTGCTGGGCGTCCAGACAAGCTCCCAGGGGCCTTCCACCAGCGGCTGATACTTGCCTTTATCGCCGGTGCCGAGGCTTTCGAGAACCACACGGATCTCTTTCCCCTCGAAGGACGCCCATTTGCCTCCGGCTTTTGCGGCGAAATCAAACTCCATCGAGCCGTCTGGAGCAGTGAAGAGTAGCTTGTCATTGGCATCTCTTTCCTCGACGAAGCCGCCGGTCATGTTGGGCGCCCGTTCTCCGTCAAAGGCTAGTAACCAGCCGCCAATGTCGGGATATTGTCCCTCCTGGAGCATAAAGCCCTCAATTCGCAGAGCGATGTGAGCAGTATCTCTGTCGATGACGGTCTGCTCCACCGAGATCGTCACGCCGTTGGCTGTGGCGCTGACAGTCTGGGAAATGTCGGACAGGCCGCTCTGCTCTGCTAGTTTTTTCTCCACGTCCGTGACCGGGAACTGTTGCTCCATGCCGCGTGACCAGTGAGTATAAATTGCATAGGCCGTCATGCCAAGAGCCATAATCAGTGCAATTACCGCTGCAATGACGATAATTTTTATCGGTCTATGGGACGCATGGGGTTTGCCATGTTCTGATTTCTGATAGCTCAAGGCTTGACTGACTTTTTCAATCTTGTCATCGGAGACGTCTCCGATGGCTATCAGGATTCTTTCTGAATAGTACATAAGCCCTCCGTAATTAGATAGGTTTTCAGCTTGTTTCTTGTCCGCTTTAATGCAGCAGCAACACCGCTTCGGCTCAAACCTGTTTTCTCTGCTATCTCCTGTTCAGTTGCCAGGAACCAATAGCGACCTAGAAATATTAGTTGTTCCTCTTCCGGTAGACTGTCCAAAAAATGATCAATAGCTTGGCTGAGTTCGCGCCCCTCAATCTCCTGTTCCAGATCATAGTTGGAAGCAACGCACTCGTCCAACTCTTCCAGTGCAAGCCCCGTTTCACCGCCGCCGCGCTTTTTTGCTGTGCGGCGTACGATCTTGGTCAACGCAAAATTGCGCGTGATCTTAGCAAGAAAGGGGCTAAGCCGCTCCGGACGCTTATCGGGCATTGCATTCCACGCGCTCATCCAGGTATCATTAACACATTCCTCAGAGTCTTCACTGCTATTCAGTATATTGTACGCAATGATATGGCAATATCGTCCATATTTCTTTTCTGTCTCTACAATGGCTTGTTCTGAGCGTTCCCAGTACAGATTTACAATATCTTTGTCGTTCATACCTTGTCTCCTTTATGTTGAAGGGCCTTCACTATTATAAATCCAAATTATAATTGGATTGCCACTTACAAGGAAAGTTTTTTCCACTTTTTTTCAGGAGAACGTGAATTGTTTACCCATAATACAGAAATACTCGGTCTTACTAATATCAATCGTACCCGGCCATTCGGTGAATAGAACCACAGCATTCCCCTCAAAATCGGCCCACGGTGCTCTTGTCATTGTGATTGTACTGCCGTCCTCCAATGTGAGATACGAGCTGTTCATAAGCTCATCGTAGAAGCCGTACCATTCAACAGGATTTGCGCACATATCATCATGGCTAAGTTTCCATTCCGCGCAATTTGCTGACAGGCGAACGCTCAAAACTTTGCATTGACCGCCGGTAGTCTCGTTATACAAAACGATAGGCGATGTAAAATTCACTGAAGCAAAAACTGTTTCCTCGCCTCGCAGAATTGAAGTCCCGTAATCATGAGAGTAAACCGGATCACCGAGTTCAAATGCAGTCGGGTTTTCTGTTACACGATAATCTTCTCCGGGGATTCGCATAGATTCAAAATCCAAACAGCGGACGGAAAAATACACCGGCATGGAGAAGTCCACATTATTCCTGTTGACATAGCTTTGAAGCATCAGGCTCTGCGTATCTACATCGTAACAGCGCGACATAATGGCAGCTTTTGCTTGTTCCGGGTCTATTGCAGTAGTGGTTATTGCTGCTTCTTTCATGTCTGTTTTCGCAGCCAGCATGATCATTGCTGGATCAGCGAAGTTTTTAGACGAATCGTTTCTCCGCTCGGAATCATTCATCCAGTAGGCTTCCGGGATAGGTTTATTGCTGGCAAGACTTACAAAAGCGGTCACAAAGCTGTCATAGATATAACTGCGGGCTTCTTCCTCCATGACCGGCGCAACGCTGAAATAGACAAGCTGATTTTCTCCCTGCTGGATTGAGGAGATCAGTTGAATATGGGGGACTATATCAGAAGCTGCCGTTTTATTGGTTTGGCCTGTTCCGGCATCAGTTCCGGTGTATTCCGAATAACCTTCCACGGAGTTGCTTTCAATCTGCAAGGCAGCTTTCAATTCAATCTGCCGTCTTTGGTGAATTGTATACCCAACGGCGCAGGCAGTCAAAAGTGCGGCTATGATTGCAGCAATCAGTACAATTCGCCACATTTTTCTGCTCGTATGGTGTTGATGGGGCTGGTCTTCCAGAAGACGTAGTGATTTTATAGTATCCAAAACATGATCTTCCCGGATTCCACCTACAGCACATAAAAGGATAATAGAATCTAACATAAGTTCTCCTTTCAGTCCTGGCTATCCACAATGGACGGCAAGGGAAAAGTTTTGTTTGCGACGGTGACGGAAACGAGCTCATGCACGTCAATGACCGATTCGCTGCGTCCCTCCACGGTATGGTACACTTTCAACAGTTGGCAACGGATAGCGTCATTCAAGAGAAAACGTCTTCCCTCCAATGGTGATGCTGACAACCTGATACAAATTGATCGTGCCCCGACCACAGGGGCAATTGTCTTTGACAATGTCTCCCTCCGACAAGCTGCTGCTCAGGGGCAGACCTACCTCCCGGCTGCTCCCGTCGGCAAAACGGATGACTGCACCGCGTTCCAGCCCTTCAATCACCGCAAGCCAGCTTTGCTCCATCTCCCGATAAGTCCGCTTCTCCGCTTCATCGATAAATTCATGGCTGCGATACATTTGGCTGACGCCATCGTGACGCAGAATCCAATTTATACCGGAGGCTGTAATCTCCGCACCCAAAAACTCGCCCTTGCCATAGGAGCCGTTTTCAAAGGGGACAGGCTCCGGGAACCAGACGACGCGAATAGCTTGCCCTGTACGCTCCACCTCCACGCTGCCGAATTGGCACACGATTTCTGCCTCGTTGTGATCCAGTTCATAATCAATATGATCCAACATCACAAAGCTCAGAATTGCTTTTTTGCCTTCCTCCAAGTCAAGCAGCGGGATGTCACATTCCGTCATCAAAGTCTGGCTCTCAGAATCGTAGCCATCGAGGACGTGCATGGTCATGGCTTCAAAGTAGCTTTCTCCGTCCAAAGTTGCGTGAATTCTACAGTAACGGTGACCGTTTAAAGGCAGCGTCTGTCCTGCCCAGTCAACTTGTTCCGATGACGTAAGGCGCTCAATCATCTCCGCAGTTACGCCATTAATCACTACCCAGAGCCGCTGGAATTCTCCATCGTTTATGGTGGACAGGATCGTAACCCCTTCCGTGGGTGTATTCTCCGGCTCTTCGGCCACAGGGTATTCCACATAGTCGGTCACGTCGTTTTCATCAATCTGGAGCGTGTTGCGGAGCTCTTCTTGACGCTGGCGTTGGATGCTCTTTCCAATCGCATAAGCGGTGGCCCCCATCAAAGCGGCAATGATCGCCGCAATCAAGATTACTCGCAATACTTTTTTGCTTTTATGCTGCTGATGAGGCTGATCATCGAGAATGTGCAATACTTTGATCGTATCTAAAACACTTTCTTCCCTGATCTCCCCCACAGCACGCAAAAGGGTAACAGAATCTAACACAAGCCTTCCCCCTGTAAATACATGCGCAGTTTATTCCTTGTCCGATAGAGTGTTGTTTTCGTCTTGCTCTGGCTACAGCCCATGCGTTCTGAAATCTCGGCAACAGGGATTAAGAACCAGTATCGGGCAATAAACATTCTTCGTTCCGTATCCGACAGGCCGCTCACGAAAGCGTCAACCGCGGATTCCAATTCCTTTTGTTCAATTTCTTGAGCCGGATTGACAGGAGAAGAAATACATTCTTCCAGCTCGTCTAGGGCAAGGGGCATTTCGCCCCCGCCCCGTTTCCGAGCGTTTCTTGCCTTAAACCGGTCAATGGCGAAATTACGCGTGATATACCCCAGGAACGTCGAGAGAATGGACGGACGCTTGTCCGGCATGGAGTTCCATGCGCTGAACCATGTATCGTTCACACATTCCTCCGCGTCTTCGTTGTCTGCGCAAATGTTATACGCGATAGTATGACAATACCTGCCATACTTGTGGTCCGTTTCAGATATGGCCTGTTCAGAACGCTGCCAGTACAGATCAACAATCGCTGAATCTTCCATACTGATCCTCCTTGTAAAAGTGTTCTCAACCATAAATTACGAGAACTAATCCGCTTGGTCACAAAGAAAAGAAAAAATTTTGGGGCAGAGTAAAAAGTCTTTTTTCTAAATTAAATTATTAATAACATATTATACAAAATAATGCAATTTTTCGCCGTCTTTTGTCAAGAATCAGTTATATCGTAAGCCGAGTTGCAGATTTATTATCATAGCATATTAGTTGTTTCAAGGACAATTGCGGATAAGCATAGTCTACGAAATCAATACTTGTTGAGAAACAGCTTGTTTTGTGGTATTATAAAGACAATATCAGGCAAAAAGGAGTTTGATTTATGGGGATTGTTGTTGACTACCTTTGCAACATAGGATTTGATGTTGTAAAGGATCGTATAATGGATTCCAATAAGACAGTTGCCGTTTATGATCGGCTAGAGGATTATTTAGAGAGGCAGAGAGAAGTAAACGAAATTTGCTCAAGAGATGAAGAGATCGATTTTGAAGGTCTTGCAAAATACATCCGTGAAGAGCTGATCGAAGATGTAAAACTTCGTCTTTTTGGTAAAACAGAAGAGCGTGCTAAAGCAAGAGATACTATCCTTAGAAAAGCGGCTTTATATGCTCAATCACAAACAAATTTGTCAGAAAAACGAGCGCAAAAGATGGTCGAGGATTCTATAGCCATTCTTCAAGGATACTATCGCAGCAAAGTTAACCGAGAACTGCTTTTTATTGCGACCCAAATTGAGGATACTTTTTCAAAAAGAATAGATGACGTAAACCAGGATGTTTCTGCAAAGATTGCCCAAATCGAAGCAAAAGTTGAAGCGGCTAATCTTATGTCGCTTGATGCAAATATTGCACTGGCTCAAGCAGGGAACCTAACGCAAATCGAACGTAATCTTTCTGCGGCACTAAAAGCTATCAGTTCAACACATAAGTTGTTCCCGTATTACGGCTACAAAATGGAAGGCCAAGACAACTTGGTCAGCATTCCCTTAACAGATGATGCTGTCAAGTTATATCCGCCACGGTTTAATGTTACAGCTTCATCTGTTCGATTGGGAGATACTGTCATAAGCAAGATTGATAATGATGTTTTTTCAAAATCATATCGACATCAGGTTCCAATTTCAATGGATGTTGTTACAGCGAGAAAATACCTTGGGGATATTCTTGATCCTAGCCAAAGAGAAGCAGAACAGATGACAGGTGCTCATGTTATAATGACGCCCCCTCCTTTCCCGCCCGCGTTTGCCTGTAGTATTAGTATTGATGATGTTCTTTGCTTTGAATATGTTCTCTTAAGAACGAAGGAGATACTTGACGATGGTACAGTAATAATCTCTAATGAAGAGCAAAAAAGCTTTCCTTTTGATATTAGTGTAAGCTATAACCATCAGTCAGAGCAGTATTCCTTCACAATTCACATTAATTCCACATCAAGTTCCGAAATGCTTCAATATTATCAATTCATTTCATCTTTAGCTTGCGGGGGAGAAATGCAGATAAAAGTATTGTCGACAAATGAGGTAATTATAAAAGGGCTTGCTACGACTTCTGATAGTGCTGACTATAGTTTTGAGATTCATTTTCTGGAAATGGTTACGAATATTGAAGAAGCTTTCAACTGTTGTTTTGAATTACCTGATGAAATTTCCAGGAATGACTATGATACTCTTGAACACTTAAACACATTACTTGAAACTGGTAAATATAAAGGCAGTTGGACAAAGATGAATTTTGATTTTACAGTTTCCAGTAATACTAAGCAACGTGTTTCTGAATTAACCAATGCAAATTATTCGCTTTGGTATATCAGCCCAACTGAAATTGACCTTTTGGGGAAAGAACTCCAATTACCGATAATGCGAAAAATCGAGTGTGCACAAGTATATGAGTTAGAGAAAACAAAACGAAAAGCGGAAGTACTTGATGATGGTGATTCGATTAAGATAAACTATGTTCCTGGTAACGGAAGAAAAACTGGTGTTTACTACGATTACATTGCCCCAGAAGATAGCGATAGTTCTATCGTATATGCCGATGTAGAACCGTAAGTTTTAACAGAAAGACTGCCTTTATCATTTGGAGAGGACATTCTTTTCTTAATAGGGGTTGCTTTTTCGTGAAAAATTGAAGCAGCGCCATCTGACGTTGCCTCATAGTTATCACGCATATTTGCATAATACGTTATATAGTAAAAGCAATCGTCAAAAGCTTTTCAGCGTGGTAATGGACTGTATATCACTGCTATTTTTCTGTGCGTAACGCAGCGCGACGACAGAGTTTCTATCCTTTGCCCGCTTTCCGGCGCATACAGCGAGGACTCGGCTTGACCGATCAATTGCCTCCAGCATGGCGTCCAGCTCACAGGTCGGCGTCCGCTCTACGGAAATAGTGACAGGCTCCGTACATTTCTCCAATACAGAATAATAACGGTTCCGCAGTTCAGGCGACCATTTGACTGCTTGCTCCTCATAGGAGATCAGACTGTATAACTGAAGCTCCTTATCGGTTTCCATCAGAGAGACGACAAGCTCCGAAGTATACAGCCCAAACCCCGCGTCTATCGGGATAAAGAAGCGCGTCACGCCTTCCGTCTGCATATAGGACAGGCGATTCAATATTAACAATTTTAGTCCGGCGCAACGTTGATCTTCTTCGTCGAAGCCCCAGGGGAAGCAGATCGGCGGCTCCGCTATCACAGCACAGTTCATATTATCCATATCTTTCTCTCTTTTTTGACAAACAAAAAGGGCGCGGCACCGGAGCACCGCACCCGAAAAACGCTGAACTCCCTTGCCGCGACGCAGCTTTGACTTCTTTGGAGAAATGCAAAGCAGGAGAAGCGTTTTTGCCGAAGCAAAAGCGCACTTCTCCAAATGAAGTCATATTTAACTGCGTCGCAAGCAAAGTATAACACGAAGGCCTCTCAAAAGCAATGAAAGAAATTCTCTTTTACGGTGAACCAGCCAAATTCGGGATAACATCAGTTATGCCGAAAAATATGTTATCCCGAATACACGAGGAGAGGCATTGGAACGACTCAGTTTTCCCCTCGTTTTTTCGGGATAACATTTTACACCGTTGGAGGCCGCTTCAGAAAATTGCCTTTCGCATACCACAGGATTTCGGGATAATAATTTGCGTCATAGGCCGTACAGTCTTCGCAGCAGTTCTTCGTCGTCTATTGTATATGGCGCTGCGTCCAGATTTGCTATGACGCTGCCGCCGAGAGCTGCTTCAATAGCTTTCCTCTTGTCCTCAGTATCAACATGGGCATAGATAAGAGTAGTCTCCAATTGGCTGTGACCAAGCCACTGAGAGATTCTTTCAAGATCCATTCCGTGCTGGTAGAGGTGCATTGCTCTGGAATGCCTCCAGAGATGCGGGTGGGGATTGTCGGGAACCTCTCGGCATTTTTCCTTAGCAGCAACGACGTACTTTTGGATTCGGTAGCGGGCGGTATCGTCACATACCGGGCACTTTTGCCCATGACGTACAGTAAAGAACAGCCAGCAGGCCGAGCTCATGCTTTCGTTCGGGTGCCATACAGAAAGATAGTTTTTCAGATGCTTAACCGTTTCGGGCATCAATGGTACAATGCGAATCTTATCCCCCTTGCCATGTAGCCTTACTGTGGGTGTCTTGTCTATCTTGAAATCGCAGAGCTTCAGATGCAGAACCTCCTGAATCCGAGCGCCAGTGTCATACAGCAAGATCATCAGCAATTGATCCTGCAACCCAATGTTGGTTGAAGTATCAGGCGCTTCCATCAACGCTTTGACGGCTGCCTCACTCATATAATCCACTTTTCCAAAGTTGTCGTTCTTCTTGCTCCTAATCTTACCAAGCCTGTTCTTGAGGTCAATGTATTCCGGCTTGCAGGCGGACGCATAGGTGATGAAGGCTCGGATTACGGCGAGCCTGTTGTTGCAGGTTGCCGGAGACAGCTTTCTTTCAGCGGTGAGATACCGGAGATATTCTGTCACCATCTCATAGCTGAACATGGAGGCGGTTACGGCATATCTTGAAATGCCTTGTTTGCCTGCAACAAAATCCAAATATTGATTCAGTCCGGTCCGGTAGGTGCTGACCGTATTTGTGCCGGCTCCGCGATGCACAGGCAAATACACTTCAAGGAAATTGCGAATCAGCGTGAAGAGCAGGGCATCTTTCACTTTCCCCATAACTCGCACCTCGGAAGAATCTCATTCATGCTGTTCCAATCGATCCCGGCGTTTTTAACCAGATGCTCAGGGAGAAGATGAATGTAATATGCGGTGGACGCAAGCTCTCTGTGCCCCATATATGTCTGAAGATACGGAAGTCTCGAGCTGAGATCACGCTTTTCATCAAGCCATCTGTTTAAGACTGTGGTTGCAAAGCGATGCCGGAGATCATAAACCCGGACGTCAGGAAGCATGTCCTCCGGGAGTTCCGGTTTGGTTTGGGCGAAAAAGGCGGTGAATCTCTTCTGCATCTTCTCTGCGGTGAATGGCCTGTTGTGACCGGTGGGGAAGAAATAATCGTCGTTCGGATAGGCGGCGTCGCGCATGGCCGCGTATTCTCTTGCCAGAGAGAGCATATCGTCGGACATGACGACAGTTCTGCTTTTGTGCCACTTCGTATTCAGAATGCGAATCTCACCTGTCTTCAAATCTACATTTGCACATTTTAACTCGCGCCCCTCGCCAGGACGGAGTCCGCAAGTATATGTCAGACGGAAATACGCCTGGAAAAGATACTGCCGGAACGGATCACGCCTACAAACATAGCTGTCAATTTGTGAAAACAGAGCGTTTAGCTCGTCATCAGAAAACAGATATGGGATGAATGTTCTTTTTCCGGAAATATAGGCATCCGGGAGAACATACGCTTCTTTTCCCATGGCGTTTTGGTATCGCGCCAGACCGCGCAAAAGAGCAGCACGGGAATGGATTACACCAGGGGCAGTCCCTGCCTCCATGCGCAGCCAGCTCATGGACAATGCTTCCGTTATGAGATCTGCGTCAGGATAATTCTTCGCACAGAAAAGATCAAACTGCCTGCTGCGATCCGCAAAAGTGCTCTCGGCATATCCCAGAGATACCTTGAGATCAATCATCCCGTCCAGATCATCTGCGAAGGAACTCATGTAGCCTCGATTCATTTTACGGCCCTCCTCTTGACCGGGATATCTGAGAAATCCAGCGCGCACTCTTTAAGATTTCCTGTATCCAGCGAAAGGTACTGCCGGGAAGATCGCATATCGTTGTGACCAAGAATCTGCGTCACCGTCGTAAGTGGCGTTCCGTTTACAATCAGCTTTTTTGCAAGTCTCCTGCGAAGGCCGTGAAATCCTTTGCCGTCAAATGGCTGACGGACAATCCCGGCTTTCTTCTGGTATTCCTGGAACATATCTCCGATTGACGCAGCATCCATCAGAGCAATACATGGGGCGCTTGATCTCAAAAAGACTTCTTTGCAGTCAGACACAGGACGCACGTTCAGAATATAATCCTGGAGTGCCGCCCCCACGTCTGGAAGGAGGGGCAGAACAACTGTTCTCCCGGTCTTCTGTTGTACGATCCGAATCTCGCCTCTTCTCCAATCAACATCCGTCAGCCGCATTCGAATAATATCGCAGGCACGCATCCCTGTGGACGCGGCAAGCATAATGATCGCCTTGTCTCTTTTCCCTTTGTCTGAATCCATATCGATCACATTCAGAACAGCCTCCAATTCGGTATCTGTCACATAGCTTTGAATCGGCATCTCGCGATACACTTTGTAGGAGAAAAGGTCAACACAATCAGGTGCCGGAATCTCGCTCTCCTTCAAGAATATATGAAAATGCCGCAGATAAAGCAGGAGCGTATGGAGCGTGGAAAGCTTCACCTCTGAAGCAGTTTGAAACAGGAATGCTTGCGCATCATCAACCGTGACGTTGAAAATGGAGAATCCTTTCTGTTCAAAATAATTCAGATACTTTCTTACAGCCCAGGCAGCATCATTTCTTGTGTTTGAACCGTAATTCTTTGCGGCCAAAAACAAATCCAGCAACCGCGCGTGGTCTGCATTCAAGACATATGCTGTCCCGTGAACAATTGGAGCTATGGATATTTTCCCTGTCATATATAACTCGTTCATCCTGTTCGCAGCCAAACGCAACCGATAATAATAGCCGTAGATTTCACCTCTATCAAAGCGTTCCTTTTGAAGCTGCATAAACGCTTCTGTTACAGATGGATCATAGAAAACCCTATCCGTTTTCTCGTAATATTTTTCAATCACGCCTACAGCTACCATATAGCGTCGCCATATGGTAGCCTCACTATATCCCCCTCGTCGGAATTCGGTTATCAGTTTCGCTGAGAGCTCATGAATCGTGATCTGTTCTTTCACGACAATCGCCTCCTTTGAAGAGTCGGGAACGGTCCCGCTTTCAACATTATCTGTCATGTCGCGTTATAACGCCATATTATCCCGAAATTTGCTGCGGCCTGACTGCATCACGGCTCGCACACACAAAGGTATGTGAAAATGTTATCCCGAAAAAACGAGAGAGAACCCCTTGTAGTTAAAGAGGTCCCCTCACACTTTCAGGATAACATATTTTTCGGTATAACTGACGTTATACCGAATGTGCCTTTACTATCCCTTGGAAGAAAATCTTTAAGGCAACACCGCACAATCCGCCTTCGGCATCTCCTGGAACATTTGTGCCCTGATTTCGTCACTTTTTCTTGAGGTACACAAAGTACATCTGCGAAAAAGTGCCTTTATCAGAACCCAAATTTTCTCAGGATCTGCTCTTGCCGAATTATGCGGTATTGCCTTAGGACTTTTTTCTGAGTGCTTAACGAATCAGCACCGTAAAACATAAACCTTTTTATTGCATTGAACACGCAAATCCCTCCGGAATACAGCACATATGTTTGTGGGTCTTCAGAGCTCCACAATGAATTGACGGAGAACCTCTCCAGGTATTTGAGTTGATCAAAGCCTGATGAATTTGATCTTTTGTCTGTTTTCGGCCATGGTGACTTTCTCCCGGCCGGAAGCAGTTAAATTGATTTATTATAGCAAAAAATGCCCAGAAAATCAATGCATGAGCGCCTTGAGTTTCCGTACATGAGCGCCTTGAGTTTCCGTACAAAATGTTCCCGCTTTATCGGCAAAATCCATTACTTATAGTGCGCATAAACGATACCGTGAGGGAAATCTGACAGAATCATATCTCAACGCTCTGCGGGGCCGTTTTGCTCATATTCCGTAGAAATCGAGAAAGCGCTTCGTTTGCTCCTGTCTCGGTGCACGCAGGACCTGTGCGCTGTCCCCCTGTTCGATGAGCTCGCCCTGCCGAAGCACGATCCCGCGATCCGCGATTCGCCGCGCCTGAGAGATGCTGTGTGTGATGAACACGAGCGCGCAGCCCTGCTCTTTGCAGGTCTCCTGCATGAACTTTTCTGAAGCAAGCGTGGATTCCATGTCCATGGCTGTCGTCGGCTCGTCGAGAATCAGGAGGTCATAACGCCGCATCAGGAGACGGCAGAGAGCCATGCGGGCCGTCTCGCCGCCTGAGAGCTTTTTGGCGCTCTGTTTTGCAAGGGCTTCGATGCCCAACGCTCTCATCAGCTCTGCCGCGCGGACGGGATCGTTTCCGTTTTGCAGGATATTCTTCTCCGTACTCATGCGGAAGGGAAAGCTTTTTTGCGGCAGAAAGCATTCCGCCGTGGGAAGGATCGTCGCTCCTCTGCGAAGACCGGTGAGAAACATCCCTCTGTGAGGATAATTCCCGCCACTAAATAGCCCTGCCAGAAAGATTTTAGATGAGAAAAGCAAAAAGCTCGACCATGAGTTCGCATTCAGGGGTTATTTTTCTTTTTTCCTAATATTATTAACCTACTCTATTCAATTTCTTTTGATGAACTATATCTGCTTTTCTTCCGGTGCCTACCGGTTTCGTCAACGACAATATTGCTCCGCCGTCTTTTCTCTTCCTGCACAGCAGTAAAAATCTCACGCGGAATTATAGCTGGATGGTTGTCAGTCGCTAGATATCCTCCGGAAATTTCAATTTTTCCTTTTCGCTGACCCTGCGGTTTCGCCACACGGACATCGCCGACATATTTTTCGTTGGATAGCATTTTTTCTATGGCCAATTTGCTCCAGGTATCTTTCCTCTTGGCGGTTTTTATTCCTTCTGCTGCGAGGCATCTACGGATCATTACTATGCTGGCCCCAGCTAGATAGAGGTCATAGACTTTCCTGACGACCTTAGCCTCTTCCTCGCAGATTTCCAAATGGCCCGCCTTATTCTTCCGATATCCGTAGCAAACCCTGTTATAATATTCAGATGTGCCGTCTCCCAGCTTCTTCTGTATACTCCAGATCTGGTTTTCTCGTCGTGAGACATTTTCACTCTCAGCGAAGGCAGACAGGATTGAGATAATGAATTCTGAGCCAACATCACCACTGTCGATCTTCTCTTCGTCAAAAGCGACCGAGACTCCGTATTTGTTTAGTTCTCTTAGAGCCCTAATAGTCTCTTCTGTGTTACGTCCGAAGCGCGAGACGCTTTTGGTTAAGATCTGATCCAGCTTTCCATCTCTTGCATCATCGAGCATTCTGCGGAATTCGGATCTATTCCCAGTCTCAGATCCACTTCTCACATCAATATAGATGTCGGCCAAGCGCCAGTAATTATTCTGATTGACCCGCTGGGTGAAGGCAGACACCTGATTCGCCATGCTGTCAAGTTGCGGCCTAAGTGAAGAGCTGACCCTGACATACACTCCGATATTCATGTACGGACGCATTATTTTTCGCACGTTGGGTTTGATCAATCGTACCTTCGTGCCATTCTCCTCGGCCATAATGATACCTCCACTTATGCACGGAAACACTTTTTGCCTAATCGGATATGCCGACCACATTCGCATTGATGCTATCACAAAATACTAGCGTTTGCAACGATTTACAGGTTTTTAGTCAAAATGATTTTTAGCCTAATCGGGTCACACCTGAAACACCGATTGATACAATGTGTCAATTCGGTGTTTCGTTTTTTATGCCCTGAAAGCCTTGCGGCGCAACGCCTCCAGATTCTTATCATTGCAGTATGTTTTATGGATTTAAAAAAGAGAGGGTTTGAATCCCCTCAACAGGGGGAAAGGAGACGCAGTTAGATGTGACAAATCGTTTGGTTATAGGGGTTTCGTTTGGTAGTTAAAATTATTGAAGTTTTTGGCTCTATCCGATTATTTGTTTTATATGCCATCGCAATTATATAGTGCTCCCCTTCTCGCATCTCAGCACGGGAAGATCTATAGAAAGCAGAGCGATTTTTGAGCTGTGTTTCAATTTGCCTTTACTGTACCCTGATAGTTTTGAATTTCCTGTACACAAACCTGATAGCTTGCTGACTGAAAGAGCTATTTTCTATTCTCAAAAAAGTTGATTTCACCTGTCGGTCGCTCCCCTGCCCAGAGCTATGGAGTGAAACTATCGGGTTTGTGTACTTGACTTTTGAATCAGTTTAAACACTCTCAATTTCTGTTCATCAAGAGGCTCTTCTACATCAGGATCCCGTTGATCAGCGGGCCGGAAAACAGAGATGCCATATTGGCTGCAATGGCATAGTACACAGCTCTCCTCTTTGAATGAGATTTCAGACATTTCGCATAAATCATAGCTTCCCCGATGAAAACGGCCAGCTCCATGGCCAGAAAGCGAAACATCCATATCATCATGTCCGGGAACGTATTGCCGACGATCAGATACCAGTTCAAAAGCGTCTGGGTCAGGATGTTGGTGATGCCGATGATGAGAAGCTCCTTTTTCGCCCTATAGCCGAAGAGCAGCGCGACCAAGATTTCCACAAGCACGGTGGTCGCAAGCCGGGCAGAGGCGTTGTAAATGGTCTTAGACTGTTGTGATTCCTCCTCCACGTCAAGGGTACCGTCCTCCCGGAGCGTGACTCTGTAAATGCTGTCAAAGGCGAAACATTCTGTTTCTACACTGGCATAGACCGTTTCAGCGGCTTCATCGTAGAGAAGAATCATGAAGCGCTCCGGCGGATAGTAACCCCAGCGAATGCGCCCATCCTCGATCTCATATAGATGGCCCCAGTAATAATACCCCGCCTGCGCGGCATAATCCAAAAAGGCCGAGGATGCGAGGAAGCGCTCATAGCTGCTGTTTGTCTGGGGTTCGCTGACCGCACGATGGGGGCCGTAGGATTCCTTATCAGCGATAAGTGTAGCGTAATGGACACTGTCCGGGAGATTAGTGAAGGTGACCGACACAGACGGATGCGGCCCGGTGTCCGCGTGGGCGTGGGCAGAGAACAGCGCAAGCAGCAGGCTTATCATTTTTATAGCAGATAATCGCTTCGGAAGGACAGCATATTTGTTATTCATTTCACGCCTCTCCCGCCTCCCTCTGCAGTCCTTTCCCCGCCCCTTGTTCCGCAAACAGCAGCCATAAAACCAGAAGATCCATCAGGCTGAACGGCTCGAACGGGAACGCCACGCCGCTGACGCCGTACATAAAGAGCACACCCGGGATGATGATCGAGACGCGTAGAAGATAACTTACGGCAAGATAGTTCTTGCTGCGATTGTGAGCCGCATCCGATCCGTGCATCCGCAGGAGCAGGATCGAAACAAGCGCGACAACCAGTACAAGGATGAAAAAGTACAGCCAGAAATACGGATAGACAGGTTCTTCGATCACAGCGGGTTCCAGGATTTCTCCGGCCCCCGGCTGTCCCTCGTAATAATAAATATTTCCGGCAAAAAAGCTCCTGAGTCCGCCGAGGCGGTAGCGGAGCCAGTCTACACGCTGACCATTCGGTATGTCGATGGCCGGGCCACCCAGATCGTAAAGCACCATCCGCAGGCGCTCGCTTTTCAGGAAGGTCATCCATGCGCACACAAGCGCATACAGGATCGGGAAACCACACGCTGACACGCTTTTCTCTTCCCGCCGTCTTTCACCCGCGTACACGACCAGCGGCATCAGGAGGAAATAGATCTCACCGGACGGGCCGTTGTGACGCCCCGACATATTGTTCCAGAAAACAACCAGGCAGAACGCAAAATATGCAAGGTATACGACCCATCGGCTGAGCTGTTGCTTTTTCAGAAAGCGCAGCAGCAACGCATAGATAAGCGGCAGGCTGTACCAATACAGCGAATACCAGGGGGTATTGTAAAACATCCCGCGCAACGTGCGCTCGCCCAGGATCCAATAGCAGAACAATACGCACAGGAGCCACGCCCGCCAGCGCTTTTTTGTTTGCTCTTCTTCTCCGGAATAATCTTTTGCCGCAAGCAGAGACCAGGCGGCCGTCTCAATAAGCTGGACGAATGCGATCGGATAGAGCTCCTCTGCGCCGTTTCCCGTCACCAGCGCCCATAAGGCACAGCTTACAGCCGTAATCGCCAGCCAGGTAATGCAGACGTAGATAATGGTCTGCTCTTTTTCACACTTCTTCAAATATCGGCGCTTGAGTCCCTCCAGGCAGAGCGGCGCGGCCATGACCAGGAAAACGAGAAATCTGTCCTCCTCTGGATAATAGTCGCTTGCAAGCACGAAAAAGGTAGACGCGCTTCCGAAAAGCACCGCTTTCGCCAGGGATTGCTCATGGACATTCCACGCCTGAAGCATCAGGCACACCGTGGCGATACCCGCCAGCGCCTCCACGAGCTCGTTTCTCGCAGGGACCCAGCCGTATTGCACGGCATAGAAAGCCAACATCAAAACAGGGACGATCAGCGACAGCGCAAGGATTCGCCGCTGCTGAGGCGTTCGGATATGTAGAAGTTTTCTCATCGCTTGCCCTCCTGTCAGAAGACCTTTTTCAGCTCTGCCGCGATCCGATCCAACAACTTCTTCTCTTTCTCACCGAGCGTCAGGCCGAGCAGCAGGCCGAAAGCCGGCGCAGCCGCGCAATAATGGAGCATAACCGTATCGCTGGAATTGGCAGTAAACAGCAGGCCGTGATAGGAATAAATCAGTCCGAGGCAGGACAGCGTCGGGAGCCAGAGCAGGATTGCGAGCAGGCAGAGAGCGGGAACCGTCAGCAGAAGTTCTCGCTTCGTCTCCGGTTCAAGCAGCAGGGCGGCCCCCGCGCCTGTCCACGAAAGCACGATCAGAAAATACAGGCACCAGACCCAACGCCCCAGGCGATGGCACAGGAGATTCAGCAGCATGTCCGCGTCGCTGTTCCAGAGGATATGTCTTACCCGCTCTCTTTTATCCAGTTCCGAGTGGTAGGGCTCATCCTTGGCCCAATCCACGTTGTCCGGCGCGTTTTCCAATACAGCGTCATCATAGGGATACCAGGGCTCCCCACGGCCAAACCAATGGGATAAACGCCAGAGCTTTCCGCGCTCCTCCTGCCAGTCCAACTCGGAATACCAGTGGACATCATAATACTGATCGCCGATCCATCCGCCCACATAGTAACTGTCGTTCTTATCCTTCATGTGGCTGAGCGTGGTGCCCGCGAAAACCACGATGCTGACTGTGATGATCACGCCAAAAACAAGACCCCAGAAGCGGCCGATTCTCCCGTTCTTCTGAAGCAGCCGGATCGCCCCCACGCAGATTCCTGCGATCAGCAATGTGATCAGGCGCATCTCGGCCTGTTTGGCATAGCCGCCCTGATGAACCGTCATCACGATGATCCACTGTCCGAAGACGGCGAAGGCATATAAGCATAACGTACTGATCAGAAATACTTTTTTCTTTGTTGACATTGCTTCTCCCTCCTCTGTTGAAATTGCCTTACCCTTTGCGCTCGATCTGAGAAAACAGGATCATCAGCGTTTTTTCAGCATCCTCAAACGCCTGCGCACTGTTCAGATATTCTCTTTGCTCCTCCTGCGGAGCAAATTGGAGGTATCCGACAAAACAAGTATCCGAGTATCGTTTCTTCATGCTTGCGCGGACATACCATTTTCCAAGCTCTGTCCTCAGCTCAAAGGCGGCTTGATAGATTGTTCCCGGAATAAAATATTCTGCCTTTCCATTTGCGGGTGTCTTGATTTGTTCTTTCATGACATCAAGCATCTCGGAAGTATGTTCCCGCAGGCTGGATAGAGGGTCCACTTTCATACGAAGCGTTTCGATCAACTGTTCTTCAGCGTCTGTTCCATATAATTTGTTGCTCCCAATCGAATAAATGTGAAACGATTCTGCAAAATGTCCCGTTTCATCCAAATGCGCATACAAATCAATCTCATCGTCCGTTGTCATGCCAAAGCCGTCATCGTCTTCCCAATAGCGCCCGTCCGGTTGGATTTGCCAGATCAGGGCATATTGCTCGCCCAGCTTGGAGATATCAGAACGAAACTGAATGCGGCCGTCTGGAACACCATTATTATATAAGGAAACGAGATCCGGATAAGCGAACCCTGGAAAGTCTGCAATCATTCCGTTATCATCTACTATGGTTTTCTGGATCCCTGTACGGGTATTCTCCATGATGATTTCCACAATCTCGCCACTATGCCTATATAAATGATCTCCGAATGTGACCGTTTGGCTGAAATGGATGTCTTCCATGCTCATGTTCTTATCCTCCCATTTTTTCGTAAAAGGGCTGTCACAAATTAGTCCTGCAATTCACGATACCGATACATTGTCTTGTATACGGCGTTTCTCATAAACCACAAATTGTTATCATCCTGAAAGTCGAATGCTACGGTCACGCCGTCCTGATAGCCCTTTTTCGGGCACACGTTCCATGGATCCGGATTGACCCGACGAGCAAAGATCAGATCAGAAAAAGAAACATATCGCTCCGTGTATCCCT
>Ga0310695_10004840_pt1 | contig 24251 bp, 16 predicted proteins | sample RumenRJG_04DNA_FD_203882 | JGI IMG/M metagenome (GOLD analysis project Ga0310695, IMG submission 203882) | Bovine rumen microbial communities from Lethbridge, Alberta, Canada - RJG_04 (v2) (version 2) | ecosystem: Host-associated > Mammals > Digestive system > Stomach > Rumen | place: Canada...
CGGCAGAGATGCTTCCTCCCAGTAGGAGCATCACCAGAGCCACACCAAGACCGGCACCGCTGTTGATACCGAAGATGCTCGGACCAGCAAGAGGATTGCGGAAAGCCGTCTGAAGCATCAGACCGCTGACGGCCAGAGCTCCACCACAAAGTACAGCTGTGATGGCTTGGGGAAGACGGGACTCAAGGACGATAAATCGCCACGAGGCTTTTTCGCTCTCATCGCCAAGGAGAATGCTGAACACATCTGAGACAGGAATCCGGATAGATCCCATCACAAGATTAAGGATGAAGAGAATGACTATCAGCAGCCCTAATCCTAGGCAATATGATACGCCTTTGCTCATTTCTGATGCAAAAATACTAAAAAATCTCAAATGTCATACGTCATTTCACGTTTTTTTGTATCTTTGTAGCCAAATAAAAAGAATTATAACTAAGACGGATTATGATGAAAAAGACTTTGACAAGCATTATTATTGGCTGTGCCGTTGGTGTTGCCATGGCTCAGAGCAGTGTTACACCGGCTATCCCGCGTGATGCGAAAATGGAGGCAAAAATTGAGAAGACTCTCAAGAAGATGACCCTCGACGAGAAGATCGGCCAGATGTTGGAGCTGAACCTCGACGTGATGGGTAAGATGACTATTGAGAACGCCAAGGTAGACCTCGAGAAGGTACGCAGTGTAATGCAGCAGTATGGCAGGTCGGCAGAAGAGACGAAGGCGATTCTGAAGATGACCGATCAGGAGATTATTGACAAGCTGGGAGGATTCCCGGTAGATATATACTCAGGTGACACCAAGCGGGTCTGGAAACTCAACGAGACGATGCTCGACACACTTATCTCGAAATGGAAGGTGGGCTCTATTCTCAATGCCCCAGGTACTCGTGCCCCAAGCGTTGACCAGTGGCAGGAATGGATAAAGCTGATTCAGGAGAAGTCGATGAAGTATATCGGTATACCTGATATCTATGGTCTCGACCACAACCACGGTGTTACTTATACTCAGGGAGGAACACTCTTCCCTCAGCCAATCAATCTGGGTGCATCGTTTAATACCGACCTCGCATTTATCGGAGCAGAGATAACGGCATATGAGAGTCGTGCAGCCAACTGTCCTTGGGTTTATAATCCTGTGGTGGATCTAAGTCGCGACCCACGTTGGCCTCGTGTCTATGAGAGCTTCGGTGAGGATGCCATCCTGAATTCGAAGATGGTAGTGGCAGAGATAAAGGGTTATCAGGGCGATGATCCTAACCATATCGACCGTTTCCACGTAGGTACCAGCACAAAGCACTATTTCGCCTACGGAGCTCCTTGGACAGGTAAGGACCGTACCCCTGCATATCTGTCTCCACAGATGATACGCGAGAAATATTTCGAGCCATTTAAGGCTGCCGCACTCGCTGGAACACTGACGATGATGGTTAATTCTGCATCTGTCAACGGAGTTCCCGTTCATGCCAGCTATGAGTATCTTACAAAGTGGTTGAAGGAGGATCTGGGATGGGATGGAATGCTCGTTACCGACTGGGCTGACATCAATAACCTATATACTCGTGAGAAGGTGGCAAAGGATAAGAAAGACGCAATCCGTATTGCTATCAACGCCGGTATAGATATGTCGATGGATCCATACAGCGTGGAGTTCTGCGTGTTGCTGAAGGAACTGGTTAACGAGGGTAAGGTGCCCATGAGCCGTATCGATGATGCCGTTCGCCGTATCCTCCGTGTAAAATATCGTCTTAACCTCTTTACAGAGCCGAATACCGGTGGCAAGGGATTTGAAAAGTTCGGTTGTGATGAGTTTGCCGCAAAGGCTCTCCAGGCAGCCGAGGAGTCAATCGTCCTCCTGAAGAACGACGGTCTCCTGCCTCTCGTTAAGGGTAAGAAGATCCTGCTCACTGGTCCTAACGCCAACCAGATGCGCTGCCTGCATGGTGGATGGAGTTACACCTGGCAGGGATCGAAAGCCGAGGACCTCGCAAAGAAATACAATACCATATATGAGGCTCTATGTAATAAGTATGGTAAGGAGAATATTATCCTGGAGCAAGGTGTGACATATAAAGAGGACGGAGCTTACTATGATGAGAACGAACCTCAGATAGAAAAGGCAGTCGCAGCAGCTGCTAAGGCTGATATCATCATCGCTGCCATCGGTGAGAACTCGTATACAGAGACACCGGGTAACCTCTCTGACCTCTGGCTCTCAGAGAACCAGCGTAACCTCGTGAAGGAACTGGCAAAGACTGGTAAACCTATTATCCTGATACTTAATGAGGGGCGTCCTCGTCTGATTGCCGACATCGAACCTCTGGCAAAGTCTGTGGTTAATATCCTCATCCCAGGCAACTATGGAGGTGATGCTCTCGCTAACCTTCTTGCAGGCGATGCCAACTTCTCGGCTAAGATGCCTTATACCTATCCTCGTGAGATCAACTCACTGAACACTTATGACTATAAGGTTTCTGAGGAGGTTGGTACTATGGCAGGTGCTTATAACTACGATGCGAAGGTGTCGCTGCAGTGGCCATTCGGTTACGGTATCAGCTATACCACATACGAGTATTCAAACCTGAAAGTCGACAAGCCTTCATTCACAGCCGATGATATCCTTACCGTAACTGTGGATGTGAAGAATACTGGCAGTCGTGCCGGTAAGGAGGCTGTGCTGTTGTATTCTAGCGACCTCGTGGCAAGTATCGTGCCTGACAACAAGCGTCTGCGTGACTTCACCAAGATTGCTTTGGAACCAGGCGAGGTGAAGACCGTCACTTTCCAACTGCCTGCAAAGAACCTCGCCTTCGTAGGTGCTGACGGCAAGTGGACTCTCGAAGAGGGTGATTTCAATTTGAAGGTAGGTAATCAGACAGTACCTACAGCTTGTTCCCAGACGAAGGTATGGGATGAACCTAATATTTAAGTAATAAGAGTTATGGAAGAGAATGATAAGCAGCAAGGTCTGCAGATAGAACTGCCAGTAGATGTGGCACAGGGTGAGTATGCTAACTTCGCAATCATCACCCACGGATCGAGTGATTTTGTGATTGACTTCGCACGTGTCCTTCCTGGTGTCCCAAAGGCACAGGTGAAGAGTCGCGTAATCCTCGCCCCAGAACATGCAAAGCGTCTTCTGGGTGCTCTTCAGGAGAATATATACCGTTACGAGCGTGAGTTTGGTGAGATAAAGATTCCTAATCAGGAACCTCGTACTATCTCACCCTTTACTCCTAAGGGAGACGCTTGAAATAACGCGGAGGATTAAGCCCTTCTATCTCGGGGTGGAGAATGCTGATGAAATCATTCAGCAGCCAGTCGGGATGGAAGGGTGTCTCTTCATAAAACGGACCTAGTTCTACGTTACATCCATAAGCCTCGTGGTTACGCCAGGCTTTGAACTGACTGTACCCATGATGGTCAGCAAGCAGTTCTGGGTAAGTGATGTCGTGGTCGCTGCTATAGCGGAAGAGCCATACGTCGGCCTCACCACCTTTCTCCAGTACAGCTTCAAAGGGCAGGGATACAGAGCCGCTGTGAGTATCAGCATTCCAAGGACTGATTCCTCCAGCATCCTGTACCATCTGTCCAATGGTACTCTTGCCACCAGGAATATACCACACGCTGCCAGTAATCTTGTCGAGCAGCACGGAAGGATTCTTCTTGGCCGTCTTGGCGATGGCCTTCAGTGACTGATAGCTGCTGTCGGTGACATGGAAGAGACTGTCGGCACGCTGTTCACAACCGAAAAGCATACCATAGAAACGTATCCACTCTGCACGGGCCAATGGTGAAGGTTCCATATACTCAGCACACTCCACGATGGGGATGTTGATTTCTTCGAGTTTTCCATAGCCTCCGCTGTTTTCGAAGGGAGAGAGGAAGAGTACGTCAGGTCGTTGGTCGATGATCTTCTCAATGACTGGACTCATACCATCGCCAACATCGGAGATACGTCCATCTTTCACTCCTTGCTGAACCCAGGGTATCTTAATATATTTCAGATCTGCAACACCAGAGATACAGTCTTGTTTGCCGAACTCCATCATCATGGCGCAGTGGACTGTGGTAAACATCACGGCCCTACTGACAGGTGTGCGGATGATGGTGCCGTTAGGCAGATGCGGAGGAAGATCGCGGTCGGAGGGAACGAGTACATAACGATGAAGGGTCATGCCCTCTTTCCAAGGGTTTTTTAGTGATGCCACAGTATATTCGTCGTATCTCACGATACTCAGCTGTGTGGCATACTTAAAGGTAACAGAGTCGCCCGCTGCCTCTGCAGAGGAGGTCCTTCCCCCTCTGCAGGCAGCGAGCAATACTGCTAACAATAATAAATTAACGTATCTCATCTATTAATATGAGCAAGGTTACTTCTCTATAATGAGGTCATCAATACAGATGTAAGTTGGAGTGGTCAGCCCCCAGTCATTCTTTCTTGTGCTATCAAAGCTGAAAGAGATGCTCTTGATGTTTTTGAATGCATCAACATTGCTGAGATCACAGTACTGCCAATCCTTTACGTAGTCACCATTCTTGGCGAGGTCGAGTTCATAACGTGCACCACCTACACCTTCAGCAGGGGTGGGAGAGATAATACATTTGAACCAATCGTTGGTTCCGAATTTTCCAGGTGTATAACCATCACCATTAAGGATTGCATCTGCAGTCCAGGCTTCATTAGTGTACCAGAATCCCTTAAGTGTAACCGCTGTACTGAAATCAATAGTCTCGCCAAAAGTATAAACAACACAGAAATTTTTTCCACCATGAGCTTTACCTGTTACGTTGTTGAACTGGTCGGGTGTCATAGTCTCACTTTTATATGTCTTTTCTGTGCGGTTAGAGATAGCAAACCCTGACCAACTACCCCAAGAAGGAGTCCAATTTACCGGAAATGTAACACCACTTTCAGTGTAAGAGCATGCATAGGCAGGTGATCCATAGTTCTCAAATGGAGTACCAGTCTCATCGCCACACCAGAAGCCCTGGGCATTGAGTTTAGCTCCCTCGAAGCCGATGGTTACCAGGCTCTTACCAGAAGGATTGTCTTCCTTACTACAAGAGGTCAGTGACATAGCTGCGCCACATACGATGGCTGCCATTGCGAAAAACTTAATTGTCTTCATAATGATTTTTGTTTTAAGTGAAACATGTTATTTAATGATATATTTCTTTCCATTCTTGATGTATAGCCCTTTATCTGGACTCTTGACTTTTCTGCCTTGTAGGTCATAAACCTCACATTGTGCCTGTCCCCCTGTGAGGTTTTGGATGCCAGTGAGGCTGTTACGGATGGCTGCCAGAGACTCCTCAAGATGAATATCCTCGGCACCTCCAAATTCTGTGGAAGTCTCGCCCCACCATTCCGGTTGAGGGCACTTCTGGTTAAGACCAGTATAGACGCGTACGAAATCGATGAAGTCGAGTTCTACTGGATGACGGTTCTTATCTACAGCCCAGCCGATATCGATGCCGCACCCCTCGTAGTTAAACGAGTTCTCATCAGCCTTATCTGTGAAGTTGGGCAGGTTGTCAGCATAGCCGTAGCGGAAACCGATAAGAACATAATAATATGGACTCCATCCTTTATCCACTTTATCTGAGTAGTTCCAGATGTTGTCTGGCAGACGTGTGCCTCGAAAAGTCAGGCCGTCTGGTAACCACTGGGGATAATATTCTTGTAAATGATAGTGGTTGCGGTCGACAGTACCGCTGTTACCATAATTATCATTCCATGGGATATCACCCATAGGATTCCTATGATAAGTCACCTCGTAGTTATACATCACTTTTCCAACACTATCTTCATCACAGCTTCCACTAATTTCATACCATGGGTCGTCAGGAAGTCCGTTCTTATTAACATCCTTGGAAACCATTACAATACCTGCTTCATTCATGCCTCCAAAAACAAGGTTCTGCATCTCCTGATAGGCATTTCCCCATACGGCAAAGTCGCGTCGTCCTGGGAGATTCACAATGGAATGGTCAAAATGAAATGTAATATACCCTCCCCATCCACCAAGAGCCACAAGATGGGCGTCGGTTTTAGGTACAGTGATGCTTTTTCCCGCAATACTTTCATTGCACTTGCGAATCATATCAGCTTCAGTATCACCCTCCTCATATTCTGGCACATCATTGACATGTTGACCAGGGGCGGGTACATATTCATCTACTGCCTTTATATATTTTGAGTGCACAGGTATGTTGTCCATCCGCTGGGCATTTAAGGGTAAAAAGGTAAAAAGGTAAAAGGGTAAAAACCACTTTGCCTTTAAAAATATCCTATCACATATCATTATAATCTGTTTCATGTTTTACTTTTTACTTTTTCAAAAACACCGCATGGGCTGGGATATCGCCAGTCTTTACCTTCCAGTCGAAGGTGCCGTCAGGGAGGAAATGAAGCAGTTCACCACTCGACACGTAGTTCTTAGCATCCATGAGATAGAAATCACGATGGATGGGGTTTACGATGATGCCGTATGGCATACGGATCTTATTGATTTCTGGCGCATCGGAGAGACTAGTGCTTACAATCTGGTGGGTTCGTACGTCGATGATACCATAGGTTACGGTATTCGTCATAGTTATCTCGCTCCACTGACTGCCATAGAAATAGAGCGAGTCGCCTACGATGCAGAGATCGCTGACGGGCTGATCCAGATGCCCAATCACCTGCATCTTACCATCACCCCCCTTATTAAGCCAGTAGATCTTAGACTCTGAATCCATATAGTTGCCGCGAGAGGTCAGCCAGAGCTGGTCATACTTATCTTTCCTAATCCTATGCAGGTTTGGAGCCACAGTAATTCTCTCCGTTTCCTGCATCTTGTCAAGATCGATGACACTTACAGTGCTCTCATAACCCTGACCTGTCATACCCTGATAACCTCCACTATTAGCCACATATAGCTTTTTACCGATGATGGCCATCTCCTCGGGCTGGTAACCTACAGAACATGAATCAACCTTCTGAAGACTGAGAGTGTCAACCTTATAGACACTACCCAGAGGACTATTGCTGCCGCTATATACAGAGCCTACATAAGAGGAAACGTATGCGTATCGGTCTTTAAAGGTAACATATCTGCAATTAGGGATATCTACCTTTCCTATCCTTACTGCATCGTCGGCCTGAGCTACCTCTACTTTGTTTGAACAGTTAATTACGAGCCAGAGTCGTGAGCCGTATATCTGTATGTCATTGCCCACATCGCCAAGCATCATGACTGTTTCGGGATTACGCTCAGAGTATATGTTCCTGAGGTAATGAACAGTAGCGTCTTTGCCTGAGAGGTCGAGATAATCGAGAGAGGACTTATTGGAACCCATATTTCCCTCATTAAGCAGATACATACCGATAATCTCACTCTTGACAGTCTTTCCTCCGGTATTGATATCCTCCATAGGAACCACCATCACATCGTTTCGACATGAACTAAGCATCAGCAAAGGCAATATGTAATATAAAAGTTGCTTCATATTTCTGCACTTAATGTCAATGCGAAGTTAAGTCCCGGCATGGGGTAGTTGGTAATCACCTCATAGTCCTGGTCAAGAACGTTGTTCACATCCAGTTTTATCTTAAAGAGGTAGTCTTTGAATCCTAATTTGTAACCCAGACTCAGATCACTGGTATACCAGGGTTCCATATGATTATAGATGATATTCTCCTGTTCATCGTAGCGTTCACCAGCATAGATAAACGAGTAATTAAGATCCCAGTTCCTATAGCTGAGGCCAATGATGGCGGAGCCTGAGTGCCATGGGATATAGGGTATCTGATGACGATAGTAAGAGTCGTTGGGGTCGGTGACATCGCGAGCGTCCTGATAGGTGTATTGTGCCCTGGCTGTAGCCACGAGATCCTTGCCTATCTTGAAATCTGCCTCTGCTTCTACGTCTATACCTTTGATATGTACCTTACCAAGATTCAGCATTGTCCAACGGAACTGCTGGCCCTTAGGATAAGCTACGATCTTATCATGTATTGTGTTATAATAAGCGTCGAAGTGCATCTCCGCATGACGGATGATACCACTCTCGAAATGTTTGTTGAGGGCAAATCCGATATCGTATTGCAGAGCACTCTCAGGTACGAGGTTGGCATTGCCCATGTCGGTATAGTAAAGGTCGTTGAAAGTAGGCATGCGGAAACTCTTTTTCACATAGGCTCTCATCGAGAAGAATGTGCCTTGGAAGGGGTATATATTCACGAAGAGGGCAGGGGTGAGTCTTGAGAGTGAGTTCTTGGAGTCCATACCAGCGAATTCGCCTCTGCGATGTGTCCTGTCGTTGATGAAGGTGGCAACAATGGAGCCCTGAGCTTTCAGGTGCTTGTAGTCGACAGCGGTGGCTAGACTCACGAGGTTTGATACTCTCGTAGGGAAGGCGAAGTTATATGTGTCGGCATTGAGTTTGTTCCATTTGAAGTCGTAACTCAATGAAGCACTCCAGTTTGGAAGGAGCTCAAGCACATTTGCCGTAGAAAGATATATCTCCTGTTGTTTGTATCTGTTATCAACGGGGAGCTGAGTTGTATCCTTATTAACGTAATGAGTGTTGTAATAAGCATACTTGGCAAGCCATCTGGTGGAGAATCCTTCTCCGATATTTTTATCAAAGGCAGCCTGAACGAAAGTGTTGAGGTCCTGCTGGCGCTCACCTCTTCGCCACACATTATTAACTATGGCTCCAGGAATTCCACGAGCGGAGTTATAGAGGTAGGCTTTCAGTTGCCAAGAGCCTTGGTTTAGTCGTCCGAAGATATTCGCCTCTATACGTTCGGTATGGATATCGCCATTGTTTCTTACGGCTGTTGTGTCCCACGCTGTCTGTCCGTTGGGATAACGACGCTCATAATGGAACTTGTATTTTCCGCTGGCAGTAAGGAATCCTGCACTAAGCGACGAACTGACTGTCTCTGAAAATTTCTCTTCCCAAAGTGTGGAGAGCCGGAACATATCACTCGAGCCATACTGTGTATTGAACTTCAAGTTGGTATGACCTTTCTCAAACACCGGCATTCTGGTGCGGATATATATCGCTCCTGCATGACCGAAATCGGAGGCTGGCTGGAAGATGGCACTCTTCTGACCGTTATATAGAGTTACCTCTTCGATGTTGTCGAGAGAGAACTGTCCGAGGTCTATCTGTCCGTTTTGGGCATTACCAAGCTGAATGCCGTCATAGGAAATGCCAAGATGATGAGTTCCCATCGAACGGATATTTACAGTCTTGATGCCTCCCACACCGCCATAGTCCTTAAGTTGGATTCCAGAGAAATAGCGCAAGGCATCAGCAATAGAGTGCGTGTTCAACTTCTCCAGCATCTCGCCATTCAGCTTTTGACTTGGCACCACCTCACGCATAGCTGGTCTCGACACAACAACAATCTCCTTTACATGTTGTATGGAGTCCAACTTGCTCTGAGCCTTCATCGATAGACTTAGACAGCAAGTGAAAACTACCAATGCGGTAGCAAATTTTTCAATCTTCACTCTTCGTTCTTTACTAATCACTGTCGCCTAACCCCAGAGGCAAACAACGATCATGATATATCGGCAGGTCTTCTGACTTATCGTCTGGCATCAAACGTCTTCCCGAAAATATCAGTGACTGTTTGTTTGTGCCCTAAAGAACGAATCACAGCAGCGGGACTGTACGAGATTTGCGCTCGTTTCCCTATTAATCACCTCGTGGTGAACCGATAATCGAATGCAAAGTTAAATATTTCTTTCGAGAAAAAGAAGATTTTTCCTCCTTTTTTACATAATAGTTTTGCTATTAGGAAAAAAATCCGTACCTTTGTGCACGTTATCCCTATTCAAAATAAAAAATCATGTATAATTGTACAACAACCGTAGTAAGACTCTTTTTTGCATTGGCTATGCTCTTTTCTTTTAGTGGTGTCCAGGCTCAGGAAAGACTATATGCCGATGAATTTCCGCTTGGTGACGTAACTTTGTTAGACGGACCGTTGAAAAAGGCTCGCGACCTGAACATTAAAACCCTCTTGCAGTATGACTGTGACCGGCTTCTAGCTCCTTATCTCAAAGAGGCAGGGCTTACGCCTAAAGGTAAGTCATATCCTAACTGGGAAGGACTCGACGGACATGTAGGAGGCCACTATCTCACAGCTATAGCTATCAATGCTGCAACAGGTGATGAGGCTTGTCGACAGCGGATGGAGTATTTCATTAGCGAACTGAAGGCTTGTGCAGAAGCCAATTCAAAGAACCATCCAGAATGGGGCAAAGGCTATGTTGGTGGAGTTCCTGGTAGCGAACGCCTATGGTCTACATTCAAGAAAGGCGACTTTGGAGCATATTATGGCGCGTGGGTACCATTCTATAATATCCATAAGATGTATGCCGGCCTTCGTGATGCATGGGTATATTGTGGAAATGAAGAGGCAAAGAATCTCTTCCTTGGTTTCTGTGACTGGGCCATCGATCTTACTTCAGGACTCTCTGATGCTCAGATGGAACAGGCTCTCCATACAGAGCACGGGGGTATGAACGAGGTGCTTGCCGATGCTTATGCCATTACCGGTGATAAGAAATACCTTGATGTGGCAAAACGTTTCTCTCATCGCAGACTGCTGTTGCCATTGTCTCAACGACAGGACTGTCTTGACAATATGCATGCCAATACCCAGGTGCCGAAGGTGGTTGGTTTTGAACGTATCTCAGAACTCTCTGGTGATGAGATGTACCATGATGCGAGTGCCTTTTTCTGGGATATCGTGACTGGTGAGCGTACGTTGGCATTCGGAGGAAACAGCCGTCGTGAACATTTCCCAAGTAAGGAGGCTTGTAAGGATTTCGTTGCTGATATCGACGGACCTGAGACCTGTAACACCAATAATATGCTGAAGCTCTCTGAGGAACTTCATCGCAGGAATCCAGAAGCCCGCTTCGCTGATTTCTATGAGTTGGCTACATTCAACCACATCCTTTCCAGTCAGCATCCAAAGCATGGCGGATATGTGTACTTTACTTCTGCCCGTCCGAGACACTATCGTAACTACTCTGCTCCCAACGAGGCCATGTGGTGCTGTGTGGGCACGGGTATGGAGAATCATGGCAAGTACGGACAGTTTATATATACCCATAAGGGTGAGGTTTTGTTTGTGAATCTGTTTGTGGCATCAGAGTTGAACTGGAAGGAAAAAGGTGTAACTCTTCGTCAGGAGACTTCATTCCCCTATAGCGAGTCAAGCCGTATCACTATCGCTCAAGGTAAGGGAAAGTTTGCTTTGAATGTACGCTATCCAGGATGGGTGAAGCCAGGACTGTTTGAGGTGAAGGTGAATGGTAAGCCCGTAGGTATTATTACCGGTCCTTCATCGTATGTCACCATCGATCGTCAGTGGAAGAAGGGTGATGTGGTGGAGGTGAGATTCCCAATGCACAATAGTGTGAGGTATCTGCCTAACCTGCCACAGTATATCGCACTGATGCATGGTCCGATAATGCTGGCAATGAAGACTGGCACCGAAGATTTGGCGATGCTGATAGCCGACGATAGTCGTTTTGGACAGTTGGCTGTAGGTAAGAAACTGCCAACAGACCAAGCTCCTATCCTTATCAATAATAATATCGATAACATTGCCAACCAGCTTAAGCCTATCGAAGGCAAGCCTCTGCATTTCACTCTCTCGACAAAGATGGTTAATGAGATCCGAAACGAACTGATGCCTTTCTTTGAGCTTCACGATTCCAGATATATGATGTACTGGCTGGCTCTGTCGGAGGATAGCTATAAGGGATATCTTGATAATCTCGCCAAACAGGAGAAGGAGCGCCAGATGCTCGAAGACCGTACTGTAGATAAGATACAGCCTGGTGAGCAGCAGCCAGAGTCAGATCATTTTATGGAGACAGACAAATCGTTTGTAGGCAATTCCAACGATGTATTCTATCGTGATGCTAGCGATGGCCACTATTTCAGCTATCTGATGCAGACAGGTGGTGAGACGGCTCTCAGTCTTCGTCTGAAGTACTGGGGTGTAGGTGAGTGGAAGAGTCATGAGTTTGATATTTTCGTTGATGATGTGCTTGTGACATCAGTCAACAATACTGGCAAATATCGTATCTCCGAATTCAAATATGAAACCTATCCTGTTCCGGAAGAGGCTTTGAAGGGAAAGAAACAGGTACGTGTTAAGTTCGTTGCCAAACCTCGTAAGCAGATTGGTGAAATCTACGAGGTGCGACTGATAAAATAGATAGTCAGATTGTAAATAGTCAAATAATAGGATTGTAAATGAAAAGACGTGTGTTAATTAGTGCTGCCCTTATGGCAGTTTCTCTGGGAGTCTCAGCCCAGAAGGTCATGAAAGCCCCAGCAGGTGGCAAGGCCATCAGTGATGAGTTGATTGGTATCTTCTTCGAGGACATCAGCAGCAGTGCCGATGGTGGCCTCTATGCCGAGTTAGTACAGAACGGCTCTTTCGAGTATAGTCCCGCAGAGCGTGACGGATGGGGCGCGGGAACAGCTTGGAAGCAGGTTCGTCCAGGTCATTCTCTCGGAACTCTTGAGGTTCGTAAGTGCAAAGGTATTCATAAGAATAATCCTACTTACATGCGACTCCATACCGAGCGTGTTAAGGAGTATTATGATTACAAGGGATGGAAAGGCTTCGGTATCCAGAATGATGGCTTCGAAGGCATCTCTGTTAAGGCTGGCGAGAAATACAATTTATCACTCTTTATGCGTAATGTCAGTGGTGAAGGCAAGTCCGTTCGTGTGGCCCTCGTAGAGCCACAGGGATGGGGAAAAGATCCAAAGCTCCTGTCTGATACATATATTAAGGTAGAGGGCAATGACTGGCAGAAGTTTGAGGCCGTATTGGCTCCTGATTCAACTTGTCAGAAGGCTGCTCTCCAGATTCTCGTACTCAATCTGGGTGACCTCGATGTAGATATGGTATCACTCATTCCACAGGATACTTATAAAGGTCATGGTCTGCGTAAGGATCTGGCTCAGGCTCTTGCAGACTTAAATCCAAAGTTTATGCGTTTCCCTGGCGGATGCGTGGTTCATGGTGGTGGCGATGGATTCTGGAATACCTATCGTTGGAAGACTACTATCGGTCCTAAGGAACAGCGTAAGAGTCTGAAGAACACCTGGGGTTATCATCAGAGCATGGGGCTGGGTTATTTTGAGTATTTCCAGTTCTGTGAGGATCTTGGCATGGAGCCAGTACCTATCCTGCCTGCTGGTGTGAGCTGTCAGGGAACGAATGGCGGCTGGGGCATGTGGCCAACACAGGCTCAGGATGTTGTGCCAATGTCTGAAATGGATGAGTGGGTGGCTGAGGCTATCGACCTTATTGATTGGGCTAATGGCGATCCTGCCACAAACAAATGGGCAAAGATGCGTGCTGATGCTGGTCATCCAAAACCCTTCAACCTGAAATATCTGGGTATCGGCAATGAGGAGAAGATCTCTCCTGAGTTCTGTGAACGCTTCAAGTATATCTATGAGCGTGTTACTAAGGCTCATCCTGAGATTATCATCGTTGGTACAGCAGGTCCTGGTTCTCATAAGGACAATCCTGACTATGAAGCAGGATGGAAGTTGGCAGAAGAGCTGGGTATGCCTGTCATCGATGAGCACTATTACGAGCCAAATTCATATTTCCTGAAGAGCCGTCAGTATGATGCTTATCCACGTGACCGCAAGACAAAGGTTTATCTTGGGGAATATGCTGCTAAGGATAAGAAGCTTATCGATGCCCTTGCCGAGGGTCTCTATCTGCTTCATGTAGAGCGCAATGGTGATGTCGTATCTATGACGTCTTATGCTCCTCTCTTCGCAAGAAAGAATGCTACTAACTGGAATCCTGACCTTATCTATTTCGACAACGAACGTCCTTTCCTCACTTGCAGCTATTATGTTCAGCAGATGTTCGGACAGAGTTCTGGTCAGTACTACTATGGCGACTGCGTAAGTTTCGAGGGTGATGCTCCTGGAATAGAACAGCCTCAGGAGGATGTTCACTACGGTCAGTCTGTAATCCTGAATGTTAAGACCCGTAAGCTCTTCGTTAAACTCTGTAATGCCAGTGGCGAACCAAAGACAGCTAATATCAACCTCAGTCGTTTCGGCCTGAAGAAGATGGCTACAAAGACCTCTCTCGCAGGAAATGCCAACGATGAGAACAACTACGATGCACAGCCTATCGCTCCAAAGAAAGAGCAGATTAAGGCAGCTAAGAAGATGAAGGTTGAACTCGCTCCTTACTCAATGGTAATGTACGAGTATTCTCTGTAATAGATATACTTATAGTAAGTTCTATTCTAATAGGTGTGAAATGAGAATTTTCACACCTATTATTATTAATATGGCACCTCCAGCGAGTTCTGGTTTCAGTCTGCGGGTAATGGTTTTGCCAAACCTTCGCCCAAGATGATATCCGATAATGCTGAAGAGAAATGATACCAGACCTATGATTATAAGCGGTAGCGTGAGTTGGGATAGCGTAGTATATCCTGTGCATGCAAAAGAGATTCCTACAGCCAATGCGTCGATGCTTGTGGCAATGGCGAGCAATAATTGAGTCTTTAATTTACAAGGATTAAAATGTTGTTCTTCCTCATCATCGAAACTCTCCTTGATCATCTTTCCTCCGATAAAGGCAAGCAGACAGAAGGCAATCCAGTGATCATAGGCCTCCATATATGTCTGTAAATGACTAACTCCTAACCATCCGAGCAGGGGCATCATCGCCTGGAAGAATCCAAAAAGAAAAGCCATCCTCATTACAGAAGGATACTGATTACCCTGTTTTTGAAGGATGATGCCACTTACGATGGAAACAGTGAAACAATCCATCGCCAGAGCTATTGCTAAGAGGATGATATCCAGTGGATTCATATAGTATTTATTTGCCTTATTCTTGCATTTTGGCTGCAAAAATACAAAATAATTATTATTTATCATTTATCGTTTGTCGTTTTTTTGTATCTTTGTGCCAAGAAACTATAATATAACCAAACGATATGAATAAAAGAATAATCTTTGCAATGCTGCTTGCTGCGTCGTTACAAACGATTCAGGCCGAGCAGGTTACCGTCCAAACGAAGAATGTTACGATGGTTCTTGATGTGGAAAACGGCAAACAGCCACAGTATGTTTATTTCGGCACAAAGCTAAGCGACTACGACCTGGCAAATCTTCAGAAACCAGTCAATGGACGTATGGATGCTTATCCTATCTATGGTCTTAACTGTCCCGCTGAGGCAGCCCTCGCTATGAAGCATGCCGACGGAAACATGTCTTCGGCAATGTATGTAACAGGTATGGAACGTAAGGACAATGTACTTCGTGTCTCCCTGAAAGATCCTGTTTATCCGGTATCAGCCGTACTCTGCTATAAGGCTTATCAGAATGAAGATATGATTGAGACATGGGTAGAGATTACCAATGGTGAGCCAAAAACTGTTACCCTGACTCAGTTTGCTTCTATCTGTCTTCCTATCCGTAGAGGTAACGTATGGCTCTCACATTTCTATGGGTCTTGGGCTAATGAGGCACGTCTTGTGGAGGAGCCTCTGCTGCCTGGCGAGAAGGTGATAAAGAATAAAGATGGTTCACGAAATTCTCATACAGACCATGCAGAGGTGATGTTCTCACTCGATGGCAAGGGTCAGGAGAATACTGGTGATGTGATTGGTGCAGCCCTCTGCTATAGTGGAAATTATCAGTTGAAGATTGATACCGATGATACAGAGTATCACTATTTCTTTGCAGGTATTAATCCGGACAACTCTGAGTACCACCTTAAGAAAGGAGAGACATTTGTAACTCCTAAGGTAGCCCTGAGTTTCTCAAAGGCAGGACTCTCTGGAATTTCAAGGAATTTCCATAAGTGGGGACGTAAGTACATGCTCATGCATGGCGATAAGGAACGTAAGATACTGCTTAACTCTTGGGAGGGCGTATATTTCGATATCAACCAGAAAGGCATGGACCAGATGATGGGCGATATCGCCTCTATGGGCGGAGAACTCTTCGTGATGGATGACGGATGGTTTGGTGATAAGTATCCACGTAAGACTGATAACAGCTCTTTGGGCGACTGGGTGGTTGACAAAAATAAGCTCCCAGACGGCATTGAGGGACTTCTGCGCGATGCAAAGAAACATGGTATTAAGTTTGGTATCTGGATTGAGCCTGAGATGACCAATTCCGTATCAGAGCTTTATGAGAAGCATCCTGAATGGATTGTCAAGGCTCCTAAGCGTGATGCCGTACAGGGCCGAGGAGGTACTCAGCTCGTACTCGACATGGCGAATCCTAAGGTTCAGGATTTTGTCTTCTCTATCGTCGATAACCTCATGACAAAGTATCCTGAGATCGACTATATCAAGTGGGATGCCAACATGCCTATCTTGAATCATGGTTCACAGTATCTCACAATGAACGACCAGAGTCACCTCTATATTGAGTATCATCGTGGTTTTGAAAAGGCTTGTCAGCGTATACGTGCGAAATATCCTGACCTTACCATCCAGGCTTGTGCTTCTGGTGGTGGACGAGCTAACTGGGGTGTGTTGCCTTACTTCGATGAGTTCTGGGTGAGTGATAACACAGATGCTCTCCAGCGTATCTATATGCAGTGGGGTACCAGCTATTTCTTCCCTGCAATTGCTATGGCCAGCCATATCTCGGCAACGCCCAATCATACCGTCTTCCGTACCACAGCCATGAAGTATCGTATCGATGTGGCTATGAGCGGACGTCTGGGAATGGAGATACAGCCAAAGAATATGACAGACGATGAGAAGGCTCTCTGTCGTCAGGCTATCAAGGAGTATAAGCAGATACGTCCTATCGTGCAGTTTGGCGAATTATATCGTTTGGTATCTCCATACGACAAACAAGGCCTTGCCTCACTGATGTATGTTAACGAGGCAAAAGACAAGAGCGTATTCTTCTGGTGGAAGACTGAGTCGTTCCAGAATGAGCATCTTCCACGAGTAAAGATGGCAGGTCTTGATGCATCAAAGAAATATAAGGTTCACGAACTCAACCGCATAGACCTTAAACCCATGGATATCGAGGGTAAGACTTTCAGCGGAGCTTATCTGATGAACCACGGGTTGGAGATGCCTTATCGTAATGAGCCAGAGTGGTCGAAGAAGAACGACTGGTCAAGTCGTGTGCTCCTTCTTGAGGCTGAGTAAGACGAGATCTATCTCATTGTAAGTAATATCCTGAGGGCAAAGATTCTTTATTGGAGTCTTGCCCTCTTCTGTTCCTACGGCTCTGATAACCCGTAAGATGGCATCAATACGTTCCTGGGGAATAATGTCAGAGAGTTGGATATCGCCCGACTCCACAAATCGTGAAAGATGGCCTTGGATGGTTCCTATTGTTAAACAGCGCTCTTTGGCTATTTCTTCTGGATTCATTCCTTGGAGAAACATCTTATAAGAGACATTCCATGTCTTTTCTTTGGGTTCTTTCTTTGGCTTAGGCTCTTTCTTTGCCTTTGGCTTGCGTTTCACAATCTCCAGTCTCTCGTCGATGGCATCCAGGAGAGAATCATGTTTCTCGTGAAGATAACTGCTGATGGAGAAGCCCTGTTCTGCAATCCTTGCCAACAGATATCTGCGTGAGAGCACAGCCTGACGGGTATCTGCCAACGACTCGCCAAAACGGGTCTTTGCCTGTTTGTTGTTTGTCTCTATCTTTGATGCGAGGTCAAGAGAATTGCCATAGATGGTATTGATTGACTCCTCGAAATATGCCGCACTACGTTTTACACGCTCTAGGAAATCTTCTGCGTGAAGCTGTTCGGTGGTCTGCTGCCGAATCATCTGTACCCATTTCTCGGATACAGTCATCGTCTTACTGCTAAAGTCGGAGAGCACACGTTTGTGGAGTTCTGTGACGTCATTGTGGCTGTGATAGAAGAACTCTGTCATAATCCTTACAAGATGTTCTTCTTTATAGAAGATATCATGGAAGTCGAAGAGCTCGAGTAACAGATGGCGATAGTATTCTTCTTTCAACTCAGGCAGTTGTCTGATACTCTTTTCCGCCTCTTCCTCCTGACGACTGATATAATTCTCAACTCTCTCATCGGATAATATTGCACGTGGCTCTATGGGAGCAGAGAGAACCATTCCCTCGAGAGTCTTGCATCGGCTGAGGGCAACGTATACCTGTCCTGGTGCAAATGACAGATTGGCGTCAATGATAGCATGTTCGAAGGTAAGACCTTGGCTTTTGTGAATAGTGATGGCCCATGCCAGACGTAAAGGCAACTGACGGAAGCGTCCTTGCACCTTTGTTTCTATCTCCCTTGTTACGGCATTCAACTGATACTGGGTGTTCTCCCATACTAACGGCTCTACTTCAATGGCTTCTGCATCGCCTGGACATAATACTGACACATGTCTCTCGCTGATATCAACAACCTGTCCGATGCGTCCATTAAAATAACGGTGGTTGCCTGTGGGGTCGTTTTTTACAAACATCACCTGGGCACCTTCTTTCAGTATGAGCCTTTCACTTGTGGGGTAGGAGTATTCAGGGAAGTTTCCTTCTATCTGTGCATCAAAAGAATACTTAAATCCTGGCAACTTGGCAAGTTGGTTCTCATTGTAGTCGTCTGCCAGTTTATTATGTGTCGTCAGACGGATATATCCTTCTTCTGGTTTTGGGATAAATATCGGATCATAGCGCTGATTGAGTTTCTCAAGATCATCAGCTGTAGGTTTGGCCTCGCGGATATCGTTGAGGATGTCAAGAAAAGCTCCGTCTTCCTGACGATATACCTTATCGAGTTGTATCGTCACATAGTCTATCTGGCTCAGAGCCTTAGACCCGAAGAAATAAGGGGTATCGTAATATGGTGCAAGTAGTCGTTCGTCTTCAGGAGTTACTACAGGTGTCAACTGTTGTAGGTCTCCTATCATCAGCAGTTGTACTCCTCCAAAGGGTTTGTATCTGTCGCGGAAACGTCTTAATACGGAGTCGATGGCATCGAGGAGGTCACTGCGCACCATTGATATCTCATCGATGATAAGTAGGTCTAGCGAAGCAATGATACGTCGTTTCTCCTTTCCAAAGTCAAACTTGCTCTTTATCTTTGCATTAGGGACAAAAGGAGAAAACGGCAGCTGGAAGAAGGAGTGGATCGTCACACCTCCTGCATTGATTGCTGCAACACCCGTAGGAGCCACAACAATGATTCGTTTGCGGCTTGTCTCTACTACTCGTTTCAGGAAAGTGGTCTTTCCCGTTCCTGCCTTACCGGTCAAGAAGATACTTCGCCCTGTATTTTCAACGAAATCCCAGGCGCTTTGTAATTCTCGGTTGTTCTTTGTTTCCATAGTCTTAAAACTTAATTCAACATGACTTTTCGATTGCAAAGATAATATAAATATCATAAATAACGAACTTTTTCTGTTATTTTTGAGATTTTTTTGTATCTTTGCAGCCAAAATTAATAATGTACGCGAGAATATGATACAATCAATGACTGGCTACGGCAATGTCGTAGTAGCTTATAAGGACAAGAAAATCCACGTGGAGGTGAAGTCGCTGAACTCAAAACAGCTTGACCTCCAGACCCGCATCGCTCCACTTTATCGTGAGAAAGAGATGGAAATGCGTCAGATGGTGGCAGAGGCTCTCATCCGTGGGAAGGTGGATATGAGTGTGTGGATAGAGAAGGAGAGTACTGTAGATGCAACACCTGTAAATGCAGCACTCGTAGAAAATTACTATAATCAGCTGAAAGGCATAGCCCAGAAGGTCGGTATCCCTGAGCCTGAAGATTGGATTTATATCCTTACTCGCATGCCAGATGTGTTGACGAAGACTGATGTAGAGACACTCGATGACGAGGAGTGGAATGTGGTGAAAGGTGCCTTGAGCGATGCCTTGAAGAGTCTTGTTGACTTCCGTATCCAGGAAGGAGCTGCCCTTCAGAAGAAATTCTCGGAGAAGATAGACAATATCACACAGTTTTTGGCTGACATTGAACCGTACGAGAAGAGTCGTGTGGAGAAGATAAAGGCTCGTATCGAGGACGGGCTGAAGCAGATCCCAGGAGTGGAGTACGACAAGAACCGTCTGGAGCAGGAGCTGATATACTACATTGAGAAACTCGATATCAGTGAGGAAAAGCAGAGGCTGGCTAACCACCTGAAGTATTTCCGTGAGACGATGGATGAGGCTGCCGGACAGGGTAAGAAACTTGGATTCATCGCCCAGGAGATGGGACGAGAGATAAATACAACCGGATCGAAGAGTAATCAGGCTGAGATGCAGAACATCGTGGTAAAGATGAAAGACGAGCTGGAACAGATTAAGGAACAGGTGCTTAATGCACTTTAAATGATAAATGATAAAGAATAAATGATAAACGTGATGAGGGGGAAACTTATAATCATTTCGGCACCATCGGGAACGGGAAAGTCTACGATTATTGGATGGCTGATGAAAGAGCATCCTGAGTTGAACCTGGCTTTTTCTATTTCCTGTACATCAAGAGCTCCAAGAGGAACGGAACAGAATGGAGTGGAGTATTTCTTCCTGACTCCAGAGGAGTTCCGTCAGAGGATAGACAATGATGAGTTCCTGGAGTATGAAGAGGTTTATGAGGGCCGTTTCTATGGAACCCTGAAGTCTCAGGTAGAGCGTCAGTTGGAAGCAGGACAGAACGTGGTGTTCGATGTCGATGTGAAGGGTGGCGTGAACATCAAGAAATATTATGGTGACGAGGCTCTCAGTCTCTTTATCCAACCTCCTTCTATAGCAGATCTTCGTAAGCGTCTGGAGGGTCGGGCTACTGATGCACCAGAGGTTATCGATCAGCGTATCGCCAGAGCAGAGTTTGAATTGACCTTTGCAGATAAGTTTGATAAGATTGTTGTCAATGATATTCTGGAAAAAGCAGAGGCGGAGGCTCTAGCATTGGTTGGTGAGTTCATTAAAGGTGAATAAATCTCTTTGATTTTGATTCGCACTGGGATTTTTGGGGGATCGTTTAATCCTATACATAACGGACATATTTCGTTAGCAAGGCAACTCAGAGAGAAGGCCGGGCTCGATGAGGTATGGCTGATGGTGTCACCCCAGAACCCTTTGAAAAAGTCGTCTGATCTGCTAGATGATAATCTGAGGATGGAGATGGCTCGTCTCGGAGTTGAAGGTCAGGAGGGAATCATCGCCAGCGACTATGAGATGCATCTGCCAAAGCCGTCATATACTTGGAATACTCTTCAGAGTCTTTCGAAAGACTATCCTGACCGGGAGTTTGTGCTTCTGATGGGTGGCGACAACTGGGCGCTTTTCGATAAATGGTATCACTATGATGACATACTAAAGAACTATAGTATAGTTGTCTATCCCAGAAGAGATAGCCTGAGAAGTTTTGGAGAAACTCTCTCTGCTCAGATTGTCGAGGCTGAGCTGCTTGACATCAGTAGTACGGAGATAAGGGAAAGAATAAAGGCGGGTAAGGGTATCCGTAGGATGGTACCAAAGGCTGTGGCTGACTTTATAAAGGAAAAAGAACTGTATGCGAAAGAAGCGTAATATAAATCCATTGAAGTGGATTGCTTGGCTGTTTAGTCCTATCCAAAAGAATGGTGCATTCTTTGTGTTTATGTTTGCACTCGGATGGATATGCACCCAACATGAGATAATGCCTTATTACCTGAGGAATAAAGGAGCTGAGCCGTATGAGTTATCTGCACCAGAGCTTTTCCTTGATATCTATGCTGTATGTTGTCTTCTGATGCTTATTCCTAAGAAGATTCGTATCTGGGTTAAGGCTCTGTTATATGTTTTCTTCTATGGACTTGCCCTTGTGGATATGTTCTGTTACGAACGTTTCGAGTCGACACTCACTCCTACGATGCTTATGCTGGCAATGGAGACTACTGGGCAGGAGGCTTCTGAGTTCCTGTCAGGCTATCTGAATTGGGACAGTTTGAAGGATGGTGTGGGATGGATTCTCTTGCTTATCGGAGGCCATTTCCTGTGGACTATAATTCGTAGCGTTGGAGCAAGAATAACAAAACGGATGATTCTGCCAAAAGTAAACGAAAGTTTGCTGATGATTCCGAAGGTGATAATGGGATTATTGGTGGGCTGGTGTCTCTATAGTGCTGTATCTCAGACATGGGATAATAAGATGGCGATAAAACGGCTCTTCTCTTATGATACTATCGGACAGGTAGAGCATGAGATGACAAAGAAGGATTGTGCCAAGCTATATATCCCTGTTTATCGACTTGCTTTCGGACTATATGCCAACGGACTTGCTGACACTCAGATAGATCAGTTGAAGGCAGCCAGCGATAAGATTGTCGTTGACAGTTGCAGTTATCGAGTGCCAAATATCGTGGTGGTGATAGGAGAGAGTTATAACAAGCACCATTCGCAGCTATACGGATATCAGAAACCAACTACTCCCAGACAGGTGGCAATGGAGGCAGAGGGTAGTCTGGTGAAGTTTACTGATGTGGTATCGTCGTGGAATCTTACAAGTTTCGTGTTTAAGCACATGCTTTCTTTGTATGCCGTAGGCGATTCTGGTGAGTGGTGCGACAAACCGCTCTTCCCAGAGGTATTCCGTAAGGCAGGATATCATGTAACCTTTGTCACCAACCAGTTTGAACCTAAGGCGAAAGAAGCTGTATATGACTTCAGTGGTGGGTTCTTCCTTAATGACCCGGAACTGAGTCAGAGGCAGTTCGATCAGCGAAGCACTCGTACTCATAGGTTTGATGACGGAGTGCTGAAGGAGTATGATAATCTGAAGAAGAAAGAGGATACTCTTACTTTGACGAAAGGTAACCTGGTGATTCTTCATCTTATGGGATCGCATGTTGACTATAGGGCTCGCTATCCTCAGAAGACAAATACGGTGTTTAAGCCGTCGATGTATAATCGCCCTGAACTTACTGACAAACAGCGACAGATACTTGCGCACTACGATAATTCTCTGCTTTATAATGACTCTATTGTTGCTGCCATAACACAGAGGTTTGCAGATAAAGATGCCGTAGTGATTTATGTGCCCGATCACGGTGAGGAAATCTTTGACGGCAGCCCATATATGTATGGTCGTATGCATGGTGCGAACATCGATTATCGCCTTGCCCGCAACGAGATGGAGATACCTTTCTGGGTGTGGGGCTCACCTCTGTATCGTGAAAATCATCCTTATGGATGGATGGCTATCCAGAACGCAAAGAACCGTCCCATGATGACTGATGCCCTCCCGCATTTCCTGATGTATCTTGGAGGAATATCATCTCCTCTGTATCGTCCGGAACTTAATGTTATCTCTCCAGAGTATGACGTGAAACGTCCTAGAATCCTTAAGAACGTAACGGACTATAACTCGCTTAAGAAATGAAGGAACTGCTTGCACGAAACGAATGTACTGCGATGAGGGGTATAGCTATCCTCGCCATCATGCTTCATAACTACTGTCATTTTATTGGCAAGATTGTTAAGGAGAATGAATACCAGTTCTTTACATCTAACAACGACAGGTTATGGCAGATACTTACTCATCCGGATTATCTGTTGCCTGTACATCTTCTTTCGTATTTCGGACATTATGGTGTACCTGTATTCCTCTTTCTCAGCGGATACGGCCTTGTAAGGAAGTATGAGGAAAGCTCACAGAGTGCCTGTCCCCCTGTGAGGTTTGTGCGATATAATTATCTGAAATTGCTGAGGATGCTGATTGTGGGCTTCTCGCTGTTTATTTGTGTCGATATGGTGACTCCAGGGCGTTTCCCCTTCCATTGGAATAATGTGCTGGCACAACTGCTTATGTATATCAATGTGTTGCCTGAACCGGATAAGATAATCTGGCCTGGAATATATTGGTTCTTCGGCCTGATGATGGAGTTGTATATCGTTTATCGCCTGTTGATATATCGGAGGAGTTCGTGGATTGTTATTGCGCTGATAACTATATGCTGGCTATTGCAGGTTTTCTGCGATCCAGATGGGGAGACGTTAAATAGATTGCGATATAACTTCATCGGGGGTATGCTTCCCTTCGGGTTAGGTATATTGTTCGCAAGAATTCCCAGTCTGGGAATAAAATGTTCCCACGCTGGGAATAAAGTGTTCTTCGACAAGCGAAGCGGCAAAGCCGAGCGCCCACGCTGGGAATATATCGTGATATTGCCGATCGCTTCGGCTTTGGTTGTTGCAATGTGTTTCAGCTATCAGAGCTGGCTA
>Ga0310695_10004844_pt1 | contig 24237 bp, 17 predicted proteins | sample RumenRJG_04DNA_FD_203882 | JGI IMG/M metagenome (GOLD analysis project Ga0310695, IMG submission 203882) | Bovine rumen microbial communities from Lethbridge, Alberta, Canada - RJG_04 (v2) (version 2) | ecosystem: Host-associated > Mammals > Digestive system > Stomach > Rumen | place: Canada...
CAGAAGTGGATCAAATCCTTCCGCCTGGGAGACTTCGGAGAAGGCGACGCCGGCGTCACCATCGTGACCCTCAGAAACTGATACGAAGCGCGGCAGGATGGCAAACGCTCTGATAAAAAAGTCATTCAGGCATAAAAACCCGGTTCTATATTGTGATATGAGAACACATGCCATGCCGCGCAGTTTAATCATACAAAGTTCAATCATACAAACAGGAAAAAATATGGTATCAAAAAATAAAATTTTAATCGTCGACGATGACAGCAACATCGCCGAACTGATCAGCCTTTATCTGGCAAAAGAATGCTTTGAGACACAGATCGTCGGGGACGGAGTTTCCGCCCTCCGCGCTGTGAAGTCCTATCAGCCGGACCTGATCCTGCTGGATATCATGCTGCCCGGCATCGACGGGTATCAGGTCTGCCGTGAGGTGCGGGCCTCCTCGGATACCCCCGTGATCATGCTCTCCGCCAAGGGAGAGGTTTTCGACAAGGTTCTGGGACTTGAACTGGGGGCCGACGACTATATGGAAAAGCCCTTTGATTCCAAGGAACTGGTCGCCCGCGTCAAGGCTGTGCTTCGGCGCAGCAAGAGTCAGGCAGCCGCCGCTCCGGCTGAACCCGAGGAAAAGACGGTCTCCTATCCCGACCTGACCATCAATCTCACAAACTATTCCGTCACTTTTAATGGAAAACGTCTGGAGATGCCCCCCAAGGAGCTTGAACTTTTCTTCTTCCTCGCTTCCTCACCCGGAAGAGTCTTCACCCGCGAGCAGCTGCTGAATCAGATCTGGGGATACGACTATGTCGGAGACACCCGCACAGTCGACGTCCACATCAAACGCATCCGCGAAAAGACCGGCACCAGCCGCAATTGGAAGATTTCCACAATCTGGGGAATCGGCTATAAATTTGAAGAAATCCAGGGATAAGACAGTCTGACTGATTCCTGATGGCTCATATTATTCAAGTTATTCAAGACTCGCTTAAAAGAGCCATCGGGATCCTTTACAATCCCTCACCGGTGACTCATTTTCAGGTTCTGCCATGAGAAAAACGCTTTACCTTCGGATCATAATCGCCTACCTGCTCTTCGGCCTGTTCGGATTTTTCGCAGTGGCCACCGTTATCTCCAGAATAACGATGGAATACTGTGTCCGGGACAAGGCCAGGCTCCTGTATGGAGAGGCCACTCATATTTCCGATACCTACGCGACCGACCTCTACAATTCCAGGGTTTCTCTGGAAATCGTCCAGGGGCAGATGGAAGCCCTGTCCGCCTATATGGACACGGAGATCTGGATCCTCAACCCCTCCGGCCGCATGATCGTCAATTCCCGGCAGGCCCCCGATCCTTCCGAAGAGACCTTCGTCGAGGGCTTCGATTCCACTTTTACAGCCGGAAACTACTACATGACCGGCACCTTTTTTGATTCCTTTGACAAAGAGGTCCTCAGTGTCACAGTTCCCATCACCGGCAGCTTCAAAATCCGCGGCTATGTTGTCATTCATATGCCCATGGAAAAGGTCCGCCGTGACGCGGACGGCATTCTGAACATAGCCTATATGGAACTGGTCCTCCTGATCGTCTTGTCTCTCATCATCCTCCTGTTTTTCACAGAATATGTCTATCGTCCTCTGCGGCGCATCATCGCCGCGGCCGAACAGTATGCCCTCGGAAATATGCACTACCACATTCCTGTCGAGCGCGAAGACGAACTGGGATACCTGGCTGCTTCCCTGGGCTATATGGCAGACACGATTGCGCGTTCGGAGGATGATCAGAAAAAATTTATCGCAAATATCTCCCATGATTTCCGCTCTCCTCTGACCTCCATCCACGGATTCCTGGAGGCCATGCTGGACGGCACGATCCCTCCGGAGAGGTATGAACACTATCTGGGAGTTGTCCTCGCCGAGACCGAGCGCCTCACCAAGCTGACCAACGGTCTCCTCACCCTCAACAATCTCACCACGGGCGGCATGCTGCTGAACCGGACGGATTTCGACATCAACGCCGTGATCCGGTCCGTCGCCGCCTCCTTCGAACAGACCTGCCGCACCCGCAATATCCACATCCACCTGGTTCTGGTGGGCAAAATACTGTTTGTCAACGCGGATCTGGAAAAAATACAGCAGGTCCTCTACAACCTGATCGACAATGCCTTAAAATTCAGCCGTCCGGACTCCGACATCACGATCGAGACGACCGAAAAAGGAGAGACGATCTTTGTATCTGTCCGCGACAGCGGCATAGGCATTCCCAAAGCGGACCAGCCGCTGATCTGGGATCGCTTCTACAAGACCGACCTGTCCAGGGGCAAAGACAAAAAAGGGACAGGCCTTGGCCTGTCCATAGTCCGCGAGATCATCCGGGCCCACGAAGAAAACATCACCCTTGTGAGCACCGAAGGCGTCGGGAGCACATTTACTTTTACACTGCGGCGCTCCGACCGCAACGACGTCCTGAATGAGGACGGCGAATCGGAAGTCTGACCGGAATGATTCCGGATCCTTTACCTGCCAGCTTATTATATCCGATTCATTTTTTCAGCTTATTATTTCCAGTGCAGTCTGTGCAGCTCTCCTTCCCGCTCCAGCCCCGGGAAGCCGTTCCGGCGCAGCGCCTCATACAAAACCACCGCCACTGCGTTGGAGAGATTCAGGGACCGTATTCCGTACCCCATGGGGATCCGGATGCAGGTCTCCTCGTTGTCCACCAGTATTTCCTCGGGAATTCCCGCGCTCTCCTTGCCGAACATGATGTAGTCATCAGGACCGAAATCCGCATCACAATACAGCTTTTTTGCCTTGGTGGTTGCAAACCAGATACGGGGAGGACGCTTTTTCGTATCTTCCTTGTTATGGCTGCCGCCCTTATTTGTATTTTCCGGAATATTCAGTGAGCTGTCAGGGCGCTTTTCTTCCCTTTCACCTTCCTTTTTGCCTTCCTTTTCTTTTTCCTCTTTATCATCTGATTTGTCGGAATGATAGGAGATGCTGCCGAAATTTTCCAGCAGAAAATCCTCATAATCCCGGTAGCGGCGGACATCCAGCTGAGACCAGTAGTCCAGTCCAGCCCTCCTGAGTTCCTTCTCTGTGATGTCAAATCCCAGGGGCTCGATCAGATGAAGCGATGTATTTGTCGCTGCACAGCTTCTCCCTATATTTCCTGTATTTCCCGGTATTTCCGGTTCATGCAATACGATATGCATTCTTCCGTCTTCCTTTTTCCATGATGACTATTGCCTTTATTAAAGACTCCCTTGTAAAAATCCTGAAGACATTCCGCTGTGTGAATGTCCCCAGGACCTTTAACGAAGCCTTTTCTGGCTTTTGACCCAGACATCATATATATAATAAATCACTGCTTCTGCGCGCGCAGTCTTTCCACGAATTTTCCCAGCCTGGTCAGAGCCTTTCTGAGATTGTCGATGGAATAGGCGTAAGATATTCTCAGGAATCCCTCTCCGCTGTCACCGAAGGCAGTACCGGGAACGATGGCGACCTTTTCCTCCTCCAGCAGCTTGTTGGCGAATTCCTCACTGGAGAGACCGAATTCCTTGATGCAGGGGAAGAGATAGAAAGCTCCCAGCGGCTCAAAGCAGGGGATTCCCATCTCGGACAGCATGTGCAGGACGAAGCGGCGGCGCTGATTGTAGGACTCCCGCATCATCTTGACATCGTCTTCTCCGTGGCGCAGAGCCTCGACAGCCGCGTACTGGCTGGTCGTGGGCGCGCACATGATCGCGTACTGGTGGATCTTGGTCATCTGGGCGATGATCTCCTGCGGTCCGCAGGCAAACCCCAGACGCCATCCTGTCATGGCGTAAGCCTTGGAAAAACCGTTGATCACGACCGTCCTCTCCTTCATTCCGGGGAAAGAAGCGATGGAGACGTGAGGTTTTCCTGTATAAGTCAGCTCTCCGTAAATCTCATCGGAGAGAATATAGAGATCATTTTTGATAATGATATCGACGATGGCCTCCAGGTCTTCTTTTTCCATGATACCGCCGGTCGGATTATTGGGGAAAGGAAGGACCAGTATTTTGGATTTGGGTGTGATGGCCGCCTCCAGCTCCGCAGGTGTAAGCCTGAAATTATTTTCATTTTTCAGATTGATAATAACCGGCTTTGCGTTTGCAAGGATCGCGCATGGTTCATAGGAAACGTAGGACGGCTGCGGAATCAGCACCTCATCACCCTCATTGATCATGGCTCGGAACATAAGGTCAATTCCCTCGGAACCGCCGACCGTGATCAGCACTTCCTTGTCCCACACATAATCAATATCCTGTGTCCTCTTCATATAGACGCAGATTTCCTGACGCAGCTCCTTCAGACCCGAATTGGACGTATAGAATGTTCTCCCTTTTTCCAGAGAGTAAATACCCTCATCCCTGATGTGCCAGGGAGTATCGAAATCCGGCTCGCCGACGCCCAGGGAAATGGCGTCCTTCATCTCGCTGACCAGATCAAAAAATTTACGGATGCCGGACGGCTTCAGACCAACCGTCTTCTCCGAAAGCAGTTTTCCGTTTTCCATATTTTCACCTTCTTCAGAATCACTGCCGGTCACATTGAAGCAGCGGCCGGTCACTTTATAGCAGACGGACCGCACTCTTTCGCGCGCCGCAGGAAGCATATACAGAAGCCATATGCAGACGGCATATGACGGATGCATTTATGAGATCATTTATAAGATTATTTATAAAATCATTTATGACATTATTTAAGACATCATAAAGAAATCCTTTAAGAAATAAATCCTTTAAGACATTATTTAAAAATCATAAAGAAATTCTTTAAGGCATTATTTAAAACATCAAAAAGAAATGATCTCCCTCTGATCCTCATATTTCCTGGTCATGATCGTGCCGTGATCCTTATATTTTTTCAGGATAAAATGAGTAGCAGTGCTGATGACCGTATCCAGCGTGGAAAGCTTGTTTGATACAAACGCGGAGATTTCCTTCAGGGTTTTTCCCTCCAGAATGACCATGAGATCATATCCTCCGGAAATCAGATATGTGCAGTCCACTTCGGGATACTTATAGATACGCTCTGCGATGTCATCGAAGCCCTTGCCGCGCTGGGGAGTCACACGCACTTCAATCAGAGCCGTGACTCTCTCGATTCCGGTCTTCTCCCAGTCGATCATGGTGTGATATCCGCAGATGATACCGTCATCTTCCATCTCCTGCATAGCATTGAGAATCTCCTCCACGCCGGTTCCGAGCAATACTGCCAGCTCCTTCATATCAATGCGGCTGTTTTTTTCAATAATTCCCAGGATTTTCTGTTTTAAAGTATCCATTCTTCATATCCTTTCTGATTTTCTTTTATCTTATATCTGGATTTTAAAGTAATTCCTTTAAAGTAATTCTTTACAGGGTCATTTTTAAAGGCATTCTCTTAAAAAATATTTCTTAATAATCTTCCGAGTCTATACTTTAGGGACAGTTCTCAGGAATGCTTAAAAAAGTATTGGGCAAGGGAATCCGTCTGAGGACGGTCAAGATGCCTGATTTCCTCTCCGTTCCTGATGATCTTGTCCTTTGTTCCGTTCAGAGATCCGATCCTGACCGCGAAAATACCATTCTCCATCAAACATTCAGCCAGCCTGTCTCCGTCTGCGGCTGCGGCGAGAAGACACCCTTCTGATGCCATCATATAAGGATTAATGCCGAAATATTCCGTGATTTCTATCGTTTCCTGCAAAAGCGGAACCTTTTTCAAATCTGTGTCAAGACCGCCCGACGTTTTCTTTGACAGTTCCCACAGTCCTGCCATAAAACCGCCGTCAGAAAGGTTGGCCATGGGGCCTGCCCCTTCCGCGGAAGCAATCTCAGCTGCCCTCATGACGGATAATTCTTTCAAAGGCATATCCATCCGGGAAAGAAGAGATGCGGAAAACCTTTTTTCCAGCTCTTCTCTGCAGTCCGAGGTCAGAATAAGAGTTCCCTCCAGACCGATCCATCCAATCGCCACAATATCCCTGCAGGCAGAATCTTTACAGACGGTTTGTTCGTCTGCTTCCCGGCAGCTATTCTGACCGGCTGCCTGCTGATTCGCATCCAGTCCTCTTTCTTCTTTATTCATCAGCCGGTCAAAAGAGATTCCTGCAGCACTTCCGGTAATGACCGGACGCGTCACCGCGTCAGTCACCTCTATATGTGCCTGACCGACTTCCACATTCAGAGAAAAAGCTGTCGAGCAGATCTGCTTCATGATTTCTCTCAGAACATTCTCCTGTGTTCCGGGCGGGAGAAGGATCACGGGAAAAAAAGTGCAGGCTCTGATCTTTTCAGCCGCAAGTTTGTTCACTGCCCGGATCACCGATAATCCGCCCGCATTTTTTTCCGAAAATGTCACGGCTGATATTGCGAAATTCCTGTACGGATTCCCGGCAGACATCACGACAGACTCTGCAGAATTCCTGTCCGGATTCTTCAGAGACGTAACGGCTGAAACCGAAGAATTCCTGTCCGGACTCTTCAGAGACGTAACGGCTGAAACCGAAGAATTCCTGTCCGGACTCTCAGAAAAAAGACCGCCGGTCCGGTCAGGACCACCCGGGGCGGGACCGCAGCCTGTATTTTTTTTTAACTCATCATATGCCGCGATTTTCTGACGCTCATGAAGAATCACGTCCGCCACGGAACGCTTCAGCACGTTCTCATCCGCTTTTCCATACCTGAGATTCATATCCGGAAACCTGCCTGTACTTCCTGTACTTTTACAATAAAATCCATTATATCTTTCTGTATTAGTCTTTGCAAGCCGAACAAAAACTGTGCTATCATGCTTGTTATATGCTCTTACCCGTCACATCATCGCCCAAAAATCGATGGAAAAAGCTGGAAAAGAAGGAATTATAAAAATGTTTAATCAACTCACAGAAAACGATATCGCCGAAATGGAAAAAGAAATCGAGCACAGGAAGCTTGTAGTCCGCCCCCGTCTGCTCGAAGATGTAAAAGAGGCGCGGGCACATGGAGACCTCAGCGAAAATTTCGAATACTACGCCGCCAAGCGTGAAAAGAACCGCAATGAAAGCCGGATCCGTTATCTGGAGAGAATGATCAGAACGGCACGTGTCATTGAAGATAAATCCTCAGAAAATGAAGTGGGCATCGGGAAAACTGTCACTATCTATATCCCGGAAGATGACATGGAAGAGGTCTATACCATCGTCAGCACCATGCGCCAGGACTCCCTCAACGGCCTGATCAGTGTCGAATCCCCCCTGGGCAAGGCTCTTCTCAGACACAAAGTGGGAGATACAGTGACGATCAGGGTCAGCGACAGCTTCAGCTACGAGGCCCAGATCCGGGACATCCATGCGGCGGAAAACACAGATGATTTTAAAATCAGCAGCTACTGACTTTATCGGATTTTTTTCTTCATCGCGCAATACCCGTAACTTCAGTCGTTGGATACACGGACAAAAATCTTCGACGGAAACTCTCTTCATCCTGGGTACAATCCCGCGATGAAGAATAAACGCTCCGCGAGGAATTTTCCTGATTAAATCATAAGACAGTTTTTAATTAATATTTGCCATTTATTTTTATCCGATATTATCTTCTGATAATTGTGCCTGACATATTTGTCTGTAATTCAACCAGGATCTTACAGATAAATATGCCGGGCATTTTTACCGTTATTCTTGACTTTTGTTTATTTAAAGCCTATAGTATAGGAAGTTTCGCTTTACCAAGTAAATGCGTTACACTTCAACTCGTTAAAGTGTGCTGTGTCATTAGTCGAAAACCGGAAACACTTATAGTGTTGCTTATAGTGTTTTTCCGGAATGAATATATGAAAAGCAGCCGGTCAAAGTAACTTCTCGATGGAGGTCTCAATGGTCATCACAGATTTTCTGGAAAAAAATGCAAGGGAATACCCCGATGATATCGCTCTCGTTGAGCTGAATCCCGAGGTCAGCGTTCCCAGACTCACTACATGGAAAGAATACGAACTGATTCAGCCCAGGAATGAGGTCCCGTTCCGCACGGAGATCACCTGGAGCGTTTTTGATGAAAAAGCAAACCGCATCGCCAATTTCCTTCTTGCGCGCGGCATCGTCAAGGGCGACAAGGTCGCGATCCTTCTGATGAACTGCATGGACTGGCTGCCCATTTATTTCGGCGTTCTCAAAGCCGGAGCGATCGCTGTCCCGCTGAATTTCCGCTATTCCGCGGATGAAATCGAATACTGCGTCAATCTCGCCGAGGCGGACGTCCTGATCTTCGGACCTGAATTCATCGGACGTATAGAAGAGATCGCGGATAACATTATCAGCCACAGGCTGCTGCTGTTCGTAGGACCCTACTGCCCTACTTTCGCGGAGGATTTTATCTCCCAGACCGCCAATTACTCAAGCAAGGCTCCTGATGTCGTTCTCGATGAAGACGACTACGGCGCAATCTATTTTTCATCCGGTACTACAGGATTCCCCAAGGCAATCCTGCACAAACACAGCGGCATTACTCACGCCGCCGTCATGGAGCAGAAACACCACGGCCAGCAGAAGAATGACACCTTCCTCTGCATCCCTCCCCTCTACCACACGGGAGCAAAGATGCACTGGTTCGGTTCCCTGGTCTCCGGCGGAAAGGCAGTCCTTCTTCGCGGCACCTCTCCCAAAATCATTCTGGACGCTGTTTCCAAGGAGCACTGCACAGTAGTCTGGCTGCTCGTTCCCTGGGCACAGGACATTCTGGACGCGATCGACAGCGGCGATGTCTCTCTGGAGGATTATGAGCTGGATCAGTGGAGACTCATGCATATCGGAGCGCAGCCCGTCCCGCCTTCCATGATCAAGCACTGGATGGACTACTTCCCCAATCACCAGTATGACACTAACTACGGTCTGTCTGAATCTCTCGGACCCGGCTGTGTCCACCTGGGCGTCGAAAATATCCACAAAGTGGGCGCGATCGGAATTCCCGGTTACAAGTGGGAGTGCCGCATTGTTGACGAAAACCGCAATCCTGTCCAGCAGGGCGAAGTCGGCGAACTGGCAGTCAAAGGACCCGGCGTCATGATCTGCTACTACAACAATCCCGAAGCTACGAAGGAAGTTCTCGACAACGACCGCTGGCTCTACACCGGTGACATGGCCATGCAGGATGAAGATGGCTTCTACTATCTCGTAGACCGCAAAAAAGATGTCATCATCACAGGCGGTGAGAATATTTATCCTGTTCAGATCGAAGATTTCCTTCACGCCTTCGAACCGGTCAACGACGTGGCTGTCATCGGTCTTCCCGACAAGCGTCTGGGAGAAATCGCCACGGCGATCATTCAGCTCAAAGAGGGCTTTACCTGCACCGAAGAAGAAGTCAATCAGTACTGCAGAAAGCTTCCCCGCTACAAGAGGCCCCGAAAGATCATCTTCGCGGAAGTGCCCAGAAATCCTACCGGAAAGATTGAAAAACCCAAACTCCGCAAACAGTACGGGGCAGACTTCCTAGTTGCGGCGGAAAATGAAATGAAGAAATAATTCTTCTGAATAATCCCTGCAAGATAATCCTTTCAAGATAATTCTTTTAAGATAAGCCTTTTAAGACAAGCCTTTTAAGACAAGCCATTAAAAACCGGACATGGGATCCTCATTCCCGTGTCCGGTTTTCATTTTGTTCTTTTCAATTCTGTTCAGAAAGTGATTTCAGGGGACTTCATAGCCTTTGAGCGAGAGTTTTTCCAGCTTTTCTTCCTCAGGAATATAAGAGAAAAAATGCTCTTCTTCCGTCACATCATTCTCTTTTTTGATTTCCATGACCAGTTTCATGTAGATTTCCTTTACTTTCCCCTCCTCATCAATTCTGAATCCCTGCATCTCTGTTGACAGAAGTTCTCCTCTGATTCCGGACTCCTTTGACAGCTTACCGACTTTCAGGCTCAGATCCACGCCGCTCATTCCTGTCATTTCCAGAGCCTCTTTGCTGGTTATAGGAAGAGAATTTTTTTCGTCCGCTCCCAGAGTCATAATATTATATATTCTGGTATTATCATCCAGGATATACCACATGACCGTAACCTGAGGATATCCTTTCACATAATTGACATAGGAAAGCATTTCCATATGCGATCCTTTTTCTTCTTCCTTCTCCGCGATTTTCTGAAGATTAAGGCATTTTTTATTCAGTTCTTTAAGATTTCGGCTGACTTCTTCATTTTCAGAAACAAATTCCGGAATCTGAATTTTTGTGTTGTCTTTTGTAACCCGTTCTGTAATACGTATTTCAATTTTATTGTTCTTACTGCTGCTTTTCCTGCAGGAGCACGTGACAACCGCACAGAACACTAATACAAAAACCATCAAGGGTCTTACTTTCTTCCCCATAAATATTTTCATATCTGTGGCCATAGCCTCCTGTTTACAGTTTTTTAAATTCTCATATTCAATTCTTTTGTCATTCACTGATAAATGTGTTATTATACACATCCTATCGAGGGTGTGTAAAAGTGAAAAGTATGGAACTATTTATCAGGCAGACACTAATCGATTATAACATAGCCTGAAAAATGTGGTACAATAAAATTCAATGCTCTTTCTTTTCTCTATTTTCAGACCATGCCGGAAACCGCAGGCGCGGGACTGGCATTTCTGAAAACAGATTAATATAAAACAGCGCGCTGATCAGCAGATAACCTTCTGCAAATTATACAGGTAGCTGTCACTTTATTAAATATACAGCTTGTGCTGAATGATTTTTTCAGATTAAATAAAAACGATTTGTTTTTACAGAATAATAATTTTTACAGAGTAATAATTTTTACAAAGTAATAATGAGAATATATATATTTTTTAATTAAAGAGATTATTCTTTTCAGATTATTATAAAAGGATTTTTATCCAGATTAATAAGAAGGACTTTAAATATATGAGATTAAGAAACATACCCGGCGCGCGTGATGCGATCGCCGCCAGCCCCTGGGTCATACAGAAACCGGAAGAGCACTGCGGATCCTGGAAAGAAGTATTCGGTAATTCCGGACCTCTCCATCTGGAAATTGGAACCGGAAAAGGCCGCTTTATCATGCAGCTTGCTCAGGAGCATCCTGAGATCAACTATATAGGCATAGAAAAGTATTCCAGCGTTCTTCTGAGATGTCTGGAAAAGCAGGAGGAACTGCAGCTTCAGAACCTGTTTTTTATCCGCGGAGACGCGGAGCTGATCAACACCTATTTTGCGGAAGGGGAGATAGAAAAAATCTATCTCAACTTTTCCGATCCCTGGCCCAAGGAAAGACATGCCAGACGCCGCCTCCCCTCCTCCGAATATCTCAGAAGGTATGACAAGATTCTGGCTCAGGGAGGTGTCATCGAATTCAAAACAGATAACAGGGGCCTCTTTGACTTCGCAGTGGAAGAAACTGCGCAGAGCGCATTTGAAATCGCCCAGATTACCTATGACCTCCATCATGATCCTTCCATGAATGCCGGAAATATCATGACTGAATATGAAGAAAAGTTTTCGAAAAAGGGAAATAAAATCTGCAAGTATATCCTGCGCCGCAGACAATCCACCTGAAACATTTATCTTGGGCAAATACACAGTGGACAGCATTTTCTTACAGCAGCTGATCAAAAAAATATGCCCGGTGACAGCAGCGCCTTACAGCAGCTGATCAAAAAGATGTGCCCGGTGACAGCAGCGCCTTATAAAAGCTGATTGAAAATATATGAAAGATAAAATTAATAATAAAAATACTCCTTTTGTCTCCGGAGAATCATTTCTCCCCGGAGCGTCTTCCGGAATCCGTGATTATCTCTCTGTCAGACTGTCCCGTCTGGCAGGGCGTTCGACAGCGCTCCTCGCTGCCTTCATCATTTCTTTCGCGTCTGCTGCCATGCCGCTCACCGCGGAGGCAAAAGATAAAAAGGATGATCCGAATAAAATTTATGGTGAGGCCATCTTCTCAGCTGACGGTCTGGAAGACTATGCCGCGGAACTGGCCTACAACAAAAAACAGCCCATAAAGACAAATCAGGTATCCGGCTGGCCCAAGGGTCCCGCGGTAGGGGCCGCGGGCGCGATCGTCATGGACGCGGACAGCGGGACGATTCTCTATGAAAAAAATATAGACAAGCACCTGTATCCTGCCAGCATCACCAAAATCATGACTGCTCTGCTGGTCTATGAAAACCTGGATCTGACCGATACAATCACCTTTTCAGAGAATGCCATCTTCGGAATTGAACCCGGAAGTTCCAATATAGGAATGGATGTCGGGGAATCAATCACCGTGGATGAGGCTCTGAACGGCCTTATGGTCGCGTCCGCAAATGAGGTGGCTGTCGCCCTGGCAGAGCGTGTTTCAGGCAGCGAAGAGGCATTCGCCGACCTCATGAACAAGAAGGCTGAGGAACTCGGATGCAAAAACACCCACTTTGTCACTTCCAACGGACTGCATAAAGAAGATCACTACACCTGCGCCCGTGACATGGCTTTGATCGCCAGGGAAGCCTACAAGTATCCTGAACTGATCGAGTACATGTCCAAAATGAATTATCATTTTGAAAAGTCCAAAAAACAGCCGGATGATTTCTGGCTCCTGAACACAAATGACTTCCTCACAGAACAGATTTACTATGAGGGCGTGATCGGAGGAAAGACCGGATATACCGATCAGGCCCGCGAGACTCTGGTCACCTATGCGAAACGGGACAAAGTGAGCCTGATCTGCGTGATCATGAGGGAAGAACCTCCCTATGAGTACTACGACACGATGGATCTTCTGGAGTATGGGTTTAAGAATTTCAAAAGGGTCAAAATTGCCAAAAAAGAAACCCGGTTCCTGATGAAATCACCCGATTTTCTCTCGTCCGGAGATGATATTTTCGGAAGAACAGCTTCTTCCTGCCGGATTCCCGAAGATGCTACTCTGATGATTCCGAAAAAATCCTCCTTTTCAGACCTGAATGCCGAAATCACAGGCTTTACCTACGAACAGGGCGACGGCTCTTCCGGTGAAGATCCTTCTCACATTCTGGACAACGGAACAAGGAAACTGGGAGTGATCCACTACAAGTTTAATGATTATGAGATTGCAACCGCAGACGTGCTGTTTCATGAATCGGAAAAAAAGGACTCCGACAAGGAAAACACTGTCGCGGAGAAAATAAAGGGATTCAGATCCCTGATCTTTTCCCTTGCCCACACAGGGGCACACGGCTCAATCTATCTCAACATCCTGCTCTTCCTGCCGCTTGTACTCGCAGTTTCCATTATCTTGTGCGTGATATTCTTTATCCGCAGTATGATTGATGAAAGGAACAGACGAGACAGGAGAAGGAAGCAAAGACAGAGGACCGGAAGCTCTTCATCAAAATCGAGAACCAATACACTGGAAAGAAACAGGGACAGAACTTCCTACCGCAGAAACAGAGACAGCGGCAGCAGACGCCCTCCCCGCAGAAGAACCTGAAACTAACATAGAAAAGAAAAACCAGCTGAAAGAAATTCCGGCTGAAAAAAAACGGCTGCTCATTCGCTGAATAGTTCAGCAATGAGCAGCCTCTTTTATTTGATCATTAGGTTCTGATCATTCAATTATAATCTTTTATTTGATCACTTCATCCTGATCATCTCATGGCATCAGTTCACAGTCATCCTGTTCCTGAATAGCTGTCATTTAACGATCTTTAAAAGCAATCCCACTATACCATGACTGAGACCTCATTTGATCGCAGTCAACCTGGCATATTCAGATTAATGATCAGTCAAGTGCTCTGACGATGCAGGAGCAGCCCATGCCGCCGCCGATGCAGAGAGTTGCAAGACCGGTCTTGGCGCCTGTTCTCTCCATGTTGGCAAGCAGAGTGACGAAGATACGGCAGCCGGAAGCGCCTACGGGATGTCCGAGAGCGATTGCACCGCCGGTGAGATTCAGTTTGTTGAGATCGAACTTCAGATCCTTGCCGACTGCGACAGACTGTGCTGCAAATGCCTCATTTGCCTCATAGATGTCGAGATCGTCGATGGTCATGTTCAGTCTCTTGAGGAGCTTTGTGGTGGAAGCAACGGGGCCGACACCCATGATGCGGGGATCTACGCCGCCCAGGCAGCCGCCGAGCCACTCAACCTGTGCCTTGACGCCCAGCTCTTTAGCCTTCTCTTCGCTCATAACAATGACTGCTGCTGCGCCATCGTTGATACCGGAAGCGTTACCGGCTGTGACGACACCGTCTTTGTTGATGGGGCGAAGCTTTGCAAGACCTTCAGCGGTTGTGCCGGGACGAGGGCCTTCATCCTTATCGAAGATGATGGTCTGCTTTTTCTGCTTGACTTCTACAGGAACGATCTCCTTGTCAAACCAGCCGTTCTCCTGAGCCTTGACTGCCTTCTGCTGGCTGCATGCTGCAAACTCATCGAGCTCTTCGCGGGTCAGTCCCCACTCCTCAGCTACGTTGTCAGCTGTGCGGATCATGTGATAGTTATTGAATGCATCCCAAAGAGCATCCTTGATCATGGTGTCAACCAGAACACCATTGTTCATTCTGTAACCATAGCGGCCCTGCTCGACTGCGTAAGGAGCCATGGACATGTTCTCTGTACCGCCTGCAACAACGATGTCAGCATCGCCGGCTTTGATCATCTCTGCAGCCATGTTGATGGCATTCAGACCGGAACCGCAGACAACATTGATGGTAACAGCAGGAACTTCAACCGGAAGGCCGGCTTTAATTGAGCACTGACGTGCCACGTTCTGTCCCTGGGAAGCCTGGATAACGCAGCCCATGATGACTTCGTCAACCTGATCAGCGGGTACATTCGCGCGCTTCAGAGCTTCTTTGATAACGATTGCGCCGAGCTCTGTTGCAGGCGTCGTGGAAAGGCCGCCACCCATTTTGCCGATCGCCGTACGGCATGCACCCGCAATAACAACTTTCTTAGACATATATGTTTCCTCCTTTGCCGGTTTGTACTATCAGAGAAATATCTTTCTATATATTTCTCTGATTATATAAATGTTATCTGCATCTGTAGCATCTGTACTATATATTTTATGCAATTTTCACCAATGTAGCAAGCCGAAATTTCCAAGCTTTTGTATATTTTTTGCAACTATTCCCATGTTATTTTCCGTGATATGGACAATGATAATCTTCCTTTATCCTTCAACGGATAATCACCCCCTATATGAAGCCTGAATGAAGCTGTTCTCTGTTTATGTGCGTATATCACACATCTCACATCGGAAGTGTCAGATACCAAAAAACCTTCATGAATGCCGGAAGAAATGACGCCTGCATTCATGAAGGTTTTGATTATACTTGTGGTGATGGGCGAGTGCCCGCAAACATGTATGAATAAACTAAAATAAGTTTCCGGAGTTTCAGTCTTCTAAATCTTCGTTTCCGGATTCTCCGTCTCTCAGATCATCGCCGGCCGGATTTTCGTTTTCAGCATTTTCATTTTCTGTATTGTCATCTTCCGGATAGTCATTTACGGAATTGTCATCTGTCACGCTTTCACGGACTTTCGCGATCTGAACGACTTTCACTCCTTCATCGAGGTTCATCATCTTCACACCGGAGGTAATCCTTCCGATCGGGTTGAAGTCGCTTGCCCGCAGCTGGATAATGATTCCGGCTGTATTGATCATCATGATCTCGTGTTCGGCAGTAACCGCCTTGGCACCGATCAGACATCCTGTCCTCTGAGTGATATGATAGCATTTGAGGCCCTTGCCGCCCCTGGTCTGGGTGCGGAACTCCTCCATCATGGTGCGCTTGCCCATGCCTTTTTCGGTAGCGAAGAGAATGGAGTCTCCCTGTGTATCGATCTGCATGGCGACGACCTCGTCGTCCCCGTCCAGATTCATTCCTTTGACGCCGGTCGCCGAACGGCCCATTTCACGCGCGTCGGTCTCCTTAAACCTGATGCACATGCCGTTCTTTGAGACCAGGAAAATATCATTTTCAGAGTTGGTCTGCTTGACGTCGATCAGTTCATCTCCCTCACGAAGATTGATCGCGATGATACCGCCCGCGCGGATATTGGAGAAGGCACTCAGAGGTGTCTTTTTCACGATTCCTCTTCGGGTTGCCATAAAGAGATTGTTTCTCTCACCGTTATCGTCCATGATCGGAATGATTGCGGTTATCTTCTCTCCCGGCATCAGGTTGAGCAGATTCACGATCGCCGTGCCGCGGGAAGTCCTCTTTGCCTCCGGGATTCTATAGGCCTTGAGACGGTAGGCTCTTCCCAGATTGGTGAAGAACATGATGTAATCATGAGTCCTGGTCATCAGAAGATCCTCGATATAATCATTATCGAGCGTCTGTATGCCCTTGATTCCGCGGCCTCCGCGGCCCTGGACCTTGAAATTGTCCTCCGTCATTCTCTTGATATACCCGAGGGAGGTCATGGCAATGACGACATTTTCATTTTTAATCAGATCTTCTATATCGAAGTCGCCGGCATCCTGCTCGATGCGGCTCCTGCGCTCATCGCCGAATTTTTCCGCTATGATATTCATCTCTTCTTTGATGACTGTGAGAAGCTTCTTGGGATCCGCCAGGATTCCCTTCAGCTCGGCGATCCTGAGCATCAGATCCTGGTGTTCTTTCTCCAGTTTCTCTCTTTCCAGACCTGTCAGGGCGCGCAGACGCATGTCCACGATTGCCTGTGCCTGGACGTCGTCCAGACCGAATCTCTCGGTCAGACGGGCTTTTGCCGTCTGCACGTTAGGGCTTTCCCGGATGATCCTGACGACTTCATCTATGTTGTCCAGCGCTATGAGCAGACCCTGTAAAATATGGTCCCTCTCTTCGGCCTTGTTGAGGTCGTAGCGCGTGCGGCGGGTCACAACATCCTTCTGATGATCCAGATAATAATTGAGCATCTGAAGGAGGTTCATGATCTTGGGCTCATTGTTGACAAGAGCCAGCATGGTGATTCCGAAGGTGTCCTGCATCTGTGTGTGCTTAAAGAGCCTGTTCAGGACAATATTGGGGTTGGCATCATGCCTGAGCTCAATGACAACGCGCATGCCTTCCCTGTCGGATTCATCCCGAAGGTCAGTAATCCCCTCCATTTTCTTATCCTTGACAAGATTGGCAATCTTCTGGATCAGATTGGCCTTGTTGACCAGATAAGGAAGCTCTGTCACGATAATGCGGTGCTTTCCGTTCTGCATGGCCTCGATGTTTGTCACCGCGCGGGTCACAACCTTGCCCCTGCCGGTCATATAAGCCTGCATGGCACCTGATGTGCCCATGATAATACCGCCGGTGGGAAAATCCGGCGCCTTGATGATTGGGAGAAGTTCGGAAATATCTGTTTCCCTGTCTTCTTCGATCTGATTGTCTATGATCTTTGTGACACCCGCCACGACTTCCCTCAGGTTGTGAGGGGGAATATTGGTCGCCATACCGACAGCGATACCCGTCGTTCCGTTGACCAGCAGGTTGGGAAAGCGGCTGGGCAGAACAGAAGGCTCTTTCTCTGTCTCATCGAAGTTGGGCACGAAAGTGACCGTGTCCTTATTGATGTCCGCCAGCATTTCCATGGAAATTTTGGTCAGTCTGGCCTCGGTATATCGCATGGCCGCGGCCCCGTCTCCGTCCACGCTGCCGAAATTTCCGTGGCCGTCGACAAGTGTGTAGCGCATGGACCAGGGCTGTGCCATATTGACCAGCGAACCATAGATTGAACTGTCACCGTGGGGATGATATTTACCCATAGTATCGCCGACGATACGCGCGCATTTTCTGTGCGGCTTGTCCGGACCGTTATTCAGCTCGCTCATCGCATACAAAATCCTGCGCTGAACCGGCTTCAGACCGTCCCTCACATCGGGAAGAGCTCTCTGCGCGATGACGCTCATGGCGTAATCAATATAGGAGCTCTCCATTGTCTTTTTCAGATCTACTTCCTGTATACGATCAAAAATTGTGTCGTCCATTCTATCCCTTTCGGAGCCTTAAATCATTCCTCCGCAGCACGTGATTCTATCATCTGATCAGATATCCAGATTTTTCACAAATTTCGCGTTTCTTTCGATAAAATCTCTTCTGGGCTCCACCTTGTCTCCCATCAGGATCGTAAATGTCAGATCAACCTCTGACTCTGTCTCTTCGTTGAACTGAACTCTCTTGAGCACTCTTCTGGCCGGATCCATAGTGGTCTCCCAGAGCTGTTCGGGATCCATCTCGCCCAGACCTTTGTAGCGCTGGATCCGGTTGTTCTGGTCCCTGCCCACCTCATCCAGGATCCTGGAAAGCTCCTCATCGCTGTAGGCGTACCACACCTTCTTGTTCTTTTCCAGTTTGAACAGGGGAGGCATGGCCAGATAGACATGTCCCTGACGGATCAGCTCGGGCATGAAGCGGTAGAGGAAGGTCAGCATCAGAGTATCTATATGGGCGCCGTCGACATCGGCATCCGTCATGATGATGATCTTGTCGTAGCGCAGCTTTGAAATATCAAAATCATCGTGGATTCCCGTCCCGAAGGCTGTGATCATGGCCTTGATTTCTTCGTTGGCATAAATCTTGTCCTCGCGGGCCTTCTCCACGTTGAGGATCTTGCCTCTGAGCGGAAGGATAGCCTGAGTCGCGCGGCTTCGCGCGGACTTGGCACTGCCTCCTGCCGAATCTCCCTCGACCAGGAATATCTCACAGTTTTTGGGATCTTTATCCGAGCAGTCCGCCAGCTTTCCGGGAAGGCTCATGGAATCCAGGGCCGTCTTGCGACGGGAGAGGTCTCTTGCTTTTCGGGCCGCCTCCCTGGCGCGCTGGGACAGGATCGATTTCTCGCAGATTTTCTTGGCGATAGCGGGATTCTGCTCCAGGAAATAGGTCAGCTGTTCAGAGACGATACTGTCAGTCGCCCCTCTGGCCTCAGCATTGCCCAGCTTCTGCTTGGTCTGGCCCTCAAACTGGGGATCCTCGATCTTGACACTGATGATGGCGGTGATACCCTCGCGGATATCTTCACCTGTCAGGTTCTGGTCACTGTCCTTGAGGATCTTGTTTTTGCGGGCATACTCATTAAAAGTCTTGGTCACCGCATTGCGGAAACCGACCAGATGCATGCCGCCTTCCGGCGTATTGATATTATTGACAAAACTATACTCACTGTTGTTATAGCCGTCGTTGTGCTGCATCGCGACTTCCACGTACACATTATTTTTGGTTCCCTCGAAGTACATGACTGTATCATACAGAGGGGTCTTGCTGTGGTTGAGATATGTGACAAACTCGCGGATTCCTCCCTCGTAGCAGAAAGACTGCTCCTGGGGAGAGTGATGTTCATCTTTTCTCTCATCACAGAGTGTGATCCGAAGTCCCCTGGTCAGAAATGCCATCTCCCGCATTCTCTGACGAAGCACATCATATTCGAATACTGTCGTCTCGGTGAAAATCATGGGATCGGGGATGAAAGTGACTTTGGTCCCCGTATCTTCTTCACTGCAGACTCCCGATTCTACAAGAGGAATGATCGTTTTTCCTCTTGAAAAACTCTCTTTATAGATTTTTCCGCCCTGATGGATCTCCACATCCAGCCACTCGGAAAGAGCATTGACAACAGAGGCGCCCACGCCGTGAAGACCGCCGGAGACCTTATATCCGCCTCCTCCGAATTTGCCGCCGGCATGAAGCTCTGTAAAAACGAGATCGACCGCGTTTCTTCCCGTCTTGTGGTTGATGCCGACAGGAATGCCTCTCCCGTTGTCCGAAACTGTGATGGAATTGTCCTTGTGGATCGTGACTGTGATTTCTGTACAGAACCCCGCAAGGGCTTCATCAACTGAGTTATCCACAATCTCATACACAAGGTGATGAAGGCCTCTGCTGGAAGTAGTGCCTATATACATTCCGGGACGCTTGCGGACCGCCTCCAGTCCTTCCAGAACCTGGATCGCGTCGGGATTATATTCTCCCACCTCGGTTGTATCCTTCACATTGTCATCGGGATACTCTCTGTCATTCTCACTGAAACTGACCTCATAGGAGCCATCATCCTCCTCCGTCATCGGCTCAGTTATCTCTTCATTTGTATCGAGGATCGTATTTTCCCTTTTTTCCTTTTCGTTAGCCATTAATGCATCTCTCTTTTTATTTTCCGGCATATACACCCCGTAATCCTTATTTTTTCTTATATTTTTTCTTTTCCCTTACCTTTTATAGAATCATACAATCATAGGATCATTCAGCCGGGTCACCTGCCTCAGGAGCATCTGATTTTTCCACACAGGCGCCCGATTCAATCCTGAAAATCTGGTCGATCTTAAAGCGGTTGTTTACAAACTCATCCAGTCCCGTACAGGTGATAAAAGTCTGGATTCCTCCGATGGCGCTCAGAAGATAGTTCTGCCGGCCGCTGTCCAGTTCGGACAGGACGTCGTCCAGCATCAGGACCGGCTGATGTCCGATGATTTTTTTCACCAGATCGATCTCTGACAGCTTGAGCGAAAGCGCGCATGTTCTCTGCTGTCCCTGGGAACCGTACCTGCGCAGGTCCGTCTCCCCGTCCATAAAGGAAAAATCGTCCCTGTGGGGTCCTACGGAAGTCGTCTTCATGTGTATATCCCGGTCTCTGGACCGGCGAAGCTTCTCTTCCAGCTCTTCCTCTAAAGTGTTTGGCTCATATCTCAGAACCAGGTGCTCTCTGTTTCCCGACAGTTTTCCGTGTATATCCCCGACGATTCCGTTCAGGTCCTCTATAAACCTTTTTCTCTCCGAGATGATCTTTTTTCCGTAATTTACAAGCTGGGCGTCCCAGATTTCCAGAGTATCCGCCAGATCCGGGAACATATAAATATCCCTCAAAAGCTTGTTTCTGTTCTCTACAGTCTTGTTGTACTGGTTCAAATCGTGAAGATAGGACGCGTTCAGCTGACAGAGCTCCATGTCCATAAAACGCCGTCTCTCCGCAGGTCCGTTCTTGACAATGCCCAGATCCTCCGGAGAAAAAAATACGATATGCAAAAGCCCGATCAGCTCTGATGCCTTTCTGATCCTCTGTCCATTAATCGCGATGCCTTTGGATCTGTTTTTGCGCAGATGCATATCGACACGGTAATCGATTCCGCCCTTCATTATGAGGCTGCGGATATGTGATTCCTCCATCCCGAACCGGATCATATCCTTGTCCCGGACTCCGCGGTGGGATTTTGTAGTGGAAATCATATACAGAGATTCCAGAATATTGGTCTTTCCCTGCGCGTTTTCTCCGTAGAGGATGTTGGTACCCTGGGAAAAATCCATGTGCAGGGAAACTATATTTCTGAAATCCGCCAATTCAAGACTGCTTATATACATAAATTCTTCAGCTCCGTCAGGCAGTTTATCCGCGCACTGTAAAAGCTCCGCCTTTTGCCTCGACTCTGTCACCGTCCCTGAGCTTTCTGCCCCGGCGCGTCTCGGTCTCGCCGTTCACTTTTACTTCGCCCGATGTGACCATGATTTTTGCCTCGATTCCGGTCTGGGCGATGCCGGCCAGTTTGAGTGCCTGTCCCAGCTTTATAAATTCGTCATGTATTGTTATTTCGCTGTTCATTATTCTCCTGAAACCTGTATTTCCAGGCTGCTCTGTTTACCGCTTTTCTAATCCGTTTCCTGTCATTTTTGTCTGAAATACCTGCGTCAGCGGTCAGTCGATCGTGATAAAGTTTACCGGCAGGATCAGATAGCAGTACATATCCTCCGCATCCCTGATAAAGCAGGGAGCCTTGGGGCTCACCAGATACATGGAAATCTCTTCCTCGTCGATCGCGCGCAGGGCATCGATCAGGAACTTGGGATTAAAGCCTATGTTAAAGTCCTCTCCTTCGCGCCGGATCGCCACTGTCTCATCCATGCTTCCGATCGTCGTATTGATCCTCAGCTCCATCTCATTTTCCCTGATCATGATGATGACAGGCTTTTTATCTTCCTCCTTGACGAGAAGGGTCGCTCTGTCCAGGCAGTCCAGAAGCTCCCTGCGCCTGCAGATGATCCTGGTCTTGTAATTGCTGGACAGCATCTTGTCGATCTTGTAATACTCTCCCTCGATCAGGCGGGACACGACGATCGTATCGTCAAATGTGAAGAGGACATGTTTGTCAGTGAAAAAGATATCCACATTCCTCTCCGTATCCCCGCTCAGGATCTTACTGATCTCCTGGAGTGTTTTTCCGGGAATAATGACCTTGCGGTTGTCATAGGAATCCCTGAGCTCCGCTTTTCTGGTCGCGATCCGGTGTCCGTCCAGCGCTACCATGCGGATATGCTGGTCCATGATCTCCATCATCTCACCGGTCATCATTCCGTTGCTCTCATTTCCGGATATGGAAAAAATCGTCCTGGTGATCATATCCCTCAACGTATACTGGAAGAGACGGATTCCCACGGAGCGGTCGATTTCAGGGAGGAAAGCAAAGTCAGAGGCATCTCTTCCCAGAATGGCAAACTTGGCGTTTTCACAGGTGATCATAACCTTTTCACCTTCGACCGAGATCGAGACATCATTGTCGGGAAGCTTTCTGATGATATTGGAGAAAATCTGCGCATCGACCGCGATCATTCCACCTTCCAGGATGATACCCTGCGCCACAGTCTGGATACCAAGTTCCATGTCATTGGCGATCAGACAAATCTCAGTTCCGGAAGCATTGATCAGTATGCACTGAAGGATGGACATCGTTGTCTTCCCTGAGACAGCGCGGGAAACAATCTGGATTGCCTTCATCAGGTTTTCTTTGGAGATTCTGATTTTCATTGAATTCCTCACTAAATTAAAATATGAATGAAAAGGGCAGGAGCTGCCCTATGTCTCCGGCCTGTGTCGTCCTTAAAGGAGGAAAAGCATCACACTGACCGTGTCATTAAACAAAAAAATACCGGATTTCGTTCTGAAAACAACATTTCAAGGATGCGAAAATCGCCTGAACGCAACTTTACCCTGCTGACCGTAGTATGGCGGGTAAAGTTCGGAAACAGACGTGGCGGATACCTGAATGTTGATAACAGACATTTTATTGATTTAAAAATAAAAAAACAACGCGATCGATTATAAATAAGAGTTAGATCGTAGTATTAATAATAGAGGCTGTGGAAATGTGCATAACCTCTACTATTATACTGTTTTACAGGGATTTTTTCAATCTTTCGCTGTTTAAAACGAAGGGGAGAAAGGGTGGATAAGAGTATTTTTATCCACTCTTTCCCCTCATGATCAGTTCTGCGGTATATTCAGCTTTTTGAGAATCACGTCTACATTTCCACGCAATTCACTATTAGTCACAAGCTCATTTTTGATTTTATTCACACCGTGTATAACAGTGGAGTGGTCTTTTCTGCCCAGAAGTCTGGCTACCGATTCAAGAGTAGCATCGGTATATTCCCTGCAGATATACATAAAGACCTGGCGCGGGACGACCAGAGATGCGATTTTTTTCCTGGAAACGATGTTGGCAGCCCTTACATCATAGTGTTCGCAGACAACGCGCAGGATCATATCCGGTGTGATGACATCCTGCCTGTCAGGATCGATCATGTCCTTGAGAGCTTCCCTGGCATTGGTCAGGTTAGCATCGACATTGTTGAGCCTGGAATAAGCGATGATCTTGTTGAAAGCGCCCTCCAGCTCACGGATATTGGATTTGATGTTGGTGGCGACATATTCGAGGATCTCATCATCCAGGTGTCGGCCGGTCATCTCCGCGTTTTTGCGAAGGATTGCCATTCTGGTCTCATAATCCGGCGGCTGTATGTCCGCGATCAGTCCCCATTCAAAACGGGAGCGGAACCTTTCATCGAGTGTTTCCATTTCTCGGGGAGGACGGTCGGAGGACAGAACGATCTGTTTTCCGGCCTGATGCAGCTCGTTGAAAGTGTGGAAAAACTCTTCCTGAGTGGATTCCTTTCCTATTATAAACTGTATATCGTCGATCAGAAGGACATCGACCTTCCTGTATTTGTCGCGGAGCCTGGCCATCGACGTGGCATTACCGCCTCGGATGGATTCGATCACCTCGTTTGTAAACTGCTCGCTGGTCACATACAGGACCCGCTTGGAAGGATTCATTTCCAATATGTAATGTCCTATGGAATGCATGAGGTGAGTCTTGCCAAGTCCCGCTCCTCCATAGAGAAAAAGAGGATTGTAAGTATTTCCGGGCGATTCGGCAACGGCCACACAGGCAGACTGGGCGAACTTGTTGTTGCTGCCGACGATAAAGGTGTCAAACCGGTACTTTGCGTTCAGATTTGCGTTCTCAATCTGCTGGG
>Ga0310695_10004845_pt1 | contig 24236 bp, 26 predicted proteins | sample RumenRJG_04DNA_FD_203882 | JGI IMG/M metagenome (GOLD analysis project Ga0310695, IMG submission 203882) | Bovine rumen microbial communities from Lethbridge, Alberta, Canada - RJG_04 (v2) (version 2) | ecosystem: Host-associated > Mammals > Digestive system > Stomach > Rumen | place: Canada...
TGGATCGTAAAAGCCGCGTTTTCCGCGCATCTTCCGAGCTTTTCCGGCTCGCGGGAAGAAGCGATCATCCTCTTGGAGAGGGATTTATAACAAGGAGGTAGCAGTCTATGGCAAAATTGGACGCGAGGAAAGAAGAATACGAACACGTTGAGCTGTTTGGCAAGCCAGCCCTGTTCACCGACTCCCGTATTTCACGGTTTACGGTGCCGCAGGGCTGGTTTTGCTATGACCTGCGCGGCAGCGATGACGATCCCGGCGAGCCGATCATGGTGGAAAACCATGTGGTGGTGAACCATGCCGGAACCATCCTGACGCCGACCGACCTCAAGCTGGAACAGCATAAGGACAACCGAATCCGAATCAAAGACGGCCTGAACTTCCTTGACGAATGTCTGACGCTGGAACAGTTCTGTGAGGAACACGGTTTGGACTACCCCGCAGACACAAGAAAAAACGCGCCGCACCCCGCTTCCCGTTCGGAGGCGGGGTTATTCTATGCCATCGAGCCGGAGCTGGACAAGCTGCTCGGCGGCGTCGGACACCTTCGCATGGACTTCGGGCGTCACGGCACGGAGTTCTGGTCGAGCTGGTTCGATCACTGCGGCGACAAGCTGAACACGCCGGAGTTCAAGGCGGAGATCGACGAGGTGGTCAATGAATTGCGCGAAACCGTGCTGAAGGACCGCGCCACGATGCGGAGCTACTGCGCGGACTTCGGCGGCGAGCTGGGCGAGAACTACGGCATCCGGCAGTACGGCTACGTCGTGGAAACCGAGCACTACCGCTACTGCCTGCGCTGCAAGCCCCAGGAGGGCGACTACGACGGTTACCTTCATTGCTTCGACAAGCGGGTACAGGAGATGAACCGGGCGCAGAAGGAGCCGTAGCCTGTCGGCCGCCTGACCTTCGCCAACGGCGATGTGCTGGAGTTCACCGATCCTGACGAGTACGTCAATAAGCTGCGTGAGGAGATCGAGTTCATCAGCAGCACGGGCATGAAATATGAAACGCTGACGGACGATCCTCAGACGCGCAAAGCCGTGGATGACATCGTCTACGGGCTCTACGGCGAGGAAAATCCCCGCCCGCTGGAGGACTACAAAGCATCTACGCCAACAATGGAAATGGGGGGAATGTAAACATGGCACTGGATCAGGGCTGGCAGGACTTTCTGAGGGAGCAGTTCGTCATCGGCAGCCGCGTCAAGGTTCGGGAATGCGCAGATGCCGAAAGCGGTCTCGCTCCCGGCATGACAGGCACGCTGACAGAGATAGACGAAAACGGCGGCTTCCATGTGCGGCTCGACAGCGGCGCAGCGGCAACGCTCCGGCTCGGAGAAGACCGCTTCCTCGTTGAACCGCCTGAAGCGCATACGCTCAAGCTGTATATGCCGCTGACCGGCGACGCTTTTGAACCCGATGAGGACGGCGATATGAATTGGGAACCGATCCCGTTGGACGCGCACGAACTCATGAGATACGCAAACGAGATCACAACTGCCCTCCTGCATGAGCGTATGCCGGAGGAAGCGGAGCGCGGTATCATGCATTGGTATGGCGACGATGACAGCGTCGAGCGCAAGGTGCGCTTTGCCGTGTTCACGGCGGAGATGCGAGACGAAAAGCTGTGGGGCGTCGCGGAGTGCCGCGTCACCGGGGAGCTGACCGAGGCAGAGCTTGACCGGCTCAAGCGCTTTATCAGCGGACAGGCGTCGGACGGCTGGGGCGAGGGCTTCGAGCAGCGGGATATCGACTATGGCGGCGGATGTCACCTGAATGTCCATCTGTGGAACAGCGGCAAGGACTGGTCGATTCAGACCGAGGAGGAGCGCTTCGGCCCCGCATACGCGGAGGGATTGCCGGAGATGTGTTGGTCAACACTTGCGGTGACCGGCGAACTCATCTGCATCAAACGCGGCGAGAGAGGATACTATCCCTCTGACTGGAACACCGCCGACCGGCAGCGCAACCGCGAGATCGCCGACTTCGCCAACGAGGAGAGGTGCATCACGAAAGCGCAGGAGCAGGCGATGGTGTGTGGAAGCATGAACGGCTGGCGCGTCCCCGGAGCCGATCCGAAAACCTATGAGCAGGAGTCGCCGCAGATGGGAGGGATGACGCTTGGATAAGATCATGACCGTGGAGCTCTCCGGCAAGAACAATACCTACGCCACCGTGACGCTTCCGCTCACGCCCTACGAGCTGCTCGACACACTGGACAAGCTCCGCATGACGCCGCAGGACGAACCGGATTGGGAAATCTGCCAACACCTCGCCCACAGGGAACTGCATGACTGGATCGGCAGCGGCAGTGTCTACGAGCTCAACGCGGTCTGCACGAAGCTCGCGGAGCTGAACGCTCAGGAATGCACCGTCTTCGAGGGGCTGGTGGAAATGGAAAAGGAAAAGGGGCAGAAGATCATCCCGATGCACCGGCTCCTCGACCTTGCCTACAGCACCGGCCAATGCCATCTGCTCGACGAGGTACACTCCGTAGAGCAGCTTGGCAGGTTCGCCGCGGAGAACGGATTTGTCCCTGAAGCGGACGACCTGTCGGACAAGGCGTTTGAGCTGCTGGACTTCAAGAAGCTCGGCGAACAGTTCATGCGCGGCGAAGGCGGCGTCATTGTACACGGCGGCTACGTCGCCCAGGATGGCGACTTGGCGCAGGACGTCTGGAAAACGCTGGCGCTCACGCCGCGCAAGCCGGACTACGCCGTCCTTGTGGAACTGATTGCGCCGGAGCCGAGTGACAACGTGACGCTGGCGCTTCCCGCGACTGCCGAGGCGCTGACCAAGGCAATGACGCTCACGAACGCGAGGGATCTCAGCGAAACCCCGTGCCTTTGCCTCGACTGCCGCGCACCGGCGCTGCGGGATATGATTACCGACGCGAACAGCCTCGCCGACGCTTGCCGTGCGGCTGAGAGCCTTGCATCCCTGTCGGACGCAGAACTGCCTAAGTACAAGGCACTCCTCGCCGCAATGGAGATCCGCGATCTTCACGAAGCCATCGAACTGAGCCAGCGGCTGGACGATTATACCCTTTCCCCGGAGCAATCCGACTATGAGGACGTTGCGCGAGGCCAGCTTCAATTCTTACTTGGCAAGCGAGAACTGGAAACGCTGCTGCCTCACGTCAATCTCTACCAGTACGGTCGGGCGCTGCAGGACAGGCATCAGCTCGCCCTGACGGACTACGGCAGCGTGGAACGGCGCGACGGACAGACGGTGCAGCCTGTGGAGCGGCAGGAGCAGGTAGGAATGGAGATGATGCAATGAACGTGGACTACAACGCATTCTTTCGGCTTCCGCATACCAAGGCCGAGGGCGATTGGATGGAGGAGCGCCTCTCAACGCTCTCGGCGAAGGAGACGATCCTGCTTGCGGCGGCACAACAGATGTATCCGCCCAAAACGGTGTGTGACGCTATCAACCTTCTGGCGTCTTTGGGGGACTACAAGATATGCTACCCCGCTCGCGGTCACGAGGGCTTGGGCAGGTTCTACCTTGCCAGGGCAAAGCTGGAGTTGCCAGAGTTGGTGCTGGCACATACAGATATGGAAGCACTCGGCATCGCCTTCGAGGACGAGTATCCCGGCGTGTTTGTTGGGGACTGCTATGTCATGTACCCTGCCGAAAAACAGCAGACGCTCTACAATGGCACGAACCTCGAGACGCTCAAGGATGATGGGTGGAGCGTGATGGTCAAGCTGTCCTCGTCGGCCAAGCCGGAGGGCGTCTGGCTGCGGCTGCCGGATTCTAGTCTTGTCGACGATGGAGCGCCCGACGAGAGCGAAGTTGCACTGCACGAACTCGGAGTTGATACCTTTAGCAGATGCAAGCTTCTCGACGCGCGGTGCATCTTCCCGGAAGCGGGCAACCTCATGGAGCAGTACGACGATCCCGTGGAGCTGATTATTGACGGCAACAACCTCGGCTTTCTGCTCGACGAGCAAGCACAGGGAATGCAAGAGTATGTGACGAAACTTGTGGCTGCAATGGAGTATGAGGACTGCCGAACGCTCAAGGATGTGATCGGCTGTGCCGATGGGATCAGGCGTTATAGCTTTCTTATGGCGGACAGGCTGAGTGAGTATGCCAGATCGGAGCTGAAGAAAGCGGGCGCGCCGGAGATGCTCATCGAGGCAGGGCTATTCGACATGGTGGGCTTCGCCAGGGACTCCCTCGAACAGAACGGGTATCGTCTCGACCGCACAGGAAGCGTCTACATCAAGCCTCGGGAGCAGGAGCAGCGGCAGGAGCAGGATATGCCGCCGATGCAGCAGATGTAGAAAGGAGCGGACGCCGAATCGACGTCCGCTCCCGCAGAGAGGGTACACCTTATGAGACCACGCCCGCCAGCATCGCGCTGGTCTTGGCATGGGCGTTGACCATGATCCGATACTCATTCCGATCCCCTGTGCGCGTAGGCAGCAGGAAATCAATCGCCGCAAGGATACGCCGATAGTCGGCCTCTGTCAGCAGATTGCTCTGAAGGTGCTCATGCACGGCACAATAACCGTCACGGATATCGCTTGCAAGGCGCGGGGAGATGAGATAGTCGCAGATCAGTCCGTCGATGACGGCGGCTTCTTCGGGCAGATATGGCATGAACGCACCCCTCCAATCATACAAGGGGTAGTATAGCGCATCTGCTTTTGGAGCACAAGACCACAAAATAAAGTTTGTCAAATGATACAAGGGGCCGTTTCCCGACAGGGACAGCGGCCCCTTCTTTTTTTGCGCCCTTTTCGGGAAAAACGCCCCGGAAAGGAGAGAAATGGAGAAAGAAACCTTAGCAAAACACCTCAAGCGTTACCACTATGGCGCCGCGAACGCGGTCACCAGCCGAGCGCTGGAGCGGACGTTCTCTGTCAAGGGCAAGGAGCTGCGCGACACCGTCAATGCCCTGCGGCGCGACGGCGTCCCCGTCGCCAGCAGCGGTGAGGGATACTTCTACGCCGCGACCGAGCCGGAGGTGCGCGCCACCATCGCGCACATGACGCACCGCATCAGCGGTATCGCCGCGGCGATCCGCGGACTGACGCAGGCGCTGGAGGAGTTCGACACGGCGCAAATGCGGCTTCCGCTGGAGCACATCCGCTCCCCGACCGGGGACGCGGCGCCGGTCGAAGAAGGTGATCCACCGTGAACAGCCCCATTAGCTGGGTGGGCGGTAAGAAGGCGCTGCGCGAGGAGGTCGTGCAGCATTTCCCATTCCACTACGAGAACTATATTGAGGTATTTGGAGGCGGCGGCTGGGTACTGTTCTATAAGCAAAAACGCAGGGACTTCGAGGTGTATAACGACGCGAACGGTCTGCTCGTGAACCTGTACCGCTGTATTCAGAGCCGAAGAAAGGTAAAACGCCTCAAGAAGCTCCTGCAGTATTCGTTGAACTCCCGTGAGGAGTTCAATCGTATGCGGCTCGCGCTGCAGCTCCACCTGCCTATGAGTGATGTACGCAGAGCGGCATACTTCTATCAGGTGATCCGCTACTCATACTCGTCAGGACTTATGAGCTTTGCGAGCCAGCCGCATGATATCCGATCAGACTTCCCGCTCATCGATCAGGCGACAGCGCGGCTGGCAGAGGTCGTAATCGAAAATGCTGATTTTCAAAAGCTCATCCGCCATTATGATCGGAAAGCAAGCCTGTTCTACTGTGACCCGCCTTACCACAATTCCGAGAAGTTCTACCATAACATTGGCGGCTTTACCGAAAGGGATCACATCCGATTGCGTGATACGCTGCTGTCCATCGAGGGCAAGTTCCTGTTATCTTACAACGACGATGCCTTTATCCGGAATCTTTACCGCCACGAAAAGGTTCATATGATCGAACTCAAGCGTCTCCACAATATGCGCCAGCGGTTCGAGGGCGGCGCGGAGTTCCCGGAGCTGCTGATCGCCAACTACGACCTGAACGACCCGTCCAGACTGCTGATGGGTCAAACCACACTATTTCAACCGAACGGAGGACTATTGATATCATGAAGAAAGAAAAACTTGTTTTCGCGCAGAGCAGTAATACCAACGGCCTGCACATCCCTGCCGCAGCGCTGAAGCTCGCGGAGCTTCCCGGCGATGGACCGCTTGAATACCGCGTGATGCCCGGCACGGTTATCGCTTACAAGAAGCAGATGACGGCGATGGAGCTCGTCCACGTGGCAAATTCGCTTCAGGAGCTTGCCGACGAGTTCTTCAGCATCCTCTGCGACGTCTGCGGCGAGTGCGAGCACTGCGAGGAGGAGTGCCCGTATGATACGGCGGACTTCGAGATGGATCTCAAGCTGCCGGAGGCGCTGCTCAAGCGCGCGGGCATCCCGCGGGACGCGAAGCTGTTTGCGGCAACGGCCGAGGGCGGCGTCCTGATCTGCGAGGCGAAGCAGGTGCCGAGCCTCCAGAGCGTTCCCGCAGACCTGATGGACAAGCTGCTCGCCTGCGACATTTGCCCCGGCGAGCTGGAAAAGCACATCCTCAAAGGAGAGGCCATCTATGGCGAGTGAAAACCTGTTTGGATCTGAGCATTGCTCCACGGGGATGTACGACAAGGACGTGGAGGGGCAGGTGCTGGTGATGAAGCCTTCCACGCTGAAGGAGGAGTATCGCTCGCCGCAAAGCCAGCTCTGGCTGGCGACAAGCGGCTTCGGCTGCGATCCCAAGGCAAGCGGTCGGGCGATCTATGCCACCTGCCTCGGCGACGGCGAGGAAAGCCGCTGGAACCGCGAGGACTTTATCGGCGTACTGGATGAGCAGAATCTCCCCGAATGGGCAAAGGAGAAGCTGGAAACGCTCCGTGCGCCGAAGCAGGAGCATCACACCGCCCCGGCGATGGGCGGGATGGAAATGGGATGAAATGACATGAAATCCGGAGGAAAACACCATGAGCAAAAGTACAGCCAAAATAAGCACGCAGAGACAAAGCACGGCAAAGGAGCCGGTTATTGGCGTGAGCGCGCGTGCGTATCTCTCTCGCGCCAAAGGTCCAACGCTCGCAAACATCACTGTGGATCTTGGCGGTGAATACGCAATTAAAGGGCTGCGCGTCGTGCAGGGCAGGGACGGCCCCTTTGTCGCCATGCCGCAGCGTAAGACCAGCAAGGGCGAGTATCAGGATGTGGTATTCCCCGTGACGAAGGAAGCGCGGGAGCGGCTGGTGGACACCGTGCTGGACGCCTACGAGCAGGCGCTGGAGCAGGAAGCGAAACAGTCCGAAGATCAGGAACAGGCGGAGGAGCCGGAGCAAGGCGGCCCCGCCATGACGATGTAACAACAGGAGGAAATCTATCGTGAAACGAATCATCACCATGTGCGCCATGCTCGTTGCGCTGAGCATGGCGCTTCCGCTGTCCGCGTTTGCCGCGGACGCCGCGGTATGCTATCCCACGTCCGTCGTCCAGAGCGAGGACGGCACACAGCTCAAGCGCATCTATGACCTGACGCCCGAAGCCGATCCCGCGGGGATCTCGCGCTCGGACTTTGAGCGCGACGGCTTCCGCTACACCTTGGTGGAGCTGCTCCGCCAGGAGCTTCCCGCGTATGAGGAACGCGAGCACACCGAGACCGTGACGCTCCAGAGCGAGAAGAAGGACATGGAATCCGTGCTGGCGCTGCTTCCGCAGGAGCGGGAGTTCGTCACGGACGACGGGCTTACCGGCACCCTGACGCTGAAGCTCGACACCGTCCGCGTGGAGCCGTCCGGCTACGGCAAATCCACCAGACAGCTCACCGCTGCGCGTTCCTATCCCAATCTGGCGGGTCAGGACACGGAGTTCATCCCCAAGAGCATCGAGGAGAACGGACACACGCTGACGCTGGAATCGATCGAATGGCAGACCGATAACACCGCTGACGTCGACGGCTATGCCATTGCGGATCGCTACACCGCCGTCGCCACCTATACCGGAACGACCACCAGCAGCTATGTCAAGGGCTACACCGTTTCCGCGGACTATACCGGCACCGTCAGCCACATCGCGCTCGACCGCGTGCGCTATGTCGCCATCTTCGAGGGAAAGCGCGTCGCGCCGGTGGAGATCGACCTTCCCCTGCCGGAGCAAGAGCATACCGCACTGGGACAGTTCCCGTGGCAGTATGTGCTGGTACCCGTCGGCGTCATTGCGCTTGTCGGCGCCGGTATCGGCGTGGCGCTTGGGATCAAGCGCCGCAGCGAAACCGTAACACCTGTTGAAACGGAGGAGGATGCCGAATGAAAAAGCTGATCACCACAGCCCTTTCCCTCTGCCTTGCCGCAAGCATGGCGTCGCCCGCGTTTGCACTAGATCTGACCATCGACGCGCCGAGCGGCCCCAGTTACGGCAAGCCCACCTCCGTTGATGTGGTCTATACGGCAGACGGCGGTGCGGCAAAGAACGAGGACGTCAGCAAGAACGCCGCGCTGATCCCACCGCTCTTCGGCAGCCCCAGCGCCTACGCCCTGAACACCGGCGAGTATCTCACGCCGAACCTTGCGCCCAAGGCAATGGCTTCGGCAGGCGCGTACATCGGCGGCGTCACCGTCACGCCGCCGGCCATCGGAGCCGCGGCACCGGACAGCGGACGCACCGTCACCGGAACAACGCCCTATGTCGGCATTGGCTACACCGAAGTGACGAGCGGCCTCTACTACAGTGGCGGATACCTCGCAACGCTAAAGATCCCGACCATCGGCGTGAACGTCAAGGTCTATCAGGGCACCGACAGCACTGCGCTCGCCAAGGGCGCGGGGCATTTTGAGGAGACCTCGATCTGGAACGGACGAGTCGCCATCGCCGGTCACAACCGCGGTGCAAACTGCTATTTCGGGCAGATCCATACGCTTGCCATCGGCGACAGGATCACCCTGACCACGAAGCTCGGCACGCGCACCTATTCCGTGACGAGCGTCTCCAAGGTGAGCGAGACCGACCGCGGCGCTCTCGCCGGAACCGCGGACAACACGCTGGCGCTCTATACCTGTGTGCGGGACCAGAGCAGCTACCGCTGGTGTGTGATTGCCAGAGAGTTGTCTAATTTGCTTCGTTTGCCGCGCTTTCTTTCTCCGTTCCCGCTATCGACTTTGCGCTTTCGTTTCGGTATTGTTTGCTTGCCAAAAGGCAACAACAGGATGAAATGGAGGACGACGATATGAAAAACAGAGGAAAAAGCATTGCGCTGGTGGCGGCGGGCATCGTGCTCGGCAGCACGATCAGCGGACCGGCGGCGTCGGCAGCGGAAATGCTGGCGGCGCAGCGGTCGACGCAGAAGATCTACGTCGACGGCCAGCAGGTGCAGATGGAAGCCTACGCCATCGGCGGCAACAACTACGTCAAGCTGCGCGACGTCGGCAAGGCGGTGGGCTTCAACGTGAGCTGGGACGGCAGCGCCGTCCAGATTGACAGCGACGCGCCCTATCAGGACGAGGCAACGACGGCGCAGGGCAGTAAGATCGTCAGCCTGCCCACGGACGGCAGCAAGTACGTCCCAAAGACCGGCGACCTGATCCCCTGCGACGACGGCACATTCTACGAGGTCAAGGATACGCTCCGCTGGGAGAACAACGTCTACGCCCCCGGCGCGCTGCCAGAGCTGCCCGCGCCTACCTGCGACTGGAGCGCGTTCCCCACGCTCACGTTGCCAGAGCCGGAGGTCAGGCACTACCACGACCAGTACGGCGACGACCTGTTCGTGCGGAACCTGTACGAAACGCGGCGGATGCAGTACACGATCTATAACGCCCTCGGCAAAGAGCCGACCGCGTGGAAGGACGGCAAGCCGCTGGCGACGGTCGAGCTGACCACCCCGGCGGAGTACGAAGCCTACACCGCGAAGTTCTGGCCGTGGCGGGAGAGCGAGGACGCAGTTTGTCAAGGGTATTTTAGAAGATTATGCAGGAATCATCAAATTGCGGGACTATTGATCCAGCAAACTATCAAAGAAACAAGGGGCGGGGCAATCCTGAATGCAGGAAACCCTTCCCCTTGTTGCAATATGGGAATCACCGCAGTCAGAATAAGTCATCACCTATTTGCAGTTCCCCACTAACAACTGGCGTCATCCAGCCCAAAGATGCCAAGTTCCATATCGTGCGGATGATTTCTTCTTTTTTGCTATCTTCCCACCGCTTTTTCCACTTGATAATGTGTTGATAGACATCAATATCCCTTGGCTCTCGGCTTTTCTGAACTTTTAACTCGTCATAGGAAAACAGCACCGTTGCAATCATTTCGGCATGGTCTGTATTCTTTATTCGACAGAGCAAATCAATCGCCCGATTTGCTGCTTGAATCTCTTGCTCTGTAAATTCCCAATATGGAAAGCTAAACGACGGCGAAACAACAGTTTCAATCATTTGCCCCGCTTGCTTTTCTGTCATATAGTTTGCGTTTGACAGCGTCATAACTGCCTGATCGACTTCAGCAGAAAAAGGCCCATAACTCCGCTCCTTAAACGTAAACCCCATAGGCAAGCCGGAACGGGATAATACATAACAAATTTTTTGCCGAATAGTGCGTCCCACGTTTAAGGAATAGCGATTGTGGTTCATTTTGTTGATTGCATACAAGATAAATAGCCAGTATTTGTTGAACGGTAAGGCTCGCTTCCCTTCCATTTCCCACGAAGAATGGGAGTTATGCGATTCCATAAACTCTATTGATAGCTGCTGCACGGGAGTCCCAAACGGCGCATATATCTCTATGTCGATAGGAAGGTCACGCAACTTTTCATACATCAGAGGGCCAACAACAGTCCACGGCAATCCACCATTTCCGCAACCCAGCGGAGGAAAAGCAACTGACGTAATGTGGTATTTCTTATAGTTTGCTCTGAACCAATCAAGGCCACTTGCAATATAAGAAAACTTAGACGGCGACCTCCAGTGATCTTTTGTGGGGAAGTTGATAATGGAGGTGCCGTAGAGGTCAGAAAAATGGTATGGTTTTCCGGGAGCAACTTCTTTTCTGCTACAGAGCTGCTCGTATTCTTCAAACATTGCGGGGTATCTCTTCTTAAACTCGAGCGCAATGCCTTTTCCCATAACGCCAACGCAGTTTACTGTATTGACCAGTGTTTTCGCGTGGCTCTCAAACAAATCTCCGATTATAATATTCATAAGACACCCTTTTTCATCAAAAGAACTTTTCAGCATCAACAATGATTTCTCTGTTGAACCCCTTGTGAAAAAGCTGTTCTTTTGCCGTTTCACTCACTACGCAGGCAGCCGAAACATAATTGTATGGAATATGGTCTGGAACAAGTATTTCGGCACATTTTATTGCCTTGTGATTCCTTTCCTCCACTTCATCGTCTGGATGAAGCCAAAACTGAGCGAGTATCTTCTCGTAATCCAGCTTGTCAATTCCCTCGTTGGCAGGGTAGAACATAGCGATCGCTACAGCAGCATTCCTGTCTGATACAATGCAATCGGGAATATCCAGCACAGATGCGGACAAAGCCAAAATGCATAATTCTTCGTTTTGGGCTCTGAGGTAGGAAAGCATGGGGTTGTGATAATCGAAGTACAGGTTTGCGTACTGGTGTAGCCGACGCCCATTGGGTATTCTTACATCTGCCCGTCTTGACTGTACGCTTTCAATCGCCACAGAAGTATGCTGAATCCTGCTTGCTCTATCATGACACAATATTCCATTCTGCATGATTGATGGGATATTATCTATAGCAGTGATGTTGTAGAGAAAGCGTTTTCGTGTAATTGCCCTATAGACATCTTCAATTGTTTCGATCATTTCACCACCTCTTCTCTTGGAGCAGCATTCACGGTGTTCATCCTATCTTCCAAAGTCTTTCTCTGCATCCTCTCGCGTTATCTGATAATAAGAAAGCACCTTCTGTATTTTCTTGCTTCTTGTAGCATGGCAAATATCAGAAAAGTCATTTTTTTCGATAAACGGTTTTGCGATCTCCTGCTCTTTTTTTGATAGGCTAGAAAACGCTTTCCACCACTCGTCAGTCAAGCCGATGCCTTCAAAATAGAAGCGATAAATAATCATCGCCTCCGGCATATAGAGCAGCCTATAAAATTCATCATCATCTGCTCCAAATGCCTTGCAAAAGAACTCGCGACCCCGGCCCACCTTTCCCTTGGTGGAATTGAGAATGGCTTGAATCGTTCTGATAAACTTTCTATTCCAGTGTTTCCCTATATAATCCCGGTTGCTATAGTATTGAGGATCTTCGATAGGGTGGTACTTCATGGGAAAGGAGTATATATTGGCACCTAATTCCTCACTTAATTCTACATTGAGCTTGAGCCGCCAATATAACTCAATAGGCTTATCCTCAAAGTTGTAAAGAATGTAATTTGACAGGTTCTTGTGACCGTGGCGGACAGCTGTGCGGACAGCGCGCTCATATATTTCGTGCAGTTCCCAGTGGTCAAAGGCAATACGAACCGGGCGCACAGGTATTTCCGCCAACTTTGCCATATTTGCATCTGTAATAAGCCGCGAATCAATGCCTTGATTGAAGTCCACATACTTCCGCTTGGGACGATCCGAATAAAAGTGTTCAAAATAAGGGCTGACCTCGTTGTATGTATCCAGGATGGCCTCTTTTGTCGCGCTGTAGTCCTCCAAGAGATGTCGGTCTCTAAGAAGGTTATAGAGTTCTTGCACCTGTTCGGTTCCACGCTTGTCAATCAGCGCATGGAACTGTCTGACACAAGCCTTTATATATCCTCTGTCATTATGGCCGTCCCTCAGATTTCGAATAGCGATTTCGTACAGATTGGGGCCAACGTGTCTATCCTCAAGCGAAAAACCGGCCGCTTTTATATCGTCTATAATATCATTAAAGCGGCACGATGCTAACACGTTGTTATCAAGCAGAAGCAAATCCTTCTTTTCACCATAACGAGCTGACGCTATCCGTACTTGCTCTGACACCGGCAAGTATTCAGTATATACTGGTTCTAATTTGGGAACGGCGCAGAACTTGCACTTATTGACGCAACCGCGCGTCATATACGCGAAATACGCATTTGACGCCGGGTATTGATAATCAATTTCTTCTAAGATGGAATAGTCAAGCGGAAGCGTATCAATTATCATATCATTCCCGTCATCCAATTCACCGGGAGTATGAAGCGTTCCGACGTGCGGCTTAATGCCGGTAGCGGCCTCGACACGATCCGCGAGGATGGAGGCCATTATTCCTCCTACCATGACCTCGTCTTGATTCTTACATAGTTGCTTTGCAAAGTTGATCGTTTTGATTGTTATATCCCAATAAAAAGTGAAAAGCGTGGTAATACCAACTCGATCATATTTTCTGAATTCCGGCTTGAAATACTCTTTTCGGGAAAAGAATTGGCGGTAGTATCTGAAAAGGTCTGCTACCAACGGGTTGTTTGGGTATTGCGGCACATCATCCAGTGCAGTCTTGTCTCCCTTTTTTAGATACTGGCATATCTGCGGCTTGTACAACTCCCACACGATATCTCGGCGGACTGCGTATAATTGCTCCTTCAGCATTTGGTAGGTGTCGTCCAACACAAGATCAATCAGGTTGCCCTTAAAAAAAGTTACATGGTCTCCAAGACGCTTATAGTAGGTTGACAGCTTCATTAGACTTGTTGCTTGTTTCGTGTTTGTGCTAAATGATAATTAAGAACCAACCCTTCAGTATAACCGTTTGGATAGGTGTACTCTAATTTTTGACCGTTCCAAATTGGATTTTTATCATGTATAATTCTATGATGGTTTGGACATACAATCAGTTGATTACTAGCATCATTGTTGAGACTATTCACAAAATAATCAATGTGATGTGCCTCAATAATATGGCTATCATATTGTTTGCCAATTAGACATCCACAGATTTGGCAACGATATGAATACAATTCCTTCAGATTATCAGCAATTTTTCTGTTTAGTCGCCTGATTTTTATTGAGCGCGTGCTTTTGATAATTGTAGCTGCACTATCTTCTAGGTCAAAATTGAGTTCAGCTTCAATAGTTGTTTCACTTTTATTTCGAACAAGGCTATCAATTTCCGCAATATCTTCGGCAAGAATTGTTTCTAAATAGAACAAATCTTCCCTGCCAGTTGAATACAACACAAGGTATTCACGTTTCCCTTCGGGTAGTCTAATATGCTTTCTGGAGCCAGACTGTTTCTCAAGTTCTCGTTTCTTCAAAAAATAATTATAGCTATTGGCGAAAGCGATTTTAACTGCTTCTTTAAGTCCTTTTTTATATCGTATTTGGAGAAGGTCTGTAGGGTGAATCTTATCATATTTCTTATTAAAATTTATGTTGATGATAACAGCATCATATATGTTCCCACCAAAATAAACATGGACCGTTTTTTTGCCTCCTCGTTGAATCATCACACCTTCATTAGAGCCGAAAATCAATTGGTATTGTACAGGTATTGTCATTCCCTCCGTAAGAGCAGACCAGTCAATTTCTTTTTTATAAATATATTTCTTAATAAATGAAGAGTTTATACTATCTGCATTTTCCACATTCATCACCGCTATTCTGCTTTGAAAATAAACCTAACCTCAATGATGATAGCCCATATAAATTCAAGCACTACAGTCATACTCTCCCCGAGATACTTGCTCTTTACATAGCTTTCGGTTACATATATCGGATACAGATGATTTGCCCAGCGGCGATCCACGCCATAACAAACAGGGTTTCGCTCGTTGATAATATTTGCGGTGATCTGATCGACTTCTTCAGAGTCCAACCCTTCCTCTACCTGCTTGTCTGTAACCAAGATTTTTTCCAGTTTCAGAATCCCATCAAAGGTGTTGCTCGTATATCGGCTTTCTCGAATCCGCACAAACCAAACGGCAAAGTTCATGTCCCCTATCATAGGAGAATAATACATTTGAACCGGCGTTCTGGAATACAACGGAAGTTTGGCGATTAGGTTGGAATTGTTCCGCCCGTTTTTATCAATACAGTTTGCGGGGTTGAAAGACTTCGACGCACCAACAACAAACTGATAGTTGTTTTTGAATCGAGCCAGTTCGGATTTGTTCGTTATACCATGAACCTGATATTCAAGCGAACCGTCTTTAAGCAGATAGCGGTTGGAGAGTAAATAGTCTTCTTTTACCAGCAAGGCGACCATTTCTTTCTCTTGCTGAGCCATATAGTTTTGTATCGTGGCTATACCCTTATTTTCAATTTTATCCCCTGCTTCCACGCTTGTCGAATAGGCCATAATTTTTGCAATACCTATTCCCGTCTTTGATAATTCCTCGTGTTCATTGATTTTTTTGCGCAGATGCTCAAAACTCAGTTCGTTATCATCCCAGTCACTGGCTTTTGCCACTTTGGGTAAGGAAATAACAAGGTGGCGCCCATATCTGATGGGATTCATCTCTCCCTTTTCACGAAGGCAGCATCCCACTCCGACCTGTCCGGCAATAATGGGGTAGACCTGATTCCGATATGACATATCATCCACCTTATATGTCTTTCGGGAGCCATCTAAAAAGTATTTGAAAAGCGGTTCTGTTCCCGCGATTTGATCGGCCTGTTCTTTAAGCGGAATGGTTTTCTTGTGCATTTCCGTCTCGCCATAGCGCTTCCAAGTAAATTGCTGCTGATGGTCATCGTAATCAAAGCGAGGAACCTCAATGCCGTCAAAGCCATATTTGAAAGTTTTGAAGCTCTTACCCCCGGTTTCAGAGGCAATATCGTCTAAAATCGAAGCCATCTCTGCACCTCCCACGCTATGCCCATATTTGTAATAGAGTATCATAATTCGATAATTTTCTCAATATATTTTTTGCATAATCTGCCAAAAAGTGCGTGTCACTGGCAATAACGCATTTTCAGATCACGCGAGCAATGTTTCGGGATATCGTTTTCACGATACCGAAACGCTCGTTGGGGAGTCCCCCAAGCCCCCGACCGCCCGCTTGCGCGGGTCGGGCGAACACACCTGACGGCGTGGCTTTGCCGCTCCCGTCGGTCGCTCATTCCCGCACATTCGCGCAGGAAAACAGAGGCGCGGTTTCCCGCGCCCCAGTCGCGCCGGTCACGGCGCAGCTTTCGTTTCGTGATTTACCGTCAGCGACACAGGGTCAATGACAATTAACTCCCGTCCCAACTTCCGCGCGTATCGCACCGTCGCGGCCGTGCCGCCGCGCCGTTCGCCGTTGTAGGCCGCCAGCACAACTGAGGCGTAGCTGACAAGGAAACGGTCACGTTCTAGCATACAGTTCTTCCTGTCTGCGCGGTTCACAAATATGATGGAATCCGCCTGTTCCAAGATGGCGCGATATTGCATCTGCAACGCCGCCGACCACTTTGCGCTCTGCGCGGCGCAGGGGAGAATGCAGTGCAGCTTCAGTCCGGGATGTTTTTCTCGGAGGTCGAGGATAATCTGCGCCGCCCACATATCGACGCCGGGTGCCATGCCTGACAGAAACTCTGTGTACCCATTTTCGATCAGCATGTCAATCTGAGCGGCAAGCATTGCCTTGAGCGCGACACAACCGGGGTCGGCTTCATCAGTACGCCACGGCAGCTTCTGCGGGCGATGCCCGGTAAAGGCGCAGGCGTGGGCAATAAAACTGGCAAGATTGCCAAGCTGCTCCGTATACTGCTCCAACGAATCCGATTTTCGACCCATTTTTCCGCCTCCCGATGGTCTGGTTTCTCAATTATATGCACTGTAGTCTAATATTGCAATACTGGTATTTTTGAAATCACTTCTTTTCGAGCATAATCATTTCAGCTTGAAAAGGGAGTGTGTACCATGTTTGAACAGCGTATCCGATTTCTGCGCCAATCGCATGAGTTGAATCAAGTACAGCTTGCTGAAAAGCTGGGTGTTACAAAGCAAAGCGTCAGTAATTGGGAGAACGATAATATTGTCCCCTCAGTGGATATGCTCGAAAAGATAGCTGATTTTTTTAATGTGACGACGGACTATCTGCTTGGACGCGACCATAAAGATTTGGAAAGCGGCACCATGCTTGATGTGACAGGTCTTACGCCGCGTCAAGTCGAACATATCCGCCAAGTAGTAGACGATTTGCGTGAGAGCAAAAACTGACATATATGGTTAAGAGCATCACCGCGCTAAAAAGTGCGATGATGCTCTTATCTTTAGCGTTCTTCCTGCCGCTGCCGCTTCTGCTGCGCCAGCTTCGCGCCCAAAATCCGGTCTACGTTCTGTTTCACCGTTTCGTAGGTCAACTATAATGGTCCCCGATATCCAGACCACAGTTGAGAAAAAGAGCGTGAACATGGTATGATACAAAAAGATGACGAGGAAGGAGCACATACCATGGGATACAGACGATACACAGCACAGTACAAGGCAAAGATAGTTCTGGAGGTTCTTCAAGGCGAGAAAGAACTCGGTGAGATCGCCGCCGAAAACAACCTAAACCCCAACATGATCCGCAACTGGAAAAAGGAATTCTTGGAAAACGCCAGCGCGGCGTTTGAAGATCCCCGCAAAGCGGAGAAGGAGGCAAAGAAGAAAGAGGCGGCCCAGCGCAGGGAGACTGCCCGGATGCTCAAGACCATCGGGCAGCTGACGCTGGAGCGGGACTTTCTTCAAGACTGCTTTCGCCTCTCGGGAGAACCCGTCCCGGAGTTTGATCCGGACAAGCTCTGAGCTGTCGGTACGGCGTCAGTGCGAGCTGTTGGGCGTAACCCGCTCGACACTCTACTACGAGCCGAAGCCGGAGGACGAGGAAGCTCGGCAGCGTAAAGAAGCCATCATGGCCCGAATCGACTACTGGCATACTACGATGCCGTTTCTCGGGACACGGAAGATTGCTGCGCAGCTGCGTGGCGAGGGCTACGCCGTCGGGCGCAAGCTGGTTCGCTCCTACATGCAGGAAATGGGCATCCACGCGGTCTATCCTAAGCCGAATCTCTCTAAACGCAATTTCAAAGAGGCGATTGTCCCGTATTTGCTGCGAAACAAAGAGGTTTCTTTTCCAAATCAGGTCTGGTCAATCGACATCACCTACATCAAAATGCACCATGGCCATATGTATCTGACTGCCGTCATCGACTGGTTCAGCCGCAAGATCGTCGGCTGGACGCTGTCCGACACGCTGGATACGCGGCCGGTACTGGAAGCTGTCCAAAGCGCGGTCGAGCACTTCGGTGTGCCCGCCATTCTGAATTCGGACCAGGGCAGTCAGTTTACCAGTGAAGAATACAAACGGCTGCTCAAGGGTTTGCACATATGGCAAAGCATGGACGGCAAATCCCGCTGGGCAGACAACATCATGATCGAGCGCTGGTTCCGCAGCCTCAAGACGGAGCTGATTTACATCAACGAATATCGTAACCCAAAAGAACTGCGCACGGCGATCCGTAGCTACATTGACGACTACAACTCGCGTAGGCCGCATGAAGCTCTGGACTACGCCACGCCGGATGAGGTTTACAGGGCCTGCTTCTCGGTAAACGGCGCAGCGTGAGGGTGCAGCTGGTTTAGCGCAGTACACCAATGTTCACGAAAGATTTTTCGCTTGTGGTCTTGACAGAGGGACCAATATAAATCAAAGCATTTGTCAAATGGATTAGAAAGTCATTTTTCAATATACCATAGCTCACCCGCTTCAAAGGACACGAAGTGATCTTTTTTCGGATCAGCGCAAGAAAGAATTATACCACGCAATGGTTCACCATCGCATATGCCAAGAGCTGGCAAAACCATAACGGTTGAGCCTATCTCTTTTTTGTCCTCGAACACATGAGCAATAATTGTACCATCTATAACTGCAACGAGATTGTCATATATTGAAACCTGCTTTTTCATCCTAGCCATCGCTGTAATAATCGCAGTCCCGGTTTCAGATATTCCGACCTTAACGTCATAGATAGCAACACATTCAAACACTTCTGATGCTGGTGCATCAGAAACTAATTTACTTGTTGCAGATTCAAGCTGGCTTTTCAAAAACTTGGCTTCGTCCTCAATTCTTAATGCGTTATAAGTATATCCGATGCTAACAGGCTTAACCAATTCAGCCCAAGCTGCATTCTGCGCCCTTATTTGTGCATTTTTTGCCTGAACATCCATTGCAGCTGCTAAACCGGCAGCGGGGCCAGCAATTCCACTTGCTAAACCGCCATATAGACCCCAGCTCTGCTCTTTCTGCTGGCCGGATTTAACAATGCCATATGCCATTGAGTGCTGCTCTTTTGCTCTTTGCTCAGCATCATATACCTCATCTGTTAGCATTGCAATACGCTTTTCTCTACCCTTTGAATAATTGGAGTACTTGTTCCATTCCCAGCTCAGCCTTTTTTCTTCATCTAGTTTCTTTTCAAGTTTAGCAGCGTTATCCTTTTCCCTTTCAATGCCTACTAGCGTTTTTGCCTCACTATACAACTCCTCAATTCTATTATAACTCAGATTCTTGCTTTGCGCGATGAGTGAGGCTTTCTCCCTGTTCTTTTCAGAAATGCAATTCTCAATTCCTTCTTTTATGCAGATGTCATAAAACTCTCGTTTCTTTTTGTTTTCAAACAGACGCTTAAGATGCTTTATACTAACAGGGAGTAAAGCAACTGCAATTGCGATTAAGGCGTAACTAATTATTCCCAGCACTGTTGATGTTGACCCTGCTTCATTTGATCCCCAGAACACCTGTAACAGAATACCACCAAAAATGAACAATATACTGGCATACTTCGATGGATTCTTTCTATCCTCTCTCGATGTTGCTATGGATAATACCGCTAAGACGAATCCAACGAAAACGGAAAATGCGCCTAGCCCAAACGTCAATGCTACGAATGTGTCATAATCCATTCCAGAAAACATAATCCACCCCCTCAAGGCTATGGTTCCTTAAATATCTTCAATTTCGTGGCTTACATACTCATGTATATCCCGATATATTTCTTTTACTGCATTTTGACAGTTAGCTCTATTGTTTCTATATGGAGGGTCTCGATAAAACAACAATTTCCCGGATTCGTTGTGATATTCAAATGAATACTCTACACCATATATTCCTTTTCCCACAACAATTGTAACAAAATCAGATTTTTCGTCTATTATCTCATTCTTTTGAATAAAACGCTCAAAATCGAACATCGCCTCGATACACGCATTTCTAGTTGCATATTCAGCAGACTTGCCCTTCGGCTTCTCATAATCGCTTTTTCCGGGATAAAACTCGAAAATCCATTTATCGTCTTTCTTTCTGATTTTATATCCTCGCATATATAACTCCCTCCTATTTGAAATGTCTACGTTTCGCAAACCCAAAATCACTTATTCTCTCATAGTATAGCATAAATCGACATAGATTGCCATACCTAATTCAAAGCCCCTTCTTGTTCTCACAAACGGCGACCTGCCGAAAAACGCCACCGCGCATATTATTCTACTGCAAGAAACGCACCCGCGCGGGAGGCTGCGGCAAGGCTGAACGTCGCTCCGTGGGTACGGATACGCCTTTGTTCATTCTCGCTTCACAGCTCACCCGCGCGGGTGCTCAAAGTTACTTGCTTTCCAGCAGGCAATCCGTAACCAGATTACCCAGCGTCTTGACCGATCGCTCAACCGTGTCGAGCATCTTGACAAGATACCAGACGTTCCCACGCGAGAGCTTGCGAAAGGTATCCTCGCGCTTCAAAAACGCTTTCACATTGTTGTTGATCCCGTCGGTGAAGTACGCCATGCCCATGATGAGCGCCGTAATATCGCCCGGCGTTTCCGGGGACAGGTCGTTGTCCTCGTGCCAGTCTTTTTTGCCCGCGAGGTATTCGTCCACGGACTTGATCTCGCCGGATACCAGCAGGGACGATACCTCTTTTTGCTGCTTCGGCTCCAGCTTGGAGATTTTGGAGAGCGTGCTGTGCGGTACAGGCTTCGCCGCGCCCATCAAAATCTCCTTTGCCTCCGGCGTCAGCTCGGACGCCACCTTGATGTGCCGCGAGATCGTGCTGGGGTGTTGCCCAGTCAGATCGGCGGTATCCTCAATAAAGGGCTTCTTTTTCGATTGCAAATTGCAATCCGTGGACTTGCCCTTCGCCTTGCTTCTGCCGATTGCCTGCGCGACGCCCGCTTTCGTTTCGGGATACAGCTCCTCATAGATTTCCTTTCGCTGCTTGAGGAAGTCGCCAAGCTCCAACGGGGAAAGGTTCGTTCGCGCAAAATTTTCGTCAAGCTCCGCGAGCCGCGCGGTCAAACCGTCCAGCTCGGAGACGTGGAGCATTGAGCCGGTCGTGCTCTCCCTCGCGTCCGGCGCGCCGAGCGGCACGATGATTCTCGATATGTCCAACAACGAGGTCTCCCGCCTCAACATCGCTAACGCTACCCACGGCGACGATGGCTACACGTGGCAGGTCAAGGTCGTGTACCCTGCTTCGGCTGTGGCGGGCGAGGACGGTACGGTGCAGCTCAACATGAACTCTGTTGTCGTGCAGTATGAGCTGTATCACGCCAAGTGCCTTGAAACCGACGTTTACGGCAACGCGCAGCGATATGTCCTTGATACCGACCCGCACACGCCCATTGCCGCCAGCGCCATCAGCACCTATTCGAGCGCCGCGCCGTCTGAGAACCCGACGCCGAGCAGCGGCGAGACGGCAATCAAGATCAGGAAGCTCGAAAAAGGCACGAACACCCCGCTTGCGGGCGCGGTGTTCGAGGTCAAGTACCCGGACGGCAGCACGGTCGGCTCGTTCTCCACGGGCAGCGACGGCACGATTACCGTGCCCGTAACCGTTACGGGCAACTACACCGTGACTGAAACGGCCTCGGCCAAGAACCACCTGCTGCCCGACGTCCGCACCCAAAGCGTCACCGTGACGCACGGTCATACGGCGACGGTCACGTTCACCAACGCGCCCTACGGCAATATCCGTGTGGAGAAAGTGAGCGACACCGGCGAAAAGCTCGGCGGCGTCACCGTGCAGATCAAGCACATCGCCACCGGCGCAACCCGGAGCGCCCAGACCAACAGCGCGGGCGTCGCGGAGTTTTCGCAGCTCCCCATCGGCGGCTACGAAGTGCGCGAGACGGCGGGTATCGAGGGCTGGCAGTTCGACGGCGATACCGTCCAGACCGTCGCCGTCACCACCGGCGAGACCTCAACCGTCACGTTCACGAACAAAGAGCTGCCTGGACTGCGGATTATCAAGTACGACCGCACCACGCTCCAGACGCTGCCCGACGTCACCTTTGAGATTTTTAAGGACGGCACATCCATCGGGCGCTACACCACGGACGCCATGGGCGAGATCGTGCTGACAAACGCCACTCCCGGCACCTATCTGGTGAAGGAGATCCAGAGCACTGATACTCACATCACCGACACGACCCCACAGGAAATCGAGCTTCAGGCGGGCGACGGCATCCGTCAGCTCGTATTCTACAACGACCGCAAGCCCGGTATCCATCTTGTCAAGGTGGACAGCGCCGACCTCTCCAAGCCCATCGCCAACGCCAAATTCAGCATCCGTGCGGTGGACGGCAGCTACGGCCCGACCGAGTTCACCACTGGCGCGGACGGCACCATCGACCTCTCGCGGCTCCCGACCGGCGCGTATGTCGTGACGGAGCTTTCCTGCCCCGGCTATGTGATCGACGACGCCCAGCGAATCATTCATTTAGACGGCAATGAAAACGCAGAGTATGTGTTTACCAACAGCATTCGCCCGACCATCCACATCGTCAAGCTGTCCTCGGACGGTACGCCGCTTCCCGGCGTCGCGTTCCGCATCGCCAAGATCGAGGACGGCACAAGCTACCTCGACCGCACCACGGACGCCAACGGTGAAATTACGATCAGCAACCTTGACCCCGGCGTGTACTCCGTGCGCGAGACGTCCACGACCGCCGATCATGTCCTTGACCTGCGTGAGTTCCATGTGGAGCTGTTTGCGGGAAAGACCTCCACGCTGGTCGTGGAGAACCAGAAGCGCCCCAACCTCATCGTCTACAAGTACGACGCCGACACCGGCGAGCCGATTGCGGACACCGTATTCAAGGTGAGCGCGGCGGACGGTCACAGCGTCGACGAGCTCCGCACCGACCGCAACGGCAGGGCGACGCTTGCCAATCTTCTTCCCGGCGTCTACGAAATATCAGAGAAGGCAGTCCCCAACGACTGGCTGCTGGACGCGCCGAGCGAGCTGGTCACGCTGTACGCCAACCGCGATCATACGGCGTATTTCTATGACCACCGCAAGCCGAGCATCACCGTCCGCAAGGTGTCGTCCGTCACCGGCGATCTGTTGGAGGGCGCGAAGTTCCATGTGGAGTACGCCTCCAACAACACGACCACGGGCGAGCGGAACGACCTCGGCTATTACTACAGCGGCGAGGACGGCACGTTCACGCTGACGCATCAGCGCGACGGCTGGTACAAGATCACAGAGGTCACGCCGCCTACCGGCTACGCAATCTCCGAGGCGGCGCAGGAGTTCTATCTCGCGGCGGGCAAGGCCAAGACCGTCACCTTTGAGGATATCCCGCTCTCCGCGCTCGTCATCTATAAATACGACACCGTCACGGGCGAGGCGGTCGAGGGCGCGGTGTTCCAACTCCGCTATCTCACCGATACCTCCGGCACGGGTGGCACGGTCATCGGACGCTATGTGACGAGCGCCAACGGCAGCTTCACCGTGACAGGGCTGAAACGCGGCACCTACATCGTGGAGGAGCTGGCGAGCGACAGCGGCCATGTCATTGACACCGCGCCGCAGACGGCGTTCATTAGCGGTAGCGATCAGGATGTTGTGCAGCTCTATTTCGGCAACGCCCCGAAAGGCTCTGCGTTGATCCGCAAAATCGACAGCATTACCCATGCGCCGCTCTCTGGCGTTCAGTTCTATATCACGGATAGCACCGGCGCGGCGCTGGGCGAGGCGAACGGTAGGTACACGACGGACGCTTCCGGCTCCATCCTCATCGACAACCTCGACCCCGGCACGACGCTCATTGTCAGGGAGTCCCGCGCGATCTCCGGCTATATCCTCGACGATGCGCCGCAGACCGTGCAGATCCGAAGCGGCAAGACCGTCAAGTTGGAGTTCCTGAACCAGCCCAAGGGCAACCTCATCATCGAGAAATATGACTCCGTGACCAAGGAGCGTCTGGCGGGCGCGACCTTCCGCGTTACGGACGCCGGCGGCAGACTGCTCGCTGACAACGAGGGACTGACCTCCACCAATGGTCTCTACACCACTAACGCGGAGGGGCAGATCGTGCTGTCCAAAGTCGACCCGTCCACGCTGGTCGTGACCGAGACAAAGGCCCCCGACAACTACAAGC
>Ga0310695_10004849_pt1 | contig 24221 bp, 22 predicted proteins | sample RumenRJG_04DNA_FD_203882 | JGI IMG/M metagenome (GOLD analysis project Ga0310695, IMG submission 203882) | Bovine rumen microbial communities from Lethbridge, Alberta, Canada - RJG_04 (v2) (version 2) | ecosystem: Host-associated > Mammals > Digestive system > Stomach > Rumen | place: Canada...
TTGACAATTTTGAGTTTGAATTCCTCTGTATATCCGGACATAAAAAATGCACCTCCTAAAATTGAACTATATTTGTCCAACTTTAGGGGTGCACTTCAAAAAAAATGGCGGCTCTATAAAAGAACCGCCTGTAATTTGGGTCTAGTGCCCGTAAAATCCATTTTAGAACTGAGTTTTATATCCCAGACTGAACTTAAATGCCGAACCCGGCTTAGAATCTATAAAATCCTTAACTTTTACAATTGTCATGAAATGAACTTCGCCGTTGTAAAACTGTGTCATAAGATAAGGCGCAACGTTGATTGAATAATCGTCGAACATTGTGTCTGGTTCATCAATCAGGTCAAACAGATTTTTATCCTTGAACGAAAAGGCTCCGTTAAGACCAAACGTAAACGGCTTGTTCCAGAAGTGCAGGTTGTCTGTAAAGACGTTCAGGTTTGCACCGCACATATCTTCTATAAATATAAAATTGTCTACTGTTTCCTGCGGCATGCTGAAAAGCGTCAGGTGAGCCTGAAAGCGTTTTGTCTTGAGTCTTGGTTCAAACAGAAAATATGCTGTATCTTCATTAAGTTCCCATTTATTGTTTTTCTTTTTGAAGGACATTTCTGAAAATCCTGCCTGAATGAAGAGGGAAGTTGTTTTTGCGTTTCCAATAAGAAGGTTGGCTCCGGCTTTCCAGTATAGTGTGTTTACAATGATGAATGCAGAATCTGAACTGCTTGTGTTCATCGGCATTCCAAGTCCAGCGGCAACGTCAAATGTAAACCAGCGGAAGTTTCCTGCAAACCTGAGGTCTGTATTCAGGACATAGCTGTCTTCAAGTTCGTGGTTTACATATACATAGATTCCTGTTGCAAGAGGAACTGAATTAAAGCGGATTACTTCTGAACCGCCGGCTCCGAACATTGGATAGATGATTGAACCCGAAAGTCCAAGCCAGCTTTCTGTGATTTTAGAGGCAATTGGCTGAATGCTGAACTGTCTGCGAAGGAATATGTCTGAGCCTATTGGTTCGTAGGTTCCCATGAATGCGCTTAAGTAGCTGGTTGCGCTGTAAAACTGTTTTCTGAAAATAAGTGAAAGTTCGTCAATTTTAAAAGAAGCTGGAGCTTCCTTGAAAATTGAATTTTCTATAAGGTCGTCTGTTGCCAGTGAAAATTCTGCATTAAGGATTATATTCTGTGAAAAATTCAGCTGTCCGGAAAAAAATGACTGGATTTTCAGGCCCGGATCAAATTCGTCACTGTCTGTTGAATATAAATCTGCTTTGGCACCGGCATAGCCGCTGAATGTGATTTCTGCAAAAAGGCTGACTGAAGAGAAAAGGAGGCAGCATAAAATTGAAATGAATGTCTTTTTCATGTTTATATTCTCCGGGAATATTTTCTTACTCTTTCTTAATCGGTATAATTCCATTTTGACATTAGAAAAACAAAAATAAAAAACCGTAATGAATTTTCTTGAATTATGTAAATTACGGTATATAATAATGTTTATGAGTGATTATCTTGATCCAAACAATGAAGAATTATTGAAAGATTTCTTTGCCGAAGCTGAACAGCAGGTAGAGACTCTTGAAAGCAATGTACTCGTTATAGAAAATGATCCAACAAATCATGATGCTGTTGATGAAATTTTCCGTGCGGCACATACTTTGAAAGGTGGTTCAGCAACTGTTGAGATGACAGAGCTTTCCGGGTTCACTCACAAGGTAGAGGACGTTCTTGATGAAATTCGTTCTGACCGACTTGAAGTGAGCGAATCAGTTGTTGATATATTATTAACCTCAATTGATGTCATTAAGGCAATGATGGAGGCTCGTCAGAACGGCGAAGTCTATTCGGAAGATATCTCTGAAATAGAAGAAAAACTTAAATCATATATACCGGAAAAAGGTGACAAAAAGAAGAAGTCTGCTCCGCCGGCTGGAACCGGTCCATCTGCGGCTCCTAAACCTGCTCCGGTACCAACTCCTGCGCCTGCACCGGCTGCTTCTGCGGGAAGTCCTTTTAATTATCCAAAGATTTCTGAAGAAGAATTTATGGAAATTAAGAGTGCCTGCGAAGGAAATCAGAAGGTATGGCGTGTTGCCGTTAAATTTGATGAGAACAACCCTATGAATTCTGTTGGTGGAATTCAGGTTTTTGCTGCCTTAAAAGCTTTGGGAAGTGTCCTTAAGACTGTTCCTGATTTTGATGCCCTGTATGAAGATGAATTCTATGAATGTGTTTACTATTATATGGCTTCAGATTCAGATGCGGCTACAATTGAAGACACTGCTTTTCTTGGTGATGTTACAGTCTGTACAGATGCACAGATTATTACCGGCCCTGATGCTGGGGGAGGTTCTATGGCAGAGGCTCCGGCTCCTGCAGCTCCTGTTGCTGAGATTTCAGAACCGGTTGAGGCTCCTGTTGTTCAGGAATCAAAACCTGTGGCTGAACCTGAAAAGGCTTCAGAAAAGAAAGAAGACAAGGCTGCTGCAAAAACAGCTGACAAAAAAGATCATGCCGCTTCACAACAGAGTTCTGTACTGCGCGTAGATTCTAAGCGCGTAGATTACCTTTTGAACCTTGTAAGTGAAATTGTAATTACAAAGGCTTCTTTCAATCAGCTTTCAACTACTTTGAATAATGAATTGATGGATTTCCAGTCAACGCAGTCCGGATTCCGAGAAAAGATTCATAAACTGCTTGATGATCTTCCTCATTATCTGGAAGAAATGAATGCAGGAAAGTCTGCGCGGGAAATAAGGGAAGAAATTTCTCTTGCTCTTGGCGATATGGGTTCCATGTATGAAAAGAACGAGGCAAACCTTAAGGCTCTGTCTGTTAAGTTCCGCTCATCTACACAGAACCTTGGCCGTATTGCCGGCGAACTTCAGGAAGGTGTAATGAAGATCCGAATGGTTCAGATTAACCAGATTTTCAGCCGCTTCCCGCGCGTTGTACGCGATTTATCGCGTGATCTTAACAAGAAAATTGACCTTCAGATTGAAGGTGAAGACACAGAACTTGATAAGTCGGTAGTAGAAGACCTGCTTGATCCTATCATGCACTGTGTACGTAATTCCGTTGACCATGGTATTGAAGCTCCTGAGGTTCGTGCTGCTGCCGGTAAGCCGGAAACAGGTCACGTACTCTTGAAAGCTTCTAACGAAGGTAACCTTATTGTTATTGAGATCAGCGATGACGGTGCCGGAATTAACGTAGAAAAGGTTAAAAATAAGGCCATTCAGAAGGGACTTATTCATCCGGATAAGGTACTTTCTGATCAGGAGGCATATCAGCTTATTTTTGAAGCCGGTTTCTCTACTGCAGAAAAGATTTCCAATGTATCTGGTCGCGGTGTAGGACTTGATGTAGTTAAGACAATGATTGAAAAGCTTAACGGTACGGTAACAGTATTCTCTGAAGCTGGAAAAGGAACTACATTCAGCATCAAGCTTCCTCTTACAATGGCTATCATTCAGGGACTTTTGGTTCGCGTTGGAAGGGAGATTTACTCTATCCCTATTGCATCGGTTATCGAAAGCCAGCGAATTTTGCCTAGTGAAATTAAGACAATTGATAATTACGAAGTTCTTAATCTCCGAAACGAAGTTATTAGTGTACTCCGTCTTTCAAGGCTTTTTGGAATCAGCGATACAAAGCAGGAAGAATACTGCAATATTGTTATTGTCGGTTCAAAAGACAGAAAAGTCGGCGTAATGGTTGATTCTTTGATTGGAGAAGAAGATGTTGTTATTAAGCCGTTGAAAGATCAGTTCACTGCATCTCCTGGTATTGCAGGTGCTTCTATTCTGGGTGACGGTTCTGTATCATTGATTATTGACGTAAGCCAGCTGCTTGAACTTAGTATTAAGCAGGATGCTGATGCTAATCAGATGATGAGTTTATAGGTGGTGAGGTTTATATGACAATAGAATCTATTCTTATTTCTGATGATAATACAAATCTTGCTACGGTTTCTGTTGCCACTGAAACAGAACAGGATCGCAAGGCGCAGGATATCATTGACTTTAAGATGGTGACTTTTTCCCTTTCGGGAAAGGACTATGCCATTGATATCATGTATGTAAAGGAAATCGCCAAGGCCGGAATGTTCACATATGTGCCGAATACACTGCCTTTTGTAGTTGGTGTATACAATCTGCGCGGTGAAATAATTCCAATCCTTGATATGCGAATTTTCTTTAACATTGATGTACCGGAACAGAAACCGGATGCATTAAGGAACCTTCTTATCCTTACAGTTGAAGATCAGACTTTTGGTATTATCGTAGACAAAATTGATAAGGTTGTCGGCGTTCAGAAGTCTTCTATTCAGCCGCCTCATCCTCTTTTTGTAGACATTAATATTAAATATATTTCCGGTGTTGTAGAAAGCAATAAACGGCTTTATATCCTTCTTGACATTACAAGAATCTTCTCCCGCACAAAGGATGAAGAAGAATACAAGATGGAAGTACGCCAGGCTAACATTACAAAGCAGATGGAAGCTTCTTATAATGAAGCAAGGGCACGCAAGGCAGAACCTCAGGCTCAGCAGGTAAAAGCTCCTGAATCTTCTGCCGCACCGGCTACCTCTGCTTCTGCCACTGCTCCGGAAAAACTCGCTTCAGCCGTACCTGTTCAGGATGACAAGGAATACCGTTTTGTAGTCGAAGGATTAAAGAATTACGGAAAATTCTCTGTTTCTGAACTGAACGAAAGCTGGGTAAAGCATCGCTTTGAAGAATGGAAGGCAGAACGTTCCGGTTCTTCTGTTCAGATTCAGAATGAAAATGATGCAAAGGAATTCCTTAAGTCATTTTGGTCTGAAAACAGCGAAAAAATCTGGTCAAAGGAATTTGCGGATGACATATACAAGCTTTTGCCTGATAACAGTGCAAAGCAGATTACTGTATGGAATCCGGGCTGTGCAAACGGAACAGAATCTTACTGTCTGGCATGTGTGCTTGCAAAACGCTATCCGGATGCAAAGATTCGTGTTTATGCGCAGGATACAGATTTGCTGAGCGTTTCTAACGCTCCTATGATGACTGTTCCTGAAGCAGATGCATCCGGCTGGATTTCTTCATATATGGCTAAAACTGCTTCCGGTGAAAATACATTCAATCAGCAGATTAAAGACAGCATAATGTTTGAATATCATGACTGTCAGCATACAAATGCACTTCCTATGATTGACTTGATTTTTGCCCGTGATCTGTTATCCTTGTTAAATAAGGATGCACAGGATTCAGTTCTTGCAGATTTCGAAGAAAAGTTAAAGGGAAACGGAACATTAATTCTTGGAGATAATGAATCCATTTCTCATTTAAAAGATTTTATGGAACACAGCGAAGGTGCCCTTACGGCATATTCGAAGCAATAAAATTGGAGGTTTTTATAAATGAGAGTTGAATATATTAACCCTTTCGTTGAAACATCGTTCAGAGTACTAAAGGAAGTCCTGGGTGATGCCGATGTAAAGCGTGGAAATTTGTATTTGAAATCTACTGCTATGCCTGTAATGGGTGTAGCTGCATTGGTCGGACTTGCAGGTGATGTAGAAGGTCGTGTTCTTTTTGATATGACTTTGGAAACTGCAATAAATATTGCATCAAAGATGAATGGTGAAAAGCTTTCTCAGTTTGATGAACTTGCAAAAGCTACAATTAGTGAACTTGCAAACTTGATTACTGCTCAGGCTGTAACAAAGCTTCATGAGCTTAACTTTAAGTTTGACCTTACACCTCCAGCTTTGTTTGCAGGACAGCAGATGGAAATTGCTGCTCTTGGTGGTGGTTCTGAGAATGTAGAGGCTCTTATTGTTCCTCTTATTACAGAATGTGGTAAAATCGAAGTAAACGTTGCTATCCGCGAACGTGCATAATTTTGGGAGATAGATATTATGAAAACAGTAAATGATTTTCCTTCAATCAATGAGCGTCCACCAGAAGGACAGAAAGGTGATGGAACTTCTTTCCGCATTATGATTGTCGATGACTCTATGTTCGTTGCTAAACAGCTCGGACAGATTCTGACAAGCGAAGGCTACGAAGTTGTAGCAACTGCTGCAGATGGAAAAGAGGGTGTTGATAAATACAAGGAACTTGCTCCAAATATCGATCTTGTAACAATGGATATTACCATGCCAAAGATGGATGGAATTACAGCACTTGAACAGATTATGAACTTTGATAAGTCTGCCAGGGTTGTAATGGTAAGTGCCCTTGGTAAAGAAGAGCTTGTAAAAAAATCTCTTTTGCTTGGTGCAAAGAATTATATTATCAAGCCTTTGGATAGAAAGAAGGTTCTTGAAAGAATTGCTGCCTGCTTGAAATAGTTTTTATCCTGAAAAGGTTAAGAATATTCAGTAAATCGACAATACGTAATGTTTCGTACTTGTTGATTTACGGGTAGTTCTGATATAGTAGGAATATGAATAAATTTCGTATTCCTGGCTATATCATAATTCTTTCATCGCTTTGTTTCTCTTTACTTTCTGTTTCTTTTTCTTTTGATGTTTCTCTTTTAGCGTTTCCACTTGCAGTGGGACTTTCGGTTTTAACTTCGTATTTTCTGTGTTTTAAAATCCTTAAGAATAAAGACTATTCAGCCTATAAAATTACAGAAAAGCTGCTTCAGTATCTTTCCTATATTCTTTTGATTTCTTTTATACTCAGGCGTGCTGGGAAAAACGGTACCGTTTATTTTTATGATGTGATTACTGTTGTCCTTTGGTGTGTAAATTTTGTTTCGTCACAGTATTTCCTTTATTTCTTTAATGACAAAAAGATTTATGCGCTTGTTCCTGAATGGAAAAATTTTACCGCTAAAAAATCCGGCGGGATGATTGTTAAAAAAGATTTTTCACTACGCGGGCTTTTTAAGGAAGTTCTGGACTGGGTGGATGCGCTTGTTCAGGCAGTTTTTATGGTTCTTCTGATTCAGATTTTTATCCTTCAGCTTTATGTAATTCCGTCTGAATCAATGGTTCCATCTTTCCTTATTGGCGACAGGGTTGTAGTTACAAAAACATCAAATGGTCCGACTTTTCCTTTGAGCGAAGTGGGGCTTCCATGCCTGAAAAAATATAAGAGGGGTGACGTAATTGTTTTCAGAAATCCTCATTATTCAATGGACAGAAAGTCGGAAGTTCGCTCTGTAATTTCTCAGATTGTATACATGCTTACCTTTACAACTGTAAATCTGAATGTAGACGAGCATGGCGAGCCAAAGGCAGATCCTCTGGTAAAGAGAATCTGCGGAGTTCCGGGGGAACAGCTTGTAATGCAGGACGGTGTTCTTTATGCGCGTACGGTTGAGTCAGATAAATTTGAACCTGTAAAGCTTGATTCAAAATTTGCCTGCTGGAACCTTTCTAAATATGAAAAAAATCCTGCAGTGCGCTATATTCCGCTTTCTCAGGAATATTATGAAGCAATGATTGAGTTTGAAGCCGAACGCCGTGCACTCAATATTTTAAATGCGGCTTCTGAATGCAGGCGGATTGCAAAAACTATGAATCTTCTTAGAACCGGAGTTTGTGTTGCAGACAGGACTGATGATTTTAAGGCTCCAGAATCAATGCGTGCGGACCTGCTTTTTTCCGGCTGTCTTCAGAATGCGTCTGAAATTCTTAAGGCTTCAAATTCTGCATGGTTTGAAAGCTTTATGTGCGGCTGGACAGATTCCTCCGTTGCAAGAAATATCCTTTCTTCTGTTTCCTGGCGCGCAGCAGAAGACGGTGAATATTCGTACCTTGATTTTTTTGACGGCGATTATTATTCAGAGGCAAATTTTAAGCTGAATCTCATGACAAAAATTGCGCTTGGTGAACTGTATGTTTACACTGCGGGACAGATGCTAAAGGGATTTTCTGCCGGCGAAATCGTAAATTCTCCGGATTTTAAGAAATACAGTATGAAAGTTTCTGAATGCTGCTGGTACATTTCTCTCCTTGACCAGCGCAACATGCCGCTTTTTCCTGCAAATTCTGTAGATGGACAGCCGTCTTACATTCCAGAAAACTGCTATTTTATGATGGGCGACAACCGCTTTAATTCCCTGGATATGCGCCATTCGTATGAGTCTGTTTTAAGGAACATTACTGAACTGGATTCTTATTCCGTTCAATATTCTTCGGATATTGCTCCTCAGTATGTGCACAGAAAGCGTATTCTGGGCTCTGCCGTATACCGTTTTTGGCCACTTTCCAGATCCGGTGGTATTAAAACAAAATGATTTACCGGTTTTGGGGTTTGATAAAGCAGAATTAACTGTAGTTTTACAGTTTTGCTTTACTTGTATCAAAAAAAACTTTATATTTATAGTATTATGCTTATAGATAAAGTTTTAACTGCAATTTTCGGATCCCAGAATGACAGGGATGTAAAAAAACTTCGCCCGCTTGTTGCTGCTGTAAATGCAAAGGAAGAATGGGCAAAATCACTTTCGGCAGAAGATTTTCCAAAACAGACTGCCATTTTTAAAGAAAGACTTTCAAACGGTGAAACCCTGAATGATATATTGCCTGAAGCCTTTGCACTTGCGCGTGAAGCTGCTTTTCGCGTTCTTGGCGAACGTGCCTATGACGTTCAGATTATGGGTTCTCTTGTACTTCATTCCGGCCGCATTACAGAAATGAAAACCGGCGAAGGTAAGACTCTCATGTGTGTACCAGCGGTTTATCTTAATTCGCTCAGCGGAAAAGGCGTTCATGTAGTAACTGTCAACGACTACCTTGCAGAACGTGATGCAAACTGGATGCGTCCTGTATATGCCTATATGGGACAGACAGTTGGTTCAATTCTTTCGGAAATGGACAATGAATCGCGTAAGAAGGCATATAACTGCGACATTACTTACGGTACAAACAATGAATTTGGCTTTGACTATCTTCGCGATAACATGCAGATTGAACTTGGCCGCAAGGTTCAGCGCGGTTTTAATTTTTGTGTAGTAGACGAAATTGACTCAATCCTTATTGATGAAGCTAGAACTCCGCTTATTATTTCCGGTCAGGGCGAAGATGATACTTACAAGTACCACGAAGTTGATAAATACGTTGACGAACTTACAGAAGTGGAAAAAGATCCTGTAACAGGGGACTACCCTGATGAAGTAGAAATGGATCCTGAACAGCGTAAGAATCTTAAGGGCGACTACAAAATTGATGAAAAATCAAAGAGGGTTTCATTTACAGATAAAGGTATTAATCACATTGATGAAATCCTTCATAAGCATAATTTGATTTCTGCTGATTCAAAAGTTGTAGATGAGGAAAACTTTGAATACGTTCACTATTTTACACAGGCTGTAAGGGCACACACACTATATCATGTTGATGTTGATTACCTTATCCGTGACGGACAGGTTCAGATTGTAGATGAATTTACAGGTCGTGTTCTGGAAGGACGCCGCTATGGTGACGGACTTCATCAGGCTATTGAAGCAAAGGAACATCTGCGCATTGCTCAGAGAAACCGTACTCTTGCAACTGTTACATTCCAGAATTTCTTCCGCATGTACACAAAACTGTCGGGAATGACTGGTACAGCTGCTACAGAAATCGTTGAATTTAATAAAATCTATAAACTTGATGTTGTAGCAATTCCTACAAACCGACCGGTTGCCCGCATCGACGAAAATGATGAAGTATACCTGAACGAGCATGATAAATGGGAAGCAATTTGTAAGGAAGTTGCTACTGCTCATGAAAAAGGCCAGCCGGTAATTGTCGGTACTGTTTCTGTTGAAAAGTCAGAACTTCTTTCTGCTCTTCTTACAAAGAAAGGAATTCGTCATGAAGTTTTGAATGCCAAGAACCATGCTCGCGAAGCCATGATTATCGCAGAAGCCGGTGCAAAGGGTGCCGTAACGATTGCAACAAACATGGCCGGTCGTGGTACAGATATTAAGCTTGGCGGAAATCCTGAATTCCGTGCCCTTAAGCGTGCGGGAACAAATGCTACTCCGGAACAGTATGAAGCAGCCCTTAAAATTGAAAAGGAAAAGTGGCTTAAGGATAATGAAGAAGTTAAGGCCTGTGGTGGTCTTTATGTAATCGGTTCTGAACGTCATGAAAGCCGCCGTATTGACAATCAGCTCCGCGGTCGTTCTGGACGACAGGGTGACCCAGGACGAAGTAAGTTCTTCATCTCTATGGATGATGATCTTATGCGCCTGTTTGGCGGTGAACGCATGAAGGCTGTAATGACAAGAATCGGAATGGAACCTGGAGAACCTATTGATCATCCATGGCTCAACAAGGGTATTGCAAAGGCTCAGCAGAAGGTTGAAGACCGCAACTTTGAAATTCGAAAGCATCTTCTTGACTACGATGATGTTTTGAATGAACAGCGTACTGTAATCTATCAGCAGCGCGATGCAATTCTTGCAGATAATGATCTTGCAGACAGGGTAATGGGTAATGCCCGTGATGCTGTTGAAGCTATGTTCTATGAATATGACAGCATGGGTAGAAAGCATAGGGAAGAAGCTCTTAATGCACTTAATGAAGAAATTAAGGATACATTTGGTCTTTCTTTGCCGGATGAACGTCTTTCTGCAGAAGCTCTTGAAGCCGTGCTTCAGAATGACATTACAGAAAAGGAAACTCTGGTAGGAAAGGAAAACCTTAATACATTTATTCGCTACCAGTATGTTCAGATAATTGATAAAAAATGGCTTGACCAGCTTGAAGCTCTTGAAGCATTAAGGGAAGCTGTAAGCCTTCGTTCTTATGGTTCAAAGAATCCTCTTACTGAATATAAGATTGACGGCTTTAACATGTTTGACGAAATGCTTGATTCAATCCGTTCTACTGTAATGAGCCGTGTATTCAAGGTTCGCATTCAGCTTTCACCGGAAGCTTTGGAACAGAGACGCCTTGCAGCTATGCGCGCTCAGCAGAATATGAATGCACAGCATTCAGAAGCAGAAAATATTACTCAGGCAGTGCAGAGACAGGCTGGAGCTCAGATGAACGGTGACCAGGCAAGACGTTCTGCTGCTTCCGGAGCAATGCAGCAGAGAACTCAGTCTCAGAATGTTACTGTGCGCCGTACTGCACCAAAGGTTGGCAGAAATGATCCATGTCCTTGCGGTTCAGGTAAAAAATACAAGCAGTGCTGCGGAAAAAATTCATGATGAAATATTTTGCTGTTCTTTCTTTAGTTGTCTGTTCAATTCTGTTCTCTTCCTGTGTAAAGACAAATAAAGTTCTTTCTATTTCTGACAAAGGCTTGTTCAGCCTGAATTATGGAAATTTTGAAGAGCAGCTTAATATTTTTGATGTTTCAAAAACCGGCTCTATTAATACTTCGATTACAATGCGGGATGGTTTTTTCTACATTGTAAACGGAGAGACAAAAAAGATTATGTCGCTGAACTCATACGGCGACTTGCTTTCTTTGTACTATAACGACGATTTTTATTCAGGCAGTAATGAATCTATAAAGAATAATTCTACATATTCAATCTGGAAACCTATTCCATATCCTTTTTTGCTTACAGGCAAGGTTGCGGTTGATTCCAGAAAATTTATGTATGCAGTGGGGGTTGTTCCAAAGGAACGAAATGAACAGGACGAAAAGGAACGTCTTCTTTACAGTCAGGTAGTCCTTCGTTTTTCGAGTGACGGTTCTGTAATCGATTATATCGGTCAGCAGGGGCCGGGTGGAACGCCTTTTCCTAACATAAAAAATATTTACACAACAGAAAATAATGAGCTTGTTGTTGTCTGCTCAACAAATGACGGACTCTGTGCGTACTGGTTTGGCGTAAACGGTTTTTTGCGCTATCAGATTCCGGTGCGGCTTAGTTCCATTCCTCGTATAGTCCTAGATTCTTCCACTCCGTCGGCATCTTCTACTGATCTTTTTATTTCCATTGAAAATATGGTTCCTGACTGCTATGCGGGACTTTTGTACATAAAGGTTGATTATTATTACTCGCATATTGATGCTGAGTCAAAAACTCAGTCGGGAATTGACTATATAAAGACTCTTGTCTATCCGCTGAATATTCAGACTGGAGTTTTTGGGGAATCCGTTAATATTTCTTCTTATGAAGATTCTGTTACAGAAGATTTCAGTAAGATTGTATATCACATGCCGTATGATTTCTGGGGAATTACAAAAAATAACTGGATGTTCTTTGTTGTAACTACGGAAAGCGGATTCAACGTTCAGATGATTCAACCTGGTACTCAGAATGTGATAAAACGTAATCTAGTAGTTAACTTTAAGGATGTCCTGTATTATTCGCTTTCTCTTTCTAGTGAAGGAATTATTTCGGCACTTCTTTGTGACAAGGATTCTGCAAAAGTTGTATGGTGGCGAACCGACAGTCTTATTGATTCAGTGCTTAAGTCTTAGACTATGGATATAAAGAATATAAATGAGGGCTATCCAGACGGCGAAGAACCGCTTCATTTTTTCTATAACAGGGAAGAACGGATTGCTCGCGCTCCAAAAATAGTTCAGGATTATTATTCTGGGAAATTTAATTGCACAAAAAAAGGACTTTTCCGGACTCTGTTTATTACCCGCGGTAACCGGCTTATGTTTGCAAGCATGGTTATTTTTATGGCTTTTGTCTGGATTTACAGTCTGGTGATGAACCGTGCCAGTGTTGAAGTAGCCGGTTCAACAGCTGAACTTTCTGCGTTTTCTTACGATGAAAATGTTTATGTTACTTTTAAAATCAATGAAAGAAAAAAATCTGATGAAAGGGAACCTGTTTCTGTTGATGTAAGGCTGGATGCCTATGATTCAGATTCCTGCGTAAGCAATTCATATTCTGAAACTGTAATTTTCGATGGTTCTGAGGTTTTTGTACGGACAAAGTTTCCTGATTATGATATAATCAGCGTGGCTGCAGAGGTGGATTTTGACTCTGAAAACAGGCATTTTGCCGTTAAAGTGCAGAATCGCTGAGCAGTCGGGAGAGTCGCAGGACTTTTTAGGCCTGAAATTATAAAACGTGTTTTATAGGCAGAGGCTCTTGTCCTCTGGTGGAGCAGAAAATGGTTCAGTTTTATTTTCTATCTGTATTAACGGGTTTGCTTGCAGGTTGCATTTTGTTTTTTAAGACTGAAACAGCAGCGCAGAAAGAGGAGTCTTCGGAAGAGGATATTTCCTTTCTTGAAGAAAAAGAGCCTTCTTTTGCGGGTATTTTCTCTCCTGATTCATTTTTTTACACGGGAATGTTCCGTCTTGTGTTTGGAATCCTGTGTATTGTAACTGCATTTTTGGTATTGATTTCTCCGGTAAGCGGTGTGTTCCTTTTGGGAGACCTGTTCCCTGCTATTGTTTCTTTTGCTGCCGGTGCGTCTATTCTTGTTGATTATTATGTTGAAAATTCAGATACAGAATTAAAGCTTCCGGAACTGGTTGAATTCTGTATTGTGGATTGCCGCCGTTATTTAGGAATAATCTGCATAATCGTCAGTTTTGTGCATTTTATAATTCCGGGAGTTTTATTTTTTTAATATGAGTAATTCCATTGCATGTATTGTTTATAGGAACGGAAAGATTCTGATTGCCCATAGGAATCCTGTAGGGGATATGGGAGGAAGATGGGAATTTCCTGGCGGAAAGGTTGATCCGGGCGAAACAGAAACTCAGGCTATTGTGCGCGAAATGCAGGAAGAATTTTCTGTGCGAGCAGAACCGGGCAGAAAGATTACAGATTCAGTTTTCTATCATAAAGATAAGAAATGTACTTTGAATGCATATTTTGTTTCTCTGGAGCATGACGGAATTGCGGTTCCGTACAGGCTTACAGAACATAGCGAATATGCCTGGGTGAAACCGGAAGATATTCCTTCTGACAATTTTGTTGATTCTGACCTTCAGATTTATCCAGAGGTACTCAAGGCAATTAAAAATGAAAAATCGTAGTTTACTTATTGCTTCGGTCTGCGCATTCATTACGCTTGCTGCCGGTTGCGTAAAAAACAGGGAAATAGTTTTTGACAATAAATATCCTCTTGCAACGGCTCCGGATGTTGAGTGGGCAGTGGTAATTGATCCATATGCGGCGTTTAGAAATGAACATTCCTGGGAGTCAGAAGTTGTGGGGCACTGTCGTCGCGGAGATATCCTTCAGGTAAAAGGTCTTTCTGTAAATTCCGAGCAGGAATCCTGGTATGTTTTTTCGTCCGGCTGGCTTCCTGCAAGTTCAGTTGACGTTTATTCAAACAGGCTCAGGGCACAGGGGGCTGCTGCCTTATTAAAATAGTCTATGAGCCTTATAATTGCAGAAATTGGAACAAGTCACGAAGGTGACGAAAAAAAAGCTTTCTCCCTTATAGATGCGGCCGTGGATTCCGGTGCAGATGCAGTTAAGTTTCAGTGGGTTTATGCAGATGAAATCCTTCATCCTCTAACTGGAACAGTAAATCTTCCTACAGGGAAAATATCCCTTTATTCGCGGTTTAGGCAGCTTGAATGTCCTGCTGAATTTTATAAAAAGATGAAGGATTATGCGCATTCAAAAAATGTGCGCTTTATATGCAGTCCTTTTGGCTTACGTTCTCTTAAGGAACTTGTAGAAATTGAACCTGATGCCGTAAAAATTGCTTCGCCGGAACTGAATCATTTTCCGATGCTGGAGGCGCTTGCTGAATGCAATGCAGGGCGCAGAGGCAGAGGAAAGACTCCGTTCCCTGTTATACTTTCTTCCGGGGTTTCTACACTTTCTGATATTGAAAAAGCCGTTTCTGTAGTAGGAACGGAGAATGTAAGCCTTTTGCACTGCATTACAAGCTATCCAGCGCCGGAAGAAGAATACAATGTTTCGCTTGTTTCTTCGCTAAAAAACATATTTGGCGTAGAAACTGGATTAAGCGACCACAGTCTGGATCCTGTGCTTGTGCCGGTTCTAAGCGTTATGTGTGGCGGAACTGTTATAGAAAAACACATTACATTGAGCAGAAAAACAAAGGGACTTGATGATCCTGTTGCCCTTGAGCCTGAACAGTTTGCGCTTATGGTTCACTGCGTTCATCAGACAGAAGCGGCAATGAATCGCTATGGAAGCGTAAAGGGCAGGGAAACTGTAATAAAGCAGCTTTGCGAATCCTATGACGAAAAAAGAATCCTTTCTGTAATAGGAGACGGAATAAAGCGCCTTGCTCCTGCAGAAAAGGCAAATTACGGACGGACAAACAGGTCGCTTCATTATTTAAGGGCCTTAAAAGCCGGTGACAGAATAACAGAAAAAGACATTGCTGTTCTTCGTACTGAAAAAGAACTTTCTGTTGGAATTAGTCCGGAATTTTACCGGACGGTTACAGGTTCTGTCCTTTCAAGAGACGTGGAAGACGGCGCCGGCGTACGCTTTGAAGATTTTCTATCAAAATAATTTTATTGCATTGTGCAGGAATTTCTCTCTATTCTTTTATGTATTCAAGGCATTTTTGAATTCCATAAAGCGTAAGATCTGGATCGTAAAAATCAATTTCTTTTGTTACCGGTTTTAAAATTCCGCTTAGTCCGCCGGTTGCTATTACCTTTATTTTATCTTTTGGAGTCTGGTATTCCTTGAAAAGATCATCTTTCATTCTTTCTGCAAGTGATTCTACAAGGCCTTTGTAGCCGAACAGAATTCCGGCCTGAATAGATTTTTCTGTTGTGGTTCCAAGCGATGATTCCGGAAATTCTAGCGGAACTTCAGAAAGCTGTGCTGTATTTGCCGTAAGAGATTTTAATGCAGTGTTGATTCCTGGTGTAATTGCAACGCCGCAAATGTTTGCGTCCTGAGTAATGGCTGTAAAGGCAAGGGCTGTTCCAAAATTAATTATAATGCATGGCCTCCTGTATTTTTCCCAGGCGCCAACGGCATCGCAAAGAAGGTCTGTGCCAATCTGATTTACGGCAGATTCCGGAATGGTTACAGGAAGTTTTTTGTACAGTGAACTGTTTATGATGCAAGGCTTTTTCTGAATTATCTTTTCTGAAATCTGAGCTGCAAAATCCGTAAGGTTAGGAACTACAGAACTTATTATTGAATCAGTCAGTTCTTCTTTTTTAATGCCGCATTCAGAAATCATTCTTAAAATCTGAGCCTGAATTACTTCAGAAGGAGTGTTTAAGTCGGAGTTAAAACGCAAGGTTTCAATTATTTCCGATCTGTCTGCAAGGGCTGCCTTTATGTTTGTGTTTCCGATATCAAAAATAAGTGTCATTCGTACATTATATACTTATTGATTTTGTTGTAAAAGGATTTCTTTTTGTGTAATATTTGTGTACTCGTAAAAAAACGGGGTTTGTGATTAGACATCAATTTTAATAACAAGGATTTATGTAAATGAAAGTTAATGCGTTAAAGGGAATGAAAGATATTCTGCCGGAAGAACAGAGAATCCGTGACTACATTCAGGGAAAAATTTTGGAAACTTACCGGGCTTCTGGTTTTGAAAGAATTTCCACACCGATTCTTGAAGATTCAGAAAATATAGATAAATCAGACGGTGGAGACAATCTTAATCTTGTATTTAAAGTTTTGAAACGCGGAGATAAACTTGATGCAGCCCTTGCTTCGGAACCGAATGAAAAAAATCTTTCAGATATGGGGCTTCGCTATGACCTTACCTTGCCTCTTTCACGCTTTTATTCTGCAAATCATAATGAACTTCAGTTTCCTTTTAAGGTTATTCAGACAGACCGCGTTTACCGCGCAGAACGACCGCAGAAAGGACGTTTAAGGGAATTTGTTCAGTGCGATATCGATATTCTTGGTGATTCAAGTTGCAACGCCGAAGTAGAGCTTATTGACGTAACTGCACGTGCTATGCTTGCAATCGGATTTAATAATTTTACAATCAATGTTAATGACCGACGCATTTTAAGGAACATGCTTGAAACAATGGGCTTTGCACCAGAAACCCTTGATTCTGTCTGCATTACATTCGATAAACTGGACAAAATCGGTGCAGCCGGAATTGAAGCGGAACTTAAGGAAAAACAGTTCCCAGCTGCCGCAATTGCAGAACTTGTAAAATTCATTTCTTCTGGAGAAATTTCGCTTGATTCTGTAAGTGCACGCTGTTCAGACCCGGCAATTGCTGATGACCTTAAGTATGTTATTGCTACCGCAAGGGAAGTGAGCGGCGGAAAGTATGAAATTGCATACTGCCCTAACCTTGTACGCGGTCAGGGATATTATACCGGAATGGTATTTGAAATTGCCTGTCCGGATTTCAGCGGTGCTGTAGGCGGCGGCGGACGTTACGACAATATGATTGGCAAATTCCTTGGTCAGAATATTCCGGCAGTAGGATTTTCAATCGGTTTTGAACGAATCTGTAACATACTTCTTGAACAGAAATATAAAATTCCTGATCAGAAAGAAAAATGCGCTCTCCTTTACGGTGATGAAGTTACATTCCCTCTTGTAATGCAGCAGGCAGAAAAGCTTCGCAATGACTATATCGTAGGCATAATCCGCAAGGCAAAGAAAGCAGGGCCTCAGTTTGCAATGCTTGAAGCGCAAGGCTATACAAAATTTGCTCAGTACAGGGACGGCAGCTGGATTATTAAATAATCTGGGTGACAGCCTGTGATTCCGGCAGTATAATTGAGTCATGAAATTTAAATTAAACAGAAAACTGAAAGTTCTTCTCATAACGGAATCTGTTCTGTTCGGACTTATATTTTTATTTTCAATGTACTGCCAGCTTTTTGTTGCTGGAAATACTTTCATAAAATCCGTAAAGTTTTCCCTTATGGTGATGATTCCTTTCTTAATTTACTGCGTTCCGCTTGGCATAAGCTTTCTTCTGCGCGGTAAGTTTTTTATGGGCGATTACGAAAGCCCTTTAAAATCTGATGATAAAAAGGACGGCGTTTCTGACGGTGACAGAAACTATGTAGTGGCAAATACGCTGCGGATGTAGGTAAGTTGGGGCGGTGTGGCCGAGATTTCCTAGTTAGTACGATAAAAAAAAGAGTTCCTTGTGGAACTCTTTTTTTTGTCGATTAAGACGCTCAAAAAAATCCTGCGCACTGCTCGGATTTTTTTTCGCTCTTATTTATCCAATGCGTGGCCTGCAGAAAGGAGAACGTCTGTACATTTGTGCATGTACATTTTCTTGAGTTCTTCGCGAGCTGGTCCAAGGTATTCGCGTGGGTCAAACTTGTCTGGGTGTTCAGCAAAGAACTTGCGGATAGCAGCAGTCATAGCAAGACGTCCATCAGAGTCGATGTTGATCTTACATACAGCCATCTGGCTTGCTTTCTTAAGCTGATCTTCTGGGATACCTACTGAGTCAGGGATTTTTCCGCCGAACTGTTCGATGATTTTTACGTATTCTACTGGAACTGAAGAAGATCCGTGGAGTACGATTGGGAATCCTGGAAGTTCTTTTTCGATTTTTTCAAGTACGTCAAATGCCAACGGAGGTGGAACAAGGATTCCATCTGCTGTGCGTGTACACTGAGCTGGAGTGAACTTGCAGCGTCCGTGTGATGTACCGATAGAGATAGCAAGTGAGTCACATCCAGTCTTAGATGTGAAGTCTACTACTTCTTCTGGTTTTGTGTATTTTGATTCTTCTGCAGCAACGTCATCTTCTACACCGCCAAGAACACCAAGTTCAGCTTCTACTGTAACGTCGTGAGCGTGAGCGTATTCAACAACCTGCTTTGTAAGTTTTACGTTTTCGTCGTATGGAAGAGCAGAACCGTCGATCATAACAGATGAGAATCCGTTGTCGATACAGTCTTTTGCTACTTCAAAGTTCGGACCGTGGTCAAGGTGAAGTACGATAGGGATGTCGCATCCGAGTTCGTGTGCATATTCAACGGCACCGCGAGCCATGTTGCGGAGGATGAATTTGTCAGCGTAAGCGCGTGCACCCTTTGAAACCTGAAGAATTACAGGTGATTTTGCTTCAACACAAGCCTGGATGATAGCCTGCATCTGTTCCATGTTGTTAAAGTTAAAAGCTGGGATAGCATAGTGACCAGCCATAGCTTTTTTGAAGAGGTCTTTTGTGTTAACAAGACCGATGTCTTTGTAACTAAACATTGAATGCTCCTTGGAATTTCAATTATACCTTATACTAAGTTAAACATCATTTTTATTCAAGGTTGAATAGACAAACAATTTGACAAAGAAGAATAGTGTAAATATAATTGTATATAACTTGTTCAGATACGATTTAAAATTTTGAATGAAGTTAGAAATTGTAAATTAAGTAGATATTTTTTCCGAAAATAAAGAATGAGATTTTCTCTGAAAATCGGAATGAAATATGTTGAAGGAGTTTTACATGAAAAAGGGCTTGAAGGTCTTTGTAAATCTTTCTCTGCTTTTTGTGCTTTGTATTCCTGCATTTAGTCAGCCAAGTTCAAAAAGTCAGGAGACATTCTTGATTGATAATTTTGATGACATCGGTAATCAGAATTACTTTCATGATGGAGAATCATTGAGCTGGGAATGGACTGTAAATGCCAGCCGCTTTGTTGCAGAAGGTTATCCAAAATTCGGATCATTCAAGGGAATTCCTAATTCTCTAAAACCGTTCCAGAAAGGTGATACAGAGGCTAAGGTTTTCGGACTTCAGCTTGCTTATAACCGCAAGGGAGATAACTGGGCAGAAATCATTCCTATGAGAGACGGAAAAGTATTTGAAATTCCGTTTGTAGGAACTGTAGATCATCTTGATTTCTGGGTATGGGGTGCAAATTACCTTTACTACCTTGACGTTATGATCCGCGATGCAGAAGGCCGTGTTCATGTACTTCCTGCAGGAAACCTCCGCTTTAACGGATGGCGCAATCTTGTTGTAAAGATTCCTGGCTGGCTTAATCAGCATTCACGTCTTCGCTCTGGTCCAAGAAACCTTTCTTTGGTTGGTTTCCGTATCAGAACTGATGCTGCTGAATATGTTGATGACTTTACATTCTATATTGATAATTTGAAGTTTATGTCTAATTCATTGTCATTTATTTTCGATGGTTACGAACTTAAGGATCAGAGTTTTGATGATGCTCAGTCTGGTTCTTCTTCAAAATCTGATTCTTCTTCGGAGGCTAACTAATGAAAAAGTTTCTTTTGACTGCTCTTGTAGCAATGGTTGCTTGTGCTGCATTTGCACAGAACAGTATTGTTGAAGATCCAAATCCGGAAGTTGTTGGAAACGATTCTGCTATGCAGGCTCTTGCAGAACAGCCTCTTGACAGTTTCGAACGTGAAGGTTCATGGTTTGTACATATGTCTCCGGACTATGGTGTAATTTCTGCACGTAACTTTGTAGGTGCTCCTGCAATGAAGGAACCTGTAAAGGGTGAATCATCTATTTCTGAAGATGATACACAGGTTCTTGGTGTTAAGGTTCAGTTTTTCCGCCGTGGTGTAAACTCATTCTACATTACTGCACAGAGACCTATTGCTCTTGAAGGAATTACAAAAACAATCTCTATGTGGGTTTGTGGACGTAACCAGGGGCATGATCTTTACATTCTTATTCAGGATTATTTTGGACGCAACTATGAACTTTATATGGGTAACCTTGGATTCAGTGGCTGGAAAAAACTTACTGCTGTAGTTCCACCTAGCCCAGACGGAGAACATGGTATCGTTCAGCACAGTGCATACTATGGTGACCGCCCTGGTATCCGTATTCTTGGTTTCCGCGTAGACTGTAATCCAATGCTTGCTCGCGGTACTTACTACGTATACTTTGATGATCTTCGCTGTGTAACAGATCTTTATGATTCTAATAACCAGGATGAAGATGATATGGCTGATAGCTGGTAGTATTCATCTTTTGTAAAACGACTGCCGCATGGTGCATAATGCATTTATGACGGCAGTTTTTTTTTATTTAAAAAATCCGTACTGTTCAATTTCACTTTTCTGACGGTTTATTTTGTAAATGCGGGCTTTTCCTTTTGTTCCTGTTTGTGTAATAAGGTTCATTCTTACTAAAACCCATACGATTAAGGATGAGTTTTTTGCGGCGCTTTTTGGAAGGCCTTTTATTTCTTTAAGGCATTTTTCAAGATCTTTTACGGTAAAATCTTCATTAAGGTTCTGTGGTAAAAGTGCAATGTAGTCTTCTTTGCTGTAAAATATTTTTGTTTCATGTATTTCCTTTAGTTTTTTGTTTGTTTTTATCCAATTAGCTTTAAATCGTCTTTTCTTGTTTTTTGACTGTACCGGACAGTCTGTTTGCGTACGTATTTCCTGTGCCGTTATAAAAAGCACTTCCAGTGAAAAATTTCTGTCCAGCAGGACGGGGTAGATCCCTGTAAGTTCTGAAAATAAGTCATAAATTGAATTTTTTTTAGGGCTTTTTCTTGCAGAAATCTGTGTGCCGTCTTTTTTTAGAAGTATTATTTCTTTCTGAATTACAAGGGGATAGACGATTTTACATCTGCGCCCTTTTGAAAGTGCGTCCTGGATTTTGGGGAGCAGCTTGCTTAAATTTTTTGTCTGAATCTCTATGATTGAGCCATCTGGGCTGAGAATGTCGTAAATGTGTCCGTCTTCGGAAACTTCTTCCCGAAAGCCTTCTTGTGCGCTGTAAAAATTTTTAAGGGTTTTGTGCAGCGAACTTTCGTTGTAAATGTTTATCATTGTGTTTTTTATTGCTGATTATAAATGCAGATATTTTATATTTTTACCCTACAAAATAGAACTATACGCGTATAAAGATAAGAAATAAAAAAGATTTAAATTTTCTATATTTTCGGCAAATTTGTTCATTGACTTTACGAAATTTTTAATTAAAATGATAGATAAGTGGGAAAAAGTGGTAAATTGTGGTAGGTAGTGGATTGAATTTGCTTACAGGTGAGTACAATAGCACTCTGGACGAAAAGGGAAGAATTATGATTCCCTCTAAGCTTCGTACCGGAATTACGAGTAACGTACTCATTGTTACGCAGGCAATAGTAGACCGCTGTCTATGGCTCTTTACTCCTGAAGAATGGGAGGAACTTTCTTCAAAAATTATGGAGAACGCATCTCCTTTCAGTGCAAAAAACAGGCTTATCATGCGTAGTTTTATTGCACCGGCTCAGGAAATCGAATTTGATAAATCCGGTCGTCTTTCTATTCCACAGAGTCTGAGGTCTTATGCAGGGCTTTCTAAAGACTGTACTATTCTGGGAAACGGTAAATACGTTGAAATCTGGGATAATCAGTCTTATGAAACTTATTTGACTTCAAACGAAGATAATCTGTTGGAAGCCAGTGAGGAATTAAAATCCATCAGCTTCTAAAAAAAGGTGGAAAAAGTGGAGATCGTTCATACTCCTGTATTGCTCGAACCGTGTTTAAAATGGCTTAGTCCTGTGGGCGAACCGTTTGAAAAGAATGCCGTAATGGTAGACTGTACACTCGGCGAAGGCGGACATTCAAATGCTTTCTTATCAGCTTTTCCATCACTTTCTGTTATTGGTATTGATGCAGATTCTGTAATTCAGGCACGTGCCAGAGAGAGACTGGCACCTTTTGGTGACAGAATGCATTTTTATAATGGCTGGTTTAATGATTTTCATAAGAATTATCCGGCTGAATACCCGAAACCAGATCTTATTCTTTTTGATCTGGGGATTTCGGTTTTTCATTATGAACGTTCCGGTCGTGGTTTTTCTTTCCGCTATGATGAACCGTTGGACATGCGTCTTGATCCTGCTTCAGAGAATGAATCGGCAGGTGATATTGTAAACGGTATGAGAGAGGAAGAGCTTGCAAATTTGATTTATTTGTACGGCGAAGAAAAACTTAGCCGACGGATCGCTCATGGAATAGTGGAGGCGCGTCGCGGAGGAAAAATAGAATCTTCCAAGGCGCTTGCTGACATTATATTTGATTCTGTTCCGGGAAATTACCGTTACGGACCTATTCATCCTGCAACCAGAACTTTTCAGGCTTTAAGGATTGCTGTGAACAGTGAACTTCGTCATATTCCTGAAGCCATTCATAATGCGTTTAACAATCTGAATGTGGGTGGAAAACTGGGTGTAATAACGTTTCATTCGCTGGAAGACAGAATCGTCAAGAATTATTTCCGTAATTTAGGACGGGAGTGTGTATGCCCGCCGGAGGTTGCTGTATGCCGCTGTGGTGGAAAGCCATGCGCGGAAATACTTACAAGAAAACCTGTCGGTCCGACGGAAGAAGAGGTAAAGGTTAATTCACCGAGCAGAAGTGCAAAGCTTCGTGTTGTAAGAAAACTGCGCAACGCGACGGAACATCATCTGCTTGGAGTGGAGGGATTCTAATGAAACTGAATGCCAGGGAAAAGCTTATAAAAGTGATTACGTTTGTGCTTGCGGCATTGGTTCCTCTTCTTCTGATTGTCTATGGAATACAGACAAAGCGTTATGCTGATCTGTCCAGGGAAATAAATGAACTTGAAAAAAAACAGGAACGCTTGATTGAGCAGAATAAAAAACTGATTGGTGACATAAGTCTTCTTTCCAGTACGGATCGCATAGAACGAATTGCAACAGATGAATTGGGAATGCATAAGGCGGAAACAGAAGATATTGTCCGGGTAGAAATGAACGGAGCAGATAGATGAGTAATGTAGAGAGTTTGCTTAGTATTGATGAGTTGCTTGCCGGTGTAAGGAGTAGTTTTTTAGTCGGCGGAAATAATAAAAAAGACGTGTTTGGTTTTTCATCTGTTGTAACTGACAGCAGGAATGTAGCGGAAGGTTCTCTGTTTGTTCCTCTTGTAGGACAGAGTCAGGACGGTCATAAATATGTTGAGTCTGCGGTAGAAAAGGGTGCGTCCGTAATCTTTATTAATAAAACTGAATATGACAGAAACAAATCAAAGTATGATTTGATTTGTGAAAAAAATAAAAATCTCTGTCTGGTTGCTGTTCCGGATACTTTAAGGGCTTTGCAGGAAGCAGCTGCGGCTTATGTAGAAAAATTTCCGTCTTTAATAAAGGTTGGAATTACCGGTTCCAGCGGAAAGACAACTACAAAGGAAATGGTTGTTTCTGTACTTAAGCAGAAATACAACGTTGTATATACACAGGGAAATTTTAATTCTGAAACAGGGCTTCCTCTTTCTGTATTTAACATTCGCAGTGAACATTCTGTGGGTGTTTTTGAAATGGGAATGAACCGGGTTGATGAAATCGGCGAAATTGCGGCTGTTCTTAAGCCAAAGTATGCGCTTGTAACAAATGTCGGAACTGCTCATATTGGAATCCTTGGAAGCCAGGAAAATATTGCGGCAGAAAAA
>Ga0310695_10004851_pt1 | contig 24215 bp, 18 predicted proteins | sample RumenRJG_04DNA_FD_203882 | JGI IMG/M metagenome (GOLD analysis project Ga0310695, IMG submission 203882) | Bovine rumen microbial communities from Lethbridge, Alberta, Canada - RJG_04 (v2) (version 2) | ecosystem: Host-associated > Mammals > Digestive system > Stomach > Rumen | place: Canada...
CCATGCGATGCCGCCGATGGCGAGGAGTGCAAGGAGAAGTATGAGCAGTTTCGAAGTTTGAGAGGCTGTGGAAGCTGAGGAGGTCTGAGAAGTTTGAGTAGTGTGGGAGGGGCGGGAGGTTTGGGAGGGGCGGGAGGCTCCCTTCTGCCCGCCTTCCTTGATTGAAAGCGGCGTGATGCCGCGCGCACGACATGCGGCCATGCACGCTGCACGATCGGCGGCCTCGATCGCAAGAGTCGCAATCGAGCCGTCGTCTGCACGATGTGTCACTGTGTACGTCGTCATTTCAAGTGCGCTCCTTGGAATAGTTTAGAGTTCGAAGTTCGAAGTTTAAAGTCCAGAGTTCAGTGTTCAGTGGGATGCCTGTGTCCTTGATTCTTTACTCCAATAGTCGATGCGCTGAAAGATATTATAGCATATTCTGGTGCTAAGTGACTAGTGCCCGGCAAGCGCGAAGATGGCCATGAAGAAGGCGATGTACACGAAACCCACGATCCCGCCGGTGATGCAGATCATCACGGGCTCGATCAGCACGCTGAAGCGCTTCACCGCCACCGCGAGCATCTTCTCGTGGAAGCGCGCCGTCTCGCCGAACGTCTCCGCAAGTGCGCCCGTCACCTCTCCCACCGCCGCCATCCTCGCGAGCATCGGCATGAACTCCCTCGCCGAGGCGAGCGAAGCGGCTAGCGGCGCACCGCGCGTCACCTCGTCGTGCGCAGCCTCCACGCGTCGTCGAAGACGGCGGTTCGCGAGCAGCCGCGCGGCAACGCCAAGAGAGTCCAGGAGAGACACTCCGCTCTCGCACATCGTCTGCATCGCGCGCGCGAAGACGGCAGTGCCCGAAAGGCGCAGGATGTTCCCCGCCACGGGAAGGCGCAGCAGAAGAGCGTCTTCGATCTCGCGCCCGCGGCGCGTGGCGCGGAGAGCAAGCCATGCGCCCACCGAAACCGCAAGTCCCACAAGAATCGAGCCGCCGTGCTTAATCGTCCAGTCCGCAGCCTCCACTAGCCACCGCGTCATCTCCGGCAGCTCTCCTCCGCTCGCCTGCAGAAACGCCGCAATCTTCGGAATCACCGCCACCACGAGAAACGTCACCACGCCCGCCGTCATGAGAATCGCGAGGACCGGATACACGAGCGCGTTCGCCACGAGCGAGCGCAGCGCGCGGCGCGCCTCCAGCTGCTCCGCCGCGCGCGCTAGCGCAACGTCAAGCTCGCCGCTCTTCTCGCCCACCCCCGCAAGGCGCACCACAAGCTCGTTAAACTTTTGCCCCGCAAGCGCATCGGCAAACGATTCGCCCGCGAGCACCGCGTCGTGCACGCGCCGCCACGCGCGGGCGGCGCGGGGACGACGCGCCTGCGCGCCAACCGTCTCGAGCGCCGCGAGAAGCGACACTCCGCTTCGCAGCATCGCCGCCGCCTGCCTCAGCCCCATCTCAACGTCGAATCCCGTCATCGGCAGGAGCCACGCAGGATGCCACGCCCCAGGCATTCCTCCCTGCCCCTTCGCCTCCTCCACGTCAAGAACGAGATAACCCTCAGCGCGAAGCTGCGCCGCTGCGTCCGCCGCGCTCTCCGCCTCGCGCAGAATCTCGCGCCGCACACCCTCGGCGTCCTTCACCGTTGCCGAGTAGAAGCTCATTGCGCCACCACCCGCAACGCCTCGAAGACCGTCGTCACGCCGGCCAGGCACTTCGCGCGCGCATCGTCGGCGAGCGTGCGCATTCCCTTTCTCCGCGCCATCGCGAAAAGGTCGCTCGCGTGCGTTCCGGCGGCAATCGCGGCCGCGCACTCTGCGTCCGGCGCGAAGAGCTCGAACACGCCCACCCTTCCGCTGTAGCCTCGACCCGCGCAGCGAAGGCATCCCTTCGGACCCCACACCGTGCTTCCCGCAAGCGCCGCGTCGCCAAGCGCCGCCGCCTCGGCGCGCTCAAGCGCCCTCTCGGCGCGGCAGTGCGGGCACAACGCCCGCACGAGCCTCTGCGCCGCCGCAAGGCGCAGCGTCGCCGCCGCGAGATGAGGCGCAAGCCCCATGTCCGCAAGGCGCGTAACCGCGCTCACCGCGTCGTTCGTGTGGAGAGTCGAGAGTACGAGATGTCCCGTGAGCGATGCCTTCACCGCGGTGTCTAGCGACTCCGCGTCGCGTATCTCGCCGATCATTATCACGTCGGGATCGTGCCGCAGCAATGAGCGCAGCGCCTTCGCGAAGTTGACCTTGTCGGCGCTGTCAACCTCCGCCTGGCCCACGCCGGGAATCTCGTATTCGATTGGATCCTCCACCGTGAGGATGTTGAGCGCGCGTCGCTTGAGCAGCATCTGTATTGCCGCGTAGAGAGTAGTCGTCTTGCCGCTTCCGGTGGGGCCCGTCAGAAGCACGAGACCGTGCGGACGCTCCAGCACTTCTTCGAATGCGGCTCTATCCGACGGCGCAAGCCCCAGCGAATCGAGCGTGAGCCTTTCCCCGCCGGCCTCAAGAAGACGCAGCGTGATTCTCTCGCCGTGGCGCACGGGCAGCGTGGCCATTCGAACGTCCATGGGCGGCACTCGGCGCGCGTCGCCGCCCTGCAGCCGCCACGTGAACGCGCCGTCCTGCGGCGCGCGTCTCTCGGCAATGTCCAGCCCGGCCATCACCTTCAGGCGGCTCGTCACGGCAGGCTGGAGCGCGGACGAAACCGTGGTCACGTCCTCAAGCTCGCCGTCCGTGCGGAAGCGCACGCGCAGGCCGTCCTGCGTTGGGTCGAAGTGTACGTCGCTCGCATGGCGCAGCACGGCCGCGCGAAGGATGCGGTCCACCGCCGCCACCGGCTCGTCGGCGGCTGGCGTTGACGCCGTTGCGCGACTTTCCCCGTAGAGGCGCAGCAGCTCTTCGCGCAGCTGCGCAGGATCGGCCTGATACGCACGCACCGCGCGCCCGGCCTCGCGCGCCACTAGCGCGCGCGTCGCCTCGTCCGCAGGGTCTGCCATAGCCACGGCGAACTCGTCTTCCACCACGCATATCGGCAGCACGAGCCGCCTCAGGGCGAACGCTGCAGGAAGCTTCGCCGCGCACGCCGGATCGATCCGCACTTCGGAGAGGTCGATCGTCTCAGCCATTCACGCCCCCCTTCGCGAGGCGCAGACGACGGCGAAGCGTATCGGGGCTGCGCGTGAGCGCCATCGCCGCCGCCTCGTCTATGCGCCCGCCTACGACGAGGTCTGCAAGCGACTGCTCGAGCGCCACCATTCCGATCTGCGAACCTGTCTCCATCGTCGAGTAGATGTGCGACGTGCGGCCTGTCGCGATGAGGTTCGCGACGGCGGTGGTGTTGATGAGAAGCTCGCATGCGGCAACGCGTCCGCCTTCCAGTGCGGGGAGCAGATGCTGGGCGAAGATGCCGCGCAGCACGAGCGCGAGCTGCCGGCGCACGCCTTCCTGCTCCTCCGCCGGGAAGAGCGCCACAAGCCTCTCCACCGCGCCAGCGCAGTCGCCTGCATGAAGCGTGGTGAAGACGAGGTGGCCAGTCTCGGACGCCGCGAGCGCAGTGCGCACCGTTGCGAGGTCGCGCATCTCGCCCACGAGAATCACGTCGGGATCCTGGCGCATCGCCTCCACGAGCGCGCCGTGGAAGGTGCGCGCGTCGCGCCCTATCTGGCGCTGGTTCACGAGGCAGCGGTGCGAAGCGTGGCGGAACTCGACGGGGTCTTCGAGCGTGATGATGTGGCCTTGGCGCGTATGGTTTATCTGGTCGATGAGCGTGGCGAGCGTCGTGGATTTTCCGCTGCCGGTGGGACCCGTCACGATCACCAGGCCGTCAGGCGTATCGCAGAAGCGCGCGAGCTGCGCCGGGAGGCCAAGCTCCTTGAGAGAGCGGAACTCGCCGTCAAGCCTGCGCAGCGCAACGGCAGTGGAGTCGCAGTTGCGGTAGATGTTGAAGCGGTAGCGCATTCCAGAGGGAGAAGTGATCGCGCCGTCGATGGAGCCGTCGCGCAGCAGCGCGGCGCGCACGCGCTCGGTGCCGTCGGGGCAGCCGATGGGCAGAGTCTCCACTCCAAGCTCCATCGCGATGGCGTCCACCTGCTCGGCGTCCATTCGCCTGAACGCAGGATGCGGCATCAGCTGCCCCTGCATCCTGAAGCGCGGAATCTCCCCGCAGGCGAGATGCACGTCGCTTGCCTTTGTTGCCTCGCACTGCGCGAAAATGTTCGCAAGCTCGGCGCTCATAGCCATAGTACGACCTCCCATCTGCTCTTCGTGCCCGAGCGGCCCATCGTCACGGCCTCAGGCACCACCGGCGCGCGCGCTGCGGCGAACTCCGCGAGCGCCGCCGTGAAATCGGGATACGGCGCCTCGACGGTGAAGCGCATCGCCTCGGGCGTGGGACGCAGCCCCGTGGCGCGTAGCACTTCCCCTCCGCGCGCCCCCCATCCGTCCGACCTATCCGCCACCGGCTCCACGCGCACCACTCTCGCGCCGTGCTTCGCAAACGCCGCAAGCGCCACGCCCTGGCGTTCGGCCGCGCCAGCGCCCGCATCGCCCTTCACGGAACTTTCCGGAGCCTTCTCCGCGCGCGCCTCCTCCAGCTCCTTCTCGGCCGCGGCCAATCGTTTCTCAATGGCGCGCCTCTCTGCGGGGAAATCTTCGGCGTTCGGCAGGCGGACCTCTTCCGCCGCGAGCGCGGCAATTCTCTTCGCAACGGGCATCCGCCACAAGTAGAAGTACGCCGCGCACAGCGCAAGCGGAACGGCCACCATGAGGAACACTTTATCCTTTGTGCGCATCTTCGTCATTTCACGCCCCTCATCTGAACTGCCCTTCCGAGTCGAACTCGAGATCGCACGCGAACTCCACCGTGCCGCCGCTCGCCGCCGCGCCGATGGGGCCGGGCGTCACGCGCCAGCCGCTCTTTGGGGGCTTGAGGGCCTCCGCGAGGCGCGCAAAAGTGCGCGCCGCGGCGTCCGCCGAAAGCGCCACGCCGGTGATGCGTGCGGAATAAGCTCCCTTGGCCGTGATGCCGCCGAGCACGCTATCGTCGCCGCATGCGTTGGGAACCGCGGCGAGCATCAGCCGCCATGCCGAGCGGAGAACGTCGGCGTTCTGCTGGGCGCGCGCCTCGTCAGCGCGGCGCAGGCGGAGATCGGCGCACTCCTTCTGGACGGATGCGAGGCGCCGCTGCAATTCGTCCTTCTGCGCCTGGAGCGCGCGTCCTGCGGCGACGCTGCGCGAGAGGGCGCGCTCGCGCGAGACGAGCGTTGTGGCGTCCCAGGCGATCAATGCCAAAACAAGCAGAGCGGCAAGCGCCAGAAGCGCGCCCGAGCGCACGGCAAGCGCGCGGCTTTGGCGAACCGGTATCCAGGGGAGGTCCTCGACGCTCTCGCCGGAAGCGGGCGCGGCCGTGACCGCGCGCACGCGGCGCCCGGAACGTCTCGCCCGCACCGCCTCGGCCTCTGCGTCTGCGCGCCTGATCTGCACCACGTCGAACACGGCGCGCGCATCGCCTTCGCCGCCGAGCCTGCGCCACGCCATCTCGCCTTCCGAACGCGGGATGCCGCTGAACGGCTCGCATTCGAACGCGAGCGCAGCCGCAAGCTCCGTCTCGGCAAGGCCAGCCACCTGCGCGGCAGGCAGGTTGACGCGCTGGCGGAAGCAGGCTGTGGTGGCAAGCACCTCATCTGGAGATATCTTCTTCATCGGCAATCATCCATCTTAATGTTGAACGATTGAGAAAGCACTGCGGTTCAAAGGAACATCTGCGATTGTCACAAATGCAAATTGGTGGGTGGCCCTCACATGGTCTTGAGCCACTCCCTGAAGAACGGATTTGTGAAACGCCAGCCGCCGGAGTGCTCGAAAATGATCTCATCGTTCTGCAGACGCGTTAGCGCGCGTGTTACGGTGCCGACATTGCGAATGCCACATCTGGAAATGAAATCGCCTGAGAACGGGCGGGCATCCGGCATGTACGCAAGGCCCTTCAGCACTGCGGCCTGACTTGCCGTGAGGCGCGCGAGCGCAGGTCCGAAGGCCTTCTCTTCGCGGGCGAAGACAAGACGCAGTCCTGCGTTGATTTCCGCATCGCCTATGACGTCGCCGTTACTGGTGGCGAGCCATACCGTCTCGCAGAGTTCCTGCACGTCGCCCGAAATTCCGTCCGATATCGCAAGGATGCGGTCAAGCGCGGCATCCGACACCTTGCGGCGCGCCGCCTTGAAACGTTCGGAGAGGAACCGCTTGAATTCACAAGGGTCTATAACGCCCACTGTAAATGAAGTCGCCGATTTGAAGAACGGGCTTTTCGGCGAATCGAATATCTCATGCATTCGGTTGCGGACACTGCCGAGGAAAACATGCGATGTTTTGTTCTGGAACTGAATCTTCGCGCGGAGTCTTGCAAGAAGAACCTCCGCTTCTTGCAGTTCAAGAATGTCCTGGAATTCGTCGAAGACCACGCAAATTCGGCGCTTCGAGGCGATGGCCGACAACATGTCCATCACTTCCTCGACGGAGGCCACCGCATTGGACGCCTTCGCGTCCACCGTCAGCTGCGGCGCTCCGGTGTCGCGGTCTATTGTCAACACTGGGCGCAGACTGGAGATCAGCTGTGCGGTCTTCCTGAGAAAACCGACGCGGCGGTCAAGCGAGGATACGGCAGTGATGACGCGGCGGCAGAACTCCTCAATCGTCTTTACGCAGTAAAGATCTACGTACACCAGCTCTATGCCGCGAAGCGAGGCAATGGCCTCGCAAACGAACGAGGTCTTTCCCATCCGTCGTTCACCCTGAACGACGACGTTCAGCCCGGATTCGACAAGCTTCGAAAACTGCCGAGCAAGTTCAGGTCGCGGACAGTAGTTCTCGCCGTCCACGACCATTCCGTATTTGAAGAATGCCATCTTTCGCCACCTTTCCTGATGTGGCAATCATTATACCAAATTGCATAACGCATGTCAGTATAATCAGCAAATATTTATTGTTGCCAATGTGAAAGTGTTGCCAATACCAATGTTGCCAGTGGGCAAGTGGGGATTGGGATTGGATATTGACAACTGATTGGCAGGACAGAGGATGAGTATTATGGAATTCTGAAATTATGGCATTGTGGCATTATGCCATTATGGAATTGCGCCTTCAATTTCATAATGGCACAATTTCTCAATTCCACAATCTCAAACTCATTGCTTTCGCTGCTTGGAGTTTCGGAGTCTTGGAGCTATTGAGACGTTTCGAAGATTTTTTCTAAATCTCCCAAACTCCTAAACTCCCATTGGCGAAAGCAAGAAAGGTTTTGCGACTGGTTCAGTACTTAGTGCTCAGTACTTAGTACGTAGTATCATCAATGGCGCGACATTGCAGGACAAACGACAGAGGACAGAAGACAAAGGACTGGGCTGGAAGACGCTTTGCGTTCAACAGCCAACATCCTTTGTCCTCTGTCTTTTGTCCTTTGTCCTTGAATTCCATGATGTGGCAAGGCCGCCTCGGCCTTGCAGCAAGGGCGAGGGCGCCCTTGCCACATCGGGTTTTTGCGACTGGTTCTTATGATTGTTCACAAATCGCAACTGGCACAACTGTTCACAAATCACAAATAGCAATTGCCGGAGGGCGGCCTCTGGGTCAGGGGGAGTGTTGCCAATGTGAAAGTGTTGCCAAATGTGGAAGTGTTGCCAATGGACAAGTGGGGATTGGGATTGGTTCAGAGTTCAGAGTGGCTGGGGCAGTGATCTGACAAACGACAGAGGACAGAAGACAAAGGACTGGGCTGGAAGACGCCTTGCGTTCAACAGCCAACATCCTCTGTCCTCTGTCTTTTGTCCTTTGTCCTTGAATTCCATGATGTGGCAAGGCCGCCTCGGCCTTGCAGCAAGGGCGAGGGCGCCCTTGCCACATCGGGTTTTGCGACTCGTGATTATGATTGTTCACAAATCGCAACTGGCACAACTGTTCACAAATCACAAATAGCAATTGCCGGAGGGCGGCCTCTGTGTCAGGGGGAGTGTTGCCAATGTGAAAGTGTTGCCAATACAAATGTTGCCAATGGACAAGTGGGGATTGGATATTGGTTCAGAGTTCAGAGTTTGAAGTTCAAAGTTCAGAGTGGCTGGGGCAGTGATCTGACAAACGACAGAGGACAGAAGACAAAGGACTGGGCTGGAAGGCGCTTTGCGTTCAACAGCCACCATCCTCTGTCCTTTGTCTTTTGTCCTTTGTCCTTGAATTCCATGATGTGGCAAGGCCGCCTCGGCCTTGCAGCAAGGGCGAGGGCGCCCTTGCCACATCGGGTTTTTGCGACTCGTTATTATGATTGTTCACGAATCGCAACTGGCACAACTGTTCACAAATCACAAATAGCAATTGCCGGAGGGCGGCCTCTGTGTCAGGGGGAGTGTTGCCAATGTGAAAGTGTTGCCAATACCAATGTTGCCAGTTGGCAATTGGGGAGTGGGATTGGTTCAGAGTTCAGAGTGGCTGGGGTAGTGGTCTGACAAACGACAGAGGACAGAAGACAAAGGACTGGGCTGGAAGACGCTTTGCGTTCAACAGCCACCATCCTCTGTCCTCTGTCTTTTGTCCTTTGTCCTTGATGTGGCAAGGCCGCCTCGGCCTTGCAGCAAGGGCGAGGGCGCCCTTGCCACATCGGGTTTTGCGACTCGTTATTATGATTGTTCACAAATCGCAAATGTCAATTGCTGGAAAAATTACTACGGCACGTAGACCTTGACGCTTAATTCGCGGCCGCCGGGCGGGATCGTAATGCGTTCGCGCGCACGGACCGAGCCGCCAACATCCACCACGAGCGTGCACACTCCTGGAGGAAGTCCATCGAACGAAAAGGCGGCGAACGAAACGCCCGTCAGCGAAGCCTTCTCAACGCCGCCCGTTATCGCGCCGCCGCATGGCATGTACCATCTGCAGCGCACATCGCCCGAAACAGGCGAAGGGCCCTGCGAATTCACGAAGTTCGCCGTGACGGCAAGCGCGTTTGCCCGCCTGCCGGGCGCAAGCAACGCCTCGCAGTCGCGTTCGGACTCTCCTTCGGGCGGAACCACATCGTCAGGACGCGCATCCGCGCCAAGGTGGCGCACCTTCCAAATCTCGCCACCGGACGCCACCGCCGCGCCGTCTTCCGCGAGAAGACGCGCAAATCCTGCATCATCAAGTGTCTCGACAGGATTCCCCCACGGGTCAAACAGCCGATCCTTCCCGAACGGCATGCGCAAATAGGGTCCGCGCCATCCGCACGGCACGGCGATCGATTCATCAACGAGATCGGCTTTCACGGAAGCCGGCACCACGAGGTTGGTCGCCGCAGCCACGCGTAGCGCAAACGGCGGAACGTCGCCGGGTCTCTTCCAAAGTTCCGCAAGTGAAAGCACGGCGCGTCCATTTTCGTTCGTGGCGGAGACCGCACACGGCAGGCGCCCCATGTCGACCAGAAACCCCTCAGGTTCACCGCCAGGCGCCCGGCGCCACACCGCACCCTGTACCTCCTCAAGCTGCCTTTCGGCGGCATGGCGCATGCGCGCGTGCGACGCCTTCCCAAGCTCACGCACCGCAAGATGCGTCAGCAGAGAAAGTATCACCAGCACCACGACCAGTTCGATCAAGGTGAAGCCGCCCGTACCGGGCCTCTGTAGTTTTAAGCTCATCCATTAATTCAACGCAGGCCGCCGTCGAGAGGTTCAGTGGTTTGGTGGTTTGGTGGTTTGGTGGTTTGGTGGTTGGGTGGTCTGGTGGTTGGGTGGTTGGGTGGTCTGGTGGTTGGGTGGTTTGGTGGTGTGGTGGTTGGGTGGTTTGGTGGTTGGGTGGTGTGGTGGTGTGGTAGTTTGTGTGTTCAATGGCACATTTTCATCATCCCACAATCTCCCAATCAGAAACTCCACTCGAAACCCGAAACCTCGAAACCAAAACCAGAAACCAGAAACTAGAAACCAGAAACCAGAAACCAGAAACCAGAAACCTTCTTTCAATCACTCAGGGCTGGACGGCAGGAGGCGGTGGAGGCGTGAGGATACGGGCTGCGGCGCGGATCACCGGGATGCGGCTAGAGGGAGGAAGCTCCTCAAGAATGGAAGTCCATGCGGAAAAAGCGGAATCCGCCACCTCGGCGTCCGGGTCGGCCATGAAGCGCGCAAGATCGTTCAAGCCGCGGCGCCCCTTGTCCTCAAGCGCATCAACCATCGACTGGCGCACTTCCGGATTGTGCGAGGCGAGCACCTTTGGCATCAGTCGCGAAAGTTCCATCATGGTCTCGGCGTCATCCACGGCATCGATGAGGCGGCTATCGGCGGGAGAAAGGGGAATATCGTCGGGCTCGGGCACCGCGCGCATGCGCACCTGCGGCCTGCCCGCGGCAGGAGCGCCCGTGCGGGCGCCGCGCGCCGTACGCCTGCGAGATATGCGCCTATCCGCCGCTGGTACAGCCTTCACCTCGCCCGGCTTCTTAGCCGCAGGAGCCGGCTTTGCGTTTGGCTTTGCAGCAGCTGGCTTCGCCGCCGTGGGCTTTGCCGCATCGCCCGGCTTCTTCGCCTCCACGCGCGGCTTCTCACCAGACGCCTTGGCGCCCGCGGGCTTCTCCACGCCCACCGCAACCATGCACATGACGGACATAAATCCACAGAACAGCATCTTCTTCATCGTCTTCGCCTTTCAGTTGATTGGTTCATCGTTGACTAGCTCGTCAACGGCATTATTATAGCATATTTCTTAATGCCTAGTGCCTAGTTGAGGATTGCTGCAGGTATCTCTGCGCATGAGCCAACAACGACTGCGCCGGCGATCTTCGCTGCGGCGGCGCGTTCCTTGTCGTTTCGCGCAACCACAACGATCTTGCCGCCGCGCTTCGCGAATCTGCGAACGGAAGGCGCGTCGAGCCACGACGCATCCGACATCGCCGTGACGATCGCATCCGCATGCGCGTAGTCGTTTGCGTCAAATCCGGTACGCACGTAGAAGCGCCTGTCGCGGAGAAAGGTGTCGAAGTAGAACTTGAGCGATTCGTCGTCCTTGGACGTGCTGTACAGCACAGTCACCGCCCCGCGCGCCCTTGCGTTGCACACCTGCGACGGCGCGACGCCCGTGAGATACTTGATGCCGGCGCGGACCATGTCGTAGGTGCACAGCGTGAGCTCCGGATGAGGACATGATATGAACACTTTCCCCTTCCCCACTCTGCCGCCGAGGAACGCCCATTTTCCGTTCATCGGCTCCACTGGCTCCGGACGTGCCGTGTTGATCGTGCGCCCCACATAACGCGCCAGCACCTTCACGTCCACATCCTCCACCGGTTCGCCGGGAACCGGAGCCGGTCCGCCGAAATACTCCACGGTGCGCGTATTGGACGAGCCTTCGAACACCTCTTCGCCCTCCTTCGTCAGCTCGATCTTGATCGGCGCGCCGCCGCGGTAGTGGCTGGGATCATCCCCCTTGTACGGCACGATTCCAATCCGCGGCCATCCTGGACGCGACTGCTGCAGGGCCATGAACGCGCCTGCGCACACGCCGTAGTATTTGCCGCCCTCCAGAACATACTTTCTCAGCTTCTCTATGCCGTTCGTGCCAATCGCCTCGTACTGGCCCTTGCAACTTCCGCCCGGCTGGATGAGAAAATCGATTCCGTCAAGTCCGCCATTGGCGTAGTCCGCCGCACGCAGGAACTTGACCTCGTATTCGGGGGAGAGCGCGAGCATCCTCGCGATTATCACGTTGCTGCCGTCCTTGTCGCAGTAGATGGCGGCCTTGAGAGGCTTCGCGACCTTGGCAGGAAACGGCGCTGGCGCGGGCACGGGTTCGGCCGCGAAGGCGCGGAGCGCCGCAAGCGCGGCCTCGGCGTCGGCAACGCACGTGACCTCGGGGCAGTGCTTCTTCGCCGCCTGAGCAGCGCCTCCCCACGCGAAGATGCGTCCGCCGCGCTTGAGGAACTCTTGTGTGCGCGAGAGATTGCCGGAGTAGAGCCCCTTGCCGCCAGTGGTCCCAGGGCCATCAGGCGCAAGTACGGCGTCCACCTGATGCAGCACGCCCTCCTTGGAGATTCTTTCTGCGCTGAGCGGAATCACGTCGAACTCTCCGTTCGTCACGAGGCGCTGGATGAGCTTGGCCGTATCGACGCCGAACGAATGGTCAACCGCCATGCCTACCGCGAGCTGTCCGCGCTTCCGCTGGGGATAGTCCCACTCAAGGTCGCGTCCCGCAACGCATTTGAACGCGCCTCTGAGGATGCCGTGGTCGTTGACGTCAGACTCGGGATGCACCGCGCACGCGAATATTCTTCCCTTGCCGTAGGTACCGGCTACTACGGCGGCGCGTCCGGCCATGGACGGCCTTGGTTTCGAGCTGGACGAGTTGACGTCGCCCGCATAGGTGGCGAGCACCTCGATCTTGGCGTCGTCGACCGGTTTGCCGGGAATCAGCACGGGACCGCCGTGGTAACGCACCTTCCACACGCCCTTTCTGATTCCGCACATCTCCTTCGCCTTGTCGTTGAACTTGACGGGCATCGTCGCCGCGCCGCCCGATGCGCCGAACGTGAAAGGAATCATGTCCAGCCGCTTCTTCTTGCTTTTCGACGAGCTCTCCTGCATCACGAGGCAGCACCCTGCGCACGTTCCGATGTACCCACCGCCGCGCTTCACGAACTCCTTGACCTTGCTGCGGCCCTCCTCCTTCAGGCTCAGGGCCTCGTCGGTGGAGCTGCCGCCGGGCATTACAAGCACGTCCACGTCGTCGAGCGCGCCGTTTCTCACCGCCTCGCCGTCGACCGGCGTAGACGTGCAGTTCTTCGCGCGTGTCGTGATCTCGAGCCACCGGAACGCGCCCACGTTGCGCGCCCCGTCGCCCACGTACACCGCGATGCGCAGCGGCGCAGCGCGTCCAACATCGGGGCCGTGCATCACCTGCGTGAACGCATCCATGCCCAAGGCGCACGCCAGAAGCAATATCGCCATTCCAATCTTTTTCATTTTCTATCCTCCAAAAGCTGACGCGGTCACGCGTAGGATCCAACGACGTGCCGTCAAGACGCTGCATCTGATCTGCATGCAGCCACGGCATCCATTACGGCGGAGACGGCGTTTTCAGGGGAGATCTTGCCTGAGGGGACTCCCCTGACGAAAAGAATGAACGAGCCATCGCCGCCGCAGAGCGCAACGTCGGCGCCCTTCGCCTCGCCTGGACCGTTCACCACGCATCCCATCACGGCAACCTTCGGGAGGCGCGCGCCGCGCGGCAGGGCGCGCTGCCGCTTCTCGAGCGCCGCCTCAACCGCGGCCGCCACGCCGAAGACGTCCACCTTCGTGCGTCCGCATGTAGGGCAGCTCGTCACGGACGGCCCCGCTTCGCGCAGGCCGAGCGAGCGCAGTATCTCAAGCCCCACCTTCACCTCCTTCTCGGGAAGGTCGGTGAGCGACACGCGGATCGTGTCGCCGATTCCCTCCGAGAGGAGAATCCCAAGCGCCACCGAACTGCGCACAGTGCCGGGAATGAACGTGCCAGCCTCCGTCACGCCGAGGTGCAGCGGGCAGTCCGTACGCTCCGCGAGCATCCTGTATGCGGCGAGCGTGCGCGGCACGTCGCTCGCCTTGACGGAGATCGCGATGTCGCGGAAGCCTTCCGCCTCGAGGAGCGCCACATGCCTGAGCGCGCTTTCAACGAGAGCTTCCGCTGTTGCGGAGCCGTGCTTCTTCAGGATGTCCGCCTCGAGCGAACCGCCGTTCACGCCCACGCGTATGGGAACGCCCTTTGCCTTGGCGGCGCGGGCAACGGCCTGCACGTTCTCGCGAGCGCCGATGTTGCCGGGGTTGAGCCGGAGGGCGTCCGCGCCAGCCTCGATCGCGGCGAGCGCGCAGCGGTAGTCGAAGTGGATGTCGGCCACAAGCGGCACGGCGGAGGCGAGGCGCACTTCGCCGAGAACGCGCGCGGCATCGGCGTCCGGCACCGTGAGGCGCACGAGGTCCGCGCCCGCGTCGGCGCAGCGCGCCACCTGCGCGGCAAGGGCCGCAGCGTCGTGCGGATCGGCCGTGGCCATCGTCTGCACCGATACGGGCGCGCCGCCGCCAAGAGCGAGCGGACCCACCCGAAGTGCGCGCGTGCTATTGCGTGTGTGCGTCATTTCAAGTCGAATGCAGGGCGGAAGTTCCAGGCGCGTTCGGCCTCTTCCCTCTCCAGCTGCTGCTGCTTCTTGAAGTCGCGCTCTGCGCTGTGGATGCGGCTGCTGCGGCCAACGTCGCGGAACACGAGGAAGATCATGAGCGCGAGGAAGAGCCACATGAAGACGATCGAAAGACCGTCAACGAGCTTCTTCGGCGGCTTGCGCCGAGTGAGAAGCTCGAAGAGGGCGAAGAAGATGAGGCCGCCATCTAGGATGGGAATGGGAAGGAGGTTGAGGATGGCGAGGTTGACGTTCAGGAAGCGAAGAAAGCCTATTGCATCCCAGCCGTTGCGCCGCACCTGCCTGTAGAGGCTTTCCGCAATAAGCACGGGGCCGCCTATGGCCTTGGCCGCGGCCTTTGACTCCCTTGGAGTGCAGAGGGCCTTGAGAACGCGAGCGATCTGCCCGGCGTCCCACACAAGCTGCTTGACGGGGTTGCGGTTCGGCATCCACGCCGCCGCCTTGACGAGGTTGTTTGTGCTGCCGAAGGCGAGGATGAAGCAGGCGTCGGTGGTTTTGTCGCGCAGAGGCGTGATCGTGAGCGTCTTCTTCTCGCCGGCGCGCTCCACGACAAACGTTGCGGGGGATGTGTCGGCGATCTGCACTTCGACCTGCATCTCCGACCAGCTTCTCACGGCGCGGCCGTTCACCGACAGGACCTTGTCGCCCGCCTGCATGCCGCCCTTCGCGGCAGGGCCGCCTTCTAACACGCTGCCGATCTCGGCCGGCGTCTCGCCGAAATGCGCGCCCGGCACGGCCGCGAGAGCGAAGGCGAGCACGACGGCGAGCACTATGTTGCCGAAGGGGCCTGCGAAAGCCACGATGATGCGCCGAAGAGGCGTAGCGGGATTCGCGCCCGCATCCTCGCCTTCGGCAGGCTTCGCATCATCGGGCTTGGCATTGCCGTTCTCAATCGCCTTTGTGCCCTCGGGGTCGAGCTGCGGCAGAGCCACGTAGCCTCCGAAGGGGATAGCCGATATGCGGTACTCTACGCCCTTGTACGTCTTCTTCCAGAGTGCCGGACCAAACCCGATGGAGAACACCTCCACCTTGAAGCCCAACAGCTTCGCCGCCACGAAGTGTCCAAACTCGTGGATGAAGACCGCGAAGGAGAAGAGAAGAACGCACGCGATAATTGCAAGCACTATGTAGATGGTTTCCATTTCTTTTCAGCTTCCTGTTTTTTTTACGGGCGAGAATTATATCAAATCCAATGCGGGGTTTGAAGTTTGAAGTTTTCGCCCCATGGACCGTCATCGGCAGAAGATGAGAGTGCAGAGACCCGCGATGATGCAGTATGGCCCGAAAAGCCAGAACCAGCGTCCCTTCAGCGCCTTCACGAGAAGCGCGAGCGAGAAATAGCCTATCACCGCGGCGAGCGCCGAGCCCCACAGGAGCACGCCCCACGACATGCCTTCGGCGCTCACCTCGCCCTTGACGAGCTCCAGCAGCACTCCGCCGCAGATGAGCGGCGCGCTCATCAGAAAAGAGAACTCCGCCGCCGCGTCGGGATCCACCCTGCCGCCACGCGCAGAGGCGAGCGTCATGCCGCTGCGCGACACGCCCGGCAGAAGCGCGATGGCCTGCCCCACGCCCATGATGAACGCGCGCATCCAGCCCACCTGGCGCGAACCGCGCGGAAGAAAGCGCGTGCCTATCAGCACTGCGCCGGTGAACATCAGAAGAGCGCCCACCATCCGCGCGTTTGCTGTAAGGCTCTCGATCTGGTCCTTGAACGTGAAGTATATCGCGATGGCCGGCAAGGTGGATACGAAGAGACGCCCGGCGTACAGCCATGCCTCGCGCCGCCGCTGCACCGTCTCCTCGCCGGACCCAAACGCGAATATGCCTCCAAGAAGCATGAATATGCGCTTCGCATAGAAGACGAATATCGAAACCATCGTGCCCGCATGCAGAAACACCTCAAGCCGCATCCGCAAGTTCTCCGGCACCTCGAATATGTGCTGGAGAATCACCAGATGCCCAGAACTGGAAATCGGCAGAAACTCCGCCACTCCCTGCAGCACCGACAACATTGTCACTTCTAGAAAATTTTCCATGGGCGATAGTATAGCATATTGAGTGCCTAGTGCCTAGTGGTTCGTGGTTCGTGGTTCGTGGCTCGTGGTTCGTGGTTTTGGGAAAAAGAAAAACCGCCGTGAAGGCGGTATTGAATGGCGGGCTCAGGGAGAATCGAACTCCCCTCTTCGGATCGACAGTCCGAGGTCCTAACCGATGAACGATGAGCCCATTAGGTCGAAAGCGCATTTAGTATATCAAATCTCCACGAGCCGCGCAAGAGGGCATTTTAAGTTTTTTTGCAAAACCAAGCATTTGGGTGGCATGGCCTAGCGGGCGGGACGGTTGGACATGTCCACGACCACGCGCGCGCCCTTCACTATGTCCGCGTGGCGAAGCGGCACGAGAGCGGACGCAGCCGGCGCGCCGTCAACGGAAATCGACCGCACGTACTTCGCGTCGTGTGACGCCTTGGGCGCCTCCAGAACGAAGTCCCTGCCGTTCTCGAGGTGGATCGTTGCCTTCGTGAACACCGGGCTGCCCCACTGGTACTCGGGCAGGCCTGGCGTGACAGGATAGAAGCCAAGCATGGAGAACACCGCATAGGCGCTCATGCCGCCGCCATCCTCGTCGCCGCAGATGCCCATGCGGTCGTTGCGGAACCAGCACTCGAGCGTCTTGCGCACGAGCTTCTGGGTCTTCCAGGGCTTGCCGACGTAGTTGTAGAGATACGGTATGTGGAATGCGGGCTCGTTGGCCATCGTGAATACGCCCATGAGGCCGGTGCAGCCGTCGGGCATCTGCCCCGCGAAATTCCAGCGAGAGCCGACGGACGTGTTGAACATCTCGTCGAGCTTAGCCTCCATCGCCGCTGCGCCGCCGAAAAGTGCGCGCAGGCCGGGGAGGTCGTGCTGGACGTCCCAGATGTACGTCCAGGCGTTGTTCTCGGTATAGTAGTTGCGCGCGCCGAATCCGCCGCAGATCATGTAGTCGAACGGCTCGATGAACGCGCCCTTGCTGTCCTTGGGATGGAAGAAGTGCGTCTTCGGGTTCCAGAGGAGCGCGTAGCCCTTCGCCCGCGCGTCGTATTTCGCGAGGCGCGCGGCGTCGATGCCGATCTCGCGCCCGAACTCGGCGATCGCCCAGGCGTCGTAGCTGGCGCCCTGCGTGACGCTCACGGATTGACGGCGCTCCCAGTCGGTGTGGACCTCCTTCACCCACTCCTTCTCGTCCGCACGCAGGGCCGCGTAGTAGCCATGTTCCTTGTAGAAGCGGTCTAGTTCAGTAATTGGACCGCGATGCCAGGGAATGAGACTTTCAGTCTCCTCCGTGTGGTCCGTGAGCTCGAACGCCTTGCGCGCGTCGAAGCCGCGGATGCCCTTGCGCCAGGCGTCTAGGAACATGATGGACGGATGGCGGTTGATCATGCAGTGCGCGTCGCCGCCAGGAACGGGAAAGACGGGCATCCAGCGTTCCGGACTCTGCTCGGCCATGCGCACGTAGCTCGCGAGCTTCGCGGCCTCCTCGCGCGGCTGGAGGATCGTCATGAGGGGGTGCGTGGCGCGGAAGGTGTCCCATGTCCAGTCGTCCGTGTAGAAGCGCACGCCATTGGCGTCATGCACCTTGCCGTCGAAGCCGCTGTAGTAGCGTCCGTCTTCTGTTATGTCCACCATGCGCTCGTGGATGCGCCAGAGCGCAGTGTAGAAGACGGTGCGCTCGTCCTCCGTGCCGCCCTCCACCTCGATCTGCTTGAGCGTGCCGTTCCAGGCGTCGCGCGCGCCTGCGGCCAGGCGCTCGAGGTCGAAGTCCGCAATCTCGGCGCGCAGGTTGCGCTCGGCCTGCTCGGCGGAGACGTAGGAAATGCCCACGCGCATCCGCACGGTCTCCGCCTTCTTGCCGAAGAACACAGCCGTGCGCGCGCCGGCCTTGCGCACGTCGGAGGGAGCGGCGTCAAACTCGGCATGGAGATAGACGCGCACCGGGAATCCTGACCGCACGGCGCAAACGTCCTCGCCACGCAGAACGCGTCCATCCCATGTGTACTTTCCCTCTTTCTCCCTCTGGAGACCGAACTGCACGGCATGGACCTCATCGCGCTCGAAGGAGAAAGAGAAGATCGCGCTGCGCTCACCAGGTGCTACGGCGAGGACGACATCGTAAGCGTCGAGGCGCACGTCGTAGCGGTATGGCCTGGCGTGGGGCTGGTCCCATGACGAACGCCAGCGCCCGAGCGCGCCCTCGGCGTCGCCAGAGTATGGGCGGAACGAAAACACCGGCGCCTGGCGGTGCGCAGGATACTGTATCCAGCAGGCGGACACCGCGTCCTGCGTGAAGTCCCCGTATGGCGCGTTGAAGCGGAACATGGCGTGTGGACGCTGCACCGTGCGGAACGTCGGCACGAGCATGTGGCTGATCGATCCAATGCCAGTGTTCACGTAGTCCACTGGCTCACGCGCCTCGCCTGCGCACGCGCAACCCGCGACGAGCGCGATGCACGCCATCATCTGAAGAAAGCTCTTTGCTGGCATTGGGAACTCCTTTGTCGTATGCTGTCGTTGTTATGCTATAAATCGTAAGGATTGCCCTTCCAGGCGCGCACGCAGAAGTCGACTATGCGGCGGGCTACGGCGAGCTTGGAAAGTAGCGGCAGGGGCTGCGCCGAGCCGTCTGGAAATACGAACGTGACGCGGTTGGTGGCTGTGCCGAAGCCGCTGCCGGGAGAGGTTACGTCGTTGCCCACAACGAGGTCGAGCCCCTTCTCGCGGCACTTGCGCGCAGCCTCTGCTGCGGGCGCGCCCGTCTCGGCCGCGAAGCCCACGCGCACGATGCCGTGAGGGGCAGAGAGAGAGCCGACGGAGAATTCACGCTGCAGCGTCTTGAGGATGTCAGGATTGCGCGCGAGCTTCAGCATGCCGGACATCTGCGACTTCTTGAGCTTGCGCGCGGCGCAGCGGGCGGGACGCCAATCAGCCACCGCGGCGGTCATCACGAGCGCCACTGGTCCGCGCGAAGCGCGCTCGCGCAGCGCAGTGGTGACGGCGGCGAGCATGTCACGCGCAGAGACAACGTCCACCCTCTCAACGCCTAGCGGCGTCTTCAGCGCCACAGGACCCGCCACCAGCACCACATCGTGCCCAGCGCTCTGCGCGGCGCGCGCCACGGCAAAGCCCATTCGCCCGGTGGACGGGTTTGAAAGAAAACGCACCGGATCGATGTACTCCCTCGTGGGGCCTGCTGTGACGATGAAGGTCATTGGGGTCTAGAGTTCAGAATTTAAAGTTCAAAGTTCGGAGTTTGAAGTATATTAGGCGTTTCTAGGGACCTTGGGGAACATAGGGGCGACCAGCTGAAGCAAGGCGAACCAGGCGAAGATGCCGGCGATGCCGAACATCCACATCGAGGTGTCGTTGGTGTAGCCGACCTGAGAGTCTTCGGCGAAGCGCACGAAGAATCCTGCAGCCGTGAAAACCGCGGCGGCGAGGATCAGCATCCTGAAGCGTCTCCATTTACGTGCCTTCGACTTCATTGGCGCAAGTTCCTTCATGTGGCGAACGCAGCCCATCTTGGGTAGCGCGTGCGGATCTCCACCGGCTCACTGGTGAGCGGATGCTCGAAGCGCGCGGCGAGCGCATGCAGGCAGTGTCCCTGCTGCCCCTCCACGGCGAATGCGCCGTAGAGCCTGTCGTTCACGATGTGCATTCCCGCGAGCGCGAGCTGTGCGCGGATCTGATGGGTGACGCCTGTGAAGATCGTGACCTCGAGGAGTGTCAGGTCGGCGTTGCCGCGGCGCGTGATGGCAATGGGGGAAAAATTCGTGACGGCGCGCATCGGCGCGGCGCGCACCTTGGCGCGGGCGCGGGAAACGTCGATCATCCTGCAGAAGGGAAGAGTGGGATCGTGCACGAGGTTGTTCTCGAGAGTGCCTCCAACGGCAACAGATCCCTCCACGAGGGCGAGGTATGTTTTCTTCACCGTCTGGGCGGCGAACTGCGCGCGCAAGCGCTCAAACGCCTCGGCGGTGCGTGCAACGAGGACGAGTCCGGAAGTGTCGGCGTCAATGCGGTGCACCGCGCCTGCCATGAGGGGCCTGTCGCCAAGCGGGGCGCATTCGGGGTGGCGCGCCACGACGCCGTTCATGAGCGTACCGAGCTCGGTGCGGGAGAGAGGCTGCACGGGAAGACCGGAGGGCTTGTCGAAGGCGAGGAGAGAATCGTCTTCGAATACGGTCTCGATCGGCACGGACCTGTCGGGCGCAACGCGGTTGTCGCATTCCTCGGCGAGCGCCTTCACAAGCACGGTCTCGCCGCCGTGCAGCTTCATGCCCTTGATCGCGGGGCGGCCGTTCACCAGCACATCGCCAGCCGCGCACGCCTCGCGGCAGAAGGCGCGCGTGGAGGTGGGATAGCGGGAAAACAAAGCGGCGTCCAAACGGACGCCGACTTCGTTCTGCACAAAACTTTCGTTCTCAATCATAGCGGTCTGTGAACGATGCGGGAACAGGTCCCATTCCCTCCCAGCCCTTGTTCGACGACCACGGCAGATTTGAATCCTCCGCCGTGTCGGCTATGCATCCGGCGAGAAGGCCGACGGCGAGGGCGCACGCTAGCGCGCACGCCCAACGCCAAGCCGAGCGGGTGTTATTCGCTGAACACATCGTCGCCCTTCTGGGCTTCAGCCTGCTGCCAGTCGCCGAGAACGTCGGCGATGACGAAGTTCTTGCCCGCAACGCACTGGCGCAGACGCACGCGGCCAACGAACTCTCCGGCGGGGCCATTGAAGCCCTTGCGGCGGATGCCCATCTCGATCTGCGGAAGAACGCCATTGCGCTCGGGGCCGAGAAGCTCCTTCATGGCGTCGTCGGTGAACTCGATGACGGCGTACATGTACGTAGTATTGAGATCCACGATCTTGCCCTTGTTGCCGGCGGTCACGTTCGTTCCGGCGGAGGTCTGGCCCTGACCGCCCTGGAGACGGTTGTTCATCTCCTGGATGACCTTCTGGAGATTCTCGACTTTCTTCTTCTCCTTTGCGAGATCCTCATTCACCTTCTCCGTCTCGTCCTTCGCAGCCTGGAGCTCCTCCTTCACAGACTTGATTTCGGCGTTGAGATCCTCGATCTGCGTCTTGAGCTTGCCGATGTTGTCCTCAAGCTCGGCCTTCTTCGCCTCGAGCTCCTCGATCTGCTTCTTCTTCTCCTCGATGGTGATCTTGTCCTGACGCATCTCGGGCGGAAGCTTGTTGAAGTCGGTGACTAGCTTCTCAAGCTTGGCGCGGACATTGGCGAGTTCGGCGCGGGTGTTGTTCAACGTGGTCTGCTGGGCCTTGGCACGGTCAACGATCTTGTCGAGCAGCTCCTGCGCGGTGCCGGGACCCTTCTTCACGAAGTCGCCGGGATTGGCCGCGTCGGGAATCTTATTGCCCTCGGCGTCAAGCTTGTAGAGCTTGCGCGACTGGACGCGCTCCGTGTCGCCCCAGTTCAGCTTCTCGAGATTCTGCTCCTCGAGCTGGGCGGGATAGTCCTCGAGCAGATTCTCCGTCTCGGGCGACTCCACGGCCTTCGCCTCGATCTGCGAGACATCCTTGCGCGCCTCCGGCACAGTGACGGGCTTGGCTGGGTCGGCCTTCTCGATCGTCTTCGAGAGCGTAACCAGACAATCCTCCAACTGACGGTTGCGACTCTTCAGCAGCTCCTTCTTTCCGTACAGATTGTACTCGAAATACAGAGCGGCCACCGAGACCGCGAGGATCAGGTACACGAGCGCATGCAATGCCTTGTTCATCTTTTTTAAACCTCGTTTGAACTTCCTTGTGAAGGCGAGCCAACCTTGTGCGGGCCTTCACGGCTTATAATAATAAAGTAATTTCGTCGATTTGGCAATGGGAAAATGGAAAAATTTTATTCGGTCACCTCGGCGGACTTTTCCGGGGGAGGGGGTTCCACGCCCCCGCCTAGGGCCTTGTAGAGCGCGATCAGGTCTATGGATATCGAGCCTCTGCTGATCACGAGCGCCTCCTCGAGGGCGAGAAGGGAGCGCTGCGCGTCGAGCACGTTGTTGAAGTCCTTGAGGCCGTTCTTGTAGAGGTCCTTCGAGATGTCCACCGCCGCGCGCGCCGCCGCCACGGCGTCCTGGAGCGACTGGTAGCGGTGGTATTCCTGCGTGTAGGCGCTGTATGCGTTGCGCGTCTCCTCCACGGCGCGCTGCAGCGCGAGCTCGTACGCGAGGGCGAGCTCGTTCATCTTCGACTCCGCCTTCTTGACGTTGGCGATCAGGTTGCCACCCTGGAAGATCGGCCAGCTGAAGCTCGGGCCGATCGAGGCGAGGAACGAGTCGCGCCGGAAGAACTTCGCGGCCTCCACGCTGTCGAGGCCGAGCGAGCCGTTGATGTAGAACTTGGGGAAGAGCATGCTGGTGGCCACTCCGACGGCGGCGGACTGCGCGGCGAGGGCGCGCTCGGCGGCGCGCACGTCCGGCCGGTCGCGCATCGCGTCGAGCGGGATCTCGGCGAGGCGCTGCGGCGCCACGAGCCAGTCGCGGTCGGGCAGGCTGCTCAGCTTCCCGTGCAGCGAGCCCGGCACCACGCCCACAAGGATCGCGAGGCCGTTCATGCACTTCTCCTCGATTGCGAGGATGTTCGGAATCGAGGCGCGGGTCTGCTCCACGTTGTACTTCGCCTGCTTCACGGCCAGCTCGTCGCCGATGCCAGAGTCGAGGCGCGACTTGAGGATGTCGTACGTCTCGCTCTGCAGCTTGAGGTTCGTGCGCGCCACGCGCAGGCGCTCCTGCGAGGTGCGCAGCGTGATGTACTGGCTGCCTATCTCGGCGGCGAGCGAGACCCATGCGTTCTCCACGGAGGCGGCGGCGGCGTCAAGCGAAGCGGCGGCCGACTCGTACGAGCGGCGCACGCCGCCGAAGATGTCGATCTCCCACGACGCGTCGAAACCGCTCGAGAAGTGGTCGCCGTGGTAGTTGCTGCCGGTGGCCCAGCGAGAGCTCGTGAAGCGGTGCGCGCCGGTGCGCGTGTACGTGCCGTCCATCGTCACGGAAGGCATGAATGCGGCGGCGCTGCCGACGAGCGTCCAGCGGGCCTGCACGAGGCGCTCCTGCGCCATCAGGTACGAGACGTTGTTCGAGACGGCGGCGTCGACGAGTTCGGTGAGAACCGGGTCCCTGAACTGCGCCCACCAGGCGCGGATCGTCTCGGCCGTGATGACGGCGCGGGGATCGTCGTTGGTGGCGGCGGCCTTGAACTCGCCGGTCGCGGTCTTGTTGGTGGTGGGATAGCCAGCGTCTGGCACCGCGAGGAGCCCTACCGAGACCTGCGGCTTTTCGTAGTCGGGCCCTACGGCCCACATACCGCAGCCAGCGGCAAAGAGAAGCGCGGAAACCAGTGAGATTTGATTTGTCAGTTTCATGAGTTTGCCAGTTTTGTTCAGAGTTTAAAGTTCGAAGTTTAGAGTTCTGATCACCCGGCACGGGCCTTGAGGTCGCGGCGGCGGCGGGCAGTGGCCGAGAGGTAGGCGAAGAAGCGCTTGATGCGCTCGCGCCACGTCTGGAAGAGCGCGTACAGGCCCGGCACCAGCAGGATGCCGAACGCGACGGACGCGAACATTCCCCAGAACTCGGTGGTGCCGAGGTGGTTGCGGCTCGCGGCGCCGGCGCCGGTCGCGATCATCATCGGCAGCGTGCCGAGCAGCGTGGTGAGGGCCGTCATCAGCAGGGCGCGCAGGCGCTCGCCCGCGGCCGCGCCTGCGGCGTCGACGATCGAGTAGCCGTCGTTCTCATGCTTGTCCTTCGCGAACTCCACCAGCAGAATGGCGTTCTTCGAGGCGAGGCCCACGAGCAGCACGAGGCCGAGCTGCGCGTAGATCGAGAGCGGGTACGGCTTGCCGGTGGCGTATATGCCCCAGTACTTGAGGCCCAGAAGCGCGCCGAACACGGCCACGAAGATCGAGAGCATCACGGGAAGCGGAATGGTCCAGCTCTCGTACTGCGCCACGAGGAACAGGTAGCCGAACAGAACCGCGAGCAGGATGAGCGGCGCGGCGGTGCCCTCGTTGCGCTGCTCCTGGAAGGAG
>Ga0310695_10004854_pt1 | contig 24214 bp, 26 predicted proteins | sample RumenRJG_04DNA_FD_203882 | JGI IMG/M metagenome (GOLD analysis project Ga0310695, IMG submission 203882) | Bovine rumen microbial communities from Lethbridge, Alberta, Canada - RJG_04 (v2) (version 2) | ecosystem: Host-associated > Mammals > Digestive system > Stomach > Rumen | place: Canada...
CTCAAATCTGAAATAATTGTTGTACCTTTGCTCACGGCTTTGATGTTTGAATTTTACTTTTTGGCGATTGTAAAATTACTCATTTTCAGTGAGTTAACCAAACTTCAAAGCCATTTTTATTCCTATTTTATGTTAAATTATGCAGGTGCGCCATCACTTGCGAAACTTTAGTAAATACTACTCATTTCACTAATAATGGGAGCCATTTCCGTTCTGTAGCACAGCGCCACAAATATTCAAGAGGCCCATTGTTATACTTTTTCAACCACAAATGGCTGAATATCAACTGAATTACATAAAAGGCAAATGCCACACATAGAAAAAATGTAATAGATTGATACTTGAATCCAAGACCTATGTCACTAAGAAGGATAACAAGTATAATTCCCTGGAAAGTGTAATTTGATAAACCTAACTTACCATAGCTTTCCATATATTTAAATAGAGGCTTTAATGAGGTAACATGATTATATATCCAAATAAAGAGTGTCGAATATAATAATGCTCCTGTAATACCCGTTGCAATTTTGACAAAATGATCTATAGATAAACCTAACAAATTTGAATGATCTCTCAAAAACTGATGTGTTAAAAGCAAAATCAAAAACAGGAACCCAAATGAGACGATACTATTTTTATTAATTCGTTTATCCATTATTTCAACATAGCCCATTTTACCTATCCAATAACCTAATACAAATTTTCCAAGGACAACTAAAAAATTACCGTGTATTGTATGTTCTATATACCACATTACTGAAATGGGCCAAAAACGAATAATATCGAATAACGTATGTCCTTGTTCATAACGGAAATTATCCGTAAACATGCCCGGTGGTACAATTTGAAGATAATGAGATAATACCCTCATAAAGAACGACAAAACAAAGCACAAAATTGAAACATAAAGAATATTCTTAGTCTTAATATTTCTGATTCCTGCCAGTATCATGCCCATTAAGCCATAAATCATCAATGCATCGGGTTTAAAAAAGAATTTGTTTAAAAGTCCTATCAAAAATAGCAAGAAACATCTCCACACAAATTTCGATGTTGGGTAATTTGGCTTACGCAAAATAATATAAAAACTGATTCCAAACAAAATACTAAATATGGATGCACACTTTCCTCTAAGAAACAATGAAACAAAATCAGCCAAGAAGGAATCTAATGGCGTTTTTACGGCATCTGTTATATCTATACAAAAGCCGCCTGCTGCATGTACCATAATGATTCCAAACAATGCAAAAGCTCTTAATGCATCTATAGAAGTTATCCTCATCTTCTGTGTATATTCATTTTTTTTCATTTCAACATTTCTAATAATATTTTAATATACTTATCTAAAAATCACAATTCAACGCTTGCCCTTCGGGGTTCAAAACAACAACAAGGTCTTAAAGTCACAATCCTCACACCACTGGCTCTCTGAGGCCCAATCTTAGCAAAAGTAGCCAGTACACTATGTTTTCCACCTAATCCAAGAGGTCCGACATTAGCCTCATTGACCTTTTCAGTTATTCTCTTCTCAAAGTCACTCTGTACACTAAAGTCACCCTTCGCCATTGCTTCCATCATCAGGCTGGTAGCCTCAAACTGGCTTCTGCCAATACCAATAGCCAACGTACAAGGTGAACAACCTAACTGGCTTACAGCGGGCTTTGCTCGATTCACAATCTCCTCAATTACTACATCCACGCTATGTTTGTGGAATACACGTTGAGTGATACCACGGATGGCAGGTCCACCGCCTAACATTAAGACAGTGAGACGAAGCACATCTTCGTCAACTGGTTTAACCAGAATTGGTGATGCATCTAATGCGCCACTATCTTCATTCAGCCCCCCACTCTGGTCAATACGAGCATAGTCATCTCCTTTGATGGCCATGGGGCGACCAGGCAGTTTTCTCAAGCCTTGTCGTACACCTTCCTTAATCTCTTCCAACAGTTCACCGGTCACAGCACGATTCTTCCCTACTTCAAGGAAAAGATGGGGAATACCAGTATCATCGCACAATGGACTACGATTCTTTTCTGCCACCAGTGCATTATCCAGCACCTGCTTCATCACCCAGCAAGAACTCTCAACTTGTTCTTCAGCAATAGCCTTGCGATAAGCCTCTTTCTGATCTTCACGGAAGGTAGAGCCTGCGCGTACCAGGCAGTCTGCTACTTTATCAATAATGTTACTCATAGATACTCTCTCCTTTCGCAGCGGCTACAATCGCCTGATAGTTCTTAACTTTGATTCTATAAAGTGCTTCCATACCTAATTCCGGCCACGCCACGCACTCACGCTCTAACGTTTGGCTTTCAAGAAGTGCAGTTACAGGTGGGATGATAGCGAATACGGCATTATTCTCTGCCAGCATCTTTACAGTTTCTAGCTTGATGGCACCCTTACCAAGATGCATCTTGATACCACCTAACTTTGAAAGTGTCTCAAAGCTACCTTCAATTTCTAACTTATTACTTGACGTTGGCCCAACTCCTGCAAGACTAACAGCCGTATGAAATATCACACCTCCTTGCAAATCAATTCCACGTTTATTCCATGTGCCAGTCTCCAATTCTTTACAGATACGAGGCAACACGGCATCACGTCCACAAAAGATGTCACCGCTGATGCTCACCACATCACCAACTTTTAGTTGGCTAATTGCTTCCTCACTAAATGGAGTTGTCAATTCTATTATATTTTGCATATTCGCAATATTTTATTCAAATCAAAATTCTCCTTTTTAATCTCACTAATCACCTGATCGCACTCTGTCGATGACAATCCGCCGTATATAGCAAGACCTCGGAATTTGCTTTCCAGTTCTTCTTGCATCAATGGATTCTCGGGCTCTCCTTTAGGATAAAGACAAGATGCTTCGTATTCTTTACCATCCTTCATAAAGATAGTGACCCTAGCGCCTCTTACTGCTGGTGATTGAGCAGTTAGGTTCTCGTCCTCAATAACGCTAACCTTACGAGTCAGGTTCTTTATCCAATAATCATTCAGATTCTCTTCATTATAGTCTGCATACCCGCAACTTCCTTTCACAATCGCCAAGGCCACCGCATACGGTGTGCTTAGCTTTGCAGAACTGATACCCCTTATTTCTGTGTGGTCATGACTGCCAACTGCCAGTTTGTAGGTATGCACTTCTATTTTTTCTATCTGTTCAGGTTTCAGGCTAAGGTCGTTCCTCATATCAAGAATAGCATCAATAGCAGGATGGCAATGGCGGCAAGCAGCATAAACTTTCTGATAGATGCCTTCTATACAATAACCATCTTCGCTGAAATCAGTTAGAAGCTCTGGCTTAGGAGTATCTGTTAGTGCTGCCAAGAAACCACGCTTACCGCCAAGTATATCATCAGGGCCAAGCAAACCGAGTTTTCCTATCTGTGCTGCCAGTACACCGTCATACGCAGCTCTTGCTGTATTATAGGGCTTTAGTTCTGAAGCTTGTTCCTGTATCTCCAAAAGCCCTGCAGCACTACTTACAGCACAAGCTAGTGTTGATTTCAATTGTTCTTTATTATAATTGCAGGCAAAAGCGACACCCATTGCAGAACCTATTGTTCCACAAGTTCCTGAAACATGATAGCCTCGAACCTTATGACCCGGTTGAATTGCTCTTGCACAACGAACGGCCACTTCATAGCCCATCACAATACCTCGTAGAACATCGTCCGCTTTAAGATTCTCTTTCTCCGCTACATCAAGTACAGCAGAAACAATAGAGACTCCGAGATGGATCATCCCATGGCGATGACCATCGTCCAATTCAAGCACATGTGCAGCAAATCCGTCCAAGAACGCATCATTAGGTGCGGCCTCTATCAGTTCTATATGTTTCTCTTTAAGATATTTCTTACCCCCGGCTACCACTCCAAGATAATCAAGCAAAACCTTGCGAGCCTGATTATTAACCCAGCTTGGTATAACACGTGACTTGTTGATAAGGCCTGTTACGTATACTTCTGATATATTTTCCATTTATAATAGATTGTGTACTCTAACAACAATGTTTGGGATTGCTTACTTATAAGAATATTAATATTACAAATATTTCGCATAAAATTCTTTCATCGGACCGTTCATCACTTGAAAATCAGTTCCGCAAGAATCATTTCCTTCAATAAACAAAGGGCCATTTTCTGTAATCGCGACGTCCCATCCAATAATGTGTATTTCTTTTAATTTTGCATGGAAAGACTTACACATGTTTAGCGACTCTACAAAAAAAGGAATCCGAAAATTCTCTAAAACTATTTTTGAGTCAGGATGTATCGTTGTCTTTGTACCATAAGGTTTTCTATAAAAACCATATTTTTGTAACAATCCATTGTCATTCACACCGATTTTTATGCCTCCAGCTGAAATATTATCAGTACGTGAATTACCACATCCAACACGTAATTCCGCCCCGACATAAACAACATCATTCGGCAATGACGAATGTAGATGATTTATTGTTACGACTCTAAGAGTATTAATAGACTCTTTATGTAAAGCTGAAATAGACGGATGCTGTACTACTTTATCCTGTATGATTAATTCGTGTTCGAATGAGAAATCTTTAATAGATTTTACAAGATTGTTAATATCTACTTCTTTCCCATTAACAACACAATCTGTACCCATTCTGTCAATAGACATTATGCCTTCCCCCTTTTTCGCATCAATAGGTTTAATAAAAATGTGAATCCTGTCTTCTACAAGTTCCTCTAATGTAGCATATAAATTTGTATCCAACAAATTACCATTACGATACCTCGCTATATCTTTAACGACAGGAAATCCCCAATAACTTCCTATAGCAGAGAATAAAGATTTGTTTCGCAATAAACAGACATAATTTACAGGTTGAGTAAGGTTTAATTTGTCGCGTCGTTTCATATATTGGCCATAAGATATATAATCATCATAATTAACCCCCTTAACATCAATACCTAATGCGAAATATGACCCATCGATTTCTCCGTATTTAATAATATGCGACAAAAAATCTTTAGTAATCTCTCGCTTCGTTTTGTGTTCTTTCTCAGGATAGAAAGACACATCGTCAATGTAATGAGATTTATTTTTAAAAAAAATCCACAACAGACGAAATCTCGCATGACAAGCAAATAGACGCGAAACTATTACCTTTATAAAGTGTAAAAAATACCTCATGTCAACATTTTAAATTATAATAATACCTATATAATATTTCAATACTAACCCAAACTATTATTTCTATTCGTAGAATGCCAAAAACCACAGTACATACTCTTTGCTTTCACTCTACCTTTTTTATAATATTCCGATATAATATCTATACTTTTAATTACAAAAGAATAAAATGGCAACCTTATCAAAAAGGAGAGCCTTGATAATCTCCTTTTTATAACATCAGCGTCACTATAAAAATCAACCAACCCTTCTCTTTTAATCTGAGTTAGTTTATATTCTGCCATGATTCTACCACTTTCGCAACTTGCTTCAAGCAACATTCCTATATTTGATATATCCGGCCATAATTTTAATGAAGGTTCAGACACTCGCTCAAAACCATATACTTTTGGCAAACTAAAAACATCAATATCTTCCTCTGCATAATATGTAACATAGGGGGTGTTTATCATTCTGTCTGGGAACAAAAAGTTTCCTAAACTAAAAGCTACCGGGCATTCTCTGTTATTCAGAAAAGATTGTATCCTATGGGGATGATCTCCCAAAATAAGTGATGCACCTGCTTTTCTCATCGTCTTAGCCATTCTTACGACATGAGGGCGAGGCCACCATGTATGTTCCTTTCCCCAGTGGACAACCACGACCACATAATCATATTGTTTCTTTGCTTCTTGAATTGACTTTATCACATGGTTCTTTTCCATTGGATTCACACCAGAAGATATATTCGTAGCGAACTGCATGTGTTTAAGTCGCATATCACAAAACCCCAAAAAAGCAACTGTTTCACCATTTATATCATATACCAGTGGAGCCTCGGCCTCTTCGAGCGTTTTACCAGCCCCAAAATACTTTATATTCAATTGCTTGAGCAACTCTACTGTATGAATGGCGCCATCTTCACCCAAATCAAAAAAATGATTATTAGCTAATGATACTGCATCAAAACCTAAATACTTTATCCTTTTAAGATCTTCTTCTTTCGCATAGACAAATGCACTTGAATGTTGTCGCTTCTTCTCGCAGAAAGTAGGTTTATTTCCAATACTGCATTCCAAAGTTCCCACTCTAATATCTGCATCAGCTAGGTATTTTCTTACTCTTTCTGTTACAAAATCAGAATCGGTTCCGCTTAAAATCCCACCAGGCATCAGATCGCCGACAGCTTTAATCTTAATCATATTTTAGCTTTTTGCTTAAATCGTATTTATTCGACATCTTGTAAAGTTACTGTTTTTTCTTTTTAATGCCCAATTTTGAGGTAAACATTGGGATAAGCTCTACAAAATCTTTATATGCACTCAATTTGAAAATATATGAAATGGTAAAGTATACAACTACAAATAGAATGAACTCCAACACACCAGTAACATAAAAATTGAGGGACAATAATGATAATAACCACCCTATAACAAATGCCAGAATTGACAGCATCATTATTGGTAATAAATCGAGTAATTGTTGCCCTAATTTGTAACCTATATATTTAGAAACAAGATACGCATTTATAACATATGAAAACCAAGCCTGAACAACCATTCCCCAAAGCATTCCCCACACACCGCCTATCATGAGACCACCCACAATTAAGACTAGGCTGGAAGAACGTTTGACAAGAACCCAATTAAATACAGTTTTGCTTTTCCCAATGGCTGAAATAGCTTGCAGATTCACTGATTGCAAACAAACGGCTAGTCCAGTCAAGCATAGTATTTGAAAATATGGCACGCTGGGCAACCAGCGTTCAGAATAAAGAAGAACAAATATTGGTTTAGCCACCAATATTAGCACAAACATCATTGGGAATGTTATAAACGCAATAAAACCTGTCAATTTCCTTATTAAAGCTATTAGTCGTTGTCTATCATCTTGTACCTCCGAATAAAGAGGAAATGTTATCTGTGATAGTGATTGAGATATACTCATTGATGCAAGTTTCTCTGTACCACGGGCTTTAGAGTAGTAACCCATCGTAGAAGCATTAAATAATCGTCCTATTAAAAGTCCTTGAATATTATTTCCAATTTCATTTAACAAATGTACCAAAAACATATATCCTCCAAAAGAGAATAATTCTTTAAAGGAATTTATTGAAAACAATAACCTAGGATACCACTTATTGGTAAACCAATAGATTATTGATGGTATTAGACTACTGAGAAGTCCTTGTACAACTAATGACCATACCCCATACCCATTATATGCCATCCATATAGTAACAGTTAAAGATATAAGAGATGAGAATAATGTCACAATGGCAATTTTACGAAATTGAAATGTTTTACGGAGTTGATTTGACTGAACAATTGTTAATGCACTAATAATAAGTACAATAGTTTGAACTCTAAGCACGTTGCATAATATCGGCATTCGGTAAAAACTTGCAATGAATGGTGCTGAAACATATAAAATCAAGTATAAAACAACCGACATCACAAGATTAAACCAAAACACTGTGCTATAATCCTCTTGAGTAGGGCGTTTTTTTTGAATTAGAGCCGCTCCAAATCCACTATCAAGGAACGACTGTGCCACCAACATAAATATAGTTAGCATACCGATAGCACCATAATCCTCTGGCATAAGAAGACGAGCAAGTATGATGCCGGATATGAACGAGATTCCCATTCCTGCGAATCGTTGGACTGTCGTCCATATCATTCCTGATACGGCTTTCTGTTTTAGATCTTGTTTCGCCATTTATCTTTCAAGTAATGATTTAAACTCTTGATATAGTCCTTTTCCAAACTCCACTTGTGGCATTGACAATTCCCCCCAGTTAGCTTCAACTACAACCCAGCCTTTAGTAGATAACGCAAGGTCAAATGCCAAATATTTATGTTGTATAGGCATTGACTCATGCAACCTCTTTGAAAAAGAAAGTAATGCATCCCATTCCGGAATTTCGCTTCCTTTAAATGGTTTATGACTATCAGGATGCTCCTTATAAATATGTCCTCGTTTGTCAAATCCATCGGTTATTATCAATCCCGTTTTCGGATCTATGGCTGCAAAAGTTCCACCGGCTCCTGCATTGTCGATAATGCAACCTGCACGTCCAATTCGAATTGAAGGGTAAAACACAACAACACCGTTCTTAGTACGCATGGATGGAACACGAATGGTATTCAAACTACTGATGTTCCACTCTGCAATACGTGGATCCTGCTCAACAAGTTCTTCAACTATATACGTTTCATTATCTTTTCGGAGGTAATTAAACACATCTTCTACTTTACCTGAAAACTGTCGAATATCCAATATTTCTATCCCTTTTCCACAACCGCCACGAGTTGGTTTTGCTATAAATCGAGGATGTTTTGCAGCAAAGGATGAAAATGGCTTAAGGTCATCCAAACTTTCAATCTTACAGGCATCACGACCAAAGAAAGATTTCGCCATCTCATAGAACACATTCTTATCCTTAATCTGGCCAAAGTAGTACTGAAATTGGCCATGCATCTGCTCAATCAGTAACAAATCTTTTTTACGACGTGGAAGATAAGCAGAACGTTCACGATGATTTCGTTGTGGAAATTTATAGCAAAAATACTCATTGGCATTAGTACCATAAAGAGCATAGCTTTTTACTATATCTATTATCATTCCATCCATGTATTTTTTGTCAGCCAATTGTTCTTTTGAAAGAAAGAACTCACAATTTTCCAAAATGTGAGGCATAAAATCATAGCCACCGTGTATTGTTATATGATAGTCTTTCTTCATCTTTTCAATCTGCCGTTTCGCCATGCTATTAGGAAATACTTTCCACAATAAAGAGGCAACAACACTTTTAATTCGAACTAATTGAAACATCATTATTTATAATAATTTATCACTGATTTTATTCTTATTTCCTGACTCAAAGCAGGTTATGTTCTCCACAGCCCCAGCCATCATTGATTGGAATGCCTCATAACTCAACCCCCCAATATGTGGGGTCAATATTACATTATCCAATTCTGCCAGTTTATTACCTTCTTTAATAGGTTCTTCGTAATGAGTATCTAAAGCAGCGGATGTTATTCGGCAGTTCTGTAATGCCTCATATAAATCATCAGGATTGATGAGTTTACCCCGGGCTGTATTGACTACTATTGCTCCTGGTTTCATGAGTGCAATTGTACGACTATTAAGAATCTCTGTGTTCTCTGGAGTCAATGGACAATGGAAGCTCAAAATGTCCGCCTTAGGCAAAATAGCTTCAAAGCTTTCGCAATAAGTCAAACCCAAATCATTTTCTACATCAGCACTCTGTCTACACACATCAGTATAGAGGATTCTCACGCCAAAAGGCTGCAACATCTCTGCAACAGTCCGTCCTATATTGCCCATACCAACCAATGCAACGGTCTTACCATACAACTCACGTGTGGTTAAACCCTGCTCCTGTTTTTTCCATACGCCATTATGGGTATCTGAATTTATTTGTGGTAATCGCTTCAAACAAGCCAGGATCAGCGTAATCGTGTGTTCTGCTACACTACGGGCATTAACTCCGGCATTCACATATACGGGAATATTGTGTCGCTTGATTGCCTCAACATCCAGCATCTCCATACCGACCCCTGTGCGTTGAATCATCTTCAACTGTTTGGCTATAGATAACACGCCTTCATCTATTGGCAGACGTCCACTAACTAACAGGTAGTCAGCATCGACACACTGACGAAGCAAACAATCATAAGTTGCTTCCTCAAGTGTTTCAACTGTAAATCCATCAGGTACGACACTTTTCAGTATATCCCAAGGAGTTCCTGTATATCTTGCTGTATGTAATATCTTTGGCATATAATTACTATACTCCGAACAACTTTATATACTCTTTTTCGTTTTCAATGACTCCGTATGCCTCTGCTCGCATAAGGACTTTGGTTGCCCAGTTGGTATGAGGCTTTATCTCGTTCATTCCCTTGCTTCCCTTAATTACACCACCTGAAGTATGGAGTATCTGATAGGCATCATTATACTCATCATTGGTTACAGCCAACATACCATTGATAAAGTTCAGGTGAGTGGGATGAATGCAGGTCTTTCCCATAAAGCCATTAGCTTGGTCAAGAATCAACTCGCGCATCAAACCATCTACAGCATCATTAACTACTGGTGTACGCTTAAGCAAAGTATCCTGTATATCTATCTTTGGAAGATCTTCAAACTTCATCCGCTTGTTCACACGGAAGTATTCCCATACTGGACCACTTACCGTGTAATCATTGTTACGGGTGAAGACATTCAATATATCCATCAAGCAGTTTGCCACAGTCATGATGTCATAGATAGTGGAGTTAATTCCACGTCGAACTCCAAAACAAGATGAGAAGTCAGTTCCACCTACACGGATATTGAGAATGAGATTCTTATGGCAATCACAAATATTCTTGATAGCCATCAGTTCCAACAAACGAGTCTCCTTATAAGCAACACGCGCGTCCTCTATAATAGGCATACCATAAATCACCTCCCCGAACTTATTGTTCAGTTCAACGAGGTGGTTCATGTATGCACCACCATTCACGCCGTTGAACTTCGGAAAGTTAAAACCCGTGATATAGCGGATATGCTCTTTCTTCAGCATAGCGCTGAAATGCATAAATTGCTCTGGACTGCGAACTCGGAAGAACAACAGAGGAATATCCTCGTATTTCAGTTTACCGTTATCTTCTGCCTCTTTGAGTGTTTCCAACACGTGGATACTATTCAATTCTGCTGCAGGAACATCCTCCTCCGGGCAGGCATCCTCGAAGCACATCACCATAGAGGTGAGGCCTGGATACTTCTTGTCAATAACGGCCTGGGCGAAGTCTTTCGTTCCAGGCATATACATAGTTGCTCCTAAACAATACTGAAGCAAACTGCGGTCTGTGTACTTGTTAAAGTCAACTGGTGCTTTAACGAAATTATAATCAGGATTATACTGATGGTGTCTCATCTTTCCTTTATTATCTCATTAATTCGGCATTATTGCCACATTATTTCCTTCACTGTCAATCACTTTCACACTGTCTAAGCAAAGAGAGAGATTCTTCTTCAACTCTTCAAAATTAGCTGCTTCTACGATAAAGGATGCAACTCTATTTGAGCTACGCATATCGCCGTCAAGAATATCACCTTTCGACTTTGTAATAAAGAACTCCCGAATGACACCTTTTGCTTTTAAGCCCTCAACCCCTTCAATATGGTCAAAGGTGCATGGTTTGGCATAAAGCAGACAAGAACGGTATATCTTCTCTGGGTTGCGGTAAGATTTATCAATCGGTAGACCCAAGAAAGAATCAACCGCAGCCTCCACAGCATCAAAGCCAACAAAGTTCTTTATCATATAATAACTAAGACCGCCACCTACACGAGGTGCAAACTCTAACACATTCACCTTTCCTTCAGATACAATAGCCTGATAGAAGAATGGAGTGTTATGCAGACCGAAGCCTCTTGCTATATTCTGTGCTATTGTCTTCAACTCTGGAAGCATCTTCTCTGGTATCTGTGCAGGCACGATTGAACCCACAGAATTTAAAACCGATCCCTCTGCAAATTTCACCTTAACCTTACTTCGAGTCATCACCACATCAGCATCATTGTCCAACGCCACACAGTCAACTTGAATCTCATCGCCAGGGCAGAAATCTTCTATGATGGCTTCATCAGTCTGGCTCAATTTGATGGCTTCTAATATATATGGTTCAGCCTCTTCAGGGGAGTCTGCGCGATGTACGCCCTTAGAACTATTGCAGTCAACAGGCTTAACAACGCAAGGGAAAGTAACTTTATTCCAATCTATATTTTCCGTATTCTTTGTTAAGATAAAGGGGGAAGAAGGAACATCAAAATCCTTCATTCTCTTTTTCATGAGTCCTTTATTCGTAACGAGAAGTGAAGTCTCATAGCTGTAAGGGTGTGGAAGGTTTAACTTCTCTGCCACATAACAGCATACACTATTGGCCTGATCAATGCATGTGCTGATTACTAGACTGGCTTTCTTTTCTTTAGCTATTGCCAATACCCTTTCCCTATCAAGTGTGCTGGCCTGGATATGTTCCTCTGCGAGTTGTTTAGCCGGGGGATTGGTTAGGTAGTCAACAAGCACCACATAATAACCTCGCTCTTGAAGCTTTTCCACAAGCAGTTTATGAGGTGCTGTTCCACCTAAAACAATTGCAACTGGTTTCTCCATTATTTGGTCGATACTATTGCTTCTGGATAATATTCGTCAATCACTCTCTTCACCAACAGCACCTGCTTAGCACGCTGTCTTGCCTCTTTCTCTGTAGTATCATAGCTGTGATTAGCTGCAACACTACCACCGGTCTTCAGATACACTGGCGCAGCCACACGAATAAAGTCAGGCACTTCATAGTGACGGATAAAGCCACCTGAAGACTTCGGGTTTTCCGTATGCAGGTCAATGGGCACATCTATGGCGGCACGAATACCAGCCAGCATCTGTACTTGAATATCACGGACGGGATTGATACTGTCTGCACCTAACGACTCCAACACATGTGCAGAGCATGGATTTCCATGACCACTATGGGCACTCACCTTAAAGTGACAGTCTGCAGGGATAACGCCCTTCTTGCGTGCCTCATTCAAAGCCCAAAGCAAGCCCTCGTCATAGACCATAAATCCACGAACACCAAGTCTTACCCCACGTTTGATCTCTTCAATACCGCGTGCAATCTGCTCTTCACCACGCAGGCGGTAGCCCATACGCTGACCTTCCTCTGTTTTTACAGAAGCAGAAGTATCAGTAGTTGCTCTAGGGCCACAGGCCAAAATCAACTGTACATCCCATTTCTTGGCATATTCCACCATCTGTTTGATTTCGTCATCAGTCAGGAACATAATACCCTTGGTCTGGGTCACACGGTGAATCTTTACACCAAATTCATCCAATTCCTTTAACAAAGCCTTCATTGGGCCAGGCCCCTGAATACCTGGAACCTCAAAACGATACTGACCTCCATCAGGAAAACGTTTCTCTGACGTTGGCAAATCATACAAATCACCACCCGGCATTCCGATACTCTCCAAGAACTCACGGGTTTCTTTCATTGTGTAGTACTTCATATCTCTTTTTACTTTATAATCAATTCTATAATTCTATTGATATCCTCATCACTCAATTCGTGATGCATCGGTAGACAAATAACTTCGTTGGCAAGTTTTGTCGCAACAGGAAGATTCTCTGGAGCCGCACTGGGGAGTCCACGATAAGTGCTGAATGTACTAATAAGCGGATAGAAATAGCGACGACCAAGCACATTTGCCTCTTTCATCTTAAAATACAATTCATCTCGTGAGGTACCATATTCCTCAGCATTCACAAAAACTGGGAAATAACTATAGTTATGACGCACATTAGGCGTATCTTCAAAATATCGAAGGCCTGATACATCCTTCAACGCTTCACGATATCGTTGAGCAACCTTTTGACGATTAGCAATAGCTTCATCTACTTGTTTAAGATTCAGGAGGCCATACGCTGCACGTACCTCATCCACCTTACTGTTGATGCCAGGAGCCACCACTTCTGTCTCTCCAGCAAAACCGAAGTTCTTCAGGAAGTCAATACGCTTCTTGGTCTTCTCATCGTGCACCACCAAAGCACCGCCTTCAAGGGTGTTATACACCTTGGTAGCATGGAAACTCAACGTTGACATATCGCCTGCTTTCAGCACGCTCTCGCCATCTACCTCTACACCAAAGGCATGTGCTGCGTCATAGATAACTTTCAAGCCATATTTGTCAGCTATTTCCTGAATCTGCTTCATCTTTACAGGTTTACCATAGCAATGTACTGGCATAATGGCTGTGGTCTTAGGAGTGATAGCAGCTTCTATCTTATTTGGATCTATGCCGCAGGTTTCCTCTTCTATATCCACGAACACTGGCTTGCAGCCATTCCACCAAATGCTATGTGTGGTAGCAACAAAACTATATGGTGTGGTGATTACCTCACCTGTTATGCGGAGAGCTTGAAGTGCTGTCAGCAATGGAAGAGTGCCATTTGTAAACAGACTAATATAAGGCACTTTCAAGTATTCAGCAAGAGCCTTCTCCAACTGTTTATGAAATTGTCCGTTGTTGGTAATCCATTTACTTGCCCAAATCTCCTTGAGCATTTCATTAAACTCGTCGAGGTTGGGCAGCAACGGCGAGGTGACGGTAATTTGTTTATCCATTCTGATTTAGCAATTAACAATCAACGATTTGAATACATTTTTTCGTAATACTTCTGGTAGTCGCCAGAGGTCACGTTATCCAGCCACTCCTGGTTATCGAGATACCAGCGGACGGTCTTCTCGATACCCTCCTCGAACTGGAGAGAAGGCTCCCAACTCAGTTCGCGTTGCAGCTTAGAACTGTCGATGGCGTAACGCAGATCGTGACCGGCACGGTCGGTAACGAAAGTTATCAGATCCATATCCTCAGGTACTTCGACCTGATGACCGTTTTCATCTGTTACTATTTTGGCTTTACGTCCCAGCAGACGATCCACTGTCTTAATGACCACCTTGATGATGTCGATGTTCTTCCACTCGTTGAAGCCACCGATATTATAGGTATCAGCAATCTTACCCTCATGGAAGATAACATCAATGACACGGGCATGATCCTCTACATACAGCCAGTCGCGCACATTCTCACCCTTGCCATACACGGGCAACGGCTTGCGATAACGGATATTATTAATAAACAGAGGTATCAACTTCTCGGGGAACTGATAAGGACCGTAGTTGTTTGAGCAGTTCGTGATGACCACAGGCATACCATAAGTATCATGGAATGCACGGACAAAGTGGTCACTCGACGCCTTAGAGGCAGAATAGGGAGAGTGAGGATTATATTTCGTAGTCTCCAGGAAGAACTTGTCTCCGTAAGCCAGATGATGCTCTGAAGAAGAGGCTGTCGTGGTGAACGGAGGCTCAATGCCCTCGGGATGAGTGAGCTCCAATGCGCCATACACCTCGTCAGTAGAGATATGATAGAAGCGCTTGCCCTCATACTTCTCAGGCAAACTTTCCCAATAAGCCTTAGCTGCTTGCAGCAGACTCAAAGTACCCATAACATTAGTTTGAGCAAAAGTAAACGGGTCCTTGATGGAACGATCCACATGACTTTCTGCTGCCAAATGGATAATACCATCCACATGCTCTTCCTGCATCAACTTGAGCACACCCTCAAAGTCGCAGATATCTATCTTCACGAACTTGTAGTTGGGCTTGTCCTCAATATCCTTTAAGTTTGCCAAGTTGCCTGCATAGGTCAACTTATCCAGATTAATAATCTTGTACTCTGGATACTTACTTACAAACAGGCGAACTACGTGGCTACCTATGAATCCGGCTCCACCGGTTATGATAATACTCTTCATCTTATACGTGCTCTAATGTGTTTGAATTTATCTCCTCTTTCATTTCATTGATCACTCTCAGGAGATACTGGCCGTACTGGTTTTTTAGCATTGGTTGAGCAATCTCACGCATACGCTCTTCACTAATCCAACCATTGCGATAGGCAATACCTTCTAGGCAAGCGACTTTCAGCCCCTGTCGTTTTTCAATAACCTCTACAAACGTGCTGGCCTCAGCCAAAGAATCATGGGTACCTGTATCCAACCAAGCGAAACCACGACCAAACACCTGAACCTTCAGTTCTCCGTCTTTGAGGAACTCCTGGTTCACGGTAGTAATCTCCAGTTCACCACGAGCAGAGGGTTTGATGTGTTTGGCCACATCAACCACTTTGTTCGGATAGAAATATAAGCCAACGACAGCATAATTACTCTTGGGTTCCTTTGGTTTCTCTTCTATGCTCAAGCAATTGCCTTGCTTATCAAACTCAGCCACGCCATAACGCTCTGGATCACTAACCCAATAGCCAAAGACGGTTGCCTTACCATTTTTGTCAGCATCTTCTACAGCATTTCTCAGCAACTTAGTGAAGCCGCTTCCATAGAATATATTATCACCAAGAACCAAACAGGCGCTATCATCACCAATAAACTTCTCTCCAATGATGAAAGCCTGAGCCAGCCCATCGGGTGAAGGCTGTTCAGCATATTCGAAATGAACGCCATAATCTGAACCATCGCCTAACAAGCGCTTAAAACCAGGCAAATCATAAGGTGTAGATATAATAAGGATATCCCTAATGCCAGCCAGCATCAGCGCACTGATAGGATAATAAACCATTGGTTTATCATAAATTGGCAGGAGCTGCTTACTTACACCCTTTGTAATAGGGTAAAGTCTTGTGCCGGAACCACCGGCTAATACTATTCCTTTCATATCGTTCAATAATTAATATAAATCTACATTTATGTCAAAAGGAGAATCAAAGTCCTTAAGCAAGGAATGCTTAGTATCTTTATCACTTAGATTAGCATTGTCTACAGATATGTTCCAATCAATACCAAGAGAATCATCAAGGATACTAATTCCACCATCAGCCTCTGGATGATAAAACTCATCACACTTATATTGAAATATTGCAGTTTCACTTAGTACGGCAAAACCATGTGCAAAACCTTTTGAGATAAAGAACTGTCTATGATTATCTTCTGTCAATTCCACAGCCACATGGTGTCCGTATGTGGGCGAACCCTTGCGGATATCTACCGCCACATCCAGCACTGCACCTTTTACACAGCGCACTATTTTACTCTGAGTATATGGAGGGCGTTGAAAATGAAGTCCTCGCAGAACACCATAACTGGACATACTTTCGTTGTCCTGCACGAAATTGATGGTATGCCCAAGTATAGGAGCTACTTTCTCGTCAAACTCTCGCTGAGAAAAACTTTCGAAGAAATAGCCTCGCTTATCACCAAATACTTTTGGCTCTATAATTAGAACTCCGTCTATTGCCGTCTTTATTACTTCCATCGATTATAATTCTAATAGTTTCTTTTATGATTTCATATTGCTCATGCACTTACGCAGGGATTCTGTCCAATATGGAACTTTAATCCCAAACGTATCCTTCACTTTCGTCTTATCAAGTACTGAGAATGCAGGCCGCTTAACAGGACTTGGGAACTCCTCACTATGACATGGCAGGATGTCACAATTAGTATTGCCAGCAATCTCTGCAATCATCTTTGTAAAGTCATACCATGAGCATACGCCTTCATTAGAGTAGTGATATATTCCAGTATTTCCCTCAAACTTGCGATTCTCAATAATATAAAAGATAGCTGCGGCCAAATCGTATGCATACGTTGGCGTTCCTACCTGATCGAAGACTACTTTCAACTGCGGTTTGGTTGCTGTCAAATTCAACATGGTTTTCACAAAGTTCTTACCGAATTCGCTATACAACCATGCAGTGCGGAAAATTAGATAATCAACTCCTGTTTTCTGAATTGCTTGCTCTCCATGTAACTTCGTTAAACCATATACGCCTGTAGGAGTACCTTTCTGGTCTTCTTTGCAAGGAGTGTTATAGGGTTCTTTGCCAAATACATAATCTGTAGAGATTTGCACCAGCCAGCCATCAACTTCCTTCATGGCCTTTGCAAGGTTCTCAGGTGCTATGGCGTTCAATTTCTCCACCAATGCGTACTTCTCTGGATCTTCAGCCCCATCCACATTTGTCCATGCTGCACAATTGACGATAGCATCGATATTGTTATCCACAACCATCTTGCTGATAGCCTCTAAATCGGTTATATCCAAATAGGTAGTTTCCAGACCTTCAACCTGATTCACATCAGTGAAGATGTACTTGTCTGCTGAATTCTTTGAGATAATACGCATCTCATTGCCCAACTGTCCGTTGGCACCAGTTACCAATATGTTCATATATTTTAAGTTTAAAAGGGGTAGGATTATCAGGTTATTGAACCTTTATTTTATGAGAGACCCTGATAAGAGCCTGCCCCCGTTAAATCAATTATATATTTGCTGCTTGCTGCAGTTAGTTAATTTAAGCTATATACGAGTATAATAATACACATAGCAATATCACTGCAATTACAACTAAAAAAGTCTTCAATACTTTTTCGATATCCATATTGTGTTGATTTATCATTTCGTTTTTCATGAAAGGCGCCAAGTTCCTGTCACCAAACTATTAGATATGCTCCTCTACACCACGGAAATGAACATTCAGTTCATGGAGATGCTCCAGCAGGGTTCCAAGGGGTGTACCCTCTGTCATCTTCGCAAAGGCATTGACATCTTTGGGGAAGCACTTACCACCATAACCGAACTTACCGTCAGGACCTGGCACATAAGTATGGGTGTCGTTGATATAGCCAGAAAGGAGCATACCTGTATGAACTTTGCGCCAGTCACCGCCCATCTGTTCGCAGTACTCACGGCAAGCATTAAAGTAGGTTACTTTATAAGCACCAAACACGTTGTGCATGTACTTGGTCAACTCTGCCTCCAATGGTGTCATAACGGTGAACTTCTTGCCCACGAAAATCTTGGTAAGCAGTTCATGGGCACCAGTGAATACCATTGTCTGCTTCTTGAAGTCCTCTATATGGGTACGTTCTGTCAGGAACTCGGGCATATAGTGTACCTTATGGCCAGTCTCTTTTGAGAGACGGTCACTTGTGCCAGGGAGAATAGTGGTACGTACAAATACAGGTACGTCAGGGAGCTTAGTGATAAGTTCCTTCATCAGTGTCAGGTCTTGCGTACCATCGTCCTCGGTGGGTACGTGAATCTGCAGGAATGCAATATCAATATTACTCAGGTCATCGTTGTAACCCTTAGGAGGGTCGCTAATGAACAGTTTACACTCAGGGTTGTTGTGTTCCAACCAATCTTTGAGGGCTCCACCTACGAAGCCACATCCAATAATTCCAACGTTAATCATATTTGTATTATTTGTTAGTATTTGTTGTTATTTAACTCTTTTGCTCTTTCTAAGGCCATTTTAAGGTTCTCCACACATCCTGGACGGAACCATACTTTATTACTCATCTTCTCCATCCAGTCTGTATCTTTGAAATGAATTGCAAGAATAGCGTATGGATAAAGGCTATTCACCACGTCCCCATCTGCTGACACCGCCCAGTTGCCATAAACCGAATCAACATCAGCTTGGATATTGAAATAGTGAAACTGCTCTTTTATTTTATTCGTTTCCATATCTTGGTCTCTCACGGAGAGGATATTTATTATTTGTCATAAGGCAGGCTCTTGTCATTATTATTTGTCCCGCAGAAATAGCAGAAATAACAGAAATATTATACGAACATGGATCGATTTAAGATGGAAGAAGGAAGATGGTAGATGTGTTAGGAGCCACGCCCTTGTCATGTATTATTGTCCCGCAGAAATCTTTATGATGGAAGAAGGAAGAAGGAAGATGGAAGAGGGCTTTAAGAGGTCTGATGTCCGAGGGCTGAAGGCTGATGTGAAAGGAGCCGAGCCTTTGTCAGCGTATAAGATGTCTGAGGGCTGAGGGCTGAAGTCTTCAAGAGGTCGGATATTTGATGTCCGAAGTCTGAATTCTGATGTGTGATGTTATTTTTTATCTTCGCGAAGTTGCTCATCTAACTTTTTGCATCTTGCTACGAGAATTTTGACTAATTCTTCGCAGTCAGCATAGATGCTCTGATATTGTTTGTCATCAATATAGTTGTTACGATGTAGAAGTTCTATCCAATAGAGGCTTTCACGAGCTTCCTTTAGTGCAATATATGATTTAGAGCGATAGTCAGTCTTACTAACCGCATTGGTAGCTTCTGCGTTATTCGCCCCTATGCTCGTGCCACTTCTTAGCAATTGGTTGCACAAGTTTGACACAGATTGCAAGTAAACTGGTACAGCCGCTACGCTGATGTCAGATGTCTGATGTAAGAAGGAAGATGTTTGTTTGCCTTTCTTTTGAATCTTTGACTTCCTATAATCCTCATGAGCAGCTACTGCTTGTACCAGCAGGTAGTCATTAAGTTTGATGATTCTATCACTGAATGCTAAACATTTCGCTTGTATCGCATCTGAGATTATTGACATAGTCGAAGTAAGATGTAAGATGGATTCAGAACACAGCGGCAATACCATGTATTCGTTTCTTGCGATAGTTGGGATTAGGAATCATAAACTGCTGCTTCTCCTCGTCGGAAAGAGAAACTATAGCAACGCCCTTGCTGTCGGCATAAGCCTTGATGGCCCGGATGTCAACAAGATAAGGCATCGCAGACTCGTCCACAGGTTCGTATTCTTGAGACAAGTATTTCTTATATTTCTTCTCCTGAATAGGCATAAGTGTAAGTTTTTATAATTTCCTGCATCTCGTCTTCAAACACACAGAATTGATAGGGATGGAGGATGCCCACATGAGTGGCCTTCATCTTCTCCATATAATGCTCCAGCACCTTCTGATTGGCCGCATAGCCATAGATGGCACCACCAAATCCGGCCTTTATCGATTCGCTGCCAGCAATGGCGAACAAGTGTCCACCCACTCCGGCATATTTTGGCGTATCATTCATCTGGGGATTATTCTGTGGGGCCGTACACATCCAGGCGATGTACATGGCCTTCAGCTCGTCATTACGCTTCAATGCCACCAACCCTTGGATATCCACAGTTCCTTCCAGCACTAAGGCATACACCTCATATTCCTCCACAATCTTTCCCCAGTTGACATACCACCCGCTTTTGCGGTTGAACTTGCTGAGAAAACTCTTACGCCGGATACGAATCACCTCCGTATTCACCACCTCACCCGTCAGGATGTCCTTCAGGCATGGCGTGAAAACGTCGATCAATACGTCAATCTCGTGTATCTTGGTTGGGGTCATATTATTCTTAGCTTGGTGCAAAGATACAACTTTTATTTTAATAAAGGAGCTCTTTGGGCTGTTTTTTTGCAAAATCAGATCCTTTTTTCTTGCGCATTTCAAAAATTCTTTGTAATTTTGAGCCGGACATGTGAGTCACAACCGGTTGAAAGATAAAAGAATCTTGACACCGACATTAAACGTCTGTAAAGGCTTGTTGTACTAATTTTCACTGCGGTGAAAAAGCTAAAGCCATGCGGCTCCAACCTATCACCATTTATACTATTCTCTATCTATTCTACGTTTATTTAAAGGTGCAGGGAGATGACGGGACTCCCTTAACAACCCCGCCATTAATCCCCCGCACCACAATACACCATGCCCAATACATACTTGGACAAGGCGATTGAGGGCGTAGCTGAATTAATCAGATTATTTATTTCATCATGACGACTCCACGGATAAGGGAGAGGTACATCTCGGTAGTATCAAGGTCGCCTTTGATCTTGGCAAATTCAATGTTGGACACCTTCCGAACTTTTGGTTCCAGAGCCTTTAGCTTTTTCCTGAGGCTTTCAAAATCTTTGTTTTGCCTCATGTTACTAACGCTTCACTCTCGCTTTAGCCATACTTGTGCCATACGAAAGATGTTAGATGTATGATGTAAGAGGTAAGATGTTTCTGTTTTGCCTCATGTTTGCCTCACCTTTGCTTCGCTTTAAACTTACTTTACCTATACTCAGGGAGTATGCCTAGAGTATGCCTAGAGTATGGCTAGAAGCAGCTTAGAGTATGGCTAGAGTATGGCTAAACTATGTTTCATGCTCAAAGTTTCTTTTTCACAACACCCCGCCCCTCTTGCCTAAGAGGGTTACCTACACCCCTCCAAACCTTCCCCCGACATCGGGTTAAGGCTTAAACAAATAATCGCAGCACGCCGTCGATTATTTCTATGTTTCGTTGCAGGAATATCTGAAAGGATCCCTTCCTTGCCCCTACCATCTCCCTTGCTACACCCTTGCTACGCCCTTGCTACAATCGATGTCTGATGTCAGAAGGAAGATGTAGGATCTGGTATGCTAGAATACCCTAAAGGAACTGTAAAGGAGGAGTAAAGGAGGAGTATACGATGTTAGAAGGAAGAGGACTTCGATGTCTGATGTATGATGTCTGATGGAAGAGTATTCGAGGGAAGAAGGAAGAGGGAAGATGGAAGATGTAGGACCTGCACAGATGGTTGGGTGGTAGGAAAACCGTAAAGGGTCAACTCCTAAAGGAGTGACCACACTAAGATCTTATACCTATTATTAGTCTTTGAGCAAGTCTGTGAACATTAGTCTTGTTTCCAATTTTGTCGGATTAGCAAGACGCATTAGTCTTTGCTCCTCGTCCTTAGGAGGATTGACATAGAAATCTTCTTGTTGCTCCGTTGTGAAAAGGGTTTCAAAACCGTTCTTCCTGTAAAAGGCAAGAACTTCCGGTTTGTTGAGTGCATCAACTATCAGCATACGGCAACCAGCCTTAATCTCATCACTCCTATACCACTGCTTCACAATGTCTATCATCTCAGAGCCAATGCCCTTACGCTTGAATTCTTCAGCATCGTTTACGGCCAAACGACCTATCAAGACTCCTGGATAACGTTTGAGCGTCTTTTTGTGATGGGTTATCTTTAGCATGGCATCACGACGACTTCGAGGCAAATCATAAATCCTAATGCTGTCATACGAAAGCGTCAACATGGAAACGATCTTTCTCATGTCAGAACGCAAACGAAAGCAGAAAGTCTTGCCCATCCTAAACTCAGTATATTCTAAAGCCTTGGAAGAAAAGAAATCATCCAAGTCCTCATCTCCACAGGAGAACGGCTCACATGAATGAAGTAGTTCTTCTGTGAATAAGCTGATGGTGCAGTTATCGAACAGGTAGCCCATTACTTCAACCAGCCCTCACGCTTTAAGAAATTATAGGCACTCTGCTGACGAGGGGTCATTACTCGCTTCTTATGAGGATCATAGTTGTCCTCAACGGCGTTTGCCATCTCCTGAAAGCGGCGAGCTTCGTCACCATACAGGGTCGGGATTGCTTTAATTGCTGTTGCCATATTGTTGTCTCCTTATATATTTTGCGCTGCAAAGGTACGAAATGTTATATTTCGGGTGCAAAGATACGAAAAGTTTTGGAAAGTTGGTCGTATTTTGCAGGGAAAATTTATTTAATGTCCCGCAGAAAATGCAGAAATAGCAGAAATTGAGCCATCACAGATGGCGGGGGGTTATTCGAGGAACTGGAGGTCGGACTTGGGGATCTTGGTGATGGCATTGGCCAGACCAAGGTCGGACAAGCGGACGAGGACGATGCGGTGGGTCTTGAAGTTCTTGATCTCGCCAGTGATGCCGGCAAAGGGGCCACGGATGATGCGGACCTTGCGGCCTGGTTTGATATTGACCTCATCGACCTCGAAGGGGATGCGCAGGCCCTCCGCGTCTTCACGCGTCTCGGCATCGATGAAATTCTCCATCTCCTTCTGGGGGATGAAGATAATCTGGCTCTTCTCTTCCCTACTCCGCTTTGGCTTGGTCATGAACTGAACCGACAGGAAATCTGGATCCGTGTGTTTGAGTTCACGGACAATCTTCTTCTTGATCTCTACAAAAATGAGATTGCTGATGACGGGCTTGGCCTCGTTTTGAAGTTCGTCGTGACGGATCACTTCCTGGTATTTCAGACGGAGATAGGTGGTGAAGCCTTTCTCGAAAAAGGCATCACGGATACGGAAAGCTTTCTTGGGATTGGAGTGATAGATGTTGAGGGGATACCAGCGGACTTCGTTGTCGTCGAGCTCGAGGTTAGCCAGACTGGCGTAGTCGGCATTGGCATTACCATCGGTCTCGGCTTTAGTGAGGGATGTGACAGGGCTACAACTCGGAGTGTCCGCACGGAGGGCACGGATGGCTTGCTGAGGAGCAACTGTATTCTTCGTACTCACGTCGGATAGGACAACTTTCGAAAGAATTCTTTATGTCGCCAGAATGCTGGCATCAAGACATAAAAAAAGCGTGGAATCGTCGCTGTTGCCCGCTCCACGAATTGAGGCTCTGGTATTGCCCATTGGAATAGAACAGACAACGTCAGAGCCCACGCCGATATGAATATAGTTCACCCTACCTACATCAGGATAGGGGAAGCGTATAAACACATCCCAGGGTCATCTACCGTTGCTATGTCCAAGATTCCAATTTCGAATTTACCAGATTCCAATTCGTCTCGAACGTAGCGCTTGTAAACGCC
>Ga0310695_10004855_pt1 | contig 24210 bp, 11 predicted proteins | sample RumenRJG_04DNA_FD_203882 | JGI IMG/M metagenome (GOLD analysis project Ga0310695, IMG submission 203882) | Bovine rumen microbial communities from Lethbridge, Alberta, Canada - RJG_04 (v2) (version 2) | ecosystem: Host-associated > Mammals > Digestive system > Stomach > Rumen | place: Canada...
AATGGTCATCACAGCATTGCTTTTTGCTCTTCTGCGCAAATCGAGGAAGAATGCTGATTTTCAGCGACTTCTGGTTTCTATTGCCTCATTCTTCCAAAGCCTGAAACCATCTTTAAGAGTTCATTTACAGTTAGGAGCCTTGCTACCATCCTGATTCCAAAAACCAACAGTTCCACCCACATTTTTATAGCCAGTTGGGCCGTCACTACCCTTTCCTTGTACAAATTCTCCCTGTAATGAAGGCATGTTTTGATGAGTAAGATTCAGCCATTTTTTCGCATTACCTGCATCTTCGGCCGTTTTCGAAACTATTTCATAATAGTCATTGTTTATTAGTGTAATCTTAAACAAAGCATTATCCGTTGGGGTCGTCGTTGACTCCAAATGAACACGCATACGGGTATCATTTGTACTTGTCTCAATCTGTCCATTCGCAGTCAGATACTTGCCGTCAATAGCATGCTTGATATAGTAGTAGTTGGTTTCACCATATCTTTCGATAATCCAGATGGCTTTGTTGGCATCATACTCACCATTCTTGCATTGGTAGGTCGTCAAAAACGGCTGCCCGTTATCAGTACTCGTATAATTGTTTGTAGCTTGATAGTAGCACCAGCCCTCCGTAGGACACAAGTAATAACCAGTCACTTTGTCTTTGGGCGCTTCGATATAATACACGCCCGAATGGTTGGTCTGCGCCCATATTCCACCAGTCCCAACAGTCAGCAGCACCGTCAGGAATAGTATATTCTTAATGTATGAATAGATGTCTGTAAACTTACCGTTAACATTCATAATTCGTGTCATATCTTTTTTATATATTGTTTTCATTTTGTTTTCTTTTTTATAGCTCAGCGGGTAAACCGCTGAGCACACTTTTGCTGCTGAGCACACTATTGGCGCTGAGCGCGCTATTTCCACCAGTCATCGCGGGTGCGGCAGAGGGCCTGCGCCACGCAGTTCATCGCCTTGCAGAAAAGGACGGTGATTTGTTCGTTCTTGCCCCGGTACTGGTATTGCCAAGGGCTGACGATGAGCAGACGGTCTGCGGCACAGAGGTCGAGACGGTCTGCGGAGGGGTGATAACGGTCTGCAAAACCGTTGTCGTGGAGAGTAATCACGGGGAAACCGTGATTCACGGCTTCATCCATGATTTCGCGCTCTTTAGGCGCTATGCGGGTGCCGACAAGGACGGCACCATGTGCTGCCTCTTCCAGGCAGCGCTGTTTCTGCTCGCTGAAGCGGTCACCATCCTTGCGGTGGCACACCACTGGCAAGCAGCGGTGCTCCGTCAGGAGCGCACGGTTGCCGAAGGTATCGCAGGAGATGAACACCTTTCCGGCGATGGAGCCGCCGGACACACTGCCGGCAATGGTAAGCAGGCGCCCCTCAATGGCCGTCAGTGCCTCAGCGGTAGCAACCGATGGCGGGCATTCGCGCTGCAGATAGCCGCCAAGAGCGGCTGGCGTCAGTGCTGTCGTGATGGCACCGCGCTGCACAGTGAGCATTGAGCGGTTGCTCATGCGCAACAGCCTGCTGCGGGGGTTGCCCTTGATATAGGCGCGCTGCGTCTCCAGCTGCGCCGCATCCACCGGCATCACGTCGCAGTAGCCTGGGGCAAAGAGCGGCTGGCGGGCTCCGGCGACGGAGCCGCCGGACACACTGCCAGAGCCAGCACCGCCGGCCACACTGCCAGCACCACTGAGTGTGGCAGCGGGCTTTGTCAGCTGTGTTATCTCCCAGTATTGGCGGTTGCAGCCCACCTTGAAGCCAGTGATCACATCACCAACACTGCGCACCGTCCCGTTCTTGCTGACAAGGCGGTCAGTGACCACCATGAGGAAATGCAGGTGGTCAGGCATGATGACATAATCCTGTATGGCAACCATCGGATAATGCTGATGGATGGCGGTGAGCAGCTCGTGCTCCACCATCTGCCCTACCCTCGTCAGCGCCGTATGCGGAGCATCGGCACTGCCATCGGGGGCCTCCAGCGACCCCACCACAGCACCGAGAGGCTGCCCAAGGTTCTCTGCCACATGCATGGTGATGTGGTAGAGTCCGGGCCGCGTGTAGTCATGGGCCACTGCGCGGCGGGTCATCTGGTGCTGTATGGGGTTTCTTTTTTCCATTTATTTATTCCCAGCGGGTGAACCGCTGGGCACTGTTTATTATTTGACAAATACTTTCTTCTTGTTCACGATGTATACGCCAGTATTCTGGACGCGAGTCTCTTGGGTCTCGCCTGGCTGCAGGACATAGTTGGCAAGCGTGATGCCACCCACATTCATAATCCAGATGGTCACAGGCTCCTTGAGGTGTGACGTAGCGATAATCCTGTGATCCTTCACATAGATCTCCAGACCACCATCGAGCGTCGATATCGGCTGTTCCTCCAGACCGTTATAATCGCCACCAAAGACAATGCGCTCAGGCACGTACTTCCTGCTGGGTGATGCGGCAGATTCTGTGAAGTAAGGACGGAAGGCGCTAACACTCTTTGCTGAGCCAGTTACCTTGACATAACTGTCGCCGTCAGCATTGAGGGCATAATTGTTACCCACAGCCAGCGTCTTGTTCATGTAGCTGGGCTTGAAGGTGTAGTCGGTGCCACCATATGTCACTTTCGTTCCAGTCATCTCGTCGTCGCTCACACCAATGTTGGCTTTCTTGTTGGAAGCGAAGGTAATGACCTGCTTAGCCACCTGAGGGATAGAGACTGCCGTGTTCTGTGCCACGAACTTACCGCTGAGGTCGAACTCGTAGTAGGTCTGACCCGGCAAACCGAGGATATACGGTGTGGCAGCCGTCAGCAACGGATAGGCCGAGTAGTTGCGTGCCGTCTGGTAGTACTGCTGGTATTGCAGATAGGTATCGGCGTTGGCATCCTTCTGGTTGTGGCGGTCAGTGTTCTTGTAATAGTAGTCCCACAGGAAGGTGTTGGCAACCTCCTTTGGAGCACCTGTAGCCGCAGGATAGTGGAAGTTGGCCTCCAAGACGCCAGCGCTCTTCAAGGTCATCGTAGCGTTATTGGTCAACTCACGCAGCCAGTACTCATGACCAATCTTAGTGTGGGTGTTGTTTTCACTCTCGCGACTGCCGCTGTAGAAGTGCGTTATCTCACCCTTCTGATCGGTAGTAACGAGCTCGGCGGTGAACGGCAGACTGATGCCTTGCCATCCGCTGTTGAGGTCTACATATTCCTTGAGACCTGGCTTGCGCTGGTACCACATCAGATGGTCGGCATCGAAGGTGTAAGCCAGTGGCGCATTGAAGTCCTGCTTATCCACGAGCAGATGGTCGTTGGTGGCGGTCAGGTCGCTCTGTACCAAGTGACCACGAATATTGTCGGTATTCTCACTGACCAGTCGATAGCCGCCGGCGTAGTCATAGTGACTATCGTATGCGGGATCGACGAAGTAACTGGTCAGCACGTCATGGGTCTGTGCATTTGCGTAGCCATCGCCGGATGCAGCCGGTGCATAGACGAGGAGGTTCTGTGTCTCGTCACAGTTTTGGATACTTATCAGACCGTCATCGTCGAGGAGCGGTGAGTAGAACCAACCGTCCTGCAAGCCCAGCTTGTAGGCACTCTTTTCGTGACCCTGCTGATGGCCGGCGAAATCGATGGCGGTCATGCCAGGATAAGCTTCCTTCGTACCGTCTGCAGACTTCTGTGCCAGATGAGCTGCGGGATTGAAGTAAGCCATACCCATATTCTTCGAGCGGAAGTAGGCTGGTGCACGATATACGCGGTTGGCATCATCGTTCAGCGACAGACGACCCTCGTCGCGTGCAACAGCTGTCGGCACTTCCTGATGTGCCTCAGCAGCCCAACCGTAGGTCAGTTTCTGTCCGAAGAAGATGTAGTCGTCAGGGTAGATGGGGAAGAAGCTGCTCATTTCTTTTTCCTGTGGCGTTCCTTCATCTTCTTTCCAAGAATGGTAACGCTCATTCTCCGTGTCAGGAATGGTGCCTGCTGCATAGCGGAAGTCACCGTCGGCGAAGCGGTCCTCGACGTACATGATGACGTTCGAATGTTCATCCTCAGGTTCACCCTCATCATAACCCGTAGAGCAATGGTTTGCATTGTTGGCATAGTAGTGGTTGTCCTGACGTTGCAGACTACCATCGCCGCCAATGGTGAAGTAGCTATACTTCTGCTTCTCTTTACCAGATGTCGTCCATTGGTCGTTATAGCGCTTGTAGAGATAGAAGTTGTTCAGGTCGTAAGCCAGCTCACCGTTATAGTAAGCCTTCGCTGACTTACCCATGACATTACCCTTGGAACCATTGGTATATGTAATCTCTGCATCGCCCTCGTTGGTGGTATAGAGACCCTTGTTGCCATCATAGTAATAGCTATTGACCACCTGATAGCCCTTGTTGTCTGATGGAGCACCGAAGACAGGATAAGGCTTGGTTCCTAATGCTGTCTCGTTGGTGGTCTTCGTCCAGCAGCTCTCTACATAGCCTTTACCTGTGTTCACAACACCGGCGGTGTTGAATGTACCCATCACACCGAGGTTGTAGACCTCACCACAAAGGTCGTTGAACAACGAGTTGTCGAGACCACTAATGGTATGACCATCACCATGCAGAACGCCATCGAAGCAATGAGCTGCATCAGTGCCGATTGGTGTCCAACTCTCCGGATGATTAATATCTGTGCGCATGAAGAACTCCAGGTTCTTACAGCTGCCCACCTGCGAGGTGTTCAGAGGCGCATGTCCTGAGATTTCTTCACCTGTACTCAGGTCATACAGCTGCTTGAACAGGTCGAGACCGTTCTTGCCGCTGGCGCTGTAGTCGTTGATGTAAATCTTTGGTTCGCGCTTCACGCCACTGTTGTCAATGTACATGTGGTGCTCCTTGTTCGCATCAGACATCACGTCGGCCAGGTCGTGATAGTTAGCCACGCTCACGGGCACAGCATTCGAGTAGGTGCGACCCAGGTAGGTCTTGGCATAGTAAGCCACGTAATGACCATCCTGATACCAGTAGAGCGGATCGGTTGAAGGCTCGTAATCCACACCATTGGTATGACGCTCGGCATCAGACTTGCTCTCGAAGAGTTCCCAACCGCCGCCAGTCACCTCGTATGCTCCAGGTGTCACATCTGGCTTACGCATGGTGTTAAACCATCCTGGCAGAATGAGGTCGGGCTTTTCAATATCTTCCACAACGGGAACACCGCTCTTGAACTGCAGGTGGATGTTCAGCACATGGCGCTCGCTGACGGGCGTTACATTGCCAGTACCGTCGGTCTCCTCGTAGTCGTACTGATAGACCACGGTGATAATCTTCTCCTTCGACAGGTCGTAGATATCGCTCTCGCGGCTGACATAGAGCGTAGAGGTCTCCGTGGGTGATATGCCATGGATGGTGAAGTTCTTTTGTTGGTTTGGCAATGGGTTATACTCCGATTGTGCTATCAGCGTTCCTTTAGTCACATTGCCACTAGTGCTCGTATAGTCTTCGCGGCAGTAGTACATCACATTTCCTTCGGGCACAGACTCAAACTCGATGGGTGTAACATAACTCTTATCGGGCAGGCTGTTATAAGTGTCACTGCTGATAGTCGTTCCCACAGCGTAAGGTGTAGCACCTACCTGGAAGGCGGTGTTGACAACATAGTATTTACCTGGGTCGGTCACAGCAATAGGAGCATAGTGGCGCTGCTCGTTGGGCAACGATTCGAACTGTTCGCGTGTGAGTTCATCACCGACATAAACCTTTCCACCAGCGATGGCAGTAGTTTCCATGTAATACTTCGTCACTTCATCTACAACTTCGCTCTTATCTCCGGTTCCACCATTATAGGTTGCCGTATAATCTACCGATGTCTCCAACGAGTAGTGGGCAGCATTGGTCTGAGCCTGCGTTTCAGTCTTGAAGCCCACGCCGTTGTTGTCCTCGCCATCGTACTGATACTTCTGGCCTTCCTTCTGATTGCCGGTCTTGCTATACGACGGGTCTATAAGCAGGTCGAGAGCATCGTAGTTGAAGGTGAACTTCTCGCGGTCAGTTGCCGACATCGAGCTCCAGGCCTCGAGACCACGGTAGTTATGACCTGTCTGGTAGTAGTTACCGCCATAGAGTCCGGCGACGGTACAGTAGTAGGCCGGCACGACATTCGCCAGCAGTTCAGCGGCAATCTTCTTGTCGGCATCCGTGCCGTCCTTATAGCTATTATACAGCGTCGTCCACTCCGACTGCTTTATCTTTGAACCCTTGAGAATGATATTGTCATTGCTAATCTGTACGGTCTTGGTGCAGATGTAAGCCAAATCAGTGACGCCATGGGCATCGGCGAAAGTCTTAGACACCGTTGTGCCGGGATAGTAATTGTGATCTACGCCACCTTCATTGACTGTTATCTTACTGGTAACGATATAAGCGGGCTGGAATGTTGCCTGACCGCCCGGGCGATTGCCCTCAGCAACAGCCTGATAGGTATCTTCTATGTTCTTGGAGATGACGTCACCCACGGCATAGGTCTGCTGGCCGAGCATGGTACTCGTTGAGCCTTTCAGTCGGTAGGTAGGACCGTCCTCGTAGTCAGACTGTCCGGATGTCAAGTCATCATAGGTCGCCTTGTCAATCTTGTTTGTGTAAGAAGTGCTCTTCGGCGTGTACCACGTATCCCACTTCGAGGGGTTGTTCACCTCGTAGGTGAGCAGGTAGCCCGTGTTGTGGCTGGCGTTGTTCGACTCGCGGAAGATGTAATTCTTACGAACAGGATTCTTGTTGGCATCGAGGATGGTATTGCCCTCAGCATCTTTATAAGTGTATGTTTTCTCGCTGTCGTATGCATCGTATTCTTTGTCGGTCATCACCAGTGTACCCGGCTCATATACCGTACCATCGTTGATGCTTACAGAGACGCAGTTGGTGTAGGTCTTCTCCACGAACAGTTCCTGCTCTGCTTTGGGCAGCAAGTACCAGTCCCAATAGCTGATGGGGTCGTTTGCATAGTAGGTCTTGTCGTTGATGACCATCTTCTTGCCGTCCTCCAGCTTCACACCGGGGGCAGAATAGTAAGCATAGCGGTTGGGCTTCACTTCAAGCAGTTTCATCTTGCCGTGCGATGCAGCAGCAATGGTCAGCGGTATATCCACAGCCTCACTGTAGGCATTCGACGAACCGGTATAGGCCGAGATGTACTGGTCGTAGACGTAGGTAGTACCCTTGATGTACCAGTAGTGAGCGGGCACGCCGCCAGGGGCCCTATAGCCGTTCATATACTTATTACTTATATTATAGCAGTCATCGATGATGGTCTGCGTGCTATGTACGAAGTTACCCGAGCTCTGCCACTGCGTCTTGTAGTGGCCGTCTTTATCATCTTTGGTATAGTCGGCTGATGCTGAACCATTGGCATCGTAGGTGTAGTCCCATTGGGTAACGGCATTGTCGTTCAGGTCCGTCAGCGTGGTGTTCACGTGGCCGGTCGCTTTGCGCTTGCCGTGGATATTCTTAGCATAGACGAAGCCACCACCGATACCCGGAGAGACATTGATCAGGTCGAGTTCCACGACACCTGTAATGGGACCCCAGTCCTTCTCATAGAGCCCAGGACCGGTGCTCTTCTCCGTAGTGATTTCCAGATATACACCAGAAGCCAGGGCTACCTTATTGTGGCTGTTACCGTTGTTGCGCTTGCGGTGCAGGTGGAACTCCTTCTTCCAGTCGTAGAAGGTGGCAGTGCCGTAGTCCTTACCGTTGGCCTCAACCTTATAGGTTCCTGCATCGGTATTGTCTGTCGTACGTACGTCACCGCTGGTGCCGTCACCACCGAAGTCCACGTCGCTGGTCAGGGCACCGAGGTAGTTCACGATATTGTAGATACCGAAGTAGTTGCCGTGGAAAGGTGCTGGATCACTGGCAATAATAGAGTTCTTCTTGTTGAGTGACACCTCACGTACACGGTTAATGGTATAGTTGGTGTAGTCAGCCTCCTCGGGCACACGGTCCTGTGCTCCCTGCATCACCATACGACTGCCGAAGACACCACAGAAGTCGGCACGCTGGATACTGTTCATCAAGCGACCTGCATAGACGGGCAGCACACCGCTTTCTTCCCAGTAATCTGAGTTGGGTACCCATTCATGGGTCGTCGGGTTGTAAGTCAGGATGGCTGTGGTGCCGTCCATTACCGAACTATAGTTTCCCGCGTTGTCTCTGATTAAGAACAATGTCTGCAGCTCATCAGCGGTGATGGTCGATGCCTTGGAACTTTCGCTAGCTTTATGGTATTGCGTATCTTCCTTGTCCTTACAATCTGTCAGACAGGTGTATCTCAGTTCGTAGTAGGCTGCCTCACGTTCTGGTAGCGCGTGATACTGGTCGATCGTGATTTCCTGGGCAATGGAGTAGTAGTCAGTACCGTAACTGGTGATGTTCAACTCACGGTAGCCATCGACCAGTGTCAGGTTACCATCGCCGTAGAGACCGCCCGTATGACGTGTACCCAGCGTAATCAGGTCTCGGTGATAGACATCATTGATAGAGGCCGTGGCATTGCCGAAGACCGAGGCCGTATTGGCACTCGTTGCCGTTGATCCCGGCGGGTTGTTACCACCGGCAAACACAGCATTGTGGATGATGATACCGTCATCGTACAAGTAGCCCCATTTGCTATCGTTATTTTTGTTTCCCAACTTGTTCAGTTTCGCAATAGGCACGAAATCTCCAGGGGCATAGCCCGTACCATCGATTTCCACAGGGAGTTTCACTTGACACATGGGCTCGATAAGCACCTTGCAGTCCTCGGTGAAGATATTCTCTTTGCCAGCCATGATGAAACCGCTACCTTCGCCCGAGTCAGCCCAGGTATGTTTGAAGTAATAGCCCTGATGTTCATCAGAACCATAGCGCTCACCGATTTTCACACCTTTATAGAATGTTCCGTCTTCCTCAAGGGCACTGTAGACATGACCGATATCGCAAGCGCCGAATACGTTGCCATCACCCTTTGCCAGTCCGGCAGCAGTACCAATCTCACCACCGTGGACGTGTACCTCAGTCTGACCGAAGATGTAGCCTGGGCTGTTGAGTGAGCCTATGCGGCCCAGGTTGTCGTAGCCGCGGCCACCGCCATACACATTACGTTGCACGTGGCCGCTATACATCTCTACATGCGTCTTACCCGGACGGTAGATACCATTCAACTCATAACCGGTACCGCTGCCCTTCGCTTTCATATCGCCACGACCGATAGCTGCAATCTCGCCACCACCGAAGACACTGTTGCGTACCACACCACCATTGATGGTCACATACGTCTTGTCGACGGTACTGTTGTCGATATAGCCACCGCCAAACAAACAGCCGGCATCTTCCAGAAGCGTATTGGGCGAGTCTTTCGTGTCGTCTTCTATCTTTTCAACGTATTTGTCGTCTTTATATTCATAACCGATATAGCCCTTGTTGAGTTTGATGTTGGCCGTACCATACACAGCACCACCCTCGCCGCCGCCGTAGGCATTGCGCTGAATGGTGGGTATGCCGTTGGTAAAGCTGCTGCCGTCGAGGTCACCGATGACCACATAGGTCTCTCCGGGAATATCATCGTCAAGGGTAGATTCCGGATCCGGGCCTGTCACTGGCGTACTGATATCACCCGTGTGAGAACCGACATTACCTTCCCAGCCACCACCATAGACGTTACGGCAAGAGCCGCCCTTGATATATGCCGTGGCACTGGCGGTGAAACCATAGGGATTTGTGCTCGCATTATAAGCACCGGACCGTGCAAAGGCATCGTCCACAGCTCCTGCCGTACCAGCGGCATAGATGTCCTTGCGCACCTTACCACCGAGCAGCGCGATATAAGTATGTCCCCAGACGTCACCACTAAATGGCGAGCCGCTCGAACCATAGCCGCCGCCGTAAGCATAGTTCACCACCTCAGCACCCTCATTGATGATCACGTTGGTGTTATAGATGTATTGGCGCTTCGCCTTCTCATCAGAGGAGTAGCCAGTATAGTCTCTCTCGTCAATCTCTGCCTTTCTCACCAATGAGGTGCTTTGCAGGGCGGCGAAGGTGTCGAAATAGTTCTTAAAATCTTTTTCATGGTTATCTTCGACAATTGGCGTGTAGTAGTCACCCAGCGACCAGGCATCTATCCAAGCCTGATCCCACTCGACCTGATATCCTGATTTCACTGTTCCCGTGCCTACCCCACCGTCCCAGCGTGCTGGATCATTCCAAGGATACTCTTCTGAAATATTTTGCGAAGGCTTTGTCTGATTACTCTGCATATACTTCTGCACCGTCTCGGCATTCAGCACGTGGCCCATCTCGCCGCCGCCATAGACCTCATAGACCTTGGCACCACTGAGCAATTCCACATTTGTGTGTTCCGACCAACTGTTGAAGCCCTTGCCGGCACCATAAACCTTGGCCAGATAGCCCTTAGACTTGTCAGACCATACGGGCGATGAGATGTTCACATTGGTGAAGATGGCACGTCGCTGGTTGTTGTTGCCACCATAGATAGCACCTGTCACCACGGCGTTTTCGCTCGTATTGCGATAGTTCACATTCGACTGGATGACATCGCAAGGCGGCAGAATCCTCAGTCCGTAAGCACCACCGAAGATGTTCTTAACCTTAATGTTAGACTCTTCAGGCACGTTAACCACCGTACGGGCGGTGTTACCCTCTCTGTAGCTGCCGCCGTAGGCATTACCGATTTCACCATGCAACAGATCGACAATGGCTGAGGCTTTGTCAAGGTCGAAGCCGGGAGTAAAGACATTTTCACGCATGCCCAAACCGTTGTAACTGCCGGAGCCGAATACCTCCATATTCTTGAAGCCTTCATTGTTTTCGTGGGTAAGGTCAACGAGCACGTAGCTGTGGTCCTGCGCCTTATCATCCTCGCGATTGCCTGGATAACCCGTACCGGCACCGAATACGCCGACTATGCTGTTGCGGTCGTTGCTCACAGGGCGCAGGTTGACAAAGGCACTCTCCTGTCGGGGCATCTTACTGCCGACACCATAGAGGGCCGTGTTTGTATAGTCATAATATCCATACGAGCCACCGAAGATGGTGTCCACACGACCTTGGAGATATTCAACATACGACGTTCCCTTCAGCAGGTAGTCGTGCTTACCCTCGGCATAACCGTGCAATTGTTCCTTCACAGTGGCATAATTCTGTACACGGGCAGTGGCATCAAAGCCGTCCTCGTAGGCGCCCTCAATCTCACCGCCAAAGTCGTTACCGCCATAGACGATATCCCTAATCCATGGGAAACCTGATTTATAACCGCCGCTGCCGTTGGGTTGCCTACCGATGATCACCTCCGTATGTCCCAGGATGTTGGCATTGCTGGCACCTCCGAAAGCATCATAGATACGACCGTTACCGAGGTTGACATACGTATTACCACAGACGTCACCCTCATTACCGCCGCCATACAGATATTCTGCCTCTGCCAGGTCTTCTGCCGTGCCGTCACTAGAATAGATGGGCGACGCTCCGTTCAGGTTCACGGTGCTGCTGAAGGCGGGATCGAAGTAGTATTCTTTATGATCGAATTGACCGTGTTCGTCCAGCACATCACGCGGTTTTCCTACCACACCTTGCTCGCCACCACCAAAAATCTGGAAGGCGTAGCCGTTGTTGTGGTTTACGGTGGTGCTGCCCCATATCTCGGTTTCCTCACCATAGCCGGCACCAAATACCGACATGGCAATTACATCCAGGTCATCACGCTGGTCTTCAAGCTCTACGGTAGAATTGCCAGCACCGAATATCTCGTCTTTTTTAATAACGTCCTGAAGAATGTTGATGACGACGTTGCCGTTCACGTGACCGCTGTTGTAACAGCCGCCGTAGATGTTGCCACCCAACAGACGGCGATCTTCGTCGGTACCGACAGCATCAACTTCATAGAATCCCTGCTCGGCCTCCTTGAAGAAATAGTTGGTACCATCGGCCACTTCCGTACCGGCAGCTGTAAACTCCCCTGCCCCTCTGTCTGAGGTATAATAGGTTTCACCATTGGTCAAGGTAGTGCCATCTTCAACAGCAGTATAGATGTCGCCCCACTTACCCGTATTCCACACCAGAGCCGTTCCTTCTTCGTTCCAGCGCTTTGGCGTAATCGTCATGTTCTCGAAGTTGATCTCCAGACGATCCTTGATCTTGCCAGCATCGGTATAGCTTTCGCGCTCATCTGCAGTACCCAAGACACCACCCTCGAAAGCCGCATTGTAGGTACCCTCAGCCACGTCGGCATTGTTGCAACCACCCACGAACTTCTCGAAGATGTTCAGTCCGCGGTCTATGTGGTAGGTATTCTTACCGGCAATACCCATACTACCAACATTACCACCGCAATAGAACGAACCGACGGAGCTCGAGTAGTCAATGTATTCAACCGGGTCGCCGTTTGTCAACTTGTCGAACACGATGGAAGGCTGCAGCGTCATGGTGACGGCATCCATATATTCAGCCATCACCGACGGGTCCGTGAGGTTCAGCGAGCTGAACGGTGTACCTTCCGCGTCATAATTTCCGCTTTCATCGACGCTACCGGCATACAGCTTCAAGTAATCCGGGTTGATCATGCCGGCACCGTTGTTGCCGAGGAATATATTATTGGCAATTACGTACGATCCCATCTTCAATTCCACTATCGGTTTCGCTAGCTTGGTGGCCAGACTGGCACAGTTACCTCCCAAATAGACAGAGCCTTTGATGACCGTCGGTTTTGCTTCGGTACCGATGAGTCGGATGGTCACCTGCTCGGCATTGGGACGGAACGCTTTCAGGGCTTCTGCCGATCCCATCGAACCATCGTAATATAAGTCGCCGAAGGTGCTGTTGTTGACCAGATCTTCATTGTCGGTATAAGGATAGGCACCATTGCCGCCGCCATAGATATCGCCATAGACCGTGGTATAGATACCGACGGCATTACCGCCATAGACAGTACCAGTCACGTCGTTACCGCCATATACATTGTTGATGTGACCGCCAAGAATTCTCACACGAGCCGAGAAGCCGTCGGGGAATTGATAACCGGGGAGATTCGTACAAGCAACATAGACGCCGTTCACCGTGGGCATCACGTCCGCCATACGGCAACCACCATAGAGGTTGTCGACGATGAGGGTCGAGTAATCCTTGATTTCAAGAAGCAAGCCCTCCGGACTAGTCATCTTACCTCTGTTACCGCCGCTATACAGGTTACGTATCTTACCACTCAGCAGGTTCCACGCTGGACGGATGTGCATCTCTGCCTTGTTGTTACCACCAAAGAAGCGGCCCACCTGGAACTCGTCGCTGCTGGGCTGCGAGAAGGTGGTGTTGATGCCCATCTCCTTAAAACGGGCTGTCGTCAACAGGTCGGTGTAGCCCGCATACGTTCCTGTGGACCATTCGGGCTGCTCAACCCCATTGGCCTTATTGGCCACATAAGTTGCATAGGCAGTATATGCTGCTTCTGCCTGTGATGCTTCAGGCTCATTGCCATCGGCATCCACCAGAATATGGTTCACCACCTTACTGGGGTTGTCGTAGTGGATGATGTTCTTGGTCTTCACCGTGACATTGTTGCCGCCGCCATAACCATAGACGATGGAGCCGCCCAACACTTCCAGATAGGTCTTGTCCAATTCTGGCAGCTTGAATGGTGTCTTACTCCTTGCTATGATTGTCTCTCCTTGCTTGATGACATATTCACCATCTACTAGCTCTGTAGGATACTTAAAGTCACCGTTACCACCGGCAAAGAGCTGTCCGATATATACCTTCTTGGCATCAGCGTGAGGGGTGCCATCGCTGTTGGTCTTGGTAGAGATGCGCACATAGCTATTGAAGGTCTCATCAACATCATTATAGTATTCATCGGTTTTTCCCTCAGGCAGAGGATTCGGCTTAGCTGACGTGATGGCTGTCAGTTCCGCAGGAACAGTTCCTGTACCAATAGTTCCGGCAATATCATTACCGCCATATACATGATTGATCAGGATGTAGTCCGTGGCGTGCTCACCATCGATATGTACGAAGGTGTTACCGCCCACATTCGCCATACGGGCACCACCAAACACCTTACCCTGCGGGTCTTCCAGCGGACGCGTTGCATTCGGGTCCATCACAGCACCAATGTCGCCAGCCTTCACCGTCACCTTCGTGCTACCCTTCACCTCCGCATGGTTACCACCACCATATACATTACCACCAATCCTAATCTGCCCCTGCGCTACTATCGTGATCAGGAGTATCATCAACATTATGGTAATATATCGTCTCATTCTAATTAATTATTCACTGTTCACTGTTCACTGTTCACTATTCACTGTTCACTGTTCACTATTCACTATTCACTGTTCACTAGGCCGCAGGCCGCTATTCCACCGTAACCGTGGGGTTATCCAGGTCCGGATCCGACAGCACATACAAGTACGTCGGCTTGACAGTCATATTGATGCCGTATTTCCACCCGCGCTGTACACCCGGGAAGTAGGATATGATGTCCGACAGGCGGATGGTGTTTGACGCCTTGCAGTCCTTGCGCACCAGGTTTTTTTCCTTGTCATACACGTCGTACGTGCTGGTAATGACGACTTTCGTCACGTCGGTAATGGGTAGGAAGTGGCTCAGGAACGACTGGTAGCTGGTGGTCAGCGTCAGTCCTTCGTCCGACAGATATACCGAGGCGCCTTTATCCGTAGCCCCATAACTCAGACCCGAGATGGGATTGATGCCCATCGTGTTTGCCACCAAATCCACCATTACGTCGGCCTTCTCCGCCATCAGACCGGATTCCGTAGCCGTCTGGAGTGTCAGCTGTTTCAGTTTGATGGTGCGCAGAGTGTTGTAGTCGCCATCCACCTTGATACCAATGCTCAATGCCGAACAGAGGTGGTCGAAGAGCAGGTAGAGGTAGTTCTTGGGACTCTCGCCTGTCTTGAGGTTGATCTTGAAGTCGCCGGCCACCAGACCATTATCGTGATCTGCGTCAGGACCTTCCTTGGCACCGATAATCACACAGGCATCGTAGCCTGCTGTGCGCAGTCCCTTGATGGTCAGTTTGGCACCATTCTTAAAGTCCCCGGAGAGTTTGGTGATGGTGGCATCGTCTGCAGCATCGCTGGGAATAAAGCCATATACGTAGTAGTCGCCATCCGGGACAACATTCGGGTCAACTTTGTTGATGGACAGTCGCCATTTGTCGTCTGTGCTCATATAGCGCAATCGTCCGTGATAGGGGTAGAAAGCGTATGCGGAGTATTTGGGATCTGAAGGATCTACAGGAGTTGGTTCTTTATCGGTAGCTCGGGTGAAGAAGGCATTGATGCTCTTGTTCGCCAGATTGACGTTGGCAAAGTTGACATAATGGCTGCCGTTGTCTTCATAGAGATTGCTATAGAGGAAGTAGCCAGAGGGTGGCGTCCACGAGCGTCTGTTGGCGGCTGGCTCCTCTACCTCCTGATAGCGAACAGCCGATGCCGACAGCTCTATCGGCATCTCGCGCTCAGCAACAGGAGCCTCAGCCACCCCGTCGTCAGACGAGCACGCCCAAAGCATCATAAGACTGAACATCAGTCCCATGAGTCTCCTCATCGCTCTTACTATGGTCTCTTCAATTCTCAATTCTCAATTCTCAATTCTCAATTCTCAATTCTCAATTCTCAATTCTCAATTCTCAATTAGCGAATGCGCCTCGCGCCTACCAGTTATACACTTCATGTTCTCCAGTACCACCATCGCTCCACGGTGTGAAGGCCGACTGTACGATGTCGATGTCCAGACCGCGTGTAGATGGTGTCAGCTTCAGGCCCAGCGTGTATTTGGTGTTGCCTTCGAAGTTTCGTTGGATGGTTCCTTCGGCAATCAGCAGGTCGGAGGAGTCGGTGTCTATCGTGTAGGTGACTTTCACCTTCAGTCCCTCGTCTATTGCATGGTTGCGTGGGATGATGAGCAGGCCGTGCTCCAGCAGGTTGAAGGGGCCTGTGGGCTGTGACGGATCGGTGATATCAATGACGAACGGATAGGCTGCGTAAGGACTCTTATTCTGCTCTGGGGCAGGTGCCAAGTCTCCGGCAACGGTATTGTCGGGCGTTGCTTCCGAAAGCTTCACTGTCATGTCACCAGAGCGTTCGTTCCAGATGGGTTTCTCCGACTCCGAGGCGGTAGGACTGCTCAAACTCAGCAGGCCCTGCGTATAGAGATCTTTAATCTCGATGCTAGTGATGGTCACCTTGTCGCAGCCTGGGTCGGCAATGACGGAGCAGGTGAACATCAGGCACGACATGCCGTGGTGGAAGTACCAGTCGATGATGCCATTGCGGGTCTCGCCGGCATTGGCCAGTCGGTAGTCACCGCTCATCTCGTAGGTGATGTTGTCGTAGAGGTGACCATATCTCGTTCCTGGGTCATATTCGCCACCAGGCAACACCAGTCTGCCTGTGCCCCATAGCGGGTCGTGCTGCGTGCCGTTGCGATAGTCTGTGCCATAGACAATGGCATCGGGCTTCTCTGTACCGAGCACAATCGGCAGTTGCGGCATACCGTGACTATCGGTCATCACATAGCTGGTATAGGGGGCGTATGCTCTCAGCGTCAACAATTCCTCCGTGTTGATAGGCCAGTATTTCTTGGGGGTATAGCCCCAGACTTCGGTGCCCGTTCCGTTCCAGTCTTTCCATTCCACCTTCTGGTTGTTCATCAGCAGTTGACCTTTTTCGCCCAAATAGTCCTTGATGTGCGTCTTGGGCGCTGTGAAGGCAGGGTCGAAGTGGGTTGAGCCCGTATACCAGCAGAACACCCCGAAGCCACTCGCCTTCAGCATAGCATTGTCAGAGGCATCGCTGTATTCGCCATCACCCACGCCACGTGTCGGCTCAGCGAAGCTGCACGAGAAGCCCATCTCGTGCTCAACCGCCGTCGGCTGATCAGGCTGAGCAGGCTGCGACGAGTCATCCAGTGAGTCGCTGCTGGAGCAGGCTACAAAGATGACTGCTGCCAGCATGACGAGCAGTAACAGGGTTGCTTTATATCGTAAAACCTTTAACACGTTATATCGTTTTTCTTTACGGTTCTTCTATTTCTATATCATTCATCTCGACAGTAGCGCCCCACTCTACCACCTGTCCAGTAAACTCGATGGTTTTGGCACCGATGCGGATGTAGTACACATAGTGGTGGTTGTGCAACCACTCCGTCAGCGCCTCGATGGAGCCTGTCCGCTTCATCGTGTTCAGCTGTATCGTGGCGCTGTTGCTGTACGTATAATCCTGCTGCGGCACCAGATGGCCCTCGTTATCATACTTATAGGTAGTGCCGTCGCTCTTCAGGGTGACATCGTAGTCGATGCTCAGCATGACATCGTTGCTCAGCTCCTGCGGCATGAACAGATAGCTGGTCAGCGTCTTCAGCGGGAAGGTGTAGGCAGGTGACGTTCCGTGCTTGGCGGTATGTTCGCTCCAGGCATAGGTCGTGGTACCGTCGTTATAGGCAGGCGTCAGCTTTCCGTTCTTGTATAAGTTGCTGACGTTCAGCGTTTTCAGGCGGAAGCTAACGATGTCCTTGCGAATCTTCTCATCCGCTACGATGTGGAACTCCACCTTCGACGTCATGTGGTGGAACAGGAAGTGCACGCGATCGATGATGGTCAGTTCGCTGCGATCGTCGGCATTGCTGGGCGACACAGCGCTGGTGCCATTGGGCAGATTAGGCAACAGCTCCGACAGCAGGAAGTCAACTTGCTGGTTCACAGCATCTTTCACAGTGAAGCGGAAGGTGGGCAGACCCGTATCGTCGTTCGAGGACAGCGTCTGCAGACCAGTGGCGTTTTCGGGGTATGCAGGGGTGTCCGGATTGCCTGGACTCTCTGCGGTATAGGGGAAATAGGCCATGAAGCTCACCTTGTCATTTACCTCGTTGGGCCAGTATTTCAGGGGTGAATAGTTGAAGTTGCCGCCCTTCTCCTCACAGGTGGCCTGCTGGTTCCACATGAAGTTAGGCACAGCCGCATCGCTCCACGTCGAGTTGTCGTGCAGATAGGCATACACGCCAATGCTCTGCTCTGCGCCAAGGCCCTGCTCTGCTGAGTAAGCCGCACTACTGCGTGTAGGCTGCGTGGTATAGGCATCACCGAAGGCGATGGGCCTCATCAGACTCTCCGTCTCCGCCGTCCTCGTGGTCTCCTCGCTCGAGCAGGCCATCAGACATATCAAACCTATTATCGTCAGTATGTACTTCATGGTGTTGGTGGTGGCGCTAATGTTAAGTTCAAATTCAACGTATACGTCTTGTTGCCCTTGAAGGGGTTGATGCTGATGGGTGTGACCGTAGTCGTCTCCTCATCATCGCCTCCTGCAGATGTCATCTTGTGGTATTTCACCGTCACCGACAGGTTTAGTGCATCCTGCGGTATCAGGTAGATGTACCCCTGCCGGTCGCCCGTACTCAGGGCGTTCTGTGCCGTCGTGCTCAGTCCTGCGGGCTGCCACGCATAGGGCAGTCCATCTATATATCGTACCGGAGAGTCTATGATGCCATAGCTATCCTCGTCATTGTCTTTGTTTGTAATCTCGATGGTGCGGTCCTCCGTGTCGGGCGTCGCAAGTGCTTCCCAGTGTGGATAGTGGTTGTCACCTACCACCGTTTCGTCGTTCAGTATCAGCTTCGCCGTCTTGGTCATTGTGCCCGTCAGGGTTATCTGTTTTATCAGCACCTTTGTATTTTCTGGTAACGAAGCCACCTTCACTTTCACCTCCAGTCGCGCCAGGGCGTGATACATGTTGAAGTACAGTGCCTCGCGAGTCAGCAGACCGGTTTTGCAGCACCACAGCAGGTCTACAGTCTCGTCGGGCTTCTGCGAGCGCCGGTAGAGCACATAGGGTGTGGTGTCTGTATTGCTGCTCATGCCCACAATGCCCGTGTCGTCAACGGTGGCGGCGTTAGCCGTCGCATAGTCCACGTAGGGTGCGTAGGCACAGAAGTAGAGTCCCGTCAGGCTCGCAGGCCAGTATTTTATGGGCGAGTAGCTCCAGTAGCCCCTCAGCAGCTCCGACTCATCGTCTTCCGGGTCAGAGTGTCCCAGGTCGCCCACGAAGGTGAACTCCACCTCCTGGTTGTACATCAGGTCAGGTTGTGTGCCTGCCGACTGGCTGGCAAACACGCCAAAGCCTGTATAGTGCAGGTCCTCGCTGTTCATGACTCCATTCTGGCCAATCACAGCTCGGGTCATATCATCATTTTCAAGCGTGCAGCCGAAAGATATGGCTATGGCCTCCTGAGGTGCAGCCTCCTTGGTTGCATCCTCGCTGGTGCAGCTCGTCAGCCAGAGCATTGCTCCCAGCATCATCATGCCATATATCTTCAGCCTATTCATCGTTTATATTTCTGCAAATATAGTAAATAATTTTTGTTTGTCCAAATTCTTTCGTCATTTTAACATATCACCTAGGGTGAGTTTATGAAACAAAAACCTTAAAAACCCCTCTGCCAAAGTTTGCACTTTGTGCAATTATCTCATTCATGAGTGGTGTTTTTTCTGTTTTTGTTTTCATCACGTTTTCATCACGTTTTCTTCGACTCGCGTATATACGCGCGTACGTACGTGTACGCACATTAAATATATAATGGGCCTTGTGGACCACACGCGCTTTTAGTTTTCCTCATCGCAGGGCGGTGGCTTTTTGCCACCACCCCACGAGTTTGGATTGTTATGTTTCAGTCAGGGGTTTTTACTCCCTAGTTAAGGAAATATATTTCCATAGTTAAGGAAAAATATTGCTACACTTAAGGATAAATATTGCTACCATTAAGGATAAATATTTTTTCCAAGTATGGGAATATTGTTTCCCAGTGAGGGAATTATTCTTTCCCAGTATGGGAATTTTCCCCCTTACTATTTAACCTACGCAGAGATTACTCTCTGTTCTGAGGCAGATAAATCTCAGTATCACCATCAACCTGCCAGTCAGCAACCTCAGCATCCAGCTTAACAGAAGTCAAACCAAGGATTAGCTTCAGGTTATAAGCCTTGTTATTGGTGAATTTAGAGATAGTAACCTTTTTAGTAATTTCATTGGTTACCTCAGAGTAAGTTGTAGCAAGTTTAGGATCCTTTGTGATTACAGTGTAGTTGATGGTCACATTCAAATCCACATTTTTGTCAGCATTGTCTGTATTGCCTGGGATAACCATCCAGTATTTATTATCTGCAATGACATTGGCCTCAGAGGTGGTAACGCCTGTCCAAGTATCATAATTAGCGTCAGATTCGTCAAGAAGGTGTTTTGTATGCTTAGTCCAAGTAGCATCTGCACTGGTAGTAAATGCAATGTCTGGATTCAGTTCGCCTCCCGAAGCATTAGAAACACTTACAGCAAAATCACCGTCCAAGTTTGACCACAAAGATGTAAAGGCTTTGGTGTTGTTCAGATTAAGAGCTCCTGACATCTTCAGATAGTGTGTACCTGTAACTTCCTCGACAGCTACACTGTTAACAGCAATAATCGTTTGAGCGTCAAGTGAGCCACCAGCAGAAATCTGATTAATAGCAGCAACGACTTTCAGACCAATACGAGCAAGTGCATGCTGGAACAAAAACTTAATCTTTTGATCCTTTGTTGGCTTAATAAGGTTTTTGAGTGGCATACCTGCTGTAATAGTTGTAGTACCATTTGCTACATTAGTATAGCTCAGGCCACCAGTAGGAGCAACACCCCAAAGAAGGTCAACACTCTCAGATGGCTTTGTAGCTACAGCATAACGTACCCAAGCGTCGTTTGCTGTTGCGCTGTTGGAAATAACAGCCTCAATACCACCCGTATTACTACTAAGGTTACTATTACCAATTACAGGGGCTGCGCTATAACAATCAGTTCCATCACCTTTTACATCCAATTTACCTGTACCTATTGCGGAACTTAGTTCTGCTACATATGGTGCATATGCGAAGAAAGACAGAACGTCTGCATGATCTGATTCAGCAGAACCATTAGTGTCTGATCCTCCGAAGCCAGTTCCTTGGCTATCTTTAGTCGTCTCGTTAGGCCAATACTTCAAAGGAGCGTATGTCCAGCCATCTGAATAATGTACATGCTCGTTCCACATAAAATTGGCAGGAGATACAGTAGTTGAATATGCTCCATCAGTAGAAGAAGTACCATTTGAATACTGCGCGAAAACACCAAAACCCTTATCAGCCGCTTTAAGTGTTGCATTGGTTTGTATACCAGCGCCACCAGCACGAGTGGCTTCAGTTGTGTAGGTATCAAACGCAATGGCCTGAGGGCCAGACTGCAATTGAGGAGCGCTTTGCGTTGCCTCGTTGTCACTTGAGCAGGCTGTCAGCGCTAAGGCTGCGGCTGCTACAAAAAATAAACTCTTTTTCATAATTGTTAGAATTAAATTAATAAATAAATAAAAAAATAAATGTTCTTAGATTTCTTTTTTCTGTTCATTAGCCCTTGCGGGCTGCATTTGTAGGATTTCTTCGTTTTCTGTTTCTTGTTTGTAAGCACTCAATTAATTCAGAGGTCCTTTATACAAAGGGCCTCTCATTTTTGAGTTTCTTTTGGTTTAACTAAGTTTTAACTATTTTGTTTGGCAATCACCATCTCAGGAGTCATCGACTCGTAGTTAGTATTGCCACTCATTATCTCGCGCCAGACATAGGTAAGATACTCCTTGACCTGGAGTCCCCACATCTTGGCAGTTTCAATGATTGTAAGATAGGTCATTGCCATTTCAACACCGTCTTCGCTACTGTAGTGTAGCGAGTTCTTACGTCCGACAGTAAAAGGACGGATGGCGCGTTCCGCAGGCAGATTATCTATTGTATATCTACCATCCTTACGGTAGGTCTGTAGTTCATCCCAGCTATTCAGCATATAATTCAATGCCTGCAGCATGAGGTCACTATATTTTTTGCCCTTCTGACGCAAGGCTTTCTTTGCATGGGTGTACAATGAGGTCAGGGTATCCGTGACATCCTTCCTCTCACGTCTTTCCTTTACCTTATCAGGAGTAAGTCTGTTCAGAATAATCTCACTTTCGACCAGATACAGATAGTCTATCAGATTCCGGTACCATTCCGCATCTTCTTCTTTACTTATTTCCAAGGCATACTGGAATTTCGCTCGGACATGTGCCCAACATAGGCAGTGCTCTATATCGGGATGTTCCAGACATAGTTGCTTGTAAACAACATAAGCATCAGACGCTACAGTTCCCTTAAATCCAGAAAGGAAACTACTGATGGGACGGTATCCCCTACTGTCGTTCTCATCGTTGTCATATAGGAAATAGGCTACTTGTTCTATCTTGTTGATCAGTATCCAGATATACTTCTTGTAATAATGTCCTAGTTTCGTGCCATCGCCTTTTATCTTGATCCTAATCCTACTCCAGGTCTCATCGATATTCAGGAAGGAGCCGACTTTCAAGAGCTTTGCCTTCAGTCGTTCTATCAAGGGTTTCAGCATTTTGGCACCTTTTTTCAGCCAGTTCATACGGGTGTTGTCCGAGCAGGTAAACTTATCCATCTCCATGCGGATACCCTCACGATAGTTAGGAGTATGCAACTGGTAAATATCAGCAGCCAAATCTGCAATGAATTCAGGAGTTCCATGAGTTCCAGGCATCGTATTCAGATGAGGACGACGACCTGCTGCTTTCTCAACGTCTGCAGGTACAAAGTAATCATGACGTACACCAAACTCATCCTCCAGTATGGCTACCTGATAGGATACGCATTCAACATAGCTGATCTTATCAAACTCATTGATCTCCTTGAAACCTATCAAACGCATTCCTTCTGGGATATTGGTCGTATCACAAAGCAATGAGGTAACCTTGGCAGCATTCATCTTCGTATAGTTCTCACGCTTGGCACGCTCACCATCAAGATGTTCAGACTTAACCTTGGTCTGATCTATCTGATTATCTGTATTCTCAGACATTTGATCCTCATTGTCGTGATTACCATCATAGTCTTCTTTATCCTCCTCACGGCTCTTTTTCTCCTCGACACGCTTGTTCTTCTTCAAACTGCTTTTGCCAAAGGTATGCTTATTATGGCGCTGGTTCTTATCTTCCAGATTCTTAACCATTTTCTGAAGCTGATCTACCTGGGCTGTCAGCTTAACTACAAGCTCTTCGTTGCGCTTATTGCTGGCAGTCACAGAGTCCAGTGTCTGCTTCAAGGTGTCTATCATATCAAGCAGTCGCTTGATGGTAGCCTTGAGATCGTTGATTTGGTTAATGTAATCCTGACGTTCCATATCACACATTGATGGGGAGGACTCCCTCTCGAGGCTCTCCAGATAATGGCTTTCCATCACCATCCGGTCAATGTCTGCATGCTTCTTTTTCACCTTACAAAGGTACGAAAAATTCTGCACATACGCAAACATTTTAGAACCTAATTTGTTGATATTCAGTTAATTAGAGTTAATTATGAGCTTCTTCCTTACTGGACAATTCAACAATGCTACTAGATACTTCCAATCAATGGGTTTACTACCTGTTACCGGAGTGCCGTCTTCATTTTCAATCTTCATGAAACTGAGGCCCTTGTCGTAGGACAAGTCATATAGGCGATACAGATTATGGCTGTACACCAAGATCTTCATCTTCTGACGGTCCTTTGACATGAACATATACCCGTCACCATTATATGGATTGCGATGAAGCTGATAGCGAACCACATTGGCCAAAGCATATTTACCGTAGCGCATATCTGTAAATCCAGCTACATAGTATAGTCTTGTCGCACCTGTTATCGCTAGCATAAGGCCTCCAACTTCTCTACAAGCAGCTTCAAATGCTCGTAGCTCATGGATTTCTGGCATACCTTCAATCCGTTGGAGAACTCTATATTCACATAATTCACCTTTGTCGTTACATGTCCAGATGGATGCTGAGAAGGACTTATTCCCGCAGGAATCATAGGTGCTGATTCCGTTTGTACATCCGAATCCGACACCGGAACGATACTCACTCCACTGACATGTTTCTTGTACCATCTTTGAAACTGGGAATAGACGATACCATTGCGCTGGCAATAGTCCACTATCGAAATGTCCTTGGTCTTGATGGCTTCCTGATAGCTTTCCCATATTTTCTCAAAATCTTTACTGCTTGCCATAAACCAATTTTTTGAATTCATGGCGCAAAGGTAGCCATTATAGATATGAACACCTAAAAAGCAATTGAGTGCTTACT
>Ga0310695_10004856_pt1 | contig 24208 bp, 20 predicted proteins | sample RumenRJG_04DNA_FD_203882 | JGI IMG/M metagenome (GOLD analysis project Ga0310695, IMG submission 203882) | Bovine rumen microbial communities from Lethbridge, Alberta, Canada - RJG_04 (v2) (version 2) | ecosystem: Host-associated > Mammals > Digestive system > Stomach > Rumen | place: Canada...
CAAACAAAAATATCTAATAAAATTTAATAAAAAACGAACTATTGCAATAGAATTTTGAATTTTCATATTATATCTTGTAAAATAATTTTTACCCATTGTAGTATATAAATTAATTTCATATATTTTTGTAGAAGAGCCTTCATGTATTAAATCTTCATCTGAAAAATATGCATATGTTGATTTAAAAGAATGAATTCCCCAACAGAAAAATTTTTATTTTATATCAAATAACCATTCTTTATTATCATTTTATATTGTTTTCTTTAACAAAATATCATCATTTCTTTATAATCTATAACTCAAACAAAAATAATAATTTTTATATCTTATATTTAATAATTCATAATAAGATAATGGATTAAATTCTATAAGAGGATAATAAAAAGTGAAAAATTTAGGATTTTCTTGATTTAGGAATTCTCTTAATTTTTTAATGGTGTACACTTTTTGTTATCTATTTAAATATTGACTACCATTTTCACAAAAAAATACTTTGATTTTAAAAATAATATAAATTTGGAGTATTCCAATAATTACCAAATTTTTTTCCTTCAAATTCAGGATTATATAATATTTTATATGAATTTGATAAGTTAATATAAAGAAAATCATTTTCATTATATATATATGATATGATAAATATTTGTCTTTTAATGTTTTGATACACAATAATATAATTTGAAGTATAATATATCTGTTTCATTTATTTAATTTCCATCATAATCTTCTATTCTAAATGAGAAGACTTTTTCTTTTTTAAATCAAAAAATTCATTTTTTAAATTATTTTCTATTAACATTTAAACTGAAAGACTTTTTCTTATTATGAAGTCTTTACTATATATTGATATTATTGCAATAATATATATTACATATAAATATTGTTAATATACCTGAAAAGACTGTTTTTTAATGATTCTCCTAAGTACATATAGAACTTTATTCCAATTATATCTATTGTTTTCAAAAATTTTTGTAACATTTTTTTAGGTTTATATATTTTAAATAATTGAAATTAAAATTATATACATCAATTGATATCCATTTTTTTATTTAAATATTATAATATTATCATAATAAATCAATTATTAATTATGATGTTATTTAACAAAATATAATTTTGATATTGATATCATGGATAATAATATTTTATTTTTATACAATCAATTTATAGAAAATTTTTAAAAAAATTTTTTATAAATTAAGTATATTCTTTAATAAATAATATATTATTTATTCTTTTTCATTAAGTGGTTTTGTTTTTCTTTTTAAATAATCTAAAACTTTTTGATCATCTTTAACAAAAGGACTCAAAACTTCATAAACTTTCTTATGATAATCATCAATATACTTCATCATATCATTACTAATTAAATTCAAATCAATTAAATTTCTTTCATAAGGTAAATAAGTCAAATTCTCAAAACCTAATTTATTAACTCCTTTATTAACAACTAAAACACTATTTTCAATTCTAATCCCAAAAGCATTTTCTTCATAATAACCAGGTTCATTAGTAATAACATTTCCTTCCATTAAACTTTCTCCATAAGGTCCTTCATGTACATTTAAAAAATGGCCAACACCATGTGAAGTTCCATGTTTATAATCTTCTCCAACTTGCATAAGAAAACTTCTAGGAACAGTATCAAGACTTCTTAATGTAGAACCCTTATTAAAAATTAATCTTTCTAAAGATAAATTACCTAATAAAACTCTAGTATACATTTCTTTTTCTTTATCTTTTGCAACATCAAAATGAACTGTTCTTGTAATATCAGTTGTACCATCTTTATATTGTCCTCCAGTATCACATAAGATTAATTCAGATAGTGACATGTTACTATGTAAATTTTCATTTTGTTCATAATGGATTATTGCTGCATTTGGTCCTACTGCACATATTGGAGCAAATGATTCTCCCATGAACAATTCTTGTTCTTCTCTAAATTTTTTACCTTGGAGTCCTATTTCATATTCGTTTAAGTCAGTTCTTTTTTTTACTTTTAGTTCATCTTCTATCCATGAAAATAATTTTAAGAGAGCTACACAATCACGTATATTGCATTTTTTATATCCTGATATTTCTACTGGGTTTTTTATACATTTTATATGTTCTACTATATCTTTTTGGATTGTTATGTTTAAATTATTTTCTTTATTTATTATTATGTTATACATTTTGAAATTTGAACTATCTGTATCTATTATTGTTAATGTATCATCTGAGGATATATTTAGAACTTTGTGTATTTCGTCATAGTCATGTAGGGTTATTTTATTTTCTTCTAAATACTTTTTTATTTCTTCATTTTCAAATTTTGATTTATCTGAAAATAAATGAAAATAATAATTATTATTATGCAAATATAATAAACCATAAGAAAAGAAAACTGGATTATATGGAATATCTTGTCCTCTTAAATTTAATATCCATGCTATATCATCTAATCTTGTTATTAAATATCTTTTTTTTTCAATTTTTAAATTTTTGTTATTTAATAACATTGCCTCCCTTAGTTGTATCTCTTTATTTACCTCTTCAGCAACAATTTTATATTTTTCTAAAGCTGACATACCAGTATATTCTACTGGTAATATAATAACAGGATCTTTCTTATATTTTGGTTTATTTTCACCCCAAATAACATCAATTATATTATTTTCATCATCAACAACATTATAATCTTTTAATACATTCATAATTGAATCAGCATTATCTAATTATTATAATTTAAAAATAAATAAGAAAAATTTACCTTTTGTAAATAAATTATAATCAAAAGCAACTGTAATTCCTTTAGGTAAATTTTTAACAATATATTGAGTTAAAGTAATTTCTGCTTTTTCCCATTTCATCATTTTCCATCCATTATATAATTCTTTTTCTATTTGAAGATAATATCTTCCATCAGTCCACATTAATGCAATATCTTTTGTTACTAAACCTAATCCATTACTTCCTGAAAAATTTGATATAAATTTTATTCTCTCATCTCTTTCTGCAATATATTCATTCTATTTATATAATTTATTATATAATATTTATTTTACATCATGTTGATCTCCATGTGGTATTATATATGCATCATATTTTCTTTCTTCCATTAATTTTCTTAAATTTTTTAATTTTTCCTCTCCATTCATTTATAAAATAATATTTTTTTAATTTGAGTTGTTTTATGGATATAATATAAACTATTTTAATATATATTTTTTTAATGTTAGGAAATAAAAGAAAAAAAAATTCTAATAATGAAAATGAAGAAATTGAAAAAATTGAAATTAAAACCCCAAATTCAAATAAACCCCTATGGATTCATGAAGTGAAATATTCATTAAATTCACTTTTTCCATCATCATTAAAACCAAATGATTTTGAAGAAATAAATGATTTAATGATTCAAGATAATGAAAGTGATATTGATAAAGAAGAATTAATTTATTTTAGTAGTATTAAAAAAATTATGTTTGCTTTTGGAGATACATTTAATTCAAATAATAAAACTATATTATATATGGAAAATTTCATAAGAGAATTTTTAATTAATTTAGGGAAAATTTTAAATGAATGTGATTTTAAAAAAATAATAGAACATTTTTTCAATTATGAATATGAGAAATTACACAATTATAAAAAATTAAAATTTAGAAATAATATAATTCAAGGAAAAGAATCAAATGAAGATTCAAATGATGATGAAAGTAAAAAAAATGCAAATAATAATAATTCAAATAATGGAATAAATGATTTATTATTAGAAGAAGAAGAAGATAATTTTGGTATAGATTCAGATGAAAAAAATAATAAAAATGGAATTAAAAAAAATTCTTTTTTAACAAATAAAGATGATTTTTATATTGAAAATACAACTTTTCAAAGTGAAAGAACAGAACAAATGGATAAAAAACAATATGAAGAATATTTTAATTGTAGACAACATAATTTTTTATCAAAAGGAAAAAAAACTTTTCAAAATTATATTCAAAATATTATTGGAAATCCTTTTCCAAATGAATTAAGAGATTTTAATAATATTGAATTAATTGCTTTTATTTTAAAAGAAGAAATAAGAAAAATTATTACAGATGCAATTAAAGAAAAACATCCTAAAAAAAAATTATTTATATTAACTCAACCTTTAAGTATTGATGATATTTCTCCTTTTTGTAAAAGAGAAATTGAGAATTTAACTTCTTTTTTTCAAGATTTTTCACATGATATTAATTTAATAAAAGAATTTAAAAAAAAAAGTTTTGCTGATAAAAATCATAATAAAAATTGTAAAGTTAAAAAAGGAGAAAATGGAGAAATTTATTTAATTATTAAAAAAAATATTTTTATTAGTGATGAAAATGAAAGTGAATTTTTTAAAAAAAGAAAAAATTTTGAAAATCAAGTTTTTACTGCAATAATGTTATATAAAGATAAGTTAATTAAATTAAAAAAAGATAAAAGTCATATGAGATATTTAAGAAATTTTGATAAAAAAGAAATTGATAAAAATCATAATCAAATTTTAACAATTAAAGATTTGTTGAATGAATATGGAATTAATAATTATTATGAATATTTTCTTATTAAAGATATTATTTTTGAAATAAATATTGAAGACATTAAACCAAATGAAATTTTACATAAAATATCTTTATTAAATAAAGTAAATAAAAAAAAATTATCTCAAAAATTTGATTTATGGATAAAAATGACAAATAAAGAAAAAGATGAAATAAAAAATCAATTTGAAAAAATTATGAAATAAATTCTTTAATATTTTAATTATATTTATTATAAATATTTATAAAAATATAAATAATCAAGTAAAAAAATAGAATCTAATTTATTTATACTCATTTATAAATTAAACATAAAATTTTATTTTTAGATATATCCAGAAGATCTTTTTTTTAAAATTGGTAAAGAAAATTTATTTTTCCTAAAATCAAAATTACCATAAATCGAATAAGAAAAAGCTTTATTTTTTTGATGTCTAGAAAAATATAATGAATTAATTGAATTTTTATTATAAATCTTATTATGTTTTATTTTATGAACTTGAGGAGGAGAATATTCTAAATCTTCATATATAATTGCATTTTTTATATTATTATTTTGATATATTTTATTTATTTTATCTAATTTTCCATTTTTTTTATATTTATTATCTTCAAAATGTGTATTTATATTATAATTATATATATCATTATGATTATTATTATTTTTAAAAAATGTTTTATATAAATCTGATTCATTGTTTGAATTAAATTTTTTTTTTGATATATTTATTGATGAATAACTATATATTGAATTTAATTTTTTTTCTTTTGTTTCTTTTAACTTTGATGGTGATTTAATTATTGACATTGTATTATTAAATGATAAATTGAAATTTTTCTTTGGTACACTGTTTGAATTATGTTTTAATGGTGTTAAATTTATTTCTTGATTGTAATGAATTGGTTTTTGAATTAAAATTTTATTGTCTTTTGAATCATGAGGAATATTATTAAATATATTATAATTTATTATATTTATATTAGTTGTTCTTTCTGTTTTTTCATCTTTTTCTGGTGGGACAACTTTTATTAAAGTTAAATTATTATTTTCACTTTGTATTACTTTTGGTGTTTTAATTATTTCACTTAAATCTGAATTAGATTCATTTTTTATTTTTCTTCTTATATTTTTCATTGAATTATTTTGTATGTTAACTTTTTTAACACGAGAAATATAATTTACTTCTCTATTACTATGACTATTTATTAAATGATGATTATTATTAAAATTAATATTGGTATTATATTTACTATTATTATTATTGTTATTATTATTAATGTTATTATTATGATTATAGTTCATGATAATATGATGATTATTATTATTATTATTATTATTATTATTATTATTATTATTATTATTATTATTATTATTATTATTATTATTATTATTATTATTATTATTATTATTAAAATTAATATTAGTATTTTGATTATTATTTTTATTAATAATAATATTATTATTTTGATTAATATTATTTTGACTATTATGATTTTTATTATTATGATTTTTATTATTATTATCTTTATTTTGATTTATATTTTTAATATTTTTAATATTATCATTATTAATATTTTGAACATAATTAATATTCCAACTTTCTTTATCAGCCAACTCCTTAAGATAAGGATGTAAAAAAACATTATTAGCATTTAATCTTTTTTTACAATCAACCTCTAACAATCCTTTCAAAAACGAAATAGCAACTTTACTTAACTTCCCAAAATACCTTTCCTCAAGAGTTTCAGGTTTATAAACTTTCCCAAGAACCTTCCCTTCAAAGATAGGATTACTATAAAATAAATTAACTTCATTTTGTCCAAAATTCCCAAGAACTTTCTGAATACAATTTAACTGATCAACTTCATTTTCTCCTGGAAAAAGAGGATTTCCATCACTCAATTCTCCCATAATACAACCAATAGCCCAAAAATCAACTTCAGGACCATAAATTCCTCCAGTTAACAATAATTCAGGTGAACGATACCATCTAGTAGCAACATAATCAGTGATTGGAATGGTAGAATTTAATTCTATTTTACGAGCAAAACCAAAATCACATAATTTTAAATTCATTTTATTATCTACTAATAAATTTTCTGGTTTTATATCTCTATGTATTATATTATTTTGATGAAGGTATTTTATTGATTTACATAATTGGAATATTAAATTTTTTATTAAAGACTGATCTAAACCATTTGGTTTTGATTGGAGAAGTTCTAATAAATTTCTATCTACGTATTCAAAGACTAAGTATAAGTTTTTTTTCTTTTTGAATGCTTCTTTAAATTCTACTATATTTTCATGCTTTAATTGCTTTAACATTTTTAATTCTCTTTTCATTGTTTTTTTTACTATTTCATCATCTGATTCTTTAAATTTTTTTATTGCTACATATTCATTTGTTTCTTTGTTTCTACATTTATATACTATACCATAGGCACCTTCACCTACTACTCCTATTACTTCATATTTGTTTTGCATTGAATTTTTTAATTAATTTACATTTATAAAAAAATTTTATTTAGAATTTTTTAATTGTTTTAATATTATTTTTTTATTTAGATTGTTTTTATTTTTATTTTTTTTTTATTTTTTTTATGAATAATTAAGGTTTTTTATTTTTTTTTTTGTTTTTTTTTGTTTGGTTTTTTTTTTTGTTTTTTATTTCATTTTGAATTTTTTTAAATTCTTCATCATCAATATCTTCATAAAATTCATCATCACAATTAACATATTTTTTAGTTAACTTATCAAAATAATTATTATCACTTCTTTTTTTATGATTAAGCATAATTTGTTGTCTTAAATCATTTAAAGTATCTTCAGCTTCTTTTTTTTCATCTTCATTTTCATCTAACAATTTAATATTACTTTTACTTTTATTAAATAAATCAAATTTCTTAATTTTTTTCTTCTTAATCAAATCTTCATAAACTTTAATTAATCTATCAACATCATCATTTCTAGAAAGAGGAATAGATTCTAATAATAAAGTAATATCTCCATTATTTTCATTATAAAAATTAATTAAATCTTCCTTTTCCATATCACTTCCTCTATATTTAATAGAAAAATTATCAATATCTTCAATTTTTAATCTAGGATAAATTTCTCTATAATAATCATAAGTATTATCAATATCAATTATTCCATCTTCATTTTCATCATATTCTCCAGTTTCATCATATAATTTTCTCTTTTCATCATTCATTAATATTTTATATGCATTATTTAAATTTCTAAATTTCTCACTTGCATTTTTATCATTTGGATTTTTATCAGGATGAACTATTAATACTAATTTTCTAAAATTTTTCCTTATTTCTTCTTTTGATGATTTTTTATTTACATTTAATAATTTATACAAATCAATTTTTTCATTTTCATTTCCAGCGGGAAATTCTTTATTCATAATTTTATAAATTTAATATTGATTTTTTTATATTTTAAAATTTAAATATTAAAAAAAAATAAAAAAATGAAAGTTAAAATTAATAAATTGAATTTAGTGGGAAGTTGGAATTGGAATTTAGGAGATAATAATAATTGTACAATATGTATGAATCCTTATGAATGTCCTTGTCCAGGATGTAAAATTCCTGGTGATGATTGTCCACCTATTGAAGGAAATTGTGGTCATATTTTTCATTTACATTGTATTTATAAATGGTTAGAAAGTGGTAATGATAAATGTCCTTTAGATAGAAATCCATGGGTCGAGAAAGTTGGTTCTGTTATTAATAATAGAAATAATAATAATAATATAAATCAAAATGAAAATGATATTTGATTTGCTAATTTTGTATTTTATAAATGTTTAAAAAAATAAATAATAGATTTAATTTTAAGTAAATGAAATTTTTTTATATAGAAAACTATTTAATATTAAAAAAATCATCTAATTTACTTTTTATAAATATAAAATATTTTTTACATATTTAATTTTCATATTTGATAATATTTAAAAATTAATTATAATCATAAAATATAAATAAAAATAAAACACAAAAAAAATGATTTCCCCAGACACAGAATCACAAATAATTAAATTATTATTAACTCTTGCAGACCTAGAAAGACAAGTAGAGATAAATAGGCAAGTTTTATCTCAAAATTTAGATTTTGATGCATATCAAGCATTTAGATACATAGATACAGATAATAAAAATTCAATAAATTCTGAAAATTTACTAAATTTTTTAAATAAAAATGGTATTTGTACAAATCTAAATGAATTACAATATTTAATTTTATTTTATGATGAAAATCAAGATGGTTGTTTATCATATACTGAATTTTTAAATATGATTTTATCAGAAAGTAATTATTCATTAAGAAAATTAGCAAGAGAAAGAATTGGTTCAACTTTTCCTAAAATAAATTTACCTTTTAATGTTGAATATTCAATCGTTAAATTATTAGAAAAAGAATTATATTTAATAAGAGAAATTTCTTGTTTAATAAATTTCCTTAAATCAAAATGTGATTTTAATACACATGAATTATATCATTTAATTAAAGGAAATAATGAATTTATAAAACCAGAAAATATAAAAAATTTCTTATTAAAAAATTCAGTTAAATTCAATGATGATGATATTAGAAACATAATGAAGAGATTAGATTTTAATAGAGATAGTAAAATTGATTATTGTGAATTTCATAAATTTTTTTGTGGAAATGTTGATAATTGTTCTTGTTGTAATATATGTACTCAATGTTGTTTTAATACAAATTCAATTAGAACAAATTATTCAACAAATAATTCATTTCAAAATCAATTTATTAATAATCAAAATAATAATTATAACAATCAAATTCCATCAGATTTAACTTTAACAAATTCTCCAATGAGAAATTCAAATCAAATAAATTTAATACCTTTAAATTCAAATAAAACAAACTACAATTATAACAATAATATAAAGGTATCACCAAATTTAACATTAAGAAATTCTCCTCATAGAAAAAATTCTCCTTGTTCAAATAGAGAATTAAACCCAAATAATTACATAGTCGAAAATAACAATTGTCAAAAAACAATTTGTTGCCCAAATAATTGTAACAATTGTATATGTAACATATGTAAATGTAATCCATGTCGTTGTATTGCATTATCATATGAAAGAGGAGAATGTACCTTTATCAATTTTATAAGAGAAATAATGAATATAGAAAATCAAATTGAAAATTATAAAATTGAATTATCATTAAGAAGTGATTTTAATATTGAAGATGCTTTTAAAATTTTTGAATTAAATGGGAGAGGAATTATAAATGAAGCTGATTTAAAATATGGTTTAAATCTTTTAGATATTTATGCTTCTGATAAAGATATTAAATTAATTATGAGAAGAGCTGATATTAGAAAAAATAATTTAATTAGTTATGCTGATTTTTTTGATTTAATTGTTCCTTTTGAAAAAAATTATAGAAATATGATTGAAAATAGATTACCTTCTAATTTTATTCCTAAATATAATAAAGCTGATGTTTTTATGTTAAGTACTAAAATATATTTTCAGAATTTAATTAGATTAATTATTAATTTGGAAAATAAATTAGAAAAGTTAAGATATTGTCTTGGGGATGCTAAATCACAATTAAATTGTATTTTTAAAAATATGGATAGGTGTAAAAGAGGTTTTATTACTGATGAAGATTTAAATTATTTTATGAAATGTAATGGGATTTGTTGTACTGATAGAGAAATTGGACTTGCTTTTATTAGATTTGATAAAAATAGACATGGAAAAGTTGAATTATGGGAAATTGCTGATGAGTTAAATTTAACTGGATCTTAAGTTTTTTTTGGTTTTTTATTTTAGATTTATATTTTTTTTTTATTTAAATTTAATAAAATAAAAAAATTGATTAAAATTCATTGTAAAAATTTTTATTTTTAATTTAATTATTAATTATTATTATTAATTTTTAAATTTATGTTTTAATAGTAAGATTAATTATTTCATTAATAATTAATTTATGAATCAAATTTTCTCACAAAAATATTTTAAAAAAATATATCTCAAAAAAAAAAATAAACCAAATATCCATTTAAAAAAGCTAAAAATTAAAAAATATAAATACTCAAAAAAAAAAAAATTAATATTAAAAAGAAAAAGCCAAAAATAAAGCAAAATGTTAATATTAAATTTTTTTATCTCAATAACACTTCTAAATAAAATAAAAACAGTTCCTGAAAAAATATTAAAAATCCCCATAGCAGGACAAAATCAATATTCCTGTTTTGTATATGTATCAATGAAAAAAATTGGAAGAACAAAATTTTATATAACATTAAGAAACGATGTTGAAAAATATTTTGGAAGATTAATGGGTCCAATACATGAATTAAAAACAGGTTTTAAAGAAGGGGATTTCACTTTTGAAAATTGTCATTTAAATTCACTAAAAAATTTTAAATATTTCCCTGATACAACTTTATGGAGTTTTTTTAATTTTATTCCTAATATTAAAGATGAACAATATTCATTTTTACATTCTTTAAAAAATGAAAATCACATTAATAAAGTTTCATTTTCTTTTGATTTTTATACTGGTGTTTCATCACCTGTTGCTAATTTATATTTAGGAGGAGTTCCTTTAAAATTATTAAATAATACTAAAAAAACTTCATTTAATGTAAATTTAAATGTAAAAAAAAAAGGTTGGTTTGTTAAAGAAAAAGTTAAATTTATTGAAATTAAATTTAATAATAATACTAATTTTAAATTTGATATTAATGATGAAGATTCAATTTTACAATTTGATATTAATGAATGGGGAATTATTTGTTTACCTAATCAAATTTTTGAAAAAGTTCTAAATTTTGGTTTTAAAAATTTAATTGAAAATGAAATTTGTGAAGAAAAATATAGTTATTGGAATGCTTATAATGGAATTAATTGTGATGTTTCTAAATTAGATGATTTCCCTATTTTTAATTTTAAAATTGGGAATAAAATTTTAAATGTTGATAAAGATAGAGCATTTTATAATGATGGAAAAGTTTTAATTAATAAATGTAAAAATTTTATTATTGGGAAAGGTTTAATGAAATCTTATGAAGCTGTTGAATTTGATTATGAAAATAATGTTATTAATTTGTTTGAAGATGTTAATAAAAATATTTTCGTTGATGATAAAGATGAGAATGATTTTATTAAGAAAAGTTTTATTTCTGAAAAATTGTATTTTTTAGTTTTTTGTTTTGTTGGTTTTGGGATTGGGTTTTATTTTTTGAAAAAGAGAAAGATGAAAAAGAAAAATTATTTTTTTTGGAATATTATTAAAAATTATACTGATGGAGCTATAGAGTTATTATAAAATGCTTTTTTTTAATTATAAATCTGATTTAAAAAAATTTTTATATAATATTTTTATAATTCAAATATTTTTTTATTAAAGAATAATTTTTTTATTTTATATTTGATTAATAAAAAACTTTATAATATATTATTAAAAATTAAAAAAAAAGGAAAAATTTTTAACTCCCAAAACCCAAAAATAAAATCATATATATTGTCAAAAATTATTTTTCATCATAATCCTTAATTTCTTTATTCTTTAGTTCTTCTAAACTTTTTTTATTATTTTGACTATCATTAATATCTTCTTTAAAGCTTCCTTCACTTTCATCTTTTTCATTTTCTTCTTCATCACTATTTTTAAGACTATGTAACTGAATAAAAATATCTAACTTATCATATATTGTATTACTTTGAATCATTGGATTATTATATTCTTCATTTTCAAAACTTACTTCATCATATTCATTCATTTTGATAAATTTTTTATATCCTGGACAAGTTGAAGAATGATCTGATATTATTTCAATATTTTTAGGTTGTGTTCCTATTTTATAACATAGTTTCCCTGTAAATCTACAAACATTTTTTTGATTTCTTTTTGAATTCCAACATTTATAATATTCCATTATCATGGATGTTTTTTCTGTTATTCTTTTATTTATTTTTGTTAATATCATACCATTACATTCTATTTTACCTTCAGTTTTTTTTTTAAATGGTAATTTTAAATTATTTTTTTGCCTTCCTTTTCCCATTTTATAGATAAAATTAAGACATTTTAAAAATAAAAAATAATATTTAAAAAATCAAATAAATAAAAAATGATATAAATTTCACTTTTATTATATAATTCTAATATATAAAAAAATTATCCTCCAGGATGTGCTTTTTTATATAAATCAAGTAACTCATTAACAAGAGTCATATCCATCTTACTCATAGTAGCTTTCTGTAAAACTCCTCCAGCAGGAATTTTCAACTTAAGCATTTTATGTAACCCTTTTAACTCTTCATGTTCTTCTAAAAACTGATCTAACTTTTCCTGAGGAGTCAATTCCTTAACTTCTTCTTTTTTTTCCTCTTCATTATTAACACCTTCATTAACACCAGGAACATTAGGAACAGGAACATTAACACCAGGAACATTAGGAACAGGAACATTAGGAACAGTAACATTAGGAACAGGTACCTTTAAATTAACAGTACCTAAAGGAGGTGGAACAGGAACATTTCCTAAAGGAGGTGGAACAGGCACATTTCCTAAAGGAGGTGGAACAGGTACATTTCCTAATGGAGGTGCTACTGGTACTGATGATGATGGTTGAGAATTTGAAATTGATTGTTGTTGAACTATGTTTATTACTGGGTTTACATCATCGAGATTACATTGTTGAAGTTGAGGATATGTTGATGTTATTTCTGGAGGGAGACTGTTTAGTTTTGATTCAAGAAGGGTTATCATTATTTCTAAATCGTCTAATTTTTGGTCAAAGTTTTGAAATTTATCTTCTACGTTTATACTCAATTTGTTTAAGTGGGTTATTGTTTTTGTAATGAAGTCGTTTAGGATTATTGTTAATTTTTCTGGAGGGATTACATTTATTGCTAAGGCTGATGATGAATTTTGGTTATTTTGCATATTTTTTTTTAATATATTATTTTTTTGTATTTAATTTTTTTGTTAAATTAAATTTTTTTTTATTTATATTTATTATTATTCTTGGTTTTTATTTATGTCTTGTAAAAATGCTTGTTTATTTTTTATATTTCGAAGGACAATATATTCTAATAATTTTTTCTTTTTTCTTATTAATTCTTCTGGATTTTTTCCTATTTTTTTTAAACTAAATGTATAATATAATCTTTTATTTCTTTGATCATTAATATCGTTATCATTTAATTTTATATCATTTAAACTATTTAATTCTTTTTCTAATTCCTTTACATCATTTTCATCAAATTCATCAACTGAATTTTTATGAAAAGGTGATAATGTTTTATTATTATTATATTTTTTATACAATAATTTTTGTTTTGTTAAACAATTTATTAAACTATTTCCTTTAAATGTATCAATTTTTCCATATTTATGTTTAAAATATAATAAATTTTGATTTGAATTATCACTATATATTTTATCTAAATACTTTCTAAAATTATCAATTACTTTTTTATCCTTTTCATAATAAATTGAATTTCTATATCCATATTTTTCTTTTATTTCTTTCTTTTTATTCTCATTCTTCTCTTCATTTTCTTTATATTCAAATTTAATTCCTTCATCAATAATTTCTTTAATTGTTTTTTTACAATCAATATTAACAAAATTATATTTAATGAAATTAGAAAAATTTTCAAAATATTGATTATTATAATATTTCTCATCAAAAATATTATTTATATTGAAAAAATCTTTTGATATTTCATTTCTTTTATGCCAATAATGATTATAAAAATATTGTAATTTAATTAATAAACTTGTATTTTTTTCAAATCTATCTTTTTCAGATTCAGATTTATAACTTTTACAAAAAGAAACAAAATTAGGAAAAACAATAGGAATATCATTTTCTTTTGATTTATTTAAAATATAACTCATAGAATTAGATGGACTATTAAAAAATTGTTTTTTAATTTGTATTTCTTTATCAAATTCTACTTCTTCTGGATTAGAAATTTTATTAAAATATTCTAATTGTTTTTTTGATAATACAGAATATAAATTTTCAGATACTAATTTTCTTTCATAAATTTTATTTAAAATAATATTTGCAGGATTAAAAATTTGATTATATAATCTATCATTATTATTTATATTTCTTGATGAAAAAGTTTTCTCTTTTGGAAATAAATTATCTCCTGAAAAAACTCTTTTAATAAAATCACTTGATAAATTTTTGTTATGATTTAATTGTAATTTATTATATTTAATTTTTTTAATATATTCATTATATTTATTTGATTTGAAATTTTCTAATGATTTTGAATAATTGTCTGTTGAATTACATAAAATTATTTCTTTTGATTTAATAGTTTTTTCTGAATTTCTTGTCAAATGTAATTTATTTGGAAGTTGTTTTATTATAGTTCTAAAATTTGTATTATTATAATTAGTATTGGGACTTTTATAATAAGAATTGTAATTATGATAAATTTTTACTTTATTATTATTTGGATTTCTTTTATTTATTATTTCTTGTTTTAAATTATGAAGATTAATTTCTTTTTTTTTTAAAAGACATGGTGATAATGTTCTATATGTATTTAATTGCTGTTTACTATACATAATTTTTTTTCAAAACAAACTAATTTATTTTATTTAAAAAAAATATAATTTTTTTAATAAATTATCAATTAATATAATTTTTTTAATTCTTTTAAATATTATATAAAAATAAAAAAAAGTAGTAAATGTCAAATGATGATAAAATTGAATTTTATCTTGAAGAATCAAGTATAATTTCCTTTAAGAATTTAATAAAAAATATGAATAATATTACAAGTAGAAATAGAAAAGAAATGGGAAGTCAATTATCTACAAATGATAAAACTCCAAATAAATTAAATTTTGAAAATTATAAAAAAGAAATTAATGATGATGATAATAATGAAAATAATAATAAAACTTTTAATTTAAAAATAAATCCCAAAAATCCAGATGGTACATTGTCTTTAAATCAAATTTATTTTTCAATAAATAATAACATAAATCAAATTAATGATAAAAGTAAGAATATTATTTAATTATTTTATATTTTAGGTTTTTTTAAAGAACCAGAAAATAAAGAAGATAGTAATTTTGTTTATAATATGATTATTAAAAATAAAAAAAATAAAGATAATTCATTTAAAAGTTTATCTAGAAATATAAGAGGAGATTGTAAAAAATCAAAAACAACAGGACAAATAAATAATACAATTAATAATAATAATTTAAATAATAATAATATAAATAATAATGCAAATAATAATAATAATAATAATAGAAGAAGAGTCAAAGATAGAATTTCATGTTGTTGTTTTATGAAATGAAATCGAATATTTTTTGTGTATATTTTTATAAATTTAATTTTTTCTCTTTTAATTATATGAACTCATATTAATAATAAATTGAACTAAATTAATTTTTTTAAAGATTCAAAAAATAAAACAAGAATAATGAACAAATGTATATGTAAATAAATAAATAAATCATATAGATTTAAAAACTATTTAACAAACTTTATTTATTTAATTAACTTTTGCCCCAATATTAAATTTTAATTCTGAATCTCCAGATTTGATTAATGCATTTATTATTCTTTGATCTCTTGTTTTATTTTCTATTTCTCCCATTTTAATTAAATCTTTTGAATGATCGATAGTTTTTATTTTAAATTTAGGAGGTTTAATTTCCCATAATAATTCATTTAAAGGTTTCATATTTTCTTCATCATCTGAAAAAATATGTTTTTTCCCAAAAATTTTATCTATATTACTTTCTTTTTTTTTATTATTATTTTTTTTAATTTTAATCTCTTTATTCCTATTAATCTTTTTAATAAATCTTTCATTATTATTATAATCAACACTTTTAATAATTAATTTAAAAGGTCTTTTTTTAATCATATTTTTATACTTTAATATTCTATAAAAAATTCCTTTTCCAGCAGAACGATTAATAATATCATCTTTGTTTAAATCAGATATCATTTTATTTTCATTAATATCATATTTCCTTGTTCTCATTATAATATTTTTTGGTGATAAACTTTCTTTTATTATTGGATCTAATTTTGAAACATATTTATTACAACTTTCAGTAAAATGATGATAATTTTCAGGTGAAAAATATGAATTTATATTATTTCTTCTTGGAGTATTTTGTATTGTATTTTCTAATTTAAGATGTGGGAGTTTTAATTTTTTTTTAAATAATAATTTTTCTGCTATTTTTTGTCTTTGCTTTTCCTTTTCTTTTTCTTCTCTTTCTGTTGATGTTGTTAATATTGTTGTTAAATATAATTCATCTTTGTATTTTTGTCTTGATAAATCAAACATTAAGAAAGTTATGTTTTTTTATCATTATTTAAAAATTTTTTATAAATTTATTGATTAAAAATAAAATTTATTTTATTATTTAAAAATGATAATACTATAAATATTTATATTCATTTATCATATTTTCATTTTATTTTATATCTATAATTAAATTTTTTAAAGGAAGATTAGTATAACTTTTACCTAAAGGAAAAACATTAATTTTCATATATTTAATTGTTTTATTTTCATTTTTTAAATGAGGAAATACATTTCTTTTTTTAATAGTTTGTTCTGTCTTAATAATATGACTATTAATAGAATTTTTTCTTAAAGAATTTTCAATTGTAAAATAATTATCATAATTAGTTTTATTTTCATCATTCAAATTATTAATTTCATCTTTAATATTAAAAATAACTTTATTAGAATTATTTGTTTTATTTTTATTAAAAATACTATTTTTACTTTTTGAATCTAAAGAAATTGTTTTAGATCTTAAATTTTTATTAATTAAATTACTTTGAAAACTCATTTTTTTTTTAAAATCAAAAATCCTAGTTGCAGATTCATTAGGAGTAATAGAAGGAAAATTAGAATTAATTTTATTAATACTGAAATCAACTTTTTTAGGAATAAAAGGAGTTGATTTTAAAGTAAATTCCTTTATATAAGTTCTATTATATTGTTTTAAATCATCATTATTATTTTCATTAATTGAATTTTCCTTTTCTTTTCTTATTTCATTTATTGCAAAATTTTTTTTATATCTTCCATTTAAAATATTAATTTGAATATTTGCATAATTTTTTATTAATTCTTTAAGTTTATAACTTTTTAATTGTTCAAAATTTTTATAAGGAATAAACCAAATTTTTCCTTTTTGTGATATACATTTAATTGTATTTTTCCTTTGTTTTAATCCTCTTGATAATTCATTAATACCAAAAATATCATTCTCCCTAAGTTTTAATAACTCAAAAAAAATTATTTATAATTCTTACTTTAATATTTGAAACATCATTTGATGAAAAAAATAAAATTTTTGGAGTATTATTTATTTCATTATTTAAATTATTCCTTTCATTTCTAGATATGTAATTTTTACTTAATAAATGATTTAAATATTTATTTTCTCTTTTTAAATAATTTAATTTTTTTTCTACATTAATTAAATCTATAGAAGTATTTTTTTTAATTAATTTTTTAATCACTTCAAAAACACCTTCTAAAATTAAATAAATACCATCAACAACATCTCCTTCTTTATAAACAATTTCATCTGTTCTAAAATCAATTTCATCATAACAAAGAAATAATTTATAATAGTCATTATCATTTAATTGTTGAAAAGGAAAAAAATTTTTTATTCTATTTACAAAATTTTTAATATTTATATTAATATCATTACTAGTTAAATTAATATAATTTTCAAAATTAAATATTGCATAACAACAATCAGTTAAACATAATTCTCTTTTTAAAGCACTTCTTCCCGAATAATCAATATATTCTTTTATATAACCATATATTAAATGTAAATATTTTGTCCTTTCTTTATTATATCTTTTTACTTTTGATTGTGCTGGAAAAACTTTTAACATCATATTCAAACAAATTTCTTTTAAACATAAATAACCTCTTTTTGATTGTAATTCTTTATAATATGGTAATGTTGTTATTATTGATATTACTTCTTTTAATTCTTCTTTTGAAAATAATGATGGCATATTATTATTTTTTAAAAATATATTTGAAATTTTTTGATAGTCATCATATGATATTGACATATATTATTAAATTTATAATATAAAAATAAATATTTGAAATTCTATTTAAATAATTTTTTACATTTTTATATTATTAAAAAATGAATATTATAAAAAAGAAAAAGTATAAGATAATAATTTTTTATTTTTATTTTTTAAAATTAAATGGGAACAAAACAAACATTATACATTCCAGAAACTGCAGTTTCAGTATCATCAAGAACTAATTTATTATTTGGTTCAAAATCAATTAATAAAGGAATGAATGATCAATATCCTGTATTATCATCACCAAAAAATAAACAAAAACTTTCATTTACAAATTATAATGATTATATAAAATCAATGCAAACTTTTATAAATTTTTTTAATATATATATACCACAAGATATAAAATCATTTAATAATAAAAAAAGAATATTAAATCAAATTGAAAATTCATATTTTAATTTATTACCACATATAACATCAGAAAAATTATTTAATACAACAATGGCAATTTATCATAGAATTGGTTCTGTTTATGGTGTAACACAAAATTATCCTCTTAATGAATTAAAAAAAATAACTTTTCCTTTAATTGGAAAATACTTATCATATAATTTTGAAATGGAAAATGAATTAATTAATATTTCTGATAAGATTATTAAAAGAACTAATTTTTTAAGTGAAGAATTCCCATTTAAATTATATCATATTATTAATATTATTCAAAGTAAATGTTGTTTTGTTTATGGATATGATGAAGAATTGAATTTAAATTTTTATTTAGTTCCTTACAATTTAGGTTTTGAAAATAATATTTCGTTTATTGATTATATTATTTATTTTACTTTTATTAATGAAATTATACTTTCTAATTTAAAAAAAAAAGGATTTCATTTTAGTGATAAAATTAATATTATAATAAGTTTTAACGGAGAAGAACCAAATACAGAATTAATATCTTTTATAATGATTTATATTAATAATTATTTTCCTTTAATGGTAAATAAAATGCATATAGTTAATTATAATATAACTTTACTTAAAAAAAATATTACTTTCCAAGAAAGTTTAGATAAAATTGATTATTTTAGATTGATTTATTTTCATAATAATAAAAATTATACTTCTTTATTAACAAAAACTATTAAAGTTGATAATTTACCTGTTGAATTTGGAGGAAATGCTATTGTTCCTTCTTTTGATTTTAAAAGAGATAATCAAGATGTTGAATTATTTGAAGCATTTGCTGAATATTTAGCTAAGAATATTTTTTGTGAATATAAAAGTGGAATTAGTAGAATTAAAAATAATAATAATAATGAAGAAAAAAAAGATTAAATTTGACATAGAATTTATATATAAAAATTTTATTATTATTTTCATAATTTGAAATAAATATTTAATTTTTAAATATTATAATATTTTTTTTAAAATTAGTTTGATGAAAATTGAAAAAAAATTAATTTAACATATAATCAATAGAACAAATATTTTATTTACATTTAAAATCATTATAAAATATTGAATGTTAAAATCAAATGAAGAAATAGATTCTTTAATAAAAGAACCTTTAAAATATTATGGAAGATTTTCAAGAAGAATAATAAATTATAATAATAATCAATTAGAAAATTTAAATAAAGTTTACGGATATAGAAAAGGAGAAGAAGTAAAAATTGAATTTGATATAAATAATAATCCAATAATTGATATAGAAGAAAATAAAAAAGAACAAAACATAAAAAATGAATTTGATGAAATAAATAAAAATAAAAGATATAAAAGACATAAATCTGGATTTTTAAAAAAAAATAATAATAATATTTATCATACAATAAGAATAAGAGATTCAGATCCAAAAGAAGAAATTGAATTAATTAAATTTGAACAGTTAGGAAAAAAAAGAAAATTTGATATTAATATTGATGAATTAGAAAATAAAATAAAAGAAGAAAATAAAAAAAAACTTGAAAGAGAATGTCCAATTTGTAAATTTGTTTATTTTAAAACTATGTCTGATACTGAAAAAAATTTACATTTTAATGAATGTGTTGAAGGAAGAGGAGAAGAAAATATTGAACAAATGAAAAGAAATTATGAATTTTTTTTTGAAAATAATTTAATTAATGAAGAAAATATTGATCCTAATTATTGTCCTTATTGTCATAAAACTTTTAAAAAAGTAAAGCAACATTTTATGTATTGTAAATCAAAAAAATAAAAAAAATAAAGTAAAAAACTCAATATAAGAATAATAAATTAAAATATCATTTATTAATTATATATTTATATTATTAATATATCCAAATAAATCAAAGTTACTTTTTATTCAAAAAAAAAAATAAAAACTATTCATTAAAAAAATTAATCAAAAAAAAAAAAAATAAATAAAATATAAAATAAAAATGTACAAATCTGCAACTGTTCGTCCATCAAGTGCAACTTTAGTAAATAAAATAAGTGAAAAAATAAAAATAAACAATGGCTTCTTAAACAGAGAAGATATATTAAAATCATTTACTCCAGAAATCTTAAACAAAGCATGGAATTGTTTATGTGAATTTATAGCCCAAAATTATGAATCAGGAAAAGGAACTTTTATAAAAGGTTTTGGAACATTTACATTTATATCATCAGAAGTAAATTTAGAAGGAACAACAAATCAATATCAAAGAGATAAAAAATCAAAAAAACCAGTTTTTATTGTAAGTAAAGAATTTAATGAATATTTAAAACCAGGACAATATAATAATTCAACTGGGTTAATTTATTATACTCAAAAATTAAATAATAGTTTAAGTCATGTTAGAATTAATTATGCTGAAATTGCGTATGCAATGGGAGTTTCTAAAGAAGAATGTTATATGATATTACAAAACCAAATTTTATATTTAAGTGATCAGATTAGAAAAGGTTTATTTAAAAATAAAGAAATGCCAAATTTAGGAACTTTATTAATAAGAGGAAATATTTTAGGTGTTAGATTTAATGATAATATTATTAATCAAGCTAAAAATATTCCTGAAAAATTATTAAGAACTAAAAAAGATATGGAATTGTATATGGAAGTTGGTCATAATAAAAATGTTCATATTAAAGATATTCCTAATGTTGAAAGAAGATTAAATACTATTAGACCTAAAACTTCTGTTATTACTAAAATTAGTCAAGATGGTGAAAATTGGTTAAAAAATAATTTAGGTATTGATTTAAAAGATGTTTATGGTGATGAAAATATTCCTTATCAAAATATTGAAAATAAAGTTGAAGAAGAAGAAAGAAAATTAAATTTTATAAACGATAAACCTAAAATAAAAAAAAAAGGAAAAAAAATAACTTTAATTGATTTAAATATACCAAATGAGATTTTAGAAGCAATTCAATTTCATAAATCTTTAATAATAAAAGAAATGAAAAAATTTGATAAAAGAAATTCAGGAACAATACAAAAAATAGAATGTGTAAGAGCATTTACAAAAGCAAATGTACATTATGGTTTAAGTACTCAATTAGTAAATGATATAGTAAAAGTTTATTCTGAAAATTTAGAAATAATTGATTATATGAAATTAATGACTTTTCTCTTAAGAGATATTAAAAAAATTATTGGAGATAATACATTTAATGAAACTTTTGATGTTAAAAATAGAAGTTTTAAAAAAAATAATTTATTTCAAAGTCAGAAATTAAGACCTTTATCAGCAATGAGATTAAATGGTGATGGGAATTTAAATATTAATGGAGATCAAAATTTAAATAGTCAAAAAGTTTTATTAAGACAAATTGAAAATGAAATGAAAACAATTAAAATTGTTCAAAGCCAAATTATGTTTAACAATAAAACAAGATTAGAACAAAAAATTTCAATTAATGAATTATTATCAATTTTACGTTCTTTTGATATTGTTTATCCAAGAAGTAAAATAAGTCAAATTTTACAATTTATTGATATTGAAAATCAAAATGCTTTTACTTTACAAGAATTTAATGATAAAATGAATGCTTGTAAAATAATTTTAAATGAAATGAATACTTCTGATATTGCTGATTTATTTAAAAAATTGAAAGATATTATTTATGCAGCAGGAGGAAAACAATTTTTATTTAAGGATAAAAATTCAATATCAAAAAATGATTTCATAAAATTATTTTTAGGGCAAACTAATTTTTCGGAAGAATCATTAAATGCAATTTATTATTTTTTAATTAAATCAGATAGAAATTTCTCTCTTGAAGATTATAAAAAATATTTTGAAGATGATCAAAGAATAATGAATGAAGAATTTGATTTAAAAGTAATAAATAATTTTAAATATGCAATTCAACATTCAAATATGAAAATAGATGAATATTTTTCTCATCTTTTAACATATAATGTATCAAGAGATTCAAATGTGATAACAAGATATGATTTTCATAGAATTTTTTTAGTTGAAAAATATTTTAATTATTCAGCTCAAGAAATTGATCATATTTTTGATATGATTGATTTAAAAAAAGATGGTATAATTGATAGACAAGAATTTAATAAAGTAATTGGAAAAATTACTCATCCTTTATTTGAAATACAAGATATTATTAAAAGATATAAATTAGATATTGAAGATTTAGCTTATAGAATGGATATTGATATTGAAAAAAATCAAGTTTTAGATTTTATTGGTTTTGAAGGGAAAATTAAAAAATTAGATTATACTTTGGGATATGATTTTATTAGAGATTTATTTTATGAAATGAATGGAGGAAAAGAAACAATTGACACTAATACTATTATTAAAAATTTTGATGTTTTTAAAACTCAAAATTTCCTTGATTTAAATAGAACTTCATTTAAAAAAAATTTTATAGAAAATATTAAAAGTTTAACTGATTATGAAACTTTATTAAGATTCTTTCAAAATATTGATGGGAATAATAATGGTAGATTAACAAAAGCTGATTTTTGTTCTGTTATACAGAAATTTTCAAATGAATTTAGAGATGAAGATATTATGAAATTTACTAGAATTAATGGATTAGTTGATAATAATAATTTAGTAAAATATCCTGAATTTTTATTACTTGTTTATTATAATGCAAAAGATGATTTATTTAATCAATGTATTGAAGAAATTAAAAAATTTGTACAAAATGAATGTAAAAATGATTTAATTATATTTTTCCAAAAATTAAATAATCAACAGAAAAAAAGTTATTATGAAGTAAAGAAAGTATGTTCAATTGAAAATTTCCAAAAGTTCCTTAAATCAAAAATACCAAATATAAATAATAATATAGTAATGAAATTTGATTTAGATTCAGATGGTAAAATATCAATAGAAGATATAAAAGGTATATTTGAAAGATATTTATCAACTTCATTTTTCAAATTTGAAAATTCCTCATTTACACCTGATAATAATTTATATTCATATGACACAATGAGTGAAGAAAAATTTAAATCAATTGTAAGACAAATTAAAGCAGAAATGAAAAAAAAAAATATAACAGTAGTTGGTTTATTTAATAAATTAGATGCTAATCATGATGGTTTTGTATCAAATTATGAATTTAATA